>Ga0163163_10001218_pt1 | contig 21761 bp, 15 predicted proteins | sample S65metaG_FD_119766 | JGI IMG/M metagenome (GOLD analysis project Ga0163163, IMG submission 119766) | Switchgrass rhizosphere microbial communities from Kellogg Biological Station, Michigan, USA - S6-5 metaG | ecosystem: Host-associated > Plants > Roots > Rhizosphere > Soil | place: USA...
ATCAGCGCGAACGATTGGCGCGACGCCTCGTGGTAGCGCAGCTCACGGAAAAAGTGCGCGGGCCCCGTGAGCGGCGGCAGGTCTTCGGTCCGGTGCGACATCTACGCGTCCCCTGTGATCGCGTTTGGTTGTTCTTCGTGCGGCGCTCCCGCGGCCGCTCGCGTTGGTCAGTATCGGCGCTCGCGCGACCGTCGCGCTAGCGTGCGCGGCCGCGAGCGCTCGGTGCGGCGCCCCCGAGCGCCGCGAACGTCTCGCGCGTGAGGTTCCTGTGGCCGTCCTGCGTGACCTCGACGTCGTCCTCGACGCGAATTCCGCCGAACGGCAGCAGCCGCTCGATCAGCGCGCGATTGAGCTTGTCTTCGTGCTCCGCGAGCGCCGCGCGTAGCAGCGCCGGTATGCAATAGAGGCCGGGCTCGATCGTCACGACGAAGCCGGCTTCGAGCTCCCGCGTGAGCCGCAAATAGGGATCCTGTGATGGCGGCTTGCGAATCTTTCCAGCCGGATCGGCTTGCCGCCCGCCCGCGTCGTGCACCTGGAGACCGAGCAGGTGGCCGAGGCCGTGCGGCAAGAATGCACGCGTGAGGCCCGCAGCGATCGACTCGTCGTCACTGCACTTCACGAAGCCGTGCTCGCGGAGCACGGCCGCGAGCAGCCGGTGGGTGAGCACGTGCAGCGCCACGAAATCGACGCCCGGTTTCACCTCGGAGCAAATACGCTGCTGCAAGGCGTCCATCGATTTGATCAACGCGTCGAAGTCGTCGCCGTTCGACGCAGAGTACGAGCGCGTGATGTCGGCGGCGTAGCCGTTGTATTCCGCACCGGCGTCGATCAACAGCGAGCGCAGCGGCGACGGCGCGCGCGTGCGCAGGTGCTGATAGTGCAGCGTCGACGCGTGCTCGTTCAGCGCGACGATGCTCGAGTACGGCAGCTCCGTCTCGCGTTGCTGCGCCGCGGCGCAATAGATCTGGTGCAGCTCGAACTCCGATACGCCGGGCCGGAGCGCGGCCGCGACAGCCTGATGACCGCGTACGGCCATGAGCTGCGCTGCGCGCATGCAGTGGATCTCGTAGCGCGTCTTGGTGGCGCGGAAGTAGTCGAGGTGCGCGAGCACGGTCGCGTCGTTGATCTTTGCGCCGGTGCCTGCCTTGCCGGCTCCGTCCTTGGCCGCGACCGCACCGAGCCGCGCGGCCGCGCCGGCGCCTTCGCCGATCGCGACCCAACGCGGGCCCACGCCGCTCAGCTTGCGGGCGTCCTCCTCGCTGCGCACGACGCGGATGTCGAAGTGCGAGGTCCAGTAGCCGCTCGGGTCGCTCGGCGGCTCATACCAGTAGTCCTCGAGCTGCTTGTAGACGAGCATCGGCCGCTGCCCGGGGACGAGGCGCAGGAACGAGCCCGGCGCCTGCGTGAGCGGCACCCACGCCTTGAAGTACGGCTCCGCTTTGAACGGATACGTCTGGTCGTCGCGGAAGATCATTTTCTCGTCGCCTGCGAACACGACGGCGCCATCGAGCTCGGCGGCGTGCAGCGCCTCGCCGAGCCGGTGATCCATGATCGCGAGGTGCGGGCCGTACTCGCTCTCGATCTTCGCGCCGAGATCTTCGGGCAAGCGGAGGTCGCCATCCTGAATTGCGGGGTCCTGTGGGCGCACGCTGCTCAATCGGGTTCGATCCTGAAACCAATCTCGGGAATAATAGACGCCCCGCGCGCCACCCACCAAGCCGGCCGCGCTCGATCGGGACCTCGGATGGACATCGTTCTCACGGGCATCAAGCCGACCGGCACGCTCCACATCGGCAACTACGTCGGCGCGATCAAGCCCTCGATCGCGGCAAGCGCGGCGCGCGGCGTCGAGTCGTACTTCTTCCTCGCGGACTACCACGCGATCGGCGGTGACGCGGACCTCGTCGCGCGCGCGACGCTCGAGATCGCCGCGAGCTGGCTCGCGCTCGGGCTCGATCCGAGCAAGGTCGTGTTCTATCGCCAATCCGACATCCCGGAGATCACCGAGCTCGAGTGGATCCTCACGAGCGTGACCGCGAAGGGCTTGATGAACCGCGCGCACGCCTACAAGGCCGCGATCGACGAGAACACGGCCGCTGGCGCCGATCCGGACCAGGCCGTGATGATGAATCTCTACTCGTACCCGATCCTCATGGCCGCCGACATCCTGATGTTCAAGGCCGCAAAAGTGCCGGTCGGGCGCGATCAGAAGCAGCACGTCGAGATGGCTCGCGACATCGCGCAGCGCTTCAACCACCATTACGGCGAGACGTTCGTGTTGCCCGACGCCGTCACTCGCGAGGAGGTCGCGACGCTGCCCGGCCTCGACGGCCGCAAGATGTCGAAGAGCTACGGCAACGTGGTGCCGCTGTTCGCCGACTCGAAGGCGCTGCGCAAGCTCGTGATGAAGATCAAGACGAACTCGCTCGAGCCGGGCCAACCGAAGGACACCGAGGACAGCGCGCTCTACGCGATCTACCGCGCGTTCGCTACGCCCGACGAAACGGCGGCACTCCGCCAGCGCTACGCGGCCGGTATCGGCTGGGGCGAGATGAAGCAGCTGCTGTTCGAGCGTATCGACGCGGAGCTCGCGCCTGCGCGCGCGGAGTACGAGCGGCTGATCGCGTCGCCGCAGGAAGTCGAGCGCCACTTGCTCGCGGGCGCCGAAAAGGCGCGCGCGGTCAGCAAGCCATTCATCGCCGAGATCCGCGACCGGGTCGGAATTCGGCGGCTCGTGCGCTGAATTGCCGCCCGGAAAGGACGCGCGGCGGGAAGCACGGGGTCTTGCGACATAACCCTCTGGTTGGCCGAGAGTTTTCGCGGCCGCCGGGCCGCCGCGTTCCGAGCAGCGTAGCCGCGAACATCGGTTCGAGAACGCTCCGCCCCGAGCAGACCTACGGTTGATCGCGGCAACACCAGCGGTGCTAATATCCGGCGGCGGTTCGTCCAAAAACGCAGGGGTAACAACAATGCTGCGGACCTCCCTCACCTCCAAGCTCCTTTCCGCTTCGCTCGGTTCGTTCGCGCTCGCAGCCGTCGTGGCGCGCGCCGATGTCGTGATCGAGGAGACGATGAATACAGATGGCGTAGCTGGGTTTTCGATGCTCGCCATGCAAGGCACCACGACGAAAAGCCTCAGCGCCGACAAGCAGCGCACCGATTCGAATCTGCAGTTCAAATCCAAGTTCCTCAACACGTTTGCCGGCAGGTCCGGACCCACATCGCAGATCGTTCGGCTCGACAAGGGCCTCATGTGGGACGTGCAGTCAAAGGACAAGACCTACACGGAGAGGACCTTCGCCGACGCGCGCGCTGCGATGGACAAGGCCATGCAGCAGATGGAAGCGGCCTCCAAGCAGGCCCAGGCGCAGCAGCCAGAGCAAGAGTTGCCGATCGACGCAGCACAGTCGCAGTGCTCGGCTCCTGTCGTTGAGTCGAGGGTGACGGGCGAGCAGGCGACGATCGCCGGCCTGCAAGCGAGCCGACAGATCGTGTCGCTCAAGCAGACTTGCACGGACCCGAAGACGATGAAGGCATGCGACATGGTGTGGTCGATCGAGGAGTGGTCGACCGCGCAGGCGCCCGGAATGGACGAATCCAAAGCGTTCGCATTGAACTACGCGAAGCAGATGGGACTCGACGCGAGCAGCATGCAGGCGATGCAGAACCGGATGCAGAACGCGTTCTCGCAATACAAGGGCACCTGGACCGAGCTCATGACGAAGGCCAGCACGTTCCAGGGTTATCCGCTAAAGACGGCGTTGCAGATGTCGATGGGCGGGCCGCAGTGCACGACGGATGACGGTACCCAGGTCGCTGCCGCCCCGGGATTCTCGGACGCCGTGATGGCAGGGGTCGACGCCGGGGTCGGCACGGCGGCGGGAGAGGTCGCTTCGGCGGCCACGCAGGCCGCGGTCTCGAAAGTAGGTGGCGGCGCTGCGGGCGCGGTCGCGGGCTCTGCCGTGGGCGGATTCGCGAGCAAGTTCGGGTCGAACATGATGAGCAAGCTGCACAAGAAGGACGCGGCGCAGGCGAAGGCAGACACGCCGGCCGCTGCGCCGACGGGCGCGGACGCGGGAATGATTCGCTTGTTCCGCTTGCAGACGGAGACCACCGCGATCCGCGGCGATGCGATACCCGCGTCGACGTTCGAGGTGCCGGCGGGCTTCAAGAAGATCGCTGCGAAGTAACGGCTCGCGGCTCGGCGTCGCCGGCCGCGACACAAAGGCGCGCGCTAGCGGCACTCGTTGCCGAGCGCGCCGACGCCGCCGCAGAAACTCACGTCTTGCAGCTGCACCCGTAGATTGTCGGGATCGGTGCAGTAGACCTGCGGCACGCCGTCGCGCACGCGCGACTCACCCTTCACTCCGCTCGCACCGAGCGCGGCGACCGTACGATCCGGATCGAAGCCTTCGAAGCCGAAGCAGAAGTGATTGATCTGCGCGGGCGCATTCGCGCCGGCCTGGTAGATACCGAGGAACTGATCGCCGACCGCGAGATTCACGCCGCCGGTCTGCTTGGATCTAACGCCGAGCCCGAACACGCGCTGATAGAACGCAGCCGAGCGCTCGAGGTCGGACACGATCAGGCTCACGTGGTTCAAGCTGCGCGGGCGCAGCGCCGGGGTTTGTGCAGCTGCCGGCAGCGGCGCCGCGGCGATCGCCGCAAGGGTGAGAACGAGATCGCGGCGGCTCAGTCGCCCCGTCTCGTACTCCGTCAGTAAGCCTTCGATCGCTCGGCTCATGCGTCTCTCCTCGTTGCCGGCGCGCCGGTCATGTCGTGATCTCCCAAGGGACGCCGAAGCGATCCGTCACGAAGCCGTAGCCGTCGGCCCAGAACGTCTTCTGAAATGCCATCTGCACGCTGCCGCCGTCCGCGAGCGCGTCGCACACGCGCTTCGCCTCCGCGAACTCCGGCACGGACAACACGACGGCGAAGCCATAGAGCCGAGCGAACTCCTTCGTGATCACGTCCGCGCCGAGCAGCTCTTGGTTCTCAAGCGCGAGCGTGGCGTGGAAGATCCAGTCGTGATGGCGCGGATCGGTTGCGGCCGCGAGGGGCGATTCGCGGTAGGTCATCAGCGTCGTGATCTCGCCTCCGAGCACGCTCTGATAGAAGCGAAACGCGGCCTCGCACTGGCCGTCGAACATCAGGTGAATGCGGATCCGCATGGTGGCTCCCGCGGTTCGGCTCGGGGGATTACACGGCGTCGGCGACCCGGCCGCAAGGCCTGTACACTCGCACCCAGCCATGCTGCTCATCTTCGACGATAACCGGCTGTCGGATTCGCCGTTCATCGAGCGCGTGTGGCGCTCGCACAGCGAGGGCTCGGGCCTATTCGTCTCGGTCGCGACGAGCCACTGGGATCTCGTCGTCACTCGGCTCGCGGGCAAGCCGACTCTCACGCTGAAGGGACCCGAGACCAGGGCGAGCGAGGTGCTCTGTCCCGCCGACGGCGAGTGGCTCGGGATTCGATTCAAGGCCGGGGTGTTCATGCCGGAGATGCCGATTTCTGGCTTGGTCGACGGCAATCGGAACCTGCCTTCGGACGCGCGAACGTTCCGGCTGCACGGTCGCGCGTGGGAATACCCGACATTCGACAACGCCGAGACGTTCGTCGCGCGCCTCGCGCGCGCGGGGCTGATCGAGCGCGACCCAGCTGTCGCGGCAGCGCTCCACGGCGACGAGCTCGCGCTATCCGAGCGCGGCGCGCAGAGACACTTCCTGTTCGCGACCGGCATGTCGCACGCGGCGCTGAAGCAGATCGAGCGTGCCCGGCACGCGACCAATTTGCTGCGCGGCGGCGTGTCGATCGCCGACACGGTCGGGGAGGCCGGCTTCTTCGATCAAGCGCACCTGTCGCGCTCGCTGTCGCGGCTGATCGGGCTCACGCCCACCCGGATCGCGCGAGAGGAGCGGCAGCTGTCGTTTTTGTACAAGACGCAGCCGCCGGCGCGCGCCTAGACTCGCGACGCTCGAGACTTTCTCGGCTCGGTCAGGTCCGGCCGGGCGCGGTGGACAACAGGAGAAGATCATGGCGAGTCAAGCGCAAGCGAGCGGCCGCGGCCGCACGATCGGCTGGGTATTGAGCGGTCTCGTGATCGCATTTCTGCTCATGGACGCGACGATGAAGCTGCTCGCGCTGCCTATCGTGCTCGAGACACAGGAGCCGCTGGGCTTCTCGGGTGCGGGTCTAGCGCGCGGGCTCGGCGTGCTGCTGCTCGCGTGCACGCTTCTCTACGCCGCACCGCAGACCGCGGTGCTCGGCGCGATCCTGCTCACGGGCTATCTCGGCGGCGCGGTCGTCACGCACGTGCGTGTCGGCGACCCGCTGTTCTCGCACATCCTGTTCGGCGTCTACGTCGGCGTCTTTCTCTGGCTCGGCCTCTACCTGCGCGACGAGCGTCTGCGCGCGCTCGTGCCGCTGCGCTCCGTCTAACCCTCGCTCAAGATCATCTCCGTGTTCGCCGCGCCGGGCGGCACCATCGGCAGCACCTGCTCATGCGTCGCGATCGGCGCGTGGATCAAGCACGGCCCGGGCGCGCGCAGCGCGTCCACAAGCGCGCGCCGAGGATCTGCCGCGCGCTCGAGGTCCACCGCGTCGACGCCGAAGCCCCGCATCAGCGCGACGAAGTCCGGCGTGCGCGCGTACTCCGAAGCGAACGTCCGCCGGCCGTAGAACAGCGTCTGCTGCTGATAGACGAGCCCTAGTGAGCGGTTGTTCATGAGCACGACCTTGACGTTCGCGCGCTCTTCGGCGGCCGTCGCGAATTCCTGGACGTTCATGAGTATCGAGCCGTCGCCCGAGAAGCAGACGACCGTGCGCTCCGGGTGCGCGAGCGCGGCGCCGATCGCGGCCGGCAGTCCGAAGCCCATCGTGCCGAGGCCGCCCGAGGTGAGCCACTGGCGGGCACGGCGCAGCGGATACGCCTGCGCGACCCACATCTGGTGCTGGCCGACGTCGGTCGTGACGAGTGCGTCGTCGTCGAGCACGGCCGCGACGGCGTGAACGAGGCCGTAGGGACTGCGCAGCGAATCGAGCCGCGGCATCGAGAGCGGATGCTGCCGCTTCAGCGTGCGGATTCTCTCGAGCCAGGCCGTGCGCTTGCGCGAACGCACGCGCGGCAGCAGCGGCTCGAGCACCGCGCGCGCATCGGCAGAGATCGCGAGCTGCGCGGCGCGCAGCTTGTGGAGCTCCGCGGCGTCGATGTCGGCGTGAATCACGCTCGCGCGCGGGCAGAACTCGGCGAGCTTGCCCGTCGCGCGGTCGTCGAATCGTGCACCGATCGCGATCAGCAGGTCGCATTCATCGAGCGCGTGGTTCGTGTACGGCGCGCCGTGCATCCCGAGCATGCCGAGCGCGAGTGGATGATCGGCAGGCATGCAGCCGAGGCCCATCAGCGTCATCACGGTCGGTAGCGACGAGCGCTCGGCGAGCGCGACCGCTGCCTGTGCCGCACCCGATGCCACGACACCGCCGCCGAGATAGAGGATCGGACGCTCGGCCGCCTCGATCATCGCCGCCGCGCGTGCGAGCGCGTCGTCGCACGCCGCTCGTGTGTTGTCCCTCGCGCCGGGCGCCGGCCACTCCTCGACGTCGACGAGCTCTGTCTGCACGTCCTTCGGGATGTCGATCAACACCGGCCCGGGCCGGCCCGAGGCGGCAATGTTGAACGCCGAGGGCACGACGCGGAGCAGGTCGCGCGCCGAGCGCACGAGGAAGTTGTGCTTCGTGACGGGCAGCGACAGTCCGAACGTGTCGACTTCCTGGAACGCGTCGGTGCCGAGCAGCGCGCGCGGCACCTGGCCCGTGATCGCGACGAGCGGGATCGAGTCGAGCTTCGCGTCGGCGATCGCGGTAATGAGGTTCGTGGCGCCGGGGCCCGACGATGCAACGCAGACGCCGGGTCGCCCGGTCGAGCGCGCGATGCCTTGCGCGATGAAGCCCGCGCCTTGCTCGTGCCGGGCGAGCACGTGGCGAATCGTGCCCGCGCGCGCGAGCGCGTCATAGAGCGGCAGCACCGCGCCGCCCGGGATGCCCGCGATGGTCGTCACGCCCTGCCGCTCTAGGAGGCGGACGACGAGGTCCGCGCCGCTCGAGCGTTCGACGAGCGCGGGCCGTTCGCACGGCTCGCGTTCTGCGCGCGGGACGGCAGTCGTCATCGTTCTGTCGAGGATCATGGCGAGCTCCTTCGTTCGTTACCCGGCGGTCGCCGGCGGAGCCCAAAAAGACGAAACCCCCGCCGGCTCGCACCGGCGGGGGTTTCTCATTCAGTGACTATGCGTGATTAAACCCGGCCAGCGCGCTCGATCGCGTTTACTACGACGAGGACTACGAGCGCGCGCAGGCTGCGGGCGTCGTTCGGGCCGTCTGCGTGGGTCGAGATGCGTTGCGTCAGTGACATGGGCGCGGATTATGCAGGCCGGCTCGCGCGCCGCGCAAGGACGTATGCACGGCCCGCGCGCCTTGCGCGGCCTCGGGACTGTGATGCGGGCGGGGCAGGGCGACGGCCGCGCAGCAACGACTGCCGGCGCTTTAACGGCGCTATCATCCCACGCTCTTGCATACAACGAAGGGGACGGCTCCATGGCGGACAACACGGTACGCGGGCGTTTCGTTTGGCACGAGCTTCTGACACCGAACAAAGCGGGCGCACACGAGTTCTATTCAAAGGCGGTCGGCTGGGCGAAGCAGGCGTGGGAGCAAGACCCTTCCTACTCCATGTTTGCCGCGGCTAGCGGTCCGCTCGGCGCATCGATCGAGTCGCGCGAAGACACGCCGCACTGGCGGCCGTACATCGGCTCGCTCGACGTCGACGACACAGTGGCGACTGCGACGCGCCTCGGAGCCAAGGTCCTAACGCCGGCAACGTCGCTGCCCAACGCGGGGCGGTTCGCGGTGCTCGCGGATCCTCAAGGCGGGAAGTTCGGCGTGCACTCGTCGCCGACCGAGCCGCGTCCCGAGACGCCGGCCGTGTACGGCGAGTTCTACTGGCACGAGCTCGCAACCACGACCGATCCCGTGGCGGCGTTCGCGTTCTATAAGGAGCTGTTCGGCTGGGACGAGGTCCGCCAGTACGACATGGGCCCGATGGGCATGTATCTCGTGTTCAGCCGCAACGGGCACGAGATCGGCGGGATGTTCGACCAAAGCAAGCGCGGCGTCCACAGCGCGGCACACTGGCTCGGTTACGTTCGCGTACCGAACATGGACGCGGCCGTTGCGACGGTTAAGGCCGAGCGCGGCGCGGTACTGAACGGGCCGATGGAAGTGCCTAGCGGTGACTGGGTCGCGCAGTTCAGGGACCCGCACGGCGCGTTCTTCGCGGTGCTCGTGAACGCGGCCGACACGAAGGCTGCGGCCAAGTCGAAACCCGAGGCGGCGCCGAAGGCGGCGAAGAAGACTGCGAAGAAGACTGCGAAGAAGACTGCGAAGAAGACTGCCAAGAAATCGAGCAAGAAAAAAGTCGCTCGCAAGGCAGCGAAGAAGAAGAGTAGGAAGAAGACGGCAAAGCGCGGCGCGAAGAAGGTGGGCAAGAAGGCCGCGAAGAAGAAGCGCGCTAAAGTCGGCAAGTCGCCCCGCCGGAAGACGAAGCGGCGCTAATTTTTCGGTAAATCGGCGCCGGAGCGTGGAGCGCGCTCAGCGCTCCGGCGTCGAAGTCGACTATTTCTTCAGCGCGTTCATCACGACTTCCGAGACGAATCCGAATATCGCGCCCACGATGATCGAGAGGATCGTCGGTACGAGCGCCGCCGTCGGCGTCATGTCCTTGCCGAGCAGCATCAGGCCCGCGATGCTCGCGAAGCCGTAGACGCTCGCTGGGATCGTGGAGAGCAGCGGGATCGCGGACGCGAGACAGATCACGGCGGCGCCGATGCCGACCGCCACAGGCAGTGCCAGCCCACCCAGGGCGCCGAGTTGCCCCGCTAGCAGTGCCGCTGCCATCCCGACGACCGCGCCGAAGCTCATGCAGACGATCGTGTTACGTGTGCCCGTGATCTTGCCGCCGGAATGATAGTGGCAGCCCCACGCAATGAACGCCTGCCAGACTTGCAAGTGAGCGGCAGCCACGGCTGGGACGAAGAAGAACCAAGTGGCCGCGACGGCGAGCACGCCGACCGAAAGCGCGAGCGCAATGAGAGCGGGCATGACTGTCTCCTGTTGTGGTTGTTATGGATGACGTCGATACGACCGAGCCGTCGGCCGCACCGTCGGGGCAGCGACAATCGCTCCGCGGTTCCCCAGTCTCCGCGGTTGGCTTTTCTTATTCGAGACGAACGCCCCCCGGCGACCGCCGTAGTCTCGGGAATTACTCCGGCTCGTGCAAGCGAGACGTCGCGGTCTCGCTCTTGGGCCGCGAACAAAGCCAGCCCTGAGAGGATTCGGGCGCTATGATCGGCGCGGTTCGCGCTTCGGCGCTCGTTTCCGCATTCATCGGGGGAAGAATGAAAACGTTCCTGTTGTTTGTCTTGGCTACCTCGTTCGCGTCCGCAATGTCGGCGCCGTCGTCGGCGCAGGATCTCACGATCACGAACGCTCACATCGTCGTAGGCAACGGCACGGTGATCGACAAGGGCTCGATCGTCGTGCGCGGCGGCAAGATCGTGTCCGTCGCGGCGGGCGCGCCGTCAGCGAAGAGCGGCCAGACGATCGACGCGAAGGGCATGTCCGCGATGCCGGGGTTCATCGATGCGCACAAGCACATCAACACCGGGGCAGACGAGAAGGAGAAGATGCAGCGCCTGCTCGAGGCCGGCTACACGACCGTGCTCTCGGGCGGCGGCCCGGCGGACGGCAACATCACGCTGCGCGATCACATCGAGCAAGGGCTGATCAATGGCCCGCGGATCATCCCGTCGGGCTCGCTGCGGCTCGCGAACAACACGCCCGAGTCCGCTCGCGAGGAGATTCGCAAGATGGCCGCGCTCGGCATCAAGTACACCGGCGAGATCGCGCTCACGCCGGTGCCGGGCCCGAGCGAGAAGGAGCTCGAGACGTTGCGCGCCGTGCTCGACGAGGCGCAGAAGGTCGGAATCCTCGTGCAGGTTCACGCCGTGAGCTCGCCCGCGATGATGGCCGCGGTGAATCTCAAGATTCCGCTGCTCGTGCACATCCCGAACAAGGACTGGGTCAGCAAGGAAGACGCCGCGAAGATCGCGGCTTCGGGCACGAAAGCGCTGATGACGATTGGCTTCGGCGCGCCGGTATTCGGCGTGTTCGCGAACGACAACAAGCCTCGCTTCCGCGACGGCAAGGACTGGCCGTCGGGCATCGTCGACGGCGTGCGTCTCGGCGAAGAGGCGGGCTACATGATCGTCAACGCGCGCACGCTCTTCGACGCGGGCGTGATCCTCGGCTACTGCACGGATACTGTCTACGATGCCGTCGCGGGTCTCGAGCACGAGCTCAAGTCGATGAACGTGGTGTTTTCGACGATCGACATGGTCAAGATCATGGGCCCGAACACCGCGTCTTATATTCAGATGCAGGACCAGCTCGGCACGCTCGAGTCCGGCAAGCTCGCCGACATCGTGCTGCTCGCAGGCGATCCGCTCGAGGGCTACTGGAACTGGCTCAAGGCGAAGGTCGTCGTGAAGCAGGGCAAGGTCGTCATAGACAAGCGGTAGATCGCGCGCCGACGGTGTCCCGCCGCGGCAAACTGGTCGCATGAGGATTCTCGAGAGGGATCGGACGCTGTGGCTGACCGGCGCAGTCGCGCTGGCAGGCTGGATGGAAGTCGGAGCTCGTGCGCAGGGCGCGCCCGCGCAGCCGACAGGCGAGGAAATCGTCGTCACCGGCTCGCACATCCCACGTGCAGACTACGAGTCTCAGTCGCCGATCGTGACGGTGGATCACGAGGCCTTTACCTCTCGAACCAACATCGGAATCGAAGCGACCCTCGACCAGTTGCCGCAATTCAACGTGACGGGTGCCGGGTCGCAAGCGCAAACGAGCGCGGCGTCCGCCCTTTTTCCGCTGGCGACTGCCGCTCCCGGGGCGGCGACCATCAATCTGCGGGGGCTCGGTCTGAATCGCAGTCTCGTGCTGGTCGATGGGCGCCGGGCGCAAGCCGTCAACGGCTCGCTCGTCGTGGATCTCGACTCGATCCCGTCGGCGGTGATCGACAGGGTCGAGATCATTACGGGTGGCGCCGCGGCCGTTTACGGTGCGGACGCGATCGCAGGCGTCGTCAACTTCATCACGAAGAAGAGCTTCGAGGGCGTGCAAGTCGACGTGCAGGTCGGCGCCAGCGAGCAGGGGGATGGCAACGAGAGCATGGCTAGTGGGTTACTCGGTGCGTCCTTCGCCGACGGTCGCGGGTCCGTAATGATCGGCGTGGACTTCGCGAAGCGCGATGCGGTTCTGGGCAAAGACCGAGATTGGGCGGTTCGTGGCTGGAACGATCCCGGCACGATCGGGGGACCCGTTCCTGGAACCTCGAACCTCTCGCAGCTCGCCGGCATTCCTCCGGGCGGCTATCCCTCGGGCTTCCCGTTGCCCGAGGGCGGGGCGTACGTCGTCGATCAGGCCGGCCACGTCTTCAACCCACAACACCCTACCGATCCCGCGCACCCGTATACCGGGCCGCTCGGCGGAGGCTCGGGCTTCAAGATCAATCCGGACGGCTCGCTCGGCTACGACGACCGAGACAACAGGTATCTGCAGGGCACGCTCGAGCGCTACTCGCTGTTCGGCTCGGGTCAGATCGAGGTCTTCGACAAGGTCGAGGTCTTCTCGCAGCTGCGGTTTGCCGAAAACTACACGGTGTCCAAGGGCACGGCGTCCGACGCGTCGGACGTTTGGTCGCCGACGGTGTCGTACAACCATCAATCCGACGACCCGCGCTCCCCGCAATTCGGTGTGCTGCAGCCCGGGCAGACGGCGCTGCATCCCGTGCCCGCCGAGTTGGCTGCGGTGCTCGACGCCCGCGGCACGACCAACGAGGCGAAAGACGCGCCATGGACGTACTCCGGCGGATTGGACTACCTCGGCGGTCGCGAGACGGACACCACGAGCGACGTCTACCAAATCGTCGGCGGCTTGCGCGGGGACTTCGCGATAGCGCATCACGATTGGCGCTGGACCGCGTACGTCTCGCACGGGAAGAGCAACGTGAACGTGTATCAGCCCGGTGGGTTCGCGTCGCTGTCGCGGTTGCAGGACTTGCTCAGCGCGAACCAGTACGGCACCGGCTTCAACTTGGGCAGGATGCCCGCGCCGAGCGTGTTGGGCACGTGCACCTCCGGTTTGCCGATCTTCAATCCGGATGGAAGCGTCAACAACACGCCGTCCGTATCGAAGGATTGCTCGGCCTACGTGCTCCTGCAGATGAACAGCGCCACCACGCTCGAGCAGAACATCTTCGAAGGCGTCGTTACGGGCACGGTTCTGAGCCTGCGGTCGGGACCGTTGCAGTTCGCGGCGGGCGTCGACTCGCGGCACGAAGAGCTCACGTTTCAGCCGGACTCCGCCTACGGCGCGAACCGGGAGTACTCGAACGTCGTGCAGAACAGCGTGTTGCCGGTCTCGGTCAACGGCAAAACGGATGTGAAGGAGTTGTACGGAGAGCTTGCCATCCCCCTCTGGCGTGGTCGGCTCGAAATCGATCCGGGCGCGCGCTTTTCCGACTACGCCTCGGTCGGCAACGTCACGACCTACAAGCTGCTCGGCCAATTGAAGGTGAACGACCGGATCAAGCTCCGAGGCGGTTACCAACTCGCGAACCGCGCGCCGAACATCGTCGAGCTGTTTGCGCCGACCGGTGGAGCTGCGCTCGTTGCGGGCACGGACGCCTGCGGCAACTGGATCGTCAACGGAAGGTCCATCACTCAGGACTGGGGTAACCGCGCCGGCAACCCGAACCGTCTCAACATGCAGGCGTTGTGTCAGTACCTCATGACGAGGGACGGCGCGCCCGCCTCTTTGTACGTGCCCGGTCAGTCGAGCGCCAACGACTATGCGTACAACGCTTTCGGCCTCACCAGCTACTACCCGTTTGCCGTCGCGGCGCAGCAGGGGAATACGAAGCTCGAGTCCGAGTCGGCGGACACGTATACGGCCGGCGTTGTGATCAGCCCGAAGGTCGCCGAGCGGCTCTCGATCACGATCGACTGGTACAAGATCGCGCTCGACCACGCGATCGGCGCTCCGGCTCACGACGCGGTCTACCAGCAGTGTCTGGATGCCAAATACAACCCGTTGATCGGCTCCGCTGCGGGCACTTATACGGGTGCAGAGCTCGCCGCAGGCAACCCTTTCTGTGGACGCATCCGGCGTGAGTACCTCGGCGGTGTGCCGTTGACCCCGGGCAATTTCGGAGCGGATCGCAAGTACGACGCTAGATACGTAAACCAAGGCGGCATCCGATCCGATGGCTATGACATCCAGATCGACTGGGGCATCGGCAATTTCGACGTGCGTTTCGAGACGAGCGTGCTCGGTCTCTATTCCGAGTCGCAGTTTCCAGGAGCGCCGTTCGTCGACTACAAAGGAACCGCGCAGAATTCGTCTTTCGACTATCGTTTGTTTTCGACTGCAGGCTGGCACAAAGGCCCGCTGTCGGTCGGAGTCCGCTGGCAACATCTACCGTCGCTCGATCCGGCGCCGGGGTCCGCTTCGACCGCTCTGCCGATCGAGTCCCACGATCAGTTCGATGTCTTCGGCAGCTGGACGTTCAAGTTGCATTGGCAGCTACGCGCCAGCATCGACAACATTTTCAACGCGACCCCGGAGTGGGTTGGCCGAACGACGGGGAACAACTCGATAGGCAACACGAGCAGCGACTACGACCAGGTAGGTCGACGCGCGTTCGTCGGCGTGCGGCTGAGCCTGTAATCGGGCGCGCCCCGGCCGCTCTACGGCAGGGCCCTCTGGACATTTCTCAGACGCACGACAAAAGGGCAGGATGGAAAATTCTCTGCGATAGTGGTGTCGCCGCTACCACACACGTAAGGGTTGGAAATAGTTGTTGATCATGCGATAAACGCGCAATTCGCCATAGTCGCGGGACGGGGTTTGCGACGCGATATGGCGAAGTTGCATCGACGAAAACAGTTGGACTCCGGGGGTAACGTCATGAGCACGCCGCAAGTGGGCCGCAGGGCCCTTCTATCTCTATCTGTATCTATGGCGCTCGGGATTGCCGCAGAGACCTCAGTGCTCGCGCAAAACCCGCCCGCCCCGCAAGGTCAGCTAGAAGAGATCACCGTCACCGGATCGCGCATTGTCCGCCGCGACTACTCCGCGCAGACGCCGATCGTGACCGTGGATAAGGAGGCCTTCGACTCGCGAATGAACGTCGGCATCGAGGCCACGCTCAATCAGTATCCGCAGTTCAACGTCGCGGGGTCGCAGTCCGCGCTGAGCCGCGCACAGACGCCGTTCCCCGCAGCGACCGAGGCGCCCGGCGCAGCGACGATAAACCTGCGCGCGCTCGGTCCGAACCGCAGCCTCGTGCTCATCGACGGAAAACGCGTGCAGCCGATCAACGGCCTGCTCGCTGTAGACGTCAACACGATTCCGACCGCGGCCATCGACAGGGTCGAGGTCATCACCGGTGGTGCGGCAGCTGTGTACGGCGCTGACGCGATCGCCGGCGTCGTGAATTTCATTCCGAAGAAGAACTTCGCCGGCCTGGAGCTGAATACGCGCTACGGCACGACTCAGGAGGGCGACGGCAACGAGACGTCGGTCAGCGGTCTCTTCGGCGCCGACTTGGACAACGGCCGCGGCAACGTCATGATCGGAGCCGACTGGAGCAAACGCGATGTCATCCTAGGAAAAGACCGAGAATGGGTCCGCAAGGGCTGGGCCGACCCGAACACGAACGGCGGTGGGCTCGGCAGCTCGAACCTGTCGCAGTTCGGCGCCCTGTACGTCGACCAGAACGGTCACATGTTCGATCCCGCCAACCCGGTGGCCTACACCGGCCCGATCGGCGGTAGTTCCGGGTTCAAGATCAACCCCGGCAAGCCGCCGACGGGTGGCGCGCTGAGCTACAACGACTTCGAGCACAATTACCTGCAGCTGCCGCTCGAGCGCTATTCGATCTTTGGCAGGGGCCGTTATGGATTGACGGACAACGTCGAAGCGTTCGTCGACGCACGCTTTTCGAAGACGTTCGTGACCTCGAAGGGTTTCGTGTCGAGCGTTTTCAACGTCTGGTCACCGAGCGTTCCGTACAACTCGGCGTGCGATGATCCGGCTAAGCCAACCTTCGGGCAGTGCGCGTCTCGGCACCCGGTTCCGGCCGAGCTCGCGGCGCTGTTGAACGCTCGCACGGATTTTCTCGGTAACCCAACTCCGAACGCCAACTGGTTGTATTCCGGCGGCCTGGACTACATCCCGAATTTCACGACCGAGACAACGAGCAACGTCTACCAGATCATCGGCGGCCTCAAGGGCGACGCGATGCTCGGCAAACGTGACTGGCATTGGGAAGTGTACGCTTCGCACGGCGAAACCAACGTGACTGCGCGACAGCCGGAAGGGTTCCCGAATTTCCAGAGAATTCAGAACCTGTTCCAGGCCGACGAGTACGGCAAGGGCTTCGACATTTCGAAAATATCGCCCGTCACGCTCGGCGTGACCGGGCATTGCACATCGGGCTTGCCGATCTTCACACCGACAGGAGCGGTCGACAACACGCCATCCATATCGAAGGATTGCGCCGACTACATGTTGCTCCGGATGAACGACGTTACGACGCTGACTCAAGACGTCGTGGAAGGGACCGCGTCCGGCGCGATCGCGCATATGCCCGCGGGCGACGTGCTGCTCGCGTTTGGGGCGGATTACCGCACGGAAGATTTCCAGTTCAACCCCGACTCGGGCTTCAACGCGAACCAGGACTACCCGAACGTCGTTCAGAACATCATCCTGCCGGTTGCGGTCGACGGCTCGACGGACGTCAAAGAGGTTTACGCCGAGATGGCCATTCCGCTGTTCGGCGGCGGCAAGATCGTCAAGTCGTTCGAGCTCGATCCTGGCGTGCGCTACTCCGACTACAACACGGTCGGCAAGGTCACGACGTGGAAGGCGCTCTTCGACTGGACGGTGAACGACCGGCTCCGGTTCCGCGGCGGCAAACAGGTGGCCAATCGCGCACCGAACATTGCCGAGCTCTACACGCCGAAAGGGGGAAGCCAGATCGACCTCAATGCGCCGGACCCGTGCAACAGTCTGCCGGTCACGCCGAACCCGTGGGGCAACCGTCCGGCGAGTCGATATCCGAACCCAGCAGATCAAAATCCGAACGTGTTGAACCTGCAGGCGGCTTGCCAGGCCCTGATGGTGCGTGGCGGCGCTCCGCCGTCCTTCTATCAGCCGGGGACCCCGAGCGCGGACAATTACCAGCTCAACGTGTTTGGCCTCACGTTCCCGTTCCCCTTCTCGATCGGTCTCATCCAGGGCAGCCCAACCCTGAAGTCTGAGGAAGCGGACACGCTCACGTTCGGCACAGTGCTCAGTTTCGATCGTTTCACCGTTGCGCTTGACTGGTACGACATCGATCTGAAGAACGCGATCGTCAATCCGACGTTCACCGCGATCTATCAGCAGTGTTTGGATCCCCATTTCAATCCGCTCATCGCCACGGCGCCGGGGTCGCACACGGGTGCGGAGATCATCGCCGGCAATCCGCAGTGCGCGTTGATCAACCGGGAGTATGTCGGCACGACTGTGTTCACGGGCCAAACCGGAGGCCCGCGCACGTTCAATTCTCAGTTCTACAACTCGGGCGGTATCACGTCGCAGGGCGTCGACTTGCAGTTCGACACTCGCTTCGACGTGGCCAGTGGCGCATTGAACCTGGACCTGAACGTCGGCTGGCTCGAGAAGTACGCGCGATCACCGTTCGACGGAGCGCCGTTCATCGACTACACCGGAACGTCGTTCGTGTCCAACAATGAAGGCGTGAACTTCCTGTACGACTACAAGACGCTCACGACGTTGAGGTACGCCCGGTCGTCCTGGTCCGCCGGTGTCCGCTGGCAGCACCTGCCGTCGGTGACTGCGCAACCCGGCGCCAATACCCTGCCCGTGGAGTCGTACGATCTGTTCGACGTGTTCGCGAGTTGGAATGTCAAAACGAAGTATCGTCTCCAGGCGGGTATCGACAATTTCCTGAACAAAGACCCGGCCATCGTCGGAGCCACCGCGACGAACGCCGCGGTCGGCGCGACCAACAGCAACTACGATGGGTTCGGCCGCCGGTTCTTCGTCGGCCTGCAGATCTCTTTGTGAGGTTCGCAACCCTCAGCGAGACTGCGTTAAGGATGCGATTTCTACACGAATAGTGGGTCTTAACCGATAGCGTCCCCGTGCGCCGCGCCAACTTTGGCGCGGCGTACGGGTGTCCAGTCAGACGCCGGCCCGCCCGAGCGTGTCGACGATTTCGCGTAGCACCTCGGCGATCGCCGGGTGGTCGGTCTCGAAGCGCACTGCCAGCGACTCGAGCCGCGCGGGTGCCGTGGCCGCAGCGCCATTCGGCGCGAGCGTCGACTCGATGTCGCGCGCGACCGTAGTGAGCAGCTTGCGCGACTCGCCGTCGAGCGACTTCGCGTGCCCGAGCCGCGCGTGCAGCTGCGCGAGCAGCTGACGAAGATCCTCATCGCTCATCGTTCTTCTCCTTCGATTTCCGCTTGTCTCGCCGCGCAGCCCTGGCTTACGCTGCCGCCCCTCGGCAGCTGATTCAGGCTCGCCGCGTACCGCTGGAGGATACTTCGTGGCTATCGTGAACGCTCGTCGCTTCGCCGTTCTCGCGTCCCTTGCCGCGCTGATCGCCGCCTGCGGTCAGCGGGGCGGTTCCGCGCCGGCCGCAAAGCAAGCCGCACCGGCGGCCCAGTCGAGCGCAATCACGAGCAACTTGAAGCCGCTGCCGGGCCACGAGAGCGATGCGCCGCCGCTGACGAAGAAGGCCACGGTGCGCATGCAGACCACGGCCGGCGAGCTCGTGATCGACGTGTTTCCCGACGCCGCCCCGCACGCGGCGCAGCGTTTCCTCGAGCTCGTGAGCTCGGGGTTCTACGACGACACGCCGATCTCGCGCGTCGTAACGGGGTTCGTCGCGCAGTTCGGCGTGAACTGGCGCGAGCCGCACAAGGCTTGGAAGGAGAAGGACTTCGACGACGATCCGAGCTACTACGCGCTCGAGCGCGGCACGCTCGCGTTCGCGAAGGCGGGCCCGAACACGAACTCGACTCAGGTGTTCATCAACTACAGAGAGAACAATCGGCTCGCCGATCCGAGCTTCAACTTCACCGCTTTCGGCGAGGTCGTTACCGGCATGGACGTCGTCGACAAGTTCGTGCGCGTCGGCGATCCGAACCGCGGTCTCGACCAGGATCGTCTCTGGCAAGACGGCGGCGCATACCTCGACTCTCTCGCCGAGAAGCCGACGATGATTCAGCACGCCGAGGTCGTCGGCGCTGCGAAGTGACGACGGCCATCGAGTGACAGCGGCTCGCTCCGCTTTGCGCGCTCTCGCTCTCGTCGCGTCGGCGGCGTTCGTCGCGCACGCGAGCAGCGCGAGCGGGCTCGAGGTGTGGCTCGCGAGCACGCAGAGTTGCAACAGCTGCGACCTCTATCAGCGCGCTGCGCAATCGCGCGGCTACGGGCGCGCCCTGCGCTATGCGGATGGCGCCGGGATCACGATCCCGATCCTATCGATCGAGAAGAGCGCGCTCGCAACCGACGTGCTCGCGCAGTTACCCGCAGACATCGGCCCGCGCAGCAAGTACTGGGACGTGACCCTGCTCGTGCTCGTTGTCGACGCGGGGCGCGTGATGTCGGTGGGCAACATTGCCGAGTCGGCCGATAACAGCGAGCTGCACCATTCTCGGGCCGTGATGTTTCCGCCGTCGGCGCCCGCGGACGACGATCCGGCGCTGCGAGACGAGAATCTCTACCCGGCGTTTTTCGCGAGCCACTGGAATCTCGAGTACTTCGTCGACGTCGCGCTAGGCAAACGGCCGAAGCGCATCGCGAGGCCGCCGGTCGACCTCGCGTCGCCGACTGTCGCGTCGCTCGCGCCGCGCAACGTGATCCTCTGGGGCTCGGCGGCGACGCCGCTCGCCCACGCGCTGTTCATTCCGACGCGGCTCCGCGAGATCCGGACGTCGATCGAGGGGCTCAAGATCGGCGGGCTTCGCTTCCTCACGCTCGACGGCCACGGACCGGGCGTCGAGGGCAACGACACGAGCTATATTGAGGGCGGCCGCACGCTGTTCAAGCGCGCCGATGTCCACGCCGACTACGCCGCGGACGCCGCGGGGTTGAACAGCGTGCTTACCGGCGTCCTGCACGCGGACCACGCGAGCACGCTGCTCGTGCAGGTGGGGCACGCGGGACCGACCGGCGCGCCGCTCTGGGGACACGGCCTCACGCTGTCGCCGGCGGACATCGAGCCGATCAAACGCGATTCGAGCGATGCACTGATCATGGTGAGCGGCGCGTGCAACGGCGGTCAGTTCGCGAAAGCCGTGCAATGCGGCTTCTTCGCGGCGCATCCCGACGTGCGCGCGGGCGGCTGCCAGCTGTCGCCCGCGGCGCTCGAAACGTCGGACGATTATTTGCGCCACTTCTTCCGCGCGGCGACTGCAGCGACGGCGAACGGCGATTCTCGCAAGCGCGGAGCGCCGCCCGCGACGCTCTACGACGCGCACTGGTATGCGTCGGCGCGCCTCGAGGACGAAGCGATCAGCTACACGACCACGGACGCGCTGATCGACGACTACTTCGCGGCGCATCCGGACAAGCTGCCGGAGTCGCTCACCGTCGCGGCGATCCGGAGCGGGGCGCCGGCACTTGGCCGCGCCGAAGCCGAGGCCGCGACGGCGCTGACGGCGGGGCTCGCGCCCGAGACGCCCATTCCGCTGTCAGGATTCGTCGAGCTCAACCATGAGGCGGACGCAAAGCTCACCGACGCGCGCGAGCTCTCCTCGGCCGAACGTAACCGGATCGTCGCGTTGCCGTACAAGCTCGTGTTGCCGATGCTCGCGCGGCGAATCGCGTATACCGGCCTCCGCGTGCAGGATCCCGCGTTCGCGCTCGCGTCGGCGTGTGAAACGCAGTCGCTGCGGCAATTCCTGGGAACCGCGCGCGCCCGCTGACCGACCAAGTCACGGGGGATGCAGGTGGCGGCGCAAATAGGTGGCCCGCCGCCACTCGCCTGCTCGCGGGTTTCAAATTAGTATCGCGTGTCCGCGTCGCCCCCAAGGGGTCGGCAGAGCCTCGCGACGCGCTACCAAAGTGTGGGATAGACCATGAGTAGCCCGATATTCAAGGCGTTTGTGCTCGCCGCGGCGATGGTCGTCGCGGCGTCTGCCGGCGCGCAACAGGTGGCGGACATCGGCTTCAAGAGCGTCGGCCGTGCCGCTCCGCTCGCGGCCGACCTCACCAACCAAGAAATCGTCGGCGCGGGTTTCCCGATCGTTCTCGCCACGCCCGGGGATCTCACATCGGTCAAGATCGGCGACTTCATCGGCTCCGCGCGCGACGGTCAATCGCCCGAGGGCGTGACGCCGCTCGCGGTCGACCTCTATACGACGAAGGACTTCTACAAAGACAAGGATCTCTGGACCGATCCGCGCTACTTCCGCTGCAACAGCCCAGTTGCGATCGAAGAGCAGTACGGAGCCAACGGTCCGAAGCTCATCGGCGAGGCGGGGCCGTCGAAGGCCGCGTGGGGCTACTGCAATCGCGACTATCCGCGTGCCGCGATCGTGAGCCCGTACCCGTTCAAGACGGCGCAAGAGCACTA
>Ga0163163_10001221_pt1 | contig 21726 bp, 22 predicted proteins | sample S65metaG_FD_119766 | JGI IMG/M metagenome (GOLD analysis project Ga0163163, IMG submission 119766) | Switchgrass rhizosphere microbial communities from Kellogg Biological Station, Michigan, USA - S6-5 metaG | ecosystem: Host-associated > Plants > Roots > Rhizosphere > Soil | place: USA...
GGCGCCGGCGCGACAGGCCGCATCGGACGAGGTCGCCGGCGCCGACAAGCGCGAGGTCGCGGCGACGACCGGCGTCGTGGCCGGAGCGATTACTGCGAGCGAAACACGCCCTCAAGTCGAGCAGCGCCGCAAGCGCTCCGAGCAGAGCCTCGTGCCTCAAGCCCAGCCCGCCGCCGAGCGCGAGAAAGACAAGGATGCCGCCGCGAGCGGCCGCAAGACCGGTGCGCGCAACGAGTTTCGAGTGCAGACGTTCGAGAGCGAGGTGGACCCGCTGGAAGTCGGCCTGCTCGACACCGGCGAGATCGTGATGTTCCGCAACGTCTGGCACGCCGGGCAACGCTACATCCAGGGCGCATTGATCGACCGCGCGCGGTTCGTCGAGCAGGCGGTTGCGAGCGCGTATCGCGCGAGCAGCCTCGCAACGATGAGCGACGTCGCGGTGACGTATCGCAGCCGTCCGCTCGCGACGCTGCGTGCCTCGACTGGCGGCGCGTCTTACGAGTCGTCTCCCGTCGCGGGTCTCGCGGGCACGCCGCTACACCGCGCGCGCCTTTCGCCGCCATTCGGCGATCTCGAGCTCGCGTTCAGCGTGAATCAGCTCCCGAGCGCGCCCGGCGCATTGCTGTTGCTCTGGATCTCGCTGACGCTCGCGGCCGTTCTGTGCGGCGGTTTCTATTTCATGTATCGCTTCGCGATCGGTCAGCTTCGGCTCGCGCGGCAGCAGCAGGACTTCGTCTCGGCCGTGAGCCACGAGCTCAAGACTCCGCTCACCTCGATCCGGATGTACGGCGAGATGCTGAAGGCCGGATGGGCGGACGACGCGAAGAAGCAGACCTACTACGACTACATCCACAGCGAGAGCGAGCGGCTCTCGCGGCTCATCGAGAACGTGCTGCAGCTCGCGCGGCTCACGCGTAGCAGCCAGCAGCTCGACGTGAAGCGCGTCGCGAGCGCGGAGCTGCTCGACATGGTGCGCTCGAAGTGCGTTACGCAGGCCGAGCGCGCGGGCTTCGCGCTCACGGTCCGCGACGGCGTGCCGGCGGGCACGGAGCTCGCGGTCGACGCCGACGCGTTCGCGCAAATCCTGATCAATCTCGTCGACAACGCGCTGAAGTTCTCCGCGGGCGCGGAGCGCAAGGAGATCGAGATCGGGAGCCGGCTCGAGACGGACGGCTCCGTGTTGTTCACGGTCCGCGACTTCGGTCCCGGCATTCCGAAGGGGCAGATGAAGAAGATCTTCGAGCTTTTCTACCGGCCCCCGGACGAGATCACGCGGGCGACGGCGGGCACCGGTATCGGGCTCGCGCTCGTGCTGCAGCTCACGGCCGCGCTCGGGGGCCGCGTCGAGGTCCGCAACTGCGAGCCGGGCGCGGAGTTCCGCGTCTCGTTTCCCACGGCGGGTCCGGGCGCGTAGATCGTCCAGCCGTCTTCCCCGCCGCGAGCAGCAAGACGTTGCCGATGCGCGTCAGTGTCGCCCGGTCCGTGGCCGCGCCGCCGGCGCGGCCCAGTCCTTCGGCATCCGCGAGAAATCGATCAACGGTTGCTCGTCGCCGCTTTCGATCGCTTGCTCGATCTGCTCGTAGAAGCCGCGGCCCGCGGCCTCGGAGAACGTGACGTGCGCGTCGTCTGCTCCCGCCCTCGGCCGCTCCACATACTCGGGGAACGTCGCCTCGGCCGCATCGCCTTCCGCGTAGCCCTTCGCAAACATCTGCTTCAGCATCCCGAAGCCGTCGTGGCGGAGCAGGACTTTACCGCGCGGGTGCCCGCCGAGGTCGAGCAGATGCCGCCTGAAACGTTCGAGGTCGTGGCAGTCGAATGCTACGTGCTGGCAAGAATGGTCACCGTGCCGCTCCACGAACTTCGTGACCTGCGACTTCTTGCGCCGGTCGATGCCCTCGACGAGCGCGATGCCGAAGTCGCCGAAGTCGACGCACCAGAGCTTCATGCTGCTCCCGGGATCGTGCGGACGGACGTCGTCTATGCGCTCGATCAATTTGCCGCCCTCGACTTCGGTATGAAACCAAGCCCATTTCTCGATGGTGCCGCGGGCGCACGCGTAAGTAATGTGATCCACCTTCCTTAGAAAATGCATAGCGTCACTCTCCTTTGCGGTGCGTTGACGAGGCTTTCGCGCCGTCGCGCTCCGCGAGCACGGCCGCGATACGCAGCGTGCGGCGCGCGCGCGTGAGATGCGGCTGGTCGATCATCTTGCCGTCGAGCGCCACGACGCCGGCGCCGCGCGCGGCCTCGAACGCGGCGACCACGCGCTGCGCAGCCGCGATCTCGTCGGCCTGCGGCCGAAACGAGCGATTGAAGACCTCGACCTGCGCGGGATGGATCGCGAGCTTGCCCACGAAGCCATCGCGCCGGGCGGCGGCCGCTTGGCGCGTGAGGAGATCTTCGTCCCGGAGGTCGAGACAGACGGTGTCGATGGCCGGCACGCCGGCCGCCGCGGCTGCGAGCAGGCATAACGAGCGCGCGAGTTGATACGGCGGAAGCCATTCGCCCCGCTCGTCGACGTTCGTCTCGGCTCCGAGCGCGACGGAGAGGTCTTCGGCGCCCCAGGTCAGCGCTGCGAGCCGCGGCCCGCAGCGCGCAAAGCCGCCGAGCGCGAATACGCCCGCGGCGGTCTCCGTCGCGATCGGCAGGATCTTCGTGCAAGCCGGCTCGAGGCCGGCCTGGCGCTCGATCGGCCCGAGCCTGGCCGCGAGTGCGATGACGTCGTCGGGCGAGCGGACCTTGGGCAGCACGATCCCGTCAGGACCCGCGGGCACGACGCTCGCGAGATCCGCTTCGTGCTCAGGGTCATCCACCGCGCTCACGCGGACCCAGATGCGGCGGGCCAAGCGGCGCGCGAGGAACGCGGCGACGAGCTCGCGCGCCTCGGCTTTGCGACCCCGGTCGACCGAATCCTCGAGGTCGAGGACCAGTGCGTCCGCCGGCACCTGCATGCCGTGCGCAAGTTTCTTCTCGCTGTCGCCGGGCACGAACAGCATCGAGCGGAGCAGCAAGCCGTGATCGGGTTCGTTCGCCATGGCTCGACCCTACATGCGTAGAATCCCGAACGGCGTCTCAGGGGGCAGCGGCGCGCTCATCGAAATGGCGACACTCGACGCGAGCACGTCCCGCGTTTCGAGCATGTCGATGATGCCGTCGTCCCACAGCCGCGCGCTCGCGTAATACGCGTGCGACTGCCGCTCGTATTGCGCCCTTATGTCTTCACGCTGCTCGGGGCGTTCGTCGGCGTCTCTGATCTCCGCGCCGCGCCCGCCGCGGATCCGCTCGAGCACAGCGCCAGCCTGCTCACCGCCCATTACCGCGATCCGCGAGGTCGGCCATGTCCACAGGAACCGCGGGCCATAGGCGCGGCCGCACATGCCGTAATTGCCGGCGCCGAACGAGCCGCCGATTATCAACGTGATTTTCGGGACGCGAGCGCACGCGACCGCGGTCACGAGCTTCGCGCCGTCCTTCGCGATGCCGCGCCGCTCGGCGTCCTTTCCGACCATGAACCCCGCGACGTTCTGCACGAACAAGAGTGGAATGCCGCGACGGTTGCAGATCTGGATGAAATGAGTGCCCTTCAGCGCGGACTCCGACAGCAGGATGCCGTTGTTCGCCAGGATCCCGACCGGCTGATTCTTGAGGCGCGCGAACGCGCAGACGAGCGTGGTTCCGTAGCGCGGCTTGAACTCGTCGAGCTCCGATGCGTCCACGATCCGCGCGAGCACCTCGCGGACGGCGAGCGGGTAGCGCAGGTCGCTAGGCACGAGGCCGAAAAGATCGTCCGCGGGAAACTCGGGAGCTGCGGTGTCGGCGGCCGCGCTCGCGTCGCGAGCCACGCTCGGGCCGGCGACGTTCGAATGCGCGACGATCCGCCGTGCCATTGCAAGCGCTTGCTCGTCGTCCTCTGCCAGCTGGTCGGCGACGCCCGAGATCCGCGTGTGGACGTCGCCGCCGCCGAGCGTCTCGTCGTCGACGTCCTCGCCGATCGCGGCTTTCACGAGCGGCGGTCCGGCAAGATAGATCGTGCCTTGGTTCTTCACGATCACCGTCTCGTCGCACATCGCCGGAACGTACGCGCCGCCGGCCGTACACGAGCCCATCACCACCGCGATCTGCGGAATTCCGCGAGCGGAGAGCTGCGCCTGGTTGTAGAAGATGCGGCCGAAGTGGTCGCGGTCCGGAAACACCTGATCCTGGAGCGGCAAGTACGCGCCGCCCGAGTCGACGAGGTAGATGCAGGGCAGGGCGTTCTCGAGCGCGATCTCCTGCGCCCGTAGATGCTTCTTGACCGTGAGCGGGTAATAGGTGCCGCCTTTCACGGTCGCGTCGTTCGCGACGATCATGCAGCGCGCGCCGCCGACCGTGCCGATCCCGCAGATGATGCCGGCTGCGGGCAACGGCTCGTCGTATACGCCGTAGCCGGCCAACCGGCCGATCTCGAGCCAAGAGGACTTCGGATCGAGGAGCTTCGCGACGCGCTCGCGCGCGAGCAGCTTGCCGCGCTCGCGATGCCGCGCGCGGGCGCTCTCCGAGCCGCCTTGCTCGATCTCTTCGCGCAGGCGCCTCAAGTCCGACGCAAGCGCTCGGTTGTGCGCCGCGTTGCGCTTGAAGTCCTCCGCGGCCGGATCGGCCTTGCTCCGAAACGCGGTCATCGACCCGCCTCCGCGGTGGCCTCGAACAGTTCCCGACCGATCAGCATGCGCCGAATCTCGTTCGTGCCGGCGCCGATCTCATAGAGCTTCGCATCGCGCCAGAGCCGACCGGCAGGGTACTCCGTCGTGTAGCCGTTGCCGCCGAGCGCTTGGATCGTCTGTCCCGCGACCCACGTCGCGGCTTCGGACGATTTCAAGATCGCGGCGGCCGCGTCGTAGCGCGTCTTGTGCCCCCGGTCGCACGCGGCTGCGACGGCGTAGACGTATGCACGCGCCGCGTTCATCGCCGCATACATATCCGCGAGCTTGCCCTGCATGAGCTCGAAGCTGCCGATCGGCCTGTCGAATTGTTTGCGCTGATGGACATATGGAATCGCGAGGTCGTGGCACGCGCGCATGATGCCGAGGGCGCCGCCCGCGAGCACGATTCGCTCCGTGTCGAGGCCCGACATCAAGATCTGTTTGCCGTTGCCGCGCAACACGCACGCGGCGGGTACACGGCAGTCCTCGAAAACGAGACCGGATGTGTCGGAGCCGCGCATTCCGAGCTTGTCGAGTTTCGGCTCCGTTGACAGGCCCGGCAGAGTCCGCTCGACGATGAACGCGCCGATGGCCGGACCCGAGCCGTTGCCCGCTGTCCCGTCGCCGCCGAGCCGAGCGTAGACGACGATGACGTCCGCCTCGGGCCCGTTCGTAATCCACATCTTCGTGCCGTTCAGAACATACCCGTCACCGTTCGGCACGGCCGTCGTCCGCATCGCGAGGACGTCGGAGCCCGCTTGGGCCTCGCTCATCGCGAGCGCGCCGACGTGTTCACCGGTCAAGAGCTTCGGCAGGAATCGCCGCTTCTGCTCCGCTGTGCCCCAGGTCGCGACTTGACTCACGCAGAGGTTCGAGTGCGCCGCGTACGACAGCCCGACCGCCGCCGACGCGCGGCTGATCTCCTCCATCGCGAGCACATGCGCGAGAAATCCCAAGCCTGCGCCGCCGAGGTCGACGTCGACCGTGATCCCGAGGAGCCCGAGTCGTCCAAGCTCGGGCCAGAGGTCCCTTGGGAAAGCGTTGTCGCGGTCGATGTCCGCCGCACGCGGTGCTATGCGGTCCGCCGCGAACCGCGCGACCTGATCGCGGAGCAGCAGAAGCTCGTCCGAGAAGCCGAAGTCGAAGTCGTCCATGATCAATCCTTCCTAAGATCACTGATGACCGCGGCGAGGAAGCGCGTGGCTTCGCCGCCCGTGACGGCGCGGTGATCGAACGTAAGCGACAGCGGCAGCACCGGATGCACCGCCGGAGCGCCGTCGACCGCGACGACCTCGTCGCGCACGCGCCCCGCGCCCAAGATGCCAACCGTCGGGGGCTGCACGATCGGGTTCGCATAACGGCCGCCGAATGTGCCGAAGTTCGACAAGGTGAACGTGTAGCCGCGCATCTCCTCGGGCGGAATCGTCCTCGCACGCGTATCGCGTCGCATCCGCTCGAGCCCGGCCGCCAAGTCGTCGGCGCTGCGTTCGCCGATGTTGCGGAGCACCGGCACGAACAGGCCGTCGGGCGTGTCGACGGCTATACCCAAGTGGATCTGCGGCAAGAGGCGCCGGCCGAGCGCGTGTGTATCGAACCAGGCGTTGAGCGCGGGCTCGGCTTTGCAGCCCACGGCGATCGCGCGGATCAGCCGCATCATCAGATCGCCGCCCTTCGGCCACCATGCCGCGAGATCGGCGTCGTCGCTCACCGTCACCGGCGCGACCTCTGCATGGGCCTGCGCCATGCCGCGCGCCATCGTCCGCCGCACGCCGCGCAGGAGCTCGAGGGGTCCGAGCTCGCGGAAGATCCGTGCCACGCGCTCGACGTCGCGCACGGTCACCGTGTCGTTCGGGCCGCTCGGCGTGACGACCGCGAGATCCACGTCGAGCCGGCGTGCGAGCGCGCGAACCGCGGGCGTCGCTTTGACTGCCGACGCGGCTCGCCCAGCCGGAGTGGCCCGCTCGCGCGTCACCTCGTCGCCCTTCTCGACGCGGCCAACGACGGTTCCCGCGTCGCGCGCCGCCGGTTTCGCGACGTCCGCGTCTTCGGCCTGCCCGACGAACTCCACGAGCGGCGCGCCGACTTGCAGGATGTCGCCGGGGCTGCCGAACAGCCGCTTGATCTTGCCGGCACGCGGGCTCGGGATCTCGACAATGGCTTTCGCCGTCTCGACCGCGAGCAGCGGCTGATCGATCGCGACCTCGTCATCGGGCGCGACGTGCCAGGCCGAGATCTCTGCCTCTTGGAGCCCTTCGCCGAGATCCGGCAGCTTGAAGACGCTCATGCGGCTTCCAGCAAGTCGCGGACCGCGCCGACGATACGCGGCGTCTGCGGCATGTAGTGATGCTCGAGCTTTCCGAGCGGCACGACCGCGTCGTAGCCCGTGACGCGTTTGATAGGCGCGAGCAGCGTGAGCAGCCCCTGGTCCGCGAGCTGCGCCGCGATCTCCGCGCCGACGCCGACGTTGCGCGCGGCCTCGTGCACGATCACGCAGCGGCCCGTTTTTTCGACTGAGTCGAGGATCGTACGCATGTCGAGTGGTGCGAGCGTCGCCACGTCGATCACCTCCGCGCTCACGCCGTCGTCCGCGAGCGCGTCCGCCGCCGCGAGTGTCTCGCGCAGCGCCGCGCCCCAGCTCACGAGCGTCACGTCGGTGCCGTCGCGCAACTGAAAGCACACGTCGAGCGGCAGCGCCTGGCCGCTATCGGGAACGTGCTCCTTAAACAAGCGGTACAAGCGCGTCGGCTCGAGGAAGATGACCGGATCGGGATCGCGGATCGCTGCGAGCAGCAAGCCGTACGCGCGCGCGGGGGAGGACGGAACTACCACGCGCAGCCCCGGAATGTGCGCGAACAGGGTCTCGGTGCATTCGGAGTGATGCTCGGGGGCATGAATGCCGGCGCCCGACGGCGCGCGTAGCACCATCGGGCACGAGAGCCTGCCGCGGGTGCGATTCCGCAAGCGCGACGCGTGGTTCAAGATCTGATCGATCGTCGGATAGATGAACCCCATGAACTGGACTTCGGCGACGGGCCGAAAGCCCTGCGCCGCGAGGCCGACGCTCATGCCCGCGATCAGAGTTTCCGCGAGCGGCGTGTCGATCACTCGTTCTTTGCCGAAGCGTTCGAGCAGGCCGGCCGTCGCGCGGAACACGCCGCCGTTCACGCCGATATCCTGCCCCAACAGCACCACACGCGGGTCTGCGGCGAGCTCGTGCGCCAGCGCCTGATTCACGGCTTCGACGAGAGTTAGCTCTTGCATGCGTCGCCCTCCGCGGCGAGCTCGTCGCGCTGAGGCTCGAGCGCGCTCGGCAGCTGCGCGAACAAGTGGTCGAACATCGACTCCGGTGCCGGCGCTTCGGTCGCGAGATATTCCTTGACCGCGTGCTCGATCTGCGCGCTGAGGTCGGCCCGGAGCAGCTCCTCGTCCGGCTCCGCCCAGGCGCCGGCGCTCACGAGGTGCTTCCGGACGCGCTCAATCGGATCGAGCGCGCGCCGGCTCTCGAGCTCGTCCGCGGAGCGGTAACGCCGCGCGTCGTCGGCGGTCGTGTGGTCGTGCATTCGATAGGTCAGTGCCTCGACGACGTGCGGTCCGCCGCCGCGACGCGCCTTGCCGAGCGCGCGCTCGAGCACGTCGTGCACCGCGATCAGATCGTTGCCGTCGACTTGCTCGCCCTCGATGCCGGCCGCGATGGCCTTCTGCGCGAGTGTTTGCGCGTGCGACTGTGTTTCACGCGGCACCGAGATCGCCCAACCGTTGTTGACGATCACGAAGACGACCGGTAGCTGCCAGACGCCGGCCGCGTTCATCGCTTCGTAGAAGTCGCCTTTAGACGATCCACCGTCGCCGAGCACGCAGACCGCGACGCGCGGCTCGCGCCGTAGCTTGAGCGCATACGCGACGCCGACTGCCTGCGGCGCCTGCGACGCGATCGGCACGAAGATCGGAAAGTCCTGACGCGGCTCGCCGGGATGCGTATAGGCCATGCCGCGTTCGTCGCCGCCCCAATAAAGCAGGATGTCGCTCATCCGCACGCCGCGCACGAGCATCGTGCCGGTCTCGCGGTAGGACGAGAGCAGGACGTCGTCGCGTGCCATGGTCGTGCCGATACCGACCGCGCTGGCTTCCTGCCCCGAGCTCGACGGATAGGTACCGAGTTGTCCCGTGCGCTGCAAAGCAACGGCCTTCTCGTCGAACAGGCGCGTGAGCACCATGTGCCGGTACATCGGCACGAGCCGGGCCGCGTCGCGGGCGAACGCGGGTAGCTCTGCGACCGGCGTGCCGTCCTGATCGAGGTAGCGAGTGAATCGCACCTCGAAGCGCGCGACGGAGCGCGACGCCTTGCCGCGCTCCGTCGCGGTTCGGCGCACCGACGCAATGTCAGTGAACTTGGACATGCTGCGGTCCTCCTTCGATTACCCGTCGCTCCTGATCGAGCCCGCGCCAGAAGGCACCCACGCCGTCGAGCATTTCGCGAGCGTGCTGAACGAACGAGTCCTCGTCGACGGTCTGCTGCGCGCAGAAGACTTCGAGCTCTTGCCAGGTGTGGTGCGCGTGGTTCGCCTCGAGGCGCGCGTGCCAGGTGAAGAACGCCGTGTTCAGCGAGCGCATGCCATTACGATCGCCGTAGCGTTGCCAACCGCGCACGAGCTGGTCCCAGAAGCCCGCCGCCGCCCAGTTTTCGACCGCCCAGGAGGCCGCGGCAGCGATCGCGTAGTCCTCGTGTGCGTAGAGGCGCAGCAACTCGTCACAAAACTGGAGCGTCGCGGGAGTCGCCATGCGGCGCTTGCCAAGATTCTCGAACCGCAGTCCGAACTGACGCGCCATTCGCACGAGCAGCTCGAAGTGCGCGGCCCGGAAGTGAAACGTGCCGCCTTCGATGCTGCCTTCGGAGCTGCCGAGCTCCGCATCGTCCGTTGTGTGCGGGCCTAGAAAACCCACGCCGATCTCGTTTGCAAGGATCTCTTTCGAGGCGCGCATTTCCTCGAGCGTTTCCGCATTCAGAACCTTCTGGAGCTGCGCGACCAGGAACTGGTTCGAGAAAACGGAGAACTGGATCAGGAACGCACGCGCCTGATCGACGGAGAACTCTCCGCGCTCGAACCAGGTGGTGTACGGATTTGCGACGATGATCGGGTGACGCAAGACCTCTGTTTCGAGTCTGCTCTTGAAAGGCCGGAAATCGTCCATGGCCGTCCCTCGTTCGTCACCGACTGATACTTTAGCGCTTCGAGGCTAGCAAATTTGGCCAAACCCATCACGTCCGCATATGATTGTTAGAGGAAATGCGCGTAAAATCGTTCCGAACTAGAGAAACAGACTAGCCAGCCGTCGAGTCGAGCAGGGCGGCGCCGAGCGGGCTTTCGAGAGCAACAGATGCGAATCGACCAGACGGACCTCCGGATTCTCAAGGAGCTCCAAAGCAACGCCCGAATCAGCATCTCGGCGCTTGCCAAACGCGTGTCCTTGACGCCGACGCCGTGTGCGCGCCGTGTCCAGCAGCTCGAGTCCGCGGGCTTCATCAAGGGCTACTTCACGCTGCTCGACCAGGCGCGGGTCGGCTTGTCGGTCAACGCGTTCGTCGAAGTGCGTCTCGTGCGCGAAGGCAAGGCGGAGATGGCCGAGTTCGAATCGGCCGTCGACCGCTATCCGGAAGTCGTCGAGTGCTGGGCGATGTCGGGCGGCTACGACTATCTTTTGCGCGTGGTGACGCAGGATCTCGATGGCTACAACCGGTTCTTGCGCGATCAGCTGTTGAACTTGGGCTGTGTGGATCACGTGGAGACGGGATTCGCGCTGCAATGCGTCGTCGATCGAACGACGCTGCCGCTGAGGCATCTCGCGAATCGCCGGAGCTAGAGGAGGCCGCATGCGCGAGCTCGAAGCCATGGACCTGTACGACGTGAAGTCGCTCCTCTCGGAGGAGGAGCTCATGGTGCAAACCGCCGTGGCGCGTTTCGTCGCGAGCGACGTGCTGCCGGTTATCCGCGACTGTTTCGAGCGCCAGCGCTTTCCTACGGAGCTGATCCCTAAGCTTGCGAGCCTCGGGCTGCTCGGCTGCACGCTCGAAGGTTACGGTTGCGCGGGGCTTGGTCCGGTCGCTTACGGCCTCGTCGCCCAGGAGCTCGAGCGCGGCGACAGCGCGCTTCAGACCTTCGTCTCCGTGCAGGGTGTGCTCACGATGTCCGCCATTCACGCTTTCGGATCGAGCGAGCAACAGACCCGCTGGCTGCCCGCGATGGCGAAAGGCGAGTCGATCGGCTGCTTCGCGCTCAGCGAACCGCACGGCGGCTCCGATCCGTCGCGGATGAGAACGCGCGCGCGCCGCGACGGCGGCGACTGGGTCCTGAACGGCTCGAAGATCTGGATCACGAACGGAACGATTGCGCACGTCGCACTCGTCTGGGCCGATACGGATGAAGGCGTCCGTGCGTTTCTCGTCGAGAAGGGCATGCGCGGCTTCGCTACCCACGACATCGAGAACAAGCTGTCGCTGCGCGCTTCGATCACGTCGGCGCTCTATTTCGACGACGTGCGCCTTCCCGCTGCGAACGTGTTGCCGTTGGCGAGCGGCCTAGGCGCGGCGCTCACATTGCTCACGCAAGGTCGGCACGGAATCGCTTGGGGCGCGATCGGCGCAGCCCAGGCTTGTTTCGCCGAGGTGCTCGGGTACACGTCGTCGCGGGTGCTGTTCGGCCGGCCGCTCGCGCATACGCAATCGATCCAGACACGACTCGCCGACATGGCGCGGCGCATCACGACCGCCCAGCTGCTCGCGCTGCGCCTCGGCAGGCTCAACGAAGCGAAAGCCATGCGACCCGTGCACGCGTCGCTCGCGAAATGGAACAATGTCCGAATGGCGCTCGACGTTGCGCGCGATTGCCGCGACATGCTCGGCGCGGCCGGCATCACGGCCGAGCACGTCGCAATCCGGCACATGCTGAACCTCGAGAGCGTGGTCACGTATGAAGGGACCGAGATCGTTCACGCGCTCGTCGTTGGCAAGGAACTGACCGGCGTCGGAGCGTTCTAGAGGCGCGGCGCGGGGCGCGCGCGCAACTGCGAGCCGGGCGCCGAGTTCCGCGTCTCGTTCCCGGCGGCGGGCCCGACGTCGTAGACTTCGCCATCGTCACAATCAACTCCGGGGGATTCGATGGACAGGGTCATCAACGATCTCGTCACGAGCTTCGAGTCGGGCACGCTCACGCGCCGCCAACTCGTGCAGGGTCTCGCGGCGCTCGCGGCCGCAGGCACGGCGGGCACGGCGGCCGCACAAACCGCGCCGTTCAAGTCGACGCGCATCGATCACATCAGCGTGCAGACGAGCAACCTGCAGCGCTCGATCGATTTCTACGACAAGATTTTCGGCCTCAAGGTGATCAACGAGGACAAGCCGAACGAGATCTCGCGATTGGGCCCGGAGAAGAAGATCATCGTGTCGCTGCATCACAAGGAGCCGTTCGCGAAGGTCGATCATTTCGCGATCGCGATCGAAGGCTTCAACAAGGAGGCGACGACTGCCACGCTCGCGGCGCACGGGCTCAAGGCCGAGGAGAACCTCGACTACGGGTTCTTCGTGCGCGATCCCGAGGGCATGCCGGTCCAAATTGTGGCGGCCTGAGCATGCGCGCAACGAGGGGTTGCACTCTCAGCGCGGCGCTCGTGGCGGCATCGCTTTGCGCGGCCACGACTTCGCCTGCACTCGCGCAGACGGCGGCACCGGCGAAGAGCGCCGCAGCGAGTAGCTCGACGCTCGACGCGGAGACGCTCGAGCACTTCCAGACGCTCGTCCGCATGGACACGAGCGATCCGCCCGGCAACGAGCAGCCCGCCGTCGACTACTTGAAGCGCGTGCTCGACAAGGAAGGCATCCCGGTGCAGATCTTCGTGAAGCAGCCGGGGAGGCCGAATCTCGTCGCGCGTCTCAAAGGCAACGGACGCAAGCGGCCGCTGCTGATCATGGGTCACACTGACGTGGTGAACGTCGACCCCGCGAAGTGGACGCACCCGCCGTTCAGCGCCGAGCGCGACGGCGGTTACATCTACGGCCGCGGCACGCTCGACGACCGGCCGCATGTCGTCGGCGGACTGATGGCGCTGCTGAGTCTCAAGCGCGACCTCGTGCCGCTCGACCGCGACGTGATCTTTCTCGCCGAGGCGGGCGAGGAAGGCAATCCGATGCTCGGCGCCGAATACATGGTGAACGAGCACTTCGACGCGATCGACGCGGAGTACTGCCTCGCGGAAGGCGCCGGGGTCGTGCGCAAGGGCGGCAAGGTGCGTTACGCGAGCGTGGAGACGGCCGAGAAGGTCCCGAACGGCATCGACATGATCGCGCGCGGGCCGTCCGGGCACGGCTCGAGGCCGTTGCAGACGAATGCCGTCGTTCACCTCGCGCGCGCCATCGCGGCCGTCGCGACGTGGCAGCCGCCCGTCGTTTTGAACGACACGACGCGCACGTTCTTCCAGCGCCTCGCCGAGGTGTCGGAGCCCGAGGCCGCGAAACACTACCGCGACGTGGTGAGCAAGGATCCAGCGGCCGTCGCCGACGCCGACGCGTGGTTGCGCGCGAACGAGCCGAACTACGCGTCGATGCTCCGCACATCGGTGTCGCCGAACATCATTCAGGGCGGCTATCGCCCGAACGTGATCCCGTCCGAGGCGAAGGCGACGCTCGATGTCCGATTCCGGCCCGGCGACGACTACGACCAATTCCTCGCCGAGCTCACGCGTGTCGTCGCCGATCCCGCCGTCGAGCTGCGATTCAACGGCTGGCCGCCCTCTAGCACGGGGAAGCCGCGAGTCGCGGGCATCTCGCGCATCGACAACGAGGCGTTCGCAGTGATCGAAGGCGCGCTCAAGAAGCACTACGGAGTCACCGTTCTGCCCGTCATGGCCACCGGCGCGACCGACATGGCTTTCGTGCGCACGAAGGGCGTGCAGTGCTACGGCTTCGGGCCGGCGGCGGACGAGGAAGACGGGCCGAAGGGCTTCGGCGCGCACAGCGATCAGGAACGGATACTCGAGGCCGAGCTCTACCGTTTCGTGCACCTCACCATCGACCTTGCGACGGCACTCGCGAGCGCGCCGCACTGACCGGAGCGCGGGCTATACTCGGTAGAGTTCCTAGCTGCCGGCCGTTGCGCCGCAAAGGACAAGCGTGATCTCTGCGAGCGACGCGCTCGAGCGTTTGCGCGACGGCAACCGACGCTTCGTCGCCGGCGAGCACACGATCGACGAGCTCGCGAGCGGCATTCGGCGGATGGCCGTCGTCTCGGGCCAGCGGCCGATTGCGACGATCCTGGGCTGCTCGGACTCACGCGTGCCGGTCGAGGTCGTGTTCGATCAGGGGTTCGGCGACCTGTTCGTGATCCGCGTTGCGGGCAATATCGTAGCGCCGTCGCAGGTCGGCAGCGTCGAGTTCGCGGCCGAGCGGCTCGGGACGCGACTCGTCGTCGTGCTCGGGCACACGAGCTGCGGCGCCGTGACGGCGACGCTCGAGGACCTGCAACGGCCGGCGTCGAATCAATCCTGGAACATGAACTCGATCGTGAGCCGCATACGGCCATCGGTCGAAGGCCTGCTCGCGACGGAGCTCAAGCACGACCACGAGCGGCTCATCGGCCAAGCAGTTCGAGCAAACGTGCGGGCGTCCGTGAATCAGCTGCGGCACGGCTCCGACGTGCTCGAGCTTCTGATCCGGCGCGACGGGCTGCGGGTCGTCGGCGCCGAATACTCGCTCGAGACCGGCGTCGTCGACTTCTTCGACTGACGCTCGCGATGGGACGCGCAATATCGAAGACCGCGCTGCTGCCGCTCGTGAAGAGGTTGCGGGCCGCCGACGTACGCGCGGCCGTCGCGGCCAATCCCGCGCTGCTCGAAGCTCGCGACAAGCGCGGGCGCAACTGGCTGCACATCGCGTGTGGCGTGAACGTCGCGCAGCGCAGGCTCTCGCCGCGCGACTCCGTGCGCACCGCCGACGTTCTGCTAGACGCGGGGCTCGCGCTGGAATCCGTCGCGTTCCGCGAAGACGACGGGTTCGAAGCGACGCCGCTTTGGTACGCCGTCGCGTGGGGCCACAACTTGGTGCTCGCGAAGCACTTAGTCGCGCTCGGCGCGAATCCTCGCCACTGCGTTTTTGCCGCGGCCTACAACGACGATCCTGCGATGGTCCGGTTGCTCGTGCAGAACGGTGCGCCGATCGACGGGACCGCCGAGAACGCGACGCCGTTGCTGTTCGCGCTCCAGTGGAGCCGCTTCGCGTCCGCCGCCGAGCTGCTGAAGCTCGGCGCGAACCCCGACTATCTCAGCCCCAAGGGCGTCACACCCTTGCAGTGTCTGTTGAAGAAGGGCGCGGACCCGAAGCACGTGCGGATGCTGATCGAGCACGGCGCGAGCCTCGACACTCGGAACGCGGCCGGCCAGACGGCCCGCGAGATCATTGCGCGCAAGCGTGATCCCGCCTACCGTCGGTTCGCGGCCGAGCTCGCGGCTCGCACCTGACGAGGTCATCGATGTACCGGTTGCACTGCTTCGCCCAGTCCGGCAACTGCTTCAAAGTCGCATTCATGCTGCGCGCCCTCGGCGTGCCATACGAGTCCGTTCATGTCGACTACATGAGCGGCGCGACGCGCGAGCCCACGTGGCGCGAGAGCACGAACGAGATGGGCGAGGTGCCGGTGCTCGAGGACGGCGAGCGCAAGCTCACGCAGTCCGGTGCGATCCTCACCTATCTCGCGGCGAAGCACGGCCGGTTCGGCGGCGAGAGCGACGACGAGCGGCTCGAAGTGCTGCGCTGGCTGCTCTACGACAACCACAAGTTCACGAGCTACTTCGGCACCTATCGCTTCTCGAAGTCGTTCGCGCCGACGCCGCCGGTCCCCGAGGTGATGACCTGGCTCAAGACGCGGATCGACGTGGCCTATGGCGTCGTCAACAAGCATCTCGAAGGGCGGCGCTTCCTCGTCGGCTCGGAGCCGACGATCGCCGACTTCTCGATGAGCGGATATTTGTTCTATCCGCTCGAGGAGAGCGGCCACGACTACGGCGCGCGCTATCCGAGCATCGCAGCGTGGATCGAGCGACTGAAGAAAGTGCCCGGGTGGGCGCCGCCGTACGACGTCTTGCCCGGCGCGCGGATCGCGCCGAAATGGTGAACGCGGAGGATCGATGAGTCGGTGGCACGGGTTGTTTACCGCGGCGCTCGCGTGCGCGGCGCTCGCGGCGTCGGCGCAGGAGCTTACGCCTGGCAAAGACTACGGCGTGGTCACGCCGCCGCAAAAGACCGACGACCCGAGCAAGATCGTCGTGATCGAGTTCTTTTCCTATGCCTGCCCGCACTGCAACGCGCTCAATCCGTCGCTGACGCTTTGGGAAAACCGGCTAGCGAAGGACGTGCATTTCGAGCGCGAGGCCGTGATTTTCGGCAGGCAGCCGTGGCAGAAGCTCGCGCAGGTCCACTACGCGCTGCAAATCATCGGTAAGGCGGAGCAACTGAGCCCCTCGATCTACGGCGCGCTGCACGTCGAGCGGGTGAACTGGCAAACCGACGACGACATCATCGCCTGGGTGGCCGCGCACGGCGTCAACCGCGACGAGTTCGCCGGCGCATTCAATTCCTTCAGCATGCGCACCTACGTCGCTCGCGGCGATCAGATCGCGACGGCGTACCAGGTGCGATCCGTCCCGACGATGGTCGTCGACGGCAAGTACATGCTGCCGATCGAGGATAACGGCAACTTCACGGCGCAGCTTGCGGTCGTCGACCGCCTGATCGAGAAGGCCCGCGCCGAGCGGAAGCCGTAATAGGATGACGCGAGCCGCCGGCCATCGGATCAACGCCGCGATCTGCGCGCTCGTTGCCGCGCATGCGATCTACTGGTTCGCGATGGGACACGCCGCGACCGCGACGACGCTCCGCGTCTCGCTCGTGATCGCGCAAGTGGTGCTCGGCGCCGTAGGAGTCGTCTGGTTCTGGTGGCGATCGCTCGGCGCACGTTGAGCTCGCCTCGCCGGGCCGGGTTATGATGCCGGCGGTTCAACTTTTGTCGTTTCGGGGGAAGCCATGAGCCGTGCAGTGCTTGATGCTGTTCGTCGCCGCGGCGTGCTCGCGGCCGCCGTTCTCGGTCTCTTCGCGTGGATCGCGGGTCCGGCCTCCGCGCAGGCACCGGCCGCGCCGCTGAAGATCGGCATCATCGGCACCGGCAAGATCGGCGGCGCGCTCGCGCGCCATTGGGTGAAGGCCGGCCACGAGGTGTTCGTGTCGTCGCGCCACCCCGAGGAGCTCCAGGGCCTCGTCAAGGAGCTCGGGCCGCGCGCACACGCTGGCACGCCGAAAGAAGCCGCAGCGTTCGGCACCGTCGTGCTCGTCTCCGTGCCTTATGGCGCTATGCCACAGCTCGGCGAGGATCTGCGCGCGGAGCTCGCGGGCAAGGTGATCATCGACACGAGCAACCCGGTCTCGCCGCGTGACGGCGACCGCGCGGCCGAGTGGCAGAAGAAAGGCGCCGGCGTTTCGACCGCCGAGCTGCTGCACAACAATCGGGTCGTGCGCGCGTTCAACTGCATCCCGGCGGACTCGCTCAAGAACAACGGCAATCGGCAACCGGAGCGTATTGCGATCCCGATCGGCGGCGACGACAGAGCCGCGCTCGGAATCGCAGAGCGTCTGATCCGCGACGCTGGGTTCGATCCCGTGGTCGTAGGCTCGCTCGCCGACACGCGCAAGTTCGACCTCGGCCAACCGCTCGCGCAGGGCTCGCTGACTGCCGCGCAGCTCAAAGCCAGGATCGGTCAGTAACGCGAAAGATCTCGGCGCCGAGCGCTCGCTCGGCCGTCAAGCGTCTCACTCGCTGTGGCACTCGTAGATCACGGGCACGTTGTGCTCGATCGCGTAATTGCGCGCGATGAACATCGCGTCTTCCTTCGACATCGCCTCGCCATCGACGATCGTCGCGCAGTTCCAGCCCGGCTTCGTGCCGTCGCCCTTCGGCTGGTAAGACAGGTGCTCGATCGTCGCGACGCGCTCGGCGCGAGGCTCGGCCTTCGCCACCGTATGGACGCGTAGAAAGTTCGGCTCCGTGTACGTCTCGCTCGGACGGATGCTCGGTTTCAGCTTCGGCATTGGCGTAACGCTCCGAGTTACCGATCTGTTACGGGGGTCGCGAATCGGCCGTCTCGAGAACGAGTGCAAGCCGTATGCCACGCGGTGGACTGGCGTCCGCGCGGTCGTTCGCCGCCGTTATGTCAACGCGAGGTGACGCCCGTGGTCAGAATTGGCCGCGCCTGCGACGACGTCTCGCTTTTCGGCCGCGGCTGCCGCGGACGGTCGGCCGCGTGACTCCGCTCACAGCTGTCAAATCCCGATTCTGTTGAAATCTTTCTACCTACAGGAGGATAGGGGTGAGGCTGCGTGGGCTCGACTGGATCGGCTAAGCGACGCAGCTCGAGTATCGAGTTCGTCGAGAAATTCCTGAAGCAGGGGCAGCAGGGGCGGCTCGCCGGTCTGCTGCTCGGCCAGCTCGACTCGTTCAATCGAATCGCGAGCACCTTCGGAGAGGAGCGCTGCGAGCTCTTTTGCAGCGAATACTCCGACAAGCTCCGCGAGATTCTGCCGCCACGTACTCCGATCATTCGCCTCGCCGGCCGCCGCTTCGCGGTGCTGATCGGCGTCGACTCGATGTCGGCCGTCATGGACGCCGCGATCAAGCTCACCGAGGAGCATCCTCCGCAGCTCGAGATGAGCGGCGACACGTTTCTCGTCGACGTAACGCTCGGCATCGCTGTGTATCCGTCCCACGCCGACGACGCCGCGACGCTGTTTCGCCGCGCCGAGCTCGCGCTCAAGGCCGCGCGCGAGAACGAGCTCTCGTTCGACATCTATAAGCCGGACGCGACCTCGCAGCAGGCTGCGCTCTGGAAATTCGAGAGCGAGCTCAAGAACGCGGTGCAGCAGAGCGAGCTCGAGGTCTACTTCCAGCCGAAGGTCGAGATCAAGGAGCGCCGCGTCTGCGGCGTCGAGGCGCTCGTGCGTTGGCGCATGCAGTCGGGCCGGTTCGTGCCTGCGAGCGACTTCATCCCTCTCGCAGAGCGATCGGGATGCATCGTCGCGATTACCTGGCTCGTGTTCGACCGCATCGCGGAACAAGTGAAGGAATGGGCCGCGTTGCCGAAGCCGTTCTCGATCGCGGTGAATGTCTCGCCCCAGGTGCTGTCCGATCAGGACTTCTTGCCGAGGCTGAAGAAGCTGAAGTCGGCGCTCGATGAGCTCGGTTTCGCTCTGACGATCGAGATCACCGAAGACTACCTGGTGCAGGGCGGCGACTCGTCGCTCGTGAGCCTCGAGCGCGTCCGCAAGCTCGGCGTCGATCTCTCGATCGACGACTTCGGGAAGGGCTATTCGTCGCTTTCGTACCTGAAGCAGATTCCCGCGACCGAGATCAAGATCGACAGACGCTTCATCGGCACGATCGCGATCGACGGTAAGGACAAGCAGATCGTGAAGACGGTCATCGAGCTCGCCCACGCGTTCGACATGCGAGTGGTCGCGGAAGGCATCGACAATGCCGAGGCGCTGTTCGTCCTGCGCGGCCTCGGCTGCGAGATGGCACAGGGCTTCTTCATCGGACGCCCGATGCGCGGCGACGTCGTTCTGGAGTGGCACGACCACTACGTCGCGAACGCGACGGTTTCCACGACGCCGGCGGGTCAGCTCCGACTCGCCCGCGCCAAGACTTGAGCCCGCGCTAGAATGCGCGCCTGCGGCACCCCATGCGTGCCGTCGGGAATGGTCGATGGGGCTTCTGCTCGACTGCGCGTACCTGCTCGCGTGCGCTCTCGCCTCGCCGTGGATCCTCTATCGGCTCGTGCTCGCGCCCGGGCGAGCCGACTTCGCGATGCGCTTCGCTATCGGGCTGCCTGCGTCGCGTGAACGCAGCATTTGGCTGCACGCGTCATCGGTCGGCGAGGTCACGCTGCTGAAGCCGCTCATCGCGCTGCTCGAGCGGGAGCAGCCCGGCACCTCCCTCGTGATCTCGGCATTCACGAGCACCGGCCTCGCGACTGCGCGCAAGCTCTACGCGCGGCACACGGTCGTGCCGCTGCCGTTCGACCTATCGTTCGTCGTGCGCCGAGCCATGACACGCTTCGATCCGCGGCTCGTGATCATCGCCGAGTCGGAGCTCTGGCCGAACTTCATCCGCGTCGCGCATCGGCGCGGCGCCGCGGTCGCGATCGTCAACGGCAAGATGTCGTCGAAGTCGCAACGCGCGCACGCGCGCCGCGGCCTGATCACACGCGTGCTCGCCGCCGTCGACCTCTTCGCCGTGCAGACCGACGAGCACGCGCAGCGCTTCCGCTCGCTCGGCGTGCCCGCGGAGCGGATTCGGGTGACGGGCAACATGAAGTACGACCTCACGCGAGCGAGCGACGCGGTCGGCCAGCGCGCCGAGCTGCGCCGAGCGCTCGGCTACACGGACGCCGACGTCGTGATCATCGGCGGCAGCCTGCACGAGCGCGAGGACGAGGCGCTGCTCGACGCGTTCGCGGCGGCGCGCGCGGCGAACGAACGCGCGGCGCTGATCATCGTGCCGCGTTATCCCGCCGACGCGCCGGCCGTGGAGCTGCACACGGCCGCACGCGGCCGACGCGCGGTTCTGAAGTCGGCGGTCGACGCGGGCCGCGTGAGCGCACCGGGCAGCGACGGCGTGCTGATCGTCGACACGCTCGGCGAGCTCGGGCGGCTGTACGCCGCCAGCGATGTCGCGTTCGTCGGCGGAAGTCTCTTCTACCGCGCCGCGAACAAAGGTGGGCACAACCTCATGGAGCCCGCGATCCTCGCGGTGCCCGTGCTTTTCGGTCCGTACAACTTCAGCTTCAAGGAGACCGTCGAGGATTTGCTCGCCGCGAAAGCGGGTTTGATGATCCACGACGCGAGCGAGCTCGGCGGCGCGCTCGCGAGGCTCGTCGCGGACGCTGCGGAGCGACGCGACCTCGGCGTTCGCGGTCAACTCGTCGTGCGCGCAGGGCAGGGCGCGAGTGCTCGGAACTACGAGCTTCTCAGCGCGCTCGAGCGCGCAAGCGCGCTTGCAGCCTCTAGCCTTTGACAGCACAATGCCGCGACAGTTAAGGACGACCCCAATCACCGTCGCAATGACGGGCTACGCGAGCGCGCCATGACCAAGAAACACGTCCTCGTCGGCGACATCGACTGCGGCTCCGATCAGCTGTTCCTGATCGCGGGGCCGTGCGTGATCGAGGCCGAGCCGCTGATGATGCGAACGGCGGAGCGGCTCAAGGAGATCGCCGCGAGCCTCGGCATCTCTGTGATCTACAAATCGTCGTTCTCGAAGGACAACCGCAGCTCGCTCGAGTTCTATCAAGGCCCGGGCCTCGAGGAGGGCCTAAAGCTGCTCGCGAAGGTGAAGAAAGAGTTCGAGCTGCCGATCCTCACCGACATTCATTACCCGTATCAGGCTGCGCCGGCGGCCGAAGTCGTCGACGTAATCCAGATTCCGGCGTATCTCTGCATGCAATCGGAGCTCGTCGTCGCCGCGGCGAAGACGGGCGCGGTCGTGAACATCAAGCACGGCCAGTTCATCGCGCCCGACAACATGGCGAAGCCGGTCAAGAAGATCGAGGATTCGGGTAACGACAAGATCATCCTCACCGAGCGCGGCTACACGTTCGGCTACAACGATCTCGTCGTCGACCCGCGTAGCTTCTTTCTGATGAATCAGATCGGCTATCCGGTCGTGTTCGACGTCGGCCACTCGATCCGCAAGTACGGAATCCCGAGCAAGGATCCGCGCGGCGGCGCGCGTCAGTTCCTAGATACGCTCGCGCGCTCGGCCGTCGCGGCGGGCGTCGACGGTCTGTTCATCGAGGCGCATCCGAATCCACCCGAGGCGCTCTGCGATGCCGCGAGCCAGTACTATCTCGACGACCTCGAGAAGTTCATGCGCCCGCTCATCGAGATCCACGATTTGGTTCGCAGTCAAACGGTGCACTGAGTCATGGACCTGTATCTCGACTCCGTCGACTTCAAAGA
>Ga0163163_10001224_pt1 | contig 21706 bp, 16 predicted proteins | sample S65metaG_FD_119766 | JGI IMG/M metagenome (GOLD analysis project Ga0163163, IMG submission 119766) | Switchgrass rhizosphere microbial communities from Kellogg Biological Station, Michigan, USA - S6-5 metaG | ecosystem: Host-associated > Plants > Roots > Rhizosphere > Soil | place: USA...
CCGCCCAGTTCCCGATTAGTGCAAAGGCCTGGGCGATATTCAACAGATGGCGCGGTTGGGCGCCGGCTTCAGTCACCGCGCGATCGAGCAGTTGGGCGGCGCGTTCGGTCTGCTGCAGTTGGAGATTGGCGCCGGCGAGTTGGAGCAGGGCATCGAGGTTGGTGGGATGGGCTGCCACCTCGGCTTCCAGGTTTTGCAACGTGGTGCCGGTTTGTTGTTTTTTGAAATCGCGCAGGTTGGATAGGAGCCCTGCGACCTGCGTGTTGAATGGATCCAACTTCAAGCAGGTTTCCGCCACGATCATCGCGTCTTCGAGCCGGTTCGCTTCCAGCAACAGGTTGGCGTAGCGAAAAACCAGCTCAGGATTGTAAGCACAAAAAGCGAACGCTTGGAGGAAGGCAAAGTTAGCTTCCTTCCAGACGCGTTCGAATTCCGCGTTGTTTCGGGGTTTGAATTCCGCGGGGCAAGCGCGGGAGATACGCCAGGCGTAAACGCCGGCGATGGCGGTGCGCAATTTGCAAAAGCATTTTTGCGCGTCCAGGTCATGCACGAACCGGCGGTCCCCGGTAAAGCCGCTAAAATTACGGCGCACGTAGGTTTTCTCGATCCAATCGGCCACCTGCCGCACGCTGGTGTCGTACTCGATGAAATCGCCGGTTAAGCGCCGGGAATATTGTTTCCAAAACGCGTGGTCCTTTGCCAACGCCTCCTCGGGCAAGGCGGTCAGCGGGGCTCGGTTGATTTTCATGATGATGCCGAACGGGGTCAGGTGGGGAAACATCCAATCGATGGCGGCGCTTTCCTCGACAAAGAAATCGCGATTCGGATTGCGCTCGAAGATAACGCGGGCCACCAGGCCGTTGATGGCCATGACCGCCGTTTGGCCTTTGACCTGGATGCGATCGCCGACGATTTCGACCTCCTCGCCCGGGCGAAGTTGGTTGAGCTGTTTTCGCCGGTAAGCGTCGTGGGAATAGGCCTCAAAACAAGCCTGGCTGTCTTCATTGGAGGGGATGGCGATCTCGCGGTCGGGGTAAAGGCCGCCGCGGCTGGACGCGATTTCGGCGGGGTACGCGGCTTCGAGCAGCAGTCGATTAAGCCGGATGCGCATGTGGCTTTCCGGATTTTGCTGGGCGAACTCCGCCAGGGCGGGGGACAGGGTCGTGGTTTTGAAAAGAGCCGGCCGGTAGAGCGGCTCGTTTTTTGAGAGGGCCTCGATTTCCTCCTGGAGCCGGTTGTATTTCGTCAGCAACCGCGCGGAGCCGCCGATGCCGGAAAGTTTTGCGTCGATCGATTCCTTTTCAGCGCGCAATCCCGCGATCCGCTTTTTCAAATCGAGTTCGCGCCCGAGCAGTTGGTTTAGATCGCGCGCCAGGCTGCGGCGGAGCAACGGCCCATCGGAGCTGGCGCAGACCAGTTTTTGGGTGGGAAGGGTGAGGTTCTCGAAAAGGAATTTGGAGAGCGGGTCCTGTCCGGAGCCGGGGCGGAGTTTGAGGGCGAACCCGTCGAGGTCGACAAAGTCGGCCGGTGAGAACCAGGAAGTGAAGGTGCGCCGGCGTTTCTCGACGTGATCGCCCCAGGCGGTGAACACGGAGTCAAGGGGCCGAACCATGCGGGCCAGGACATTGGTTTGGTATTCCTTATCCTTGAGCAAGGTCCGGCAGAGCTCGCTGAAGAACGGCGGATCGACCTGCCGGCTTCGGTTGTACTGCGCGCGGATGTAGTTTTGGTAGGGGGGATCGACCAGCGCGTTTTGGGTGATGATGTAGACATCACGGCGATCGAAGTTCTGGTCCTCGGCGGCACGGCATTTGGGCGGGGTGAAACTTTCGTCGAAGATCATGTAAGTCGGGCAAAAGCGGCCGGGGTCGGTGCCGCCGAAGAGAATCGCGTCCCTGGCCATCTCCGGGTAGATGGGCCGACTGTCGGACGCTTTGAATGGGGGGCTGAACATATCATGGCCGAACCAATAACCGAACATGTGGCCGCGCTGGTCGCATTCGAACCAGTGGGCGAGGCCCGAATAACCCGGCAGGGCGAGGAAGAGCCCGAGCGCGAGGGCGAGGGGCGCGCGACGTCTGGCCAGGAGCAACGCTCCCAGGAAGCCCACGGTGATCGCCACCAGCCATAACTCAGCGTATATCGGCAAGCCAAATTGGTTCCTGGCGAAGGCCTGTCCGATCCAATGCGGCAAGTCCGAAAGCGCGACCGCCCCGGCCGGGCCGAAGTAATGGCGGCCTACGGAATCGACGAGGCTGTAAAGGGCCAGGGCGACGGCCGCCATGCCGCCGAACAGGCCCCAGCGCCGGAATTTGTCGTAATGCGCGGCCAGGCAGGCAGCCGTGAGGGCCATCCCATAACCGATGAGGGCGGCGACGAGAGCATGGGAAGAGTTGAAGAAAACTTTGACCAGGTCGGCGGAGGAGCGATCCGGGGTGGGATTAAGCAGGATCATCAGCAGCACTCCCAGGCAAAGATAGAGAGAACAGAGCCCGATTAACCAGGCGCGTCCATGCCGGTGCATCCTGCGGAGGAACACGAAGGGAACGATGGCCAGGAGCAGGGCAATCCAGGTGAACGAATCGCCCAGGCCGCCCAGCAACATGCCGAGCTGGCCGAGGAAACGGCCGGGTTCGGTGAGCAGGTTGGTTGGGTTGGGTTGCTCGTATTGGCCGCGAGTCAGCGCGTGAAAAAAGCCGGCCACAGTGCGCGGATAACACCATTGCATCGGGGGATTGGTCATGCAGGAAATCGGCATGTAAAAATAAAACGAAGCGCCGAGCAGCCAAAGCCCGCCGGCGGAAAGCACGGCTTTCCATTCGCGAAACAGGCCTTTGGTCTTGATCGCCAGCCAACCGCCGGCCAGGAGCGAGCCGATGCCGATGGTGTGGAAAATGAGCAACAAACCGGTCTTCGCGCCAAGATTGGCGAACAAATGCTGTCCGGTGGTGAGCAAAGCGAAATTGTAAACCAGGTAGATGAGGCCGTTGCCCAGGAACACATCGCGACCGAGCTTCGGGTTGACTGCGGCGATCAACACTTCGATGCCCATTGCCGCGACGATCAGACTTTGATGCGTGGTGAAGCAAATCCCAAAAAGAAATAGCGCCCAGTAAAGGAATCGAAGTTGATGCGGTGCATGGAGCCAGCGCAAAAGGCAGACCAGGACCAGCATCAACCAGGGCAGGCTCGAGACGGCGATGCGGTTGGCGGCGACCGATTCGCGCCACATGAAGCCGTCCAGTCCCATCAACAACCCCGCGAGCACGCCTGCCACCATGCCGATGGCGAGTTGCAGTTTGCCACGGATGGCCTGGAGCGATTCGATGCCGTCGATGAGCAGGGCGCTGCCTCGACTCACCAACAGGGCGATTAGCGCGCAGGAGGTCGCCCCGGAAAAAGCTTCGGCCAGGGCCACGCGCCAGGCGATGTTCCCGAATGGAACCAGCGCGGTCCAAAGCCAGCTATAAAGTGTCCAAACCGGGTAGCCGGGCGGATGGGGAATGCCGGCGTAATAGGCGCCGGTGACCAATTCGCCGCAATCCTCGAGCGTCAATTCGGGCGCCAGGGTGAGCAGGTAAACGGTCCAGATCGCGGCGAAGGTGATGGCGGCGGCTAACCAATCGGCGCGTCGAAAAAGCCGGGGCACTTTGGAGGGGAGGACCGCAGGTTTGACCTGCGCCTGGGCAGGGCGCGGCCGTGGAGCTTTTGTTTTTGACATAGGCACTCTCACAGAACAGACACCGCTCGGTGTCGAATTTGTGCAGTGCTTTTCGAGACAGGCGGCCCGGGAACGCCGCGGATTTGGGTAGAGGGAAGATTTCCCCTGGCTAAAGAGCCCTCCGCGGAATCAGCGAAATCCGCGGTCTAATTCCGTTTCTTTTCTTTTACCGCGGATTACGCGGATTTCACGGATGCGGCCCTTCAGGGCTCGGGTTCCAGGGTCACCAGGCCGCTTTGGCCGTTGTCGCCGAAAAAGTAGCCGTAACCCTTCGATTGTTTTTGGAGGTAAGCGCCGCGAAAGACCAGGCCGCGGCTAAAGGCCGACTCGGCAAATGCTCCGCGAAACAAGCCCTGGGAAGAAGTGAATGACAGGGTAAAACGGTTGCCGCTGGTGTTGATAATTTTGCCCGACGAGGTGATCTGGAAAGTATCTTCGACTGGTGCGTCGAGTCCGCCATCAGAAAAAGTCGCGACGCCGTTCGTGAAACCCAACGCCTGCCCGAGGTTGCGATTGGCGATGAACCGGGAACCAATGGCCTCGACTTGATTGGTGAACCCGTTCCGGTAGGAAAAAGCCCAACTGTCTCGCGGCCGCGTCCAGAGCAAAGTGCCCGCCAGGTCGCTGTCCTCCGCATCCGCGAACGACAACCAGCCGATCAACGATCCGCGGCCGCCATACAGCGAGGTATAGAGCGGCCAGCGGCCGTCTTTCGCCAAGGTGGTCGACTGGAAGAAAGGCGTGCCATCGGCCAGCAAGCCATTCATCCGGATGGTTCCGCCCGAATCCACCCGGACCGTCGCAAAGCCGGCTCCGGCCGGTTCGTTGACGCCGTCGCCACCGGGGATGACGAGGGTGTAGGTGCCGGCCTGAGGAGCAGGATTGGTCCGCGAGGTAAAGGTATCGCGGTCCCCGAGCGCCGAAGCGGTCCAGGTTGCGGAAATTCTGTCGCCGTTGTTGTCCCGGTAGCTGTTATCCAACGTGCCGGTGACCTGGTCGGTTTCCCCGGTGAGGTCAAACTGAAGCTCGACCGTGTAGAATTGGCGCCAATAGAAAAAGGAGCCGCGCGAGAGGGCGAACTTGACGTGTCCATCGTTCCAGACCGGGGTTTGGAAGAAGTCGCGATGGATCCAGAAAAAATCGCCCCCAACGAAGGCGAAGCCGCTTAGCCAACCGTCACGCGCCACGTCGATCGAGAAATAGCCGGCATGTTGGTGGACGATCCCGTTGGTTTCATAAAACAAACCGCTGTAATGGCCCTGAACCGCAGCCAGTGACTGGGAACTCGGTCCAACCTGTAGCTCGGCGGGGGCGATTAAGGGGAATGACAGTAACGACGCAAGGAGACAAAACTTCTGAACGACACTCATACGCACATCCTACTAGAATTGACGCGAATCCGGAATCGATATTCATGCATTAATATCGATTAAACTGATAATGCCCGGGGCGGAAAACGGTCAGGCGGGAACGATTGCTAACCAATTGGTTTTGCCGAACTTGGATTTAAACTGCTCTCCCAGGGCCATGGCTGCCGGCTCGCCATTTACGACGGCAAAAGTAGTAGAACCACTGCCGGACATCAGGGCCCCGGCCGCGCCGTGGTTTTTCAGGAATTCTTGAAACAAGGCGAGCAAGGGGTGCTTTTTGAGAGCCGGGGCTTCCAGGGAGTTATAAAACTCGGCCCCGGCGCGGTTGAGGTTGCCGGCCTGGAGTTCGCCAATGAGTCGGCGAGCTCGCCCGGGTTTACCATTGAGGGCATCGGGAAAGAAAGCCAGGTTTTGATAGGCCCAGGGGGTCGAAATGCCGAAACCGGGATGGACCAGCAGGAGCCAGGCATTTTTGAACGCTGGGAAGGGGGGCAACGATTCGATCTTTTCGCCGCGCCCGGTGCCCAGGCCAGGGCCGGTTTGGAGGAAGAAGGGGATATCCGACCCAAGCCGGGCGGCGATCTCCTGCAATTTGGCGGCATCGAGCGGGTGGTCGAACAATTCGTTCAACCCGAGCAGCGTGGTGGCGGCATTGCCGCTTCCGCCGCCGAGCCCGGCGGCCAGGGGGATGTTTTTGACCAGGCGAATTCGAATGCCTTCGGTGATTTTCGCGGCCTGCAGGAACTGGTCGGCGGCGCGATGGACCAGGTTCCTGGCATCGGTCGGCAGCGAGGGCAGGTTGCAGGTCAATTCGATGCCACGGGTCGCGCGGGCGAAGCTGAGTTGATCGAACACCTTGACCGGGTGCATGACGGTCTCCAGCTCATGAAAACCGTCCGGGCGCTTGCCGAGGATATTAAGCAGCAAATTGACCTTGCAATGAGATTGCTTTTCCAGGGCCATGGCTTGATCCGGTCAAGTCACGCGGGAATCAGGCGGGGCGCATGCCGGGATGAAAAAAGCGCCAACACGCAAGTGTTGGCGCTGCAAAATGTGGTCGAAGGGATCAGGGGGAGTCGAAAATGTGGAAACGGCTGCCAGGAATCATCGGGGCGACGTCGCCGCCGCTGAATCCTGCGTTGCTGTCCGTCGCGAACATCGAGTCTTCCATGATGCCGGGGGTGTAATTGTCCGGGAACACCGGGCTTGGAGAGAGGTAGTCAGTGGCCACGGGCCCGTAGGGTGGGAAGGGGGCGGTGATCATTTCGTAAAGGCCGATGCCAGTGCGTGCGAAGGTGCGGTTGAGGCCGCGAACAAAGCCCATTGACAACCCGGCATCCATGCCGTCCCTGAGGGAGGTCTGCTCGACGGATCGGCGAAACTCACCTCCGCGGACAATTTCCCAGGAATTATTCAGGCCGCGACCGAATTTTTTCTCGGCATTGGCGCAGCCGGAAAAGAGGCCGGCAGCCAGCAACAGAGAAGGGAGAATAAAGAATGTCTTGCGCATAAGTCGTTGTTGTTCTGAATTCGAGATTAATCCCAATTGCGGGGTTGTAAAGGGGATTTTGAAAGGAAGTCCAGGAATTGGCCGGACTTCCCCCGCCGAAAGGCGGTTTAACGCGGGCCGGGCAGTCTCTTCCTGCCTTTAGTCTGCGGTTGCGTCGGCGGCGGCCCGCTTGGCATCCCGTCTTTCCCAGTACCACGTGATCCAGACGCTGATTTCGTATAGGACCAAAAGCGGCAGGGCCATCAGGATTTGGGTAATGACTTCGGGGGTGGTCAGGACGGCGCCCAGGACGAAACTGATCACGATGACGTAACGGCGGGCCTTCGCCAGCATTCGATAATTCAACAACCCGATCTTGACCAGGGTCAACACCACCACCGGCAGCTCGAAACCGAGGCCCATCCCGAGCATGAATTTGCAAACGAACGAGATATAATCCTCAGCTCGCCACTGATTGACCCCTAAGCCGAGCCATTGGGCATATTGAGCCGAGGCTGCCAGGGCGATCGGTAGTAGCAGGAAATAGCAGCAGCAAACCCCCGTAAGGAAGAGGCCGACACCGAAAAACAGGCCGCGATAGACATATTTCTTCTCCCTCATCCGCAACGCCGGGAAAACGAAACCGGCGATGTAATAGAAAATAAACGGGGAAGCGATGCCCAGCCCTCCGTACAACGCAACCTTGGTTGCAACGATGAACGAACCGGCCGGGCTGAGGTTGATGATTGGAATATCCAAACCGCGCTGGAGCGGTTCAGGGTTGACGGTGATCCCCATCATTGTCCCACTTTCCTGAACCATTGGCGCCAGGTCGATCCGCACATGGCGATTGGTCCCCATCAGGGAGCTCCAGGGATCGTTGGTGGTGACGTGCTGAAAGGCGATTTGGTTGGTGCCCAGAAAAAGACGGATGGTTTTGCCCGTGTCCTTCACGGGAGCCTGGGACAGCGGCCATTTGAGCACGTCCATCAGGTGATCTCCGGCGAGGAGGCAGCCGAGCATGGCCACGCCGGCAGCGGTCAGGCTCTTGATTAGAACCCACCGAAGGTCTTCGAGATGTTCGAGGAAGGACTTTACCGGTCCACCCTCATCCTCTGCCTGTACGTCGAGCGGTTCCGTTCCGGGTTCTTCAACCATAGGTGGAACGGCTCAATGAATCAGGCTTTGGTGCCGGAAGATTGCGAGGCGGCCTGGTGCGGTTCAGGTTGCGGAGCGGGCGGCAGAGTGCGCTGCGGGGGAGGAGGAGGAGTGGAATCCTCCATCGTCGACGAATGTATTTCTTCGGTCACTTCGCGAGTCGCCTTTTTGAATTCCTTGATGCCCTGGCCCAAACCCTTGGCTAACTCCGGCAGCTTCCTGGCTCCGAACAGTATCAGGATCAGCGCGAGGATGAGAATAATCTCACCGCCGCCCAGGTTAAAAAGTCCGAGCATTGTATTCATATGATAGCAACCGTTGCCATGACTAAGCTAAGCCCGGCCGGATCAATAGTAAAGCGTCAAAAAGGGCGGAATCAGGGGCCGGTTTCAACGCCAGGACGCCAGCGACCGAGAGGATGCAAGCGACTTTGCGCCTTTGCGTTAGGATCCCGGGTTACTTCGGGTGAAGCAGGATGAATTCGCCGCGCCGGTTCTGTTTCCAGGAAGATTCGTCGTGGCCTGAGCTGACCGGTTTATCCTCGCCGAAGCTGAGGGTTTTGATGCGCATGGGATCGACGCCCATGTTGGCCAGGGACTCGCGCAAGGCGAGGGCGCGCCTTTCACCCAGTGATCGGTTGTACTCTTCGGTCCCACGCTCGTCGCAATGCCCTTCGATCAGCAGCTTGGCGGCCTGGTCCCCTTTGAGCGCGGCGGCAACGGCGTCGACCCTGGATTTTTCGGAGGCTTTGACGACCGAGCTGTCGAAATCGAAGTGAACCGTTTGGGCTGCCAGCGCGGCGCGGTCCTGGATCATGTCTTCCAGGTTGAACTCAGCCGTGGCGCCGCCTCCGGTGGCGACGGGTTCGCTGTTGATTTTGCCCGACTCCAGGCCGCTGGGGCCTTCGTTGCCGACCAGGCCGGCGCGCTGGCCGGGCAGGGGAGTGATCGACCCGGGACGCTTGCGGCAGCCGGGAGCGATCAGCGAAAGGGCTAAGCCCAGGAGGAGGAGTTGGCTGGGAAATTTCGAAAGTGCAATTCTCATAGTTTTCAGGTTGCCGCCGCCCGCAGGCGGCGGCAACCACTCAACAAAACTGCTAGGGCGGTGTCAACTCAACAAACTCGCCGCGACGATTTTGTTTCCACGCGATTTCATTATGCGAAACCGCCACGGGTTTGTCCTCGCCAAAGCTGACGGTGTCGAGGCGGGCCGGGTCGATGCCGAGCCGGATCAATTCTTCGCGCAAAGCCAGGGCGCGCCGTTCGCCGAGGGAGCGATTGTATTCCTCGGTGCCGCGTTCATCGCAGTGGCCGCGGATCTTGATGGCGATCGAGGGGTTGCTCTTCAACTGCCCGGCCACGGCCTGGATATTGGCCAGCTCGCTGGATTTAAGAATCGAGCTGTCGTATTCGAAATGGACGGTGTAAGCGTCGAAGAATTCGTTGTTCTCCTTCCAACCGGAGTGGCTGCCGCGAGCGTTGAGGGGGGTGAAGCCGGTGCCGTCGTCGGTGCCCTTGACGGCCTCAGCGGGAGGAGCTTTGTCGGCATCAGCGATCATGGGCGTGCCGGACTGGCCGCCCGTGCCTGGGGGAGGCAAACGAGTAATGCCGTAGTTTTTGGTTTTGCAACCGGCGCTCAGCAATAAGCCGAGCAACAATAGTGGAATTAACTGGGTCTGTTTCATTTGAGCTTTTGTTAGTTGTTACTGGAACGGGCTATTTCGCCCAACTGGGTTGTGAGTTGCTTCCCGCCACGCGGGAAATGTCCTTGGTTTGTTTCGTCATCACATCAAGGACCGCCAGGACCCGGCTGCCGCCCTGGCGTCGCGCATAAACGACGGTGCGCGAGTTTGGGGCCCAGGAGGGATCCTCTCCGGGGACCAGTTCAATGACCTGGCCGCCTTGCGCGGGCACGGTGCAAATCTCAAAGCCCCCCATCATGGAGGTGAACACAATCCATTTGCCGTCCGGCGACCATTCCGGCTCGGTGGGATTGAGCACACCCGTGGTGGGGATCCGTTGAATTTCTCCGCCGGAAGCGGAGACTTTGCACAGGGCCCGTCGTTCCTTGAGTTTGGTGGCGAAACAAATCCATTGTCCGTCCGGCGACCAGCAGGGGGAGGACTCATCCTCGCGGGTGGAGGTCAAACGCTTGAGGTTGCCGCCATCGGCGTCGCAGACGTAGACGTCGGGGCTGCCGCTCTTGCTGAGGATCATCGCGATCCGTCGGCCGTCAGGGGAAACGGCGGCGCTGGTGTTAAGGCCGGAATAGGTGGCGATGGGGCGGCGCTGGCCGCTGGTCAGGTCATGTTGAAAAATGTCGGGGTTGCCGAGCTTGTAGGAAGTGTAATAAAGCATCATGCGTCCCGGGGCCCAACAGGGAGCGGCGACGATGGTGTTATCCTTGGTAACGCCCTGGGGATTGTGGCCGTCGAAATCGGCGATGTAGATCTCGCTGTTGGCGCCGGTGTCGACTTTGAAAGCGATCCGGGTCTGGGCGATGCCCTTTTTGTGCATAACCGCCTGCACGATGTCATCCGAAAACGCATGAGCCTGGCGGCGGATTGAACCGCCGGAATAGGCTTTGGAAAAAGCTGTGGCTTTGCTATTCGCGTCGACTAGCCGTCCCTGGACGGTTCCGTTGTTGCTGCCACTGATCAAGAATTGAGCGGATTCAGGGGAAGTGAAACTGAAGCCCTGGACGTAGAGGTCGAACTGCAAGGCCTGGGCGACTTCGCCGGAAAAACCACTGATGGAGACCGGGATCGGCTTGGTGGATCCGAGAACATCGATATCTCGCCGCACAACGATTTCGCTCTGGTCTGCCGCGGAGGCATTGAATGCGACCAGGGCGGCCAAACAAAGTTTAGGAAATAGGGAAGTGCGCATTGCTATCCAAGTCCGCGTTTAGCTTTAAGGTTGAAGTTGATGGTATAGGTCCGTTGTTTCTCTTTTGCGCCCTCCGGGAAGGGCGCGATAAAGGTCACTCGATCCAGGGTGCGCTGAACGGAGCGGTCAACAACGGTTTCGCCTGAGGGCCGGATGATACTTGCCGAAAGGACTTTACCGGTGTTTCCAATGGTGACCGTCACCTTCGTAATCGCATTATCATCCGTTGTGTCTTCCGGCGGGATCCAGTTTCGCTCGTAAACGCTTTTCACCGCTGAGGCGTAACTGGCATAGGCTTCCCCGAAACCTTCACCAGGCATGACGACCTCGGTGCTGGAAGATAAATCCGAGCGCAGGCTGTTCTTTGCCTGGCTGATGAGGGCGGCTGCTCGGCGGCGGTTGTCACTGACTTGCTGGTCGCGGTTGTCGGTGGCTGTTGTCGTTTTGCTCGTGGTTTTTGAGTTGGACTTGCGCACCACGGGCGTGGTGCTGATTGCGGGTCTGCGCCTGGATGGGACCGGGTCCGGGTCGGGATCGCTCTGGGGTGTGGCGACATGTCGGGGCGGGTCAGGTTCCCGTTCTGGAGGCGGATCGGGTTGGCGGGGGGCTGGCGCTGGTTGCGGCGGGGTCGGCGTTTGGACTCTTGGCGCGGTTGCGCCTCCCCCGGCATGCACGGGGCCGTCCACCAGGCGCGACGGAATGAATTCGAGGATTTGGGTTTCTTCCACCTTGGCTTTCGAGGACAGGAAGGCGGGGCCCACGAGTAAAATCAGGGCCAGCAGCAGGTGCACCCCGGTCGAGGCGATGAAGCACTTTTTGTGGAGCCGGTTCATGGCCGCTTGCTGGGGTCGGTTTTGGGACTGATCCGGCTGATGCCGTTGCGCTGGCAACGGTCCAGCACCGCGGCCACATCCTTCCAACGGCAGCTTTCATCGGCTCGCAGACTCACCACCATGTTCGGATTCGAGCGATGGTCCTTGATCAGTTCGGACTCGACCTGGTCGATGCGCATAGGCCGATGATCCAGGGTGTACGCTCCCAGCGCGGTGATCTCAACCGTGCGGATGTCGCGGGGATTAAGCGGTTTCTCCGGCTGCCCGCCGGTGGGCAGTCTCATGGGGAGCGCCGGCTCGAGCAACGGCGTGGTAATGACGAAGATGATTAGCAGAACGAACGCCAGGTCCAGCAGAGGCGTAATATTGATCTCACTCAGGGTTACCAGCGAACTCCGTTGTGAAAAGCGGCGCATCGCGTCAATCTTCCAGGTATTCCGTTTCCATTTTTGAGACCAGCTCCTGGGCGAAATTATCCAGCTGGACCGTCAATACTCGGAGATTATGCACCAGCCAGTTGTAACCGAACATGGAAGGAATAGCGACGAGCAAGCCGGCGACAGTGGTGATGAGCGCTGCGGCGACACCGGGCGCCATGGCGGACATGGTGGCGCTGCCTTGCTGAGCGATATGGCCAAAAGTGCTCATGACGCCCCAGACCGTGCCAAGCAAACCAAGGAAAGGCGCGCCGCTGACCGCGATCGCTAACAGGATGAGGCCCGACTCGAGCTTCAGCGATTCCTGGGCAACGGTGTTCTCCAGCGATCGTTTGACATGCTCCATTCCTTTGAGGGAGACGTACTTTTTACGGCCGGTTGCCTCCGGGGTCTTCAGCCGCGCGTCCAGCTCGAGGCTGCCGGCCTGGTAAACCATGAACAGGGGGCAACCTTCGGCCTGGACGCGCCGGTCGAAGACGTCCAGGACTGCTTTTTGGGTGCGGAACTCGGTGTCGAAGAAATGGTTAAGCTTTTTGGCCCGGCGCATTTGGAGGGCTTTGCCGATCATGACGGTCCACGCCACGATGGAGAAGAGAACCAGGCAAACAATGATGACTTTTGCTTCGGGCGTGGCTTGTCTCCACACATAAAGCAATTCAGCTTCATTTGTGCTGGCGCCTACGGCAGCTAAGAAAAACGGTGCGTTCATTCCGACACGATGTACCCACTCCGCGAACTTGGTCGTGAGGAATAGAAGCGCCCAAGCGGAACCTGTTTCAAACTAAACCGACTAATAAAAAGATCCGAACAGCCATTTTTCTAACAGCGTCCGGAAAAAATGCAAAGGTTTTTTGCAAAATCTTTGCGGGGGAGTGGCCGCGGATGACTCGGATGGCCGGTCGACGCCTTAACGACGTCGGCGGGAAGGGCCGTAGAAATAGCCGCCGCGGACGCGGGCGCCGCGGGCGCGGGGCGCGCCCCCTTTGGGCTGCCCCGGCTTGCCTTCCTCAAACAGGGCGGTATATCGGTAATCAAAGCCATCCAGCTTCACCCGGGGAATCTTTTGGCTGATGAAGCGTTCGATCGCCTGCACGTGCCGGGAATCCTCCGCCACCATGATGGTAAAAGCGTCGCCTTTGGCCTCGGCGCGGCCGGTTCGTCCAATTCGGTGGATGTAATCCTCCGGGTGCTGAGGGACGTCATAATTGATGACGTGGCTGACATCGAGGATATCGAGGCCGCGGGCAGCGATGTCGGTGGCGACCAAAACCTCAAAGCGGCCGTCACGAAAGCCACGCAGGGCTTGTTCCCGTTCGCGCTGGGTGCGGTTTGAATGCAGGACGGCGACGGCGTGATTGCTGCGTTTGAGCCGGCCGGCGATGCGATCGGCGCCGTGCTTGGTGCGGCAGAAGACGATGACCGAGTCGTAATTGACGCGGTTGAGCAATTCGAGGAGCAGATCGCTCTTTTGGGCCTCGGAAACCGGGTAAATGACGTGTTTGACCGTCTCGGCGGGGGTGCGGCGAGCGCCGATTTCGACGGTTTCGGGGTTTCTCATCGCCCATTGGATGAGTGTTTCGATTTCGGGCGGGATAGTGGCGGAAAAGAGCGAGGAATGGCGGTCGCGCGGGCAACGGTCCAGGATGCGGCGGACGTCCGGGAGAAAGCCCATGTCGAGCATGCGATCGGCTTCATCGAGGACCAGGAATTTGACATGATCCAGCCGGCAAGTGCCCTGTTGCATGTGATCGAGCAAGCGACCGGGGGTGGCGACCAGGACATCGACGCCTTTGCGCAGCGACTCCCGCTGGCGTTCGTAGCCGACGCCGCCGAAAATGACGGTGGTGCGCAGGTCGGTGAAGCGGGCGAAGTCGCGGATGGCGGTTTCGACCTGGGCGGCCAGTTCGCGAGTCGGTTCCAGGACAAGCACGCGAGGTTGGGGCTGGTGAGTCTCGAGCTTAGTGAGGATCGGCAACGCAAAGGCAGCGGTCTTGCCGGTGCCGGTTTGGGCGCTGCCGATCACATCGCGGCCGGAAAGAATTAACGGGATGGCGCGAAGTTGAATCGGCGTCGGTTCGACGTAACCCATGGCTTTGACCCCATCCAACATGGCGTTGGACAAACCTAATCTGCTAAAGGGCATAAATTATGAGGGCGACTCTACCGGGGCATGAGGGGATTCGGCGGGGGCTGCGGCCGAATTGGGGGCGGGTTCAGGTTTCGCCGGTTCAACCGGCTCCGGGGTTTTATCGGCCGGCTGTTCGGCCGGGGCAGACGACTCTGCGGGTATAGATTCAGTGGGCGCGGGAATTTCGATTTCGGCCGCGGGGGCTTCGGCAGCCGGCGCAGGTTCGGTAATCACTTCGCCCGACGGCTCGGCCGCAGCTTCGGCAACCGGCGCGGCAGCGGCGGGAGCTTTCCGCTCCGGCTTGGGAGGCTTGGGCAGCGGCCGCTTGGCGGTGTCGAGGGTGCCGTTGGCGAATTCGATGACATGGCCCTGGTGGACGAGCCAGTGCAGGTCGGAAATCACGGCGGTTTGCTCGGCGGTTGGTTCGTGCAGTTCGGCCGGCGCGGCTGCCGGGGCGCCGCCTTCGGGCACCGGGATGGGAGCAGGCGCCGGAGAGGGCGCCAACTTTTCCACGAGCGTACGGCGGGAGCAGCGCGGATGGGCGTTTACAAACTCCACGATTTTCCTGATGCCCTCGGAGACCGGGGTCGCTTCGAGGTCGAGGAAATGGGGCCGGGCGACCGAGACGTGAGTGATGGTCTTGTTGACCTTAAAGAACTGGAGGCCGTGGCCGGCGAACTGCTGGCTGAGGACCGTGGCAATTTGGAGGGGGAACCGGCGTTGATCTTCCCAAACGGTTCGGACCAATCGTACCAGGTCAGGGCTGCGCAAAGCCCGGGCGGCAACGCCGGTCAGGGTATGGGTCTCGACCGGCTTGATGATGTTGTCCTTGTGCACCTCCCGGAAATGTTTTTCGACCGCCTCCATGTTCGGCAGGCGGACCGCCTCGGGGAGGTTCAGGCAAATGTACTCGGTCTTCCAGCTTTGATCGTCAACCCATTTCTTGACGACCTCTTCGTCGCGCACAATTTTGACGCGAGCTTTGTAGACTTCGAAGGGCAAGCGCGCGAAGCGTTCGGTGTGAATTTTCCGCAACTGATTCTGGTAATCGTGATAATTGGGCGGGCCGAGAATGACGCCGCTCATGCCGCATTGGGCGACGAAAGTGTATTTGCCTTTGGGCGGTTCGGTGGCGGTGCGGTCGGCCTGGTAGAAAGTGCTGAAATGTTTTCTCAGCACGTGGGCGACGGCTTCGTCTTCGGACAGCCAGAGGGTGTCATCCAGCGCGCAAACGAACAACGGCTGGATCGGCTTGCCTTCGGGATTTTTATTTACGCTGAAAACAACGGTGTGGCGCTCCGGCTTTTGCAGAATCATCTGCGCGTTTTCGAAGAGCGGGTAGGCGCGCCCGGTCATCTTGACCTGGCGGGCCAGCGATTCGACCCCTTTTTCGTCGGGGATGAGCGAGAGAGAAATTTCTGGCAACGGCAGGGGTGCTTCGCGGCGGGGGCGGTCTTCTCCGCGTCGCATCGGGGGGCGATCTCCGCGGGGGCCCGGGGGCCGATCTCCGCCGGCTCGCGGCGGGCCGCGGCGGTCGCCGGAGTCGCGGCGAGGGCCTTGACCTTCGCGCCGGCCGCGCGGGGGACCATCACGCCGCGGGCCTCGCGGGCCGCGACGGTCGTCTCTTCGGTCGCGCGAGTCTTCGCCGCCTTCGTATTTAGCGTACAGCTTGGCCGTAGAAGGCTCTTGCGCCCAGGCGGGCAGAAAAAGCTTCTCTAAATCTAATTCGTTGTCAGGTGATGTGCTCATCAACTCGCTTCCGGTGGCATTGGTGTGCTCCGGGTACTACTACCGTTCCCAGCAGCATGGCGCGGTTCGGATCGGATTGCAAGTGTGCGTTAAGTATTAGGGCTAATCCATTAATTGCCTCAAATTGGGGCAACCGACGTGAAATTCGAAAAGCCGAAAACCCGAAGGCCGAAGGAAACCCGAATGACGAATGACAAATAGCATCTTTGCTGGCGCCAAACAATCGGCTCAATCCTTATCTTCGCCGGGTTGGGTCGCCCAGGCGGGGTAAGCAGCGGCGGAGCCTTTCACGGCGTGCCACAGGATGCGATTCAAAAGGTCGTCCGGGCATTGATCGGGTTTTTCCAAAGGCAGCCGTCCCGACACGTAAGCGTTTTTGCGCAAAAGAGGATCTGAAATGGCGGCGGGATCCGGATTCATCCGGTCCAGTGGGACGTTGTTGGTCACTGAGGTAAAAGGGGTGAGGTCCGGGGAATTGGAAAAGCAATCGAACATGGGGGTAGCCGTAGCATCGAACTGATTCATGGGGGGCAGGCCCAGCATCAGCTCCATCGTGCGTAACAGGCTGGTTTGGTTATACTGAGTGCTGACGACGGCTCCGCGGCGGGTGTAGGGGCTGATAACGTACGCGGTGGTGCGGTAGGCGCTGACGTGGTCCCAACCGCTTTGGGGATCGTCTTCGATCGCGAAGATGCAGGTTTGCGGCCAGAATTTGCTGTGGCTGACGGCGTCGACGATTTGGCCGAAAGCGAGATCATTATCCGCCACCATGGATTCGGGTGTGGGCGCGCGGCGGCGGGTGCCGCTGGTGTGATCGTTTGGCAGGCAAACGAAGATGAAATCCGGCAAGGTGCCTTTTTGTTCGAACTCTTTTAATTCCTTGATGAATTGGGCGGCGCGGATGACGTCGGGAATCCGCAGGTTCCAGCCGACATAATTAGTGGCGAGGTAGGGGCGCAGCGATTCGATGCCCGGGCGGCTCCAAAGCCGAATCTGCCCGGTTTGATCGGTAAAATCGCGGTAGAAATCGGGAAACTGCGGGGAGCCTTCCCGGGCTGGATCCTGCCAGCGGGCCTCGGTGATCGCCAATTCGCCGTAATCGCGAATGGACCGGCCATGGGCCAACGCGTTATCCCAAATAAACCCGGCTGGGGAATAGGCCAGCGCGTCAATTTCGTCGTCGCCCATGCCGTCGACATAGCTGCGGGGGAAGCCGGCAAACGATCGCTCGACATATTCGGTGATGAAGCCGCTGTCGGCCCATTGATGGCCGTCGGCGCTGACGATGCCGGAGCAATAGGTGTTATCGAGGAGGGCGAACTCCCGGACCATTTTATGTTGATTGGGAGTGATGCGCTCGCCGAAGACGCAGAGCTGGGGATCACCATTGCCGGCGGGCACGTCGCCGAAAACCTGGTCGTAGGTGCGGTTCTCTTTAATGATGTAGATGACGTGTTTGAACACGCCCGGTTCGCCGGCCCGCTCCGGCACGGGACGAACGCGTTCGCCGGGGCGGGCCGGCAACATGGCTTGCCAAAGCAGCGGATACCGCATGTTTGTGAGCGAACGGCGGGTGAAGGCTTCCAGCTCCTGTCGCGAGGGCACCTTCAGGAGGGAAAGTGTGCCGTGGTATTGGTGCGAATTGAATTCCGGCTGTCCATTCGACGCGCGGATACGTCCGGGACTGAAACCCTTGATATTGGCCACGTACACCGACCCGCGCCGCGAGTCATGCACGACCGCAGCGGGGAACCAACCGACCGGGATCAAACCGGCAAGCCTGGATTTGCCCGGGTTGAAATCAATTACCGCCAGGGCGTTTTGGGACCCGTTACAGGCGAACAGCTTTTTTCCGGTCCGATCGAACGTCAGGGCGTTGGGCTGAGCGCCGAACAAGTCCGCGGGACTTTGACGGGCCCAGATGGTTTCGATGAGCGCGTCGGTTTTAGTGTTGATGACGCTGAGCGTATCGCTGCCGGCATTGGCCACCACGAGCGAACGCCGGTCAGGCGACAAAGCCAGAGCGCAGGCATGCAGCCCGGTAAGCAACTCAGCCCGGGGTGAAAGCAAGGGCGCAGTGTTGGTGCCAAAAGCGATTTCTCCGAGCTTGTTTTCTGCGGACAAATCGATAATCGAAACGGACCCTTCATTGGCAATGCGCCGGACCGGATCGACTCGCACTCGCGTCCCGCGCCCGGCCGGGCCGGTCAAACTGTCGCTGTCCGGGCGGCGTCCGCCCCAATTGCTGACGTAGGCCTTGCCGCCGACGAGCACAACATCGAAAGGGGCGACCCCTACCTCCCAGGCCCGCAACAAGCGCCCGGAGGCGGCCTCGATTTCCGCCAGGCGATTGGAAAGATTGAGCACGACATACAGGCGCTTGCCGTCGGGAGACAGCGCCAGGCCGGCGGGCACCTCCGCTTTGCGCCGTGGCGCTGACGAGGGCGGCAGGGGAATCGTGAATGAGGGAGTAACCTGGCCATCTTTTCGAACGGTAAACACCTTGATGCTGCCGTCGACGTTGGCGAGGTAGATGCGAGTTCCGTCCGCAGAAAAAATGAGGCCTGTAAAACTGAGCTGGCCGGCTTTGTCGGGTTCGAGGATTTGTTCGGGGACGGGTTCGGGATCGCGATCGCTCTCGGCCGGCAACGGGACCCGTTGGAGCACTTTGCCGGAAACCGGATTGAGCACGACCAGTTCGTGGGTTTTCCCGGCGGTGACCAACAACCGGCCATTGGGGCTAAGCGCCAGGGCTTGCGGCCGCAGGCCAGGCAATTCCACCTGGATACCGGCCGGTGTGAGCACCTGGTTCGCGGGGGTATTGAATCGGTTCGTCCCGAGATGTCCCACCGGTTCCCGGGTGGAAAACGAGGGAGCAAAGGCGGGCGGAAGCGCGGCGCCCCCCAGAATGGGCCCAAGGAAAAACAACATGGCACAGCTCCAGGCTAGCGAAGGCGAACGGCTGGACGATCCTTTGCGCCCGCTGAACGTGCGGGTTCGTTCCTGGTTGGGGCAGGGTTGGGTCCGGACGGGCGGGGAGGCAGGGGGCAACATAGGGGTGTCACTGGGAGTTAACGACCGGGCAAAAGCTACTTCGATTGGTTGACGTGAACGACCTTGGCGGGCGGGAATCCATTAAACCAGGTTGCTGAAGCGTTGCTGTAAGCGCCGATATTTTCGGAGAAAACCAAATCGTCGATCTCGAGTTCGGGCAGTTCCTCGGAAAGTGAGATGGTATCGAGGGCGTCGCAGGTCTGGCCAAACACCGCGCAGATCTCGGCCTTCCCTTTCTTGAAGGATTGCAGGTGGTATTGGCAGTGATCGAAGATAATGCCGCTGAAAGTGTGGTAAACGCTGTCGTCGATGTAATAGCAAGTCTTGCCGTCGCGGATGGCCTTGCCGATGACCCGCGCCACCGCCGTGGCGGCGGTCGCGACGAGGAACCGGCCCGGTTCGGCCAGGATCTGCAAATCGCCTGGGAACAACCGGTCGATCTCGGCGTTGATCTTGGTCGCCAACTCGCTAAAGGGCTGGACGTGCTTATTGTACGGGGCGGGAAAGCCGCCGCCGATGTCCAGGATTTTGATTTCATGGCCGCGGGTGCTGGCTTCCTCCCGAACGGCCGCCGACAGGTTTAGCGCCTGAACGAAGTTTTGGAAATTGGTGCATTGGGAACCGACATGAAAACTCAAGCCCTCGACGACCAAACCGAGATCGAACGCCTCCTGAATTAAATCGACCGCTTCACCCGGGTCGCACCCGAACTTGGAAGAGAGCTCGACCATCGAGCCGGTGTTGGGGACGCGCAGGCGCAACACCACCCCGGCATGCGGGGCGAAGCGCCGGATCTTTTCCAATTCCGCCTTGTTGTCATACGTCACCAGCGGTTTGTAGCGATCCAGCTCCCGCAGTGTTTCCTTCGGCTTGGTGGGATTGGCGTAGATGATCTTGTCCCAAATGAAGTCCTGTTGAGCGCGCGGCGACAAGCGTTTGATGTTTTCATACACCAGCATGAACTCCGGCATGGAAGCCACATCGAAACTGGCGCCGGCTCGATACAAAGTGCGGACGATCGCCGGTTCGGCGTTGGCTTTGACTGCGTAGTAAGCTTGCACACGCGGCAGGTGACGGCGGAACTCGGCATAATTTTTCCGGATAATGTCGTGGTCGATCACAACGATCGGGGTCCCGTGCCGGCGGGCCATTGACTGAAGTTGCCGCGTGGTCATGCTGCTTACAAATCGGTCGAATTCTTCAACGACTCCATGTCCCCCAACGGGCGGGTGAAGGTGGCGCGCGCGGGGGTCACCACCAGGGTATGCGCACTTTTCTTGACGCTTTTAGAAATGGCAGCCACCGGCAGGCTGACGACAAAGAAGACCGAGCCGACAATGGTGGCCGCCAGGCAGCCTGGACGCACAACCGCGACATCCATCGCCATGGTGAAGGGCCCGCTATCGTCCCGGGCGCGAGCGGGAAAACTGGTCAACAACATCAGGGAAACGATCCCGAGCGTTATAGTTTTAGTTTTCATAGCTCTAGTCAGGGCCAGCCTCAGCCGTCTGTCGAACATATTTTTGTAACGAATCGCGAATCAGGGCTTTCTGGAAAGGGGGTCTGGGTGACCGCGATGGGTGAGCAGGGTCCCCTAAAACTGCTGCGGTTAATGACAGATTTGGGCTAAAACCTTCAATTTAACCCATTTCCCTTGCCAAGTGTGGGGTAGCCCCATACCAGTTGCGCGGCCAAACGGTTTGTATTGGGTAATGGCGAGGATCCTGATTGCCGATAGTGTATCGGAGCGACGTAACATCCTTTCCACTTTTTTGCGGGGGAATGACCATTTTGTCATCCCGGTGAAAGGTGAAGAGGAGGCCATTCGTTTGATGCGGGAGGTTCACCCCGACTTAATCATTGCTGAAGGCAACCTGGAGGGTGCGAAGCTATTGACCCAGGCCAGGGAAATAGTGGCCAGTGTAGCTGTTATTATGCTAATGGCGGGTCCGCCGACCATCGACCAGGTGGTTGAATTGATGAACCAGGGGGTCAACGATGTGCTGGTTAGCCCGTTGGATATCAACGATGTACAGGCAAAAGTGGAGACTGCTTTGGGTCGCCGCCCCGCCCCCGAGCAAGTCCAAATTCGCTTTCGGGGGCTGGTCGGGTCCAACCCCCGAATGCAGCAGATCTTCCGCAAAATCATCAAAATTGCGGCCGGCGGTTCGGCGGTGCTGTTATTAGGGGAGAAAGGCACCGGCAAGCAGTTGGTGGCCGAACAAATCCACGCATTGAGCGTCCGGAAAGACATGGCGTTCAATTCAGTTCTGTGCTCGGCAATGCCGGGCAAGGAATTGTGCCTGGAACTGTTCGGAGAGGATCCCGCGCCGGGAGAGAGCCGATCTGAGCGTCGGCGGGGACTGTTCGAACTTAGTGACGGCGGCACACTGTATCTGGAGGATATTGGGTCAATGCCCCCGGCCGTGCAGGCCAAACTGGTTCGGTTCCTGGAGGAAGGGACGGTTCATCGAATTGGGAAGGGCCATGGCCTGTCGCTGGATGTTCGGGTTTTGGCTTCCAACACCGAGCCGTTGACCTACCTGGTGCAGGACGGGACTTTTCGCAGCGATCTCTTTTATGCGTTGAGCGCGTCCCTGATCGAGTTGCCGGCGCTGCGGGCCCGGGTGGGCGACATTCCGGAATTGACCGATCTATTCCTGAGCCGTTACGACGTTCAAATTGCCGGGGAGGCCGTTGAATTACTGATGAACTATTTCTGGCCCGGCAATGTTGACGAGCTGAAGAATGCTCTCGACCAGGCGGTCACCCTGTGTGATGGCAACCGGATCGAGTTGCGGGATCTGCCGCCGCGGGTGCTCCGGGCGGTGGCCCTGAGCGGACGCCGTCATAAATTCACTCCTCGCCCCAAAGAGCCG
>Ga0163163_10001227_pt1 | contig 21689 bp, 22 predicted proteins | sample S65metaG_FD_119766 | JGI IMG/M metagenome (GOLD analysis project Ga0163163, IMG submission 119766) | Switchgrass rhizosphere microbial communities from Kellogg Biological Station, Michigan, USA - S6-5 metaG | ecosystem: Host-associated > Plants > Roots > Rhizosphere > Soil | place: USA...
GTGGAGAGCGCCCGCGCCTCCTCGACGGCCGAGCGCGCGGCGGCGGAGACCAGGCTTCGCCGACTCGCCACGGAGCAGACCCGGGCTCGCCGCGAACAGGGGCACGCCCAGGCCGAACGGGTGGGGGACGCGGCCGCGCGTCGGCGGCCGATGCTTGTCGGCGACATCCTCGCTCGGATACAGGCCGAGATCGACGAGCTCGGCCACAGCGCCGGGACTGGGAGCACGCCGTGAGCGCGGGCTGGGCGGCCGGCAGCGTGCGCGCCCGGGCGATGACCCACCGCCGGGTCGGCACCGGTGGCGCCCGGACCGTGGCCGCGTCCGGCTCGCTCAGCGCGGCAGTCGACCTGCTCGCGCGCTCGCCGTACGGGGCAAGGGTGCGACCGGGCGACGCGCTCGCCGACGCCGCCCACGGCGTGCGGGCGACTGTGCTGTGGAACCTGCGCGTGCTCGCCGGCTGGCTGCCGGCCGGCGGCGCCGATACCGTCCGGGCGCTCGCCGGTTGGTTCGAGATCGCCAACGTCGACGAGCACCTGCGTGCCCTCGACGGCCGCGGCACGAGCCGCCCGTACGAACTCGGCTCGCTCGCCACCGCGTGGCCGTCGCTGGCCGCCACGGGTTCTCACGACGAGCTCCGGACCGTGTTGACCGCCTCCCGCTGGGGCGATCCTGGCGGCGACACGGCCCGGGAGGTCCACCTGGCCATGCGGCTGGCCTGGGCCGCCCGTATCGCGACGCGAGCGCCGGCCGCCCGCGACTGGGCCCTGGGTGGCGCCGCACTGCTGCTCGCCGTGGAACTGTTCGGCCGCGGCCTGCCGTTGCCGGCGGTCGCGGCGGCGCGGGCCACGGGCCTGCTCGGTCCGGCCTGGACCGGTGCGGGCACATTGGACGCTCTGCGCGCGGCATTACCGCCCGCCGGCCGTTGGGCCCTGGCGGACGTCGCGGACGCGCGGGACCTGTGGCGCGCGGAGATCGGTTGGTGGCGGCGGGTGCGCGCGGACTCCGCCAAACTCACGGCCCGGTCCGGGTTCGGCCCTGGCCCTGTGGTCGGGGCGGCCGGACTTCTCGCCGCCGACGCATGGTTGGCCCTGGCTGGCCTGGAGGCCGCGGCCCGCGGATACGCGGACGCTGATGGGCGTTCGCCAAGCTCTCGCGCTGGCGACGCCTCCGCGCTGGAGGCGTTCGATGCCATGGCGTGAGCTGACACCGGTTCCCATGACCCGGGTCGCGCTGGTGGCCCGGGATGCCGACCTGCGCGCGGCCCTGGTGCGGATCGGGGACGCCGGCGTGGTCGAGTTCGATCGGATCGTCCCACCGGCCGACATCCCGGTCACCGCGGCCGCGCGCGCGCTGCAACGGCTGGGCCCTCGCGATCCGGGTGCCATGCGGCTCGCCGGCGACCCGCCCGACCTGGACGACCTCGAGCGGGCCGGCCGGGCCGACCTGCTCTCCGGAGAGGTGAGCCTCGGCGAGACCGCCGCGCAGGCGGTCAGCCGGGGCGGCGTGTCGGCACTGCTGGGCTGGACTCCGGCACCGGCGCTGCCCGAGCTGGCCGAGCGCCTCGCACCCATCGGCGCCGCCCTCGTGCCGCTGCCGGCCCCCCGCGCGGTGCAGCCACCCACCGCCACCCGTCGCGGCGCCACCGCCACGGCCTTCGCTCCGCTGGTCGACATTTACGCGACCGTGCCGTACCGCGACATCGACCCGACGATCCCGTCCGGGCTGGCCTACGCGGCGATGTTCGGGGCGATGTTCGGTGATGTCGGCCACGGGGCGTTGCTCGTCGCCGGCGCGCTGCTCATCCGGCTCGGCTGGCCGCGCTGGTCGCGGCTGTCCGTCCTGCGGCCGCACGCGTTACTCATCGCCGCCGCCGGGGTGTCGGCGATGGTGTTCGGCCTGGTGTACGGCGAGTGCTTCGGCCCCACCGGCCTGGTCGGCCCCGGCCTGGTCGCACCGTTGGACCAACCGGTCGTCCTGCTCGTCGGCGGCGTCGCGTTCGGCGCGGTGCTGCTGGCCGGCGCGTACGCGATCGGGACGGTCAACCGGGTACGCGAGGGCGGCCTGGCGCTGGCGCTCTACTCGCCGGCCGGCATCGCGGGGACCATGCTGTTCGCGTCCGCCGCGGCGGCGGTGGCGGCGTGGTACTGGCACCTCGGTTGGCTGGGCCTGATCGCCGGCCTGGTCGCGGTGGTCGCCCTGGTGCTCGCCTTCGTCGGCCTCCGCAGTGCGGCCGGGGGCGGCGGCGCCGGCCTCGCACAGTCCATTGTGGAGACCTTCGACCTGGTCATCCGGCTGGGCACGAATGTCATATCGTTTGCCCGCCTGGCCGCGTTCGGGCTCACCCACGCCGTGCTCGGTCTGATCGTCTGGGAGGCGACGGTCGCGCTCTGGCGGCAGGGCGGCGGCGCGGTTGCCGGCGCGATCCTGGTCTTCGTCGTCGGCAATCTGCTGGCGTTCGGGTTGGAGGCGCTCGTCGCCGCCATCCAGGCGCTGCGCCTCGAGTACTACGAGCTGTTCTCCCGGGTCTTCCGGGTGGAGGGCCGGCCGTTCCAGCCGTGGCACGTCCCGACGGACGTCGCCGGACAGTCCAATGAGGAGGCACCATGTCGACCTGGCTTCGAGCCCTCGCCGTTGTCGGTCTGATCCTGCTGGGCGCGGCGGTCGCCGTCACCGCGATCGTGCTCACCGCCGCCCCGGCCGTCGCCGGGCCGACCGCCGCCGCGGCGCCGTCGTCGGGGGCGGGCGGCATGGCCCTGCTCGCGGCGGCGATCGCCGTCGCGGGGTCATCGATCGGAGCCGCCATCGCGGTCGCGTACACCGGTGCCGCGGCGCTCGCGGCCATGAGCGAGCGGCCCGAGATGTTCGGGCGGGCGATGGTGATCGTGGGTCTGGCCGAGGGCATCGCCATCTACGGACTGATCGTCGCGATCATCATCATTGGACGGGCGTGATGGGCGAGGTGGTCGCGATCGGCGCCGAACCGCTTATCCGCGGGTACGGCCTGGCCGGCGTGCGGCTGTGTCCGGCCGCCACAGAGGACGAGGCCCGGGCGGCCTGGACCCGACTGGACGACGGCGTCGACCTGGTCATCCTCACCGCCGCCGCCAAGCTCGCCCTCGGCGAGGCGGCCATCAATGGGCGCTCGGCAAGCTCTCGCGCCGAAGACCATCCGCTGGTAGCGGTGCTCCCATGACCACTGCCTTCGACAAAGCCCTGGCACCGGTACGGGCAGCCCTGGCCGAACACGCCCGGCGCGAGGGGGCGCAGGCGCTGGCGGACGCCGACGCGGCGGTCGCCGCCGAGCGGACCGCCGCGGCCGCGGAGGCGGAGCGCGTCCTCGACCTCGCCCGGGCCGCCGGTGCCGCCGACGCGGCGGCGTCCGCGGCCGTCGACCGTGCCCGGGCGGACCGCGAGGCCCGGGAGGCGGTGCTCCGGGCGCAGCGGGAGGAGTACGACTCGCTGCGCGGCGGGGCGAGGGCGGCGGCCGCGGCGCTGCGCCTTTCCCCCGACTACGCACGGTTGCGCCAGTCCCTGCTCGCCCACGCACGCGCCCTGCTCGGTCCGGAGGCGGTCATCGTCGACACGGATGACGGTGGAATTGTGGGCAGCGTTCCCGGTCGGCGGGTGGACCTGTCGCTCGCCACGTTCGCCGACCGGGCCGTCGACGCCGTACTCTCCGCGCGGCTGTCCCATGTGGACGGTGAGAGATGACCTCCGGTGTGGTCCGTCGCGTGAACGGGCCGGTCGTGGAGGTGGAGCTGAACGGCCTCGCGATGGCGGACCTGATCGAGGTCGGCCGCCACGATCTGCCGGCCGAGGTGGTGGCGCTGCGCGGCGACCACGCCACCGCGCAGGCCTACGAGTACACCGGGGCTCTCGCCCCGGGTGACCCGGCCCGCTCGCTGGGTCGCCCGCTCTCCGTCCGGTTGGGTCCGGGCCTGACCGGGCAGGTGTTCGACGGCCTGCTTCGCCCCCTCGGCGGCGCCGGCACCTGGCTCGACCTGGATTCCGGCCGGTCCTCCCGGGCTCGCACCTGGACGTTCGAACCGCGCGCCGAGTCCGGCCAGGAGCTCGCGACCGGCGCGCTGCTGGGTGAGATCACCGACGCCGGACCGGTGGCCCATCGGGTGCTCGTACCGCCGGGCGTCGCCGGCGGAGTCCAGAACATTCGCGGCGCCGGGCCATGCGGCCAGGACGAGCCGATCGCGACCGTCGGTGGGGTGGACGTCCCGCTCTTCGCCTGGTGGCCGGTCCGGCGCCCGCGCCCGTACCGGGACCGGCTGCGGGCGGCCGCACCGCTGATCACCGGACAGCGGGTGCTCGACGCGCTCTACCCGGTGGTGCTGGGCGGCACGGCCGCCGTTCCAGGTGGCTTCGGTACCGGCAAGACCGTTCTGCTGCAACAGATCGCCAAGTGGTGCCGGGCCGACGTCATCGTCTATGTCGGCTGTGGCGAGCGTGGCAACGAGTTGGCGGATGTGATCACCGAGTTCGCCGAGCTGTCCGATCCGCGTACCGGCGGGCGGCTCACCGACCGTACCGTGATCATCGCCAACACCTCGAACATGCCCATCATGGCCCGCGAGGCGAGCATCTACGCCGGCGCCACCGTCGCGGAGTACTACCGGGACATGGGTCATGACGTGGTCGTCATCGCCGACTCAACCTCGCGGTGGGCCGAGGCGCTGCGGGAGTTCGCCTCGCGCACCGGCGCGCTGCCGGCCGAGGAGGGCTACCCGGCGGGACTCGGGTCGGCGCTGGCCGCGTTCTACGAGCGGGCCGGCCAGGTGACCACGCTGAGCGGGTGGCGCGGATCGGTCACGATCGTCGGCGCCGTGTCGCCACCCGGCGGCGACATGACCGAGCCGGTCACCGCGCACACCCAACGATTCGTCCGTACACTGTGGACGCTCGACCGGGAACTGGCGTATGCGCGCCACTATCCCGCCGTCGGCTGGACCGGATCGTACTGTCGGGACGTGAGCCCGGTGGGCGCCTGGTACGCCGGCAACGGCGACCCGGGGTGGGCGCCCCGGCGCGCCAGGGTCATCGCCGTGCTGGCCGAGGCCGACCGGCTGGCGTCGCTGGCCGAGCTCATCGGCGTGACCGCTCTACCCGGGCACGAACGCATGACCCTCCTTGGTGGACGGTTGCTACGGGAGGCGGTGCTCCAGCAGAGTTCGCTGTCCGATGTGGACTCCTTCTCGGCGCCGGAGCGCACCGCCGCGCTGGCCGACGCCGTCCTCGGGGTCATCGACCGGGCGCAGGAGCTTGTCGCCGCCGGGGTCGCGCCGCAGGCGATCGAAGAGGTCGACGTCTCCGCACTGGTACGCGCCAGGGAGGCGCCTGGCGTCGACGAGGGGGCCGCCGCGGTACGAGCAGCCCTGGAGGCGCTGGCGTGAGCCCGTCGGTGGAGTACTCGTCGGTGGAACAGGTGCGTGGGCCGTTGCTCGTGGTGAGCGGCGTGCGCGGCGTGGGCTGGGACGAGTTCGCCATCATCCGCGACGGCGACGGCGACGGCCCGCCCCGGCACGGCCTCGTCCTGGACGTCGACCGCGATCTCGCAGTGGTTCAGGTGCTGGAGGGCACCGACGGCATCGACCCCGGCAAGACCTCGGTCGCCTTTGACGGATCGCCGCTAAGGATCCCGGTCGGCGAGGGCTGGCTCGGTCGAGTGTGCAACGGGCGTGGCGAACCGCTCGACGGAGGTCCGCCCGTGCTCGCACCCGACCGGGCGCCGGTCACCGGCTGGCCGCTCAACCCGACCGTCCGCGAGCCACCGGCCGACCCGGTGCTGACCGGGATCTCCGTGGTGGACGGACTCACCACGCTGGTCCGAGGTCAGAAGTTGCCCATCTTCTCGGTCGCCGGCCTGCCCCATCTCGAACTGGCGACTCAGATCGCCGCCCAGGCGACCGTCGCCGGCGAGCCGTTCTGCGTGGTGGTGGCCGCCATGGGGCTGACGCACGCCGACGCCGCCGCGATGCGGGACGCGCTCGGCGAGCGGTCCGCGGCGGGCGAATTGGTCCTGCTGCTGAACACGGCGGACGACCCGGTCGTCGAACGCGTCCTGACGCCCCGGCTGGCCCTGACCATCGCCGAGCATCTGGCCTTCGAGCGCGGCCGACACGTCCTGGTGGTCGCCGCCGACATGACCAGCTACTGCGAGGCGTTGCGCGAGATCTCCGCGGCCCGAGGCGAGGTGCCGGCCCGGCACGCGTACCCCGGCTATCTGTACAGCGACCTGGCGTCCCTGTATGAGCGCTGCGGCCGCGTGCGCGGGCGCCCCGGCTCGGTCACCATCGTTCCGGTCCTGACCATGCCGGCGGGTGACATCACCCATCCGGTGCCGGACCTCACCGGCTACATCACCGAGGGCCAGGTGGTTCTGTCCACCGAGGCGTACGCCCGGGGCGCCTACCCGCCGGTGGAGCCGCTGTCGTCGCTGTCGCGCCTCATGCGCCACGGCGCGGGCCCCGGGCGTACCCGCGACGACCACCTGGACCTCGCCGCCCAGACGCTTGCCGCGCTCGCCCGGGCCAGGCAGGTGCGGGAGTTGGCCGAACTGATCGGCGCGGGCGCGCTCACGGAGACGGACCGGACGTACCTGAAGTTCGAGGACGCGTTCACCCAGAACGTGATGACCCAGCGGCCGGACGAGCGGCGCGACCTCGACGCCACGCTGGACCGGGCCTGGCAGGCACTGGCGGTCCTGCCGCGACGCGAGCTCACCATGCTGCCGGCCCCGCTGGTGGCCCAGAAGCTCGGGACGCAGCCGTGACCGCCCCGCGGCGGATCCCGCCCGGTCGGGCCGGCCGGCTGTGGTTGCTCGACCGCCTCCGGTCCGGCCGGCTCGCCGCCAGCCTGTTGGACCGCAAGGTGAAGATCCTGCGCGCCGAGCAGGAACGGTTGCGAACACACGCGGAGCAGAGCCGCGCGCGCTGGCTCGACCGGGCCCGGGAGGCGGACCTGTGGGGTCAGCGCGCCGCGCTGCTCGGTGGCCAGCGCGAGTTCCTTCGCGGCACGCCGGCCGAGGGTGCCGACGTGGACGTGGAGTGGGGGTCGATCATGGGCGCGCGCTACCCGGTCGCGGCGACCGTTCGACTGCCGATGCCGGCGGATCGCGGGGCCGGCACCGCGGCGCTCATACAGGCCGACGCGGCCTACCGCGGCGCGGTCGAGGCCGCCGCTGCCCACGCGGTGGCCTCGGCGGCGGTCCGGACCGTCGAGGCCGAGCTGGAGGCGACCGGGCGCCGCCTACGCGCCATCTCGGACAGGTGGCTACCGAGGCTGGAAGGCCGGCTGGCCACGGTCACCCGCGAGCTGGAGGAAGCCGAGCGCGAGGAGGCGTTCCGGCTGCGCTGGGCCCGGGCGGGCTCGAGCGCCGACGGACGGGCCTGAATGTCCGATGTGGACTCCGGTCGTCGGTGTCCATCGTGAACCATCCTCCTCACACGGTGACATCCTTACGCTCAACCATCACGCGCACCCGCGCCGTTCGCGGGGGCCGGAAGTCCAAGCCCCGCGCGGGACCTTCGACTCAGGACGGCGGGAAGCCACCGGTGTCATAGTGAGTTGATACGCATGTCACAGGGTTGGGGGGGGCCATGACTCACGGGGTGGACTGGGTCGTCGACCTGCTCGGGCGGGCCGAGAGCGTAGACGAGGTCGAGCTGGCCCTTCGCAGCAGCGCCCGGGCGGCGGTGGATGCCGATGGCGCCACGGTGGTACGCCGGCAGGGCGATCGGTGCTATTACTCGCAGGAGGATGCGATGAGCCCCCTGTGGCAGGGCCAACGTTTCCCGCTCACCGAGTGCATCAGCGGATGGGCGATGCTTCACCGTCAGATCGTGGCGATTCCCGACATCCGCGTCGACGCCCGCATCCCGCAGGAGGCCTACCGGCCGACCTTCGTGCGCAGCCTGGTCATGGTGCCTATCGGGACCACCGCATCGGCCGTCGGCGCCATCGGTGCGTACTGGGCCGAGGAACACGCGGCCACTGATGACGAGGTGTCCGCCCTTCAGACGTTGGCCCAAGCCGCGGCCGCGGCACTGGCGCGCATCCGGTCCGCCGCACGGCCGCTCGTTCCCGCCTGAGCGATGGTCTGGGCCGCGCACCGGACCCGGGCAGTCGTGGGCGCGGTCGCCGCGGTCGCCTCGTTGACCGGCGGGATCGTCTGGGCGCGTCTGCAGCGACGGACCAGCGGGATCATCCGGGAAGCCGTCGACCGGGTGCTGGCGTCCGAAAGCCATGACGCGGCCGACGCGGTCATCGCGGAGGCGATGGGCCGCCTGAGGCGTTCGCCCTCGAACTCCGACGCGATGGCGGCGATGGCCGGGGTTGGACTGCTCGCCCGGCGCCCGAAAGAGCCGGCCGACGAGCCGGGCGATCGTGGGACCCTCAGCGCATTGGTGGAGCACGCCACCGACGCGATCCTCATCGTGGACGACGCCGATCGGATACGGTACGCGAGCTCATCGGCCCGAGCGTTGTTCGGCACCGCGATGCTGGCCGGCCGTGGGTTCCTGGACTTCGTCGCACCGGGCGAGCGTGACGTCGTCGAGTCTCTCATGCACGCCGTTCGCCACGGCGACGCCGGTCGCAACGGCTCCGTGCACGCCGACCTGACGATGACCTCGACCGATGGGCGGGTGAGCCGCAACGAGCTCATCTGCCGTGACCTCCGGTCGGACTCGTCGATCGGCGGACTGGTGATCACGCTTCATGACGTGACCGGACAGCGACGTCTCGAGCGTGAGCTCACCCGTAGCGTGTTCCGGGACGGACTCACCGGCCTGCCCAACCAGGCATCGTTTCGCGACGCTCTCAACCGGGTCATGGCGGCCGGCGCCGGACCGGCGGCGGTGGTCGTGCTCGACCTGAACCGTTTCCGGGCCGTCAACGAGGGTCTGGGCCGAGCAACCGGCGACCGCGTGCTGACCGCCATCGCGGGGCGGCTGCGAAGGGTTGCCGGTGACAACACCCTGACCGCTCGGCTGGGTGGCGACGAGTTCGCCATCCTCGTCGACCACATCGACGGCATGGACGCCGTCGACGAGCTGGCCGGGCGCCTGCGGGCGTCCTTCGCCGAGCCGGTCCTGGCCGGTGCGGACGCGGTGTCGTGCAGCGCGTCGATGGGTGTCGCCACGACCGTCGAGGCGCGCACCGACCACGAGATCCTGCGCAACGCCGACCTCGCCCTCGACGCGGCCAAGGCGGCCGGCCCGGGCAGCTGGCGCCGGTACGAGCCATCGATGGTCGAAGCCGTACGGTACCGGACCGACCTGCGCGCTGCCCTCGGCCGCGCCCTGACCGACGGCTCCCTCATCGTTGAGTACCAGCCGATCCTGTCGTTGGGGGCCACGCGGACCGTGGGCTTCGAGGCGCTCGTCCGCTGGCGGCATCCGACCCGGGGAGTGCTGTTGCCGGCGGAGTTCATCGACATCGCGGAGGAGTCCGACCTCATTCACGCGGTCGGGACCCACGTCCTGTCCGCGGCCATCGCCACCGCGGTCGGGTGGCCGTACCGCGAGCACCAGCGCCCGCCGTACGTTTCGGTGAACGTCTCTGTACGGCAGTTCCGGGTGCACCGGTTCGCGGACACCGTTCGTGGACTGCTCGATCGGCATCACCTGCCGCCGCGGCGTCTCGTACTCGAGATCACCGAAAGCCTGCTGTTGCGCGACGACGACCAGGTCTGGGAGGAGCTGACGCGACTGCGCAGCTGGGGGGTACGCATCGCCATCGACGACTTCGGGACCGGCTACTCGGCGCTGGGATACCTCCGGCAAGTACCGCTGGACATCGTCAAGCTCGACCGCCTCTTCATCAGTACGATGGCCACGTCTGAGCGTCAGCGTGCACTCGTCGCCGGTATCGTGAGCCTCGTCGACGCGCTCGGCCTGGAGGTCGTCGCGGAAGGAATCGAGACGGCGGAGCAGCGCGACATCTGCGCCGGCATCGGCTGTCCGTACGGCCAGGGGTACCTGTTCGCCCGCTCCCTGCCAGCTTCCGATGTGACCGCGTGGCTTGAGCGCGAGATCGGCCGATCGCGGGACGCGTGAGCCGAATGTCCACAGTGAACTGAACGGGAGCGCGCGATGGGCTTCACCGATGTCATGGAGCACGTGGCGCGCGCCTTCGAGGTGGTCGGTGCGGCCGTCCTCGTCGTCGGGCTGGTGTGGTCGGTCGTGTCGGCCGCGCGCACCTGGCACGCGACCGACGGGCGCACCGGATACCGCGCTCTGCGTGAGACCTTCGGCGGCGCTCTCCTGTTGAGCATCGAGATCCTCGTGGCGGCCGACCTGATCCGCACCGTCGCGGTGAGTCCGACGCTGACGAGCGTGGCCGTGCTCGCGTTGATCGTGCTCATCCGGACGTTCCTGAGCTTCTCCCTCGAGGTGGAGATCGAGGGCACGCTGCCGTGGCGGCGCGCGATCGTGTCCGGACTGCGGGTCGGCCGTGCCGGCGGCGGCGCCGGTCCTGGCGCGCGGGACCGGGACGGCGAGTAGCGTCGAGGCGTGGGGGGCACCAGGTCCAGGGCACCGTGGGCTGAGGCTTCGACCGCGCTGCGACAGGCGGCCGAGGTCGCGACCAAGGCACCGTCGATCCTCAACACCCAGCCCTGGCGCTGGGTGGTCCGTGGCGAGCAGCTCGAACTGGACGCCGACCGCACCCGGCAGATCCATTCCATCGATCCCGAGGGTCGCCTGCTGACGCTCTGCTGCGGCGCCGCCCTGCACCACGCCCGTCTCGCTCTGCGGGCCCGTGGCTGGGAGCCCGAGGTCGAGCGGCTGCCCGACCCGGCCCGTCCCGACGTGCTCGCCCGCGTCGCGGCACACCAGGAGCGGGCGGCGACATCCTCCGAGCTTCGCCTAGCCGGCGGCATCGGGCACCGGCACAGCGACCGTCGCACGGTCGTGGCGGCCGCGCCGGTCGGCTCGAACCGGCTGGATGCCCTGCGGGCAGCGGCCGCGCGCGAAGGCGTCGGGCTGCACAAGCTCACCCACGCCCAGCGCGACGTCCTGATGGTCGCGGCCAAGCAGGCCCAACAGGTCCAGGCGGCCGATGAGGCCTACCAACGCGATCTCATCGCCTGGACGGACGAAAGGGCACGAGGCGAGGGCGTGCCGCGCGAGACGATGGTGTCCGACGATGTCCGGCCACCCGGGCTCCGCGACTTCGCCCGCGGCGGGGAGACCGGCGTGTACTCGGAGGGCGGAGAGGACGCCATGGCCGACTTCCTGGTCCTCTACACCAGAGACGACACCCCGACCGACTGGCTGCGCGCTGGCGAGGCTATGAGCGCGGTCTGGCTGACCGGAACCATCGACAGCGTAGCCGTATCCGTGCTCAGCGACGTGGTGGAGGTCGCCAGCTCGCGCACGCTCGTCCAGCGGCTCCTTCCCGAACACGGCTTCCCGCAGATCGTTCTCCGCATCGGCATCGACGCCCAGCCGACCCCACCTCCGGCTAGCCCGCGTCGCCGGCCCGACACGGTGATCGACGCCGACTGACGAGTTCTGAGAATCCACAGTGGACGCCTGGACCTGGACGTTCGACCGCGGCTCGCCGCAGGACGAAGCCACTCGTGAGGCCCTGTGCACGCTGGGCAACGGCTACCTGGCTACCCGCGGCGCCGCGCCCGAGGTGTCCGCGGACGGCTCGCACTATCCGGGCACGTACGCGGCCGGGTGCTACAACCGGTTGGTCGACGTGGTCGACGGCCTGCGGGTCGAGAACGAGAGCATGGTCAACCTGCCCAACTGGCTCTGCCTCACCATGCGGGCTCAAGACGGTCCGTGGCTCGGCTCGACCGGCACAACGGTGGTCGACGAGCGGTACGACCTCGACCTCTGGCGCGGGGTTCTGATGCGCTGGCTCACGTGGCAGGACGAGGCCGGACGGACGACCCAGGTCGTCCAGGAGCGCTTCGTCCACATGCGACGGCCGCACGTGTGCGGCCTGCGGACCAGGATCACCGCACTCAACTGGTCGGGGACGTTGACGCTCCGGTCCGGTGTGGACGGTCGCGTCCGCAACGACGGTGTCGCTCGCTATCGCGGCCTGTCCCAACAACACCTCGAGGTGCTGTCGACCGGGTCGACCGGAGTCCACGGCGTCATCTGCGTTGCCCGGACCGTCCAGTCACAGATCCGCGTGGCCCTGGCCACCCGGACCCGCGTCGCGGGGTCCGACGTGAGCGACGTGGTGCAGGAACTAGGCTACGTCGGTGAAGAACTGGTCATACCGCTGGCCCCCGGAACACAGGCCACGGTCGACAAGCTCGTCACCATCGTGACATCCAGAACACCGGCCATCTCGGAGCCGGCACTGGCGGCCACGCAGGAACTGCGGTCGCTCACCGGCTTCGACGAGCTGCTGACCGAGCACGAGAGCGACTGGGAGCAGGTGTGGCGGCGCTTCCACCTCGCCATGGCGGCCCGGGCCGAACCGGCACTGAGGATGGTGCGCCTCGACCTGTTCCACGTGCTCCAGACCGTGTCGGTCCACAACGCCGAACTCGACGCCGGCGTACCGGCCCGGGGTCTGCACGGCGAGGCGTACCGCGGCCACGTCCTGTGGGACGAGCTGTTCGTCCTGCCGATGCTGAATCTGCACCATCCATCGCTGAGCCGGGCCATGCTCCGGTACCGGTACCGAAGACTGCCGGCCGCCTGCGAGGCCGCCCGAGCAGTCGGACTGCCCGGAGCGATGTACCCGTGGCAGTCGGGCAGCGACGGGCGGGAGGAGAACCAGCGAGTTCACCTCAACCCGTCCTCCGGCCGGTGGAACCCCGATGAGACCGACCGCCAGCGCCACGTGGGGCTGGCCATCGCGTACGACGTCTGGCAGTACTGTCAGGCCACGGCCGACTGGCGGTTCCTGGACGACTACGGTGCCGAGATCATCCTCCAGGTTGCCCGGTACTTCGCCGCGATCTCCGAGCTCGCCCCGGCTCGCCAGCGCTACGTGATCCGCGGCGTGATGGGGCCCGACGAATTCCACACGCGATACCCGGGCTGGGCCGCCGGCGGCATCGACAACAACGCCTACACGAACGTCATGGTGGCTTGGTTGCTGCCGCGTGCCATCGAGAGCCTGTCCCGGGTCTCACCGGCTCGCCGCGGCGAGCTCGAGGCCCTCCTCGACCTCGGCCCGCACGAGCTCGCGCGGTGGGAGGACATCTCGCGGCGCATGTTCGTCCCGTTTCATGCCGACGGCGTCATCAGCCAGTTCGAGGGGTACGAGTCCCTGTCCGAGTTCGACTGGGAGGGCTACCGGTCGCGGAACCCGGACATCGGCCGACTCGACCGGATCCTCGAAGCCGAGGGCGACGACATCAACCGTTACCGGGTCTCCAAGCAGGCCGACGCTCTGATGTTGTTCTACCTGCTCTCCGCGGACGAACTGCGGGAAGTCCTCGGCCGCTGCGGCTACGCCCTGGATCCGGACGCGATCCCGCGCACGGTCGAGTTCTACCGCGCCCGCACCTCGCACGGCTCGACTCTGAGCAGCGTCGTGCACGCATGGGTCCTCGCCCGCGGCCGTCGGCGGGAAGCCGTGCGGTACTTCCTCGAGGCGCTCGAGTCGGACGTCGCGAATGTCCACGGTGGAACGACCGGCGAGGGCATCCACCTGGCTGCCATGGCCGGCACGGTCGACCTCCTGCAACGATGTTTCGGCGGCGTCGAGGCCCGCGGCGACACCCTTTGCCTCAACCCGTACTGGCCCGCCGGGTTGGGGTCGCTCGAGTTCGACATCCAGTACCGCGACCACACCCTGCGTATCACCATCACCGCCGAGACCGCGCAGGTCGAATGCACTCTCGGCGACCGCTTGCCGATCACGGTCCGGTGTGGCGACAGGACCGCCGTGCTGGCGCCGGGTGACGTGGTCGAGTTCGCCGCCGAAAGTGCCGCCGGGCCGGGACGTTAGGCCCTGCCGGGCGGGGCCGGGGCGCGGGCGCCGGCCCCGGTGTAACGGACTGGGATTCCTTTGACCGGGTCGGACGGGACCTCTGGCCCTGGGTGGCGAGGCGATCACGGCCATACGGTCAAGGTGTTTGAGGGCCACCTGGAGGTGGACGCGATGAGACGGCTCGTGGTGTTGGGCGCCGGTACGGCGGGGACGATGGTGGTGAACAAGCTGCGCCACCGGCTGTCCCGCGAAGACTGGCAGATCAGCGTCGTCGACTCGTCGGACCGGCACTTCTACCAGCCGGGCTACCTGTTCCTCCCGTTCGGGAGGTACACGCCCGACCAAGTGGTGCGGCCGGTACGGCGTTACATCCCCGACGGCGTGGACCTGGTTCAGGGCGAGGTCGAATGCGTCGACCCCGACGCCGGCGAGGTCCGGCTGACCGACGGGCACCGGATGCCGTACGACTACCTGGTCATCGCGACCGGCGTCGAGCCGCGGCCGGACCAGACCCCCGGCATGCTCGACCCGGCCCTGTGGCGGCGCAGCATCTTCGACTTCTACACCTACGACGGGGCGGTCGCCCTCGCGGACGCCCTGCCGGCCTTCGATGGCGGCCGCCTCGTCGTGCACATCGTGGACATGCCCATCAAATGCCCCGTGGCGCCGCTGGAGTTCACCTTCCTCGCCGACGCCTGGCTGCGCGAGCGCGGCCTGCGACACCGGGTGGAGCTCGTCTACGCCACCCCGCTGCCGGGGGCCTTCACCAAGCCGATCGCGTCGGCTCGGCTCGGCTCGATGCTGGCCGACCGTGACATCGTGGTGGAGCCGGACTTCCTGGTCGAGCGCCTCGACGGGCCCAACCTGGTCTCCTATGACGATCGGAAGATCGGATTCGACCTCCTGGTGACCGTGCCGCTGAACATGGGCGCCGAGTACGTGGCCCGCTCCGGCCTGGGCAACGAGCTCAACCTGGTCCCGGTCGACCGGTCCACGCTGCTGTCCAAGGCGTACCCGAACATCTTCGCCCTCGGCGACGCGAACGACATCCCCGCCTCGAAGGCCGGATCGGTGGCCCACTTCTCCGTCGAGGTCTTCGCCGACAACTTCGTCGAGCATGTGCGGGGCCAACCGATGACCGGCCGCTTCGACGGGCACGCCAACTGCTTCGTCGAGTCGGGCGGTGGCAAGGCCTTGCTCATCGACTTCAACTACGACACCGAGCCGTTGCCCGGCGACTACCCGCTGCCCGGCCTGGGCCCGTTCCGGCTGCTCGAGGAGACCAGAACCAACCACCTCGGCAAGCTCGCGTTCCGGTGGATGTACTGGAACCTGCTGCTGCCCGGCCGCCCGATCCCGCTTCCGGCCCACATGTCGATGACCGGAAAGCACACACCACACCCGAAGTGAGGCAACCATGCCTGTCACCACCATCGCCGGCCGCGACATCCACGTCGATGACGAAGGCTTTCTGACCGTCTACGACGAATGGGACGACGACCTGGCCAAGCAGTTGGCCGCGAACATCGGCATCGACCTGACCGACGCGCACTGGAAGGCCATCCGGTTCCTCCGCGAGGACTACCGGGCCCAGGGCGAGACACCGACGATCCGTCGGGTGTCCACAGTGGGCGGTATACCGACGAAGGACCTGTTCACGCTGTTCCCGAACAAGCCGGGCAAGAAGATGGCATACGTCGCCGGTCTGCCCAAACCCCATGGCTGCGTGTGAGCGGAGGAATCGCCATGACCACCCAGACCGCACCCTCGATCGTGCCGGACTTCGGGGACGGGAAACCGACCGGCCGCAAGCTCGCCATCATCTGCTCCAAGGGCAACCTGGACATGGCGTACCCGGGCCTGGTGCTCGCCAACGCCGCCCTCGGTGAAGGTGTCGAGACCCACCTGTTCTTCACGTTCTGGGGCTTCGACATGATCACCAAGTCGCGGATGCACGACCTGAAGTTCACGATGCTCGGCAACACCGCCACCCACATGCCGCAAGGACTCGGCGGTCTACCCGGCATGACGGCGATGGCCACACACATGATGCGCAAGCAGATCGCCGAGATCGGCGTGCCCGAGGTGCCCGAGTTCCTCGACCAGATCGTCGCGTCCGGCGGTCACCTGTGGGCCTGCCGCATGTCGGCCGACATGATGCACCTGAGCGAGGACGACCTTTACGAGGCCGTTGAGGGCATCATCAACGCCTCAGACTTCATCGAGAAGACCGAAGGTGCCCAGTTGCTGTTCATCTGAGCGGGGGAAGGCCATGACCGCCATCATGCCAACCGCTACGGTGCCAACCACCACCGCGACGTCCGTCGATGTCGAGTTCCTCGGCGTCGAAACCTACGAGATCGCCGTGCGCGAGCACCGGGTACGCGTGGACCAGCCGCTGCAGGACGGAGGCGCCGACCAGGCGCCGACGCCGACCGAGCTGTTCGTCGGCTCGCTCGCCGCCTGCGTGGCGTTCTACGCCGGGCGCTACCTGAGCCGCCACGGCTACCAGCGCGATGGTCTGCGCGTCCGTGCGGAGTTCGAGATGGCCAGCGATCGGCCCGCTCGTGTTTCGAGCGTCCGCCTGACCCTGCGCCCACCGGCCCGGTTCCCGGCCGAACGCCTGCCGGCCCTTCTGGCGGTCGCGGCACACTGCACCGTCCACAACAGCATCATCACCGAACCCGACATCACCATCGCCGTCGAATAGCGGACCTCGCAAGGAGGACACAGCGATGAACAACAGGTACCGGGGGCGGGGTGGGGGTGGCGGATTCATCTACTTCCTGGGCTGGCTCGGCGCTCTGGTCTACTACATCCAGGCGGCCACCGGGTTCTGGGGTGGTGTGCTCGGCATCCTCAAGTCCTTCGTGTGGCCGGCGTTCCTCGTGTACGAACTGCTCAAGTTCCTGGCCAGGTGACCGGAACCGGCGGGCCGTTGGACCCTGTTGACGCCGCTGCGTCGTGGATAGAAAGAATCATGTCGTTCCCCTCGGATCTTCAGATCGCTCTGGCCGCCCCGCTCAAGCCACTCGCCGACATCGCGGGCGCTATGGGTATCGGCGGACATCTGCTCGAGCCCTACGGCGACTCCGTCGCCAAGATCAAGCTCGCCGCCATTGACGAGCTGGCCGACCGTCCGCGCGCCAAGTACGTCCTGGTGTCCGCGGTGACGCCCACCCCTCTGGGCGAGGGGAAGACGACGACGGCGATCGGCCTCGCGGACGCGTTCTTCCACATCGGACGGTCGGCGACCCTGGCCCTGCGGCAGCCGTCGATGGGGCCGACCTTCGGGATCAAGGGAGGCGCGTCGGGCGGTGGCTACAGCCAGGTGGTACCCACCGACCGGCTCAACCTCCACCTCACCGGTGACTTCCACGCGGTAACCGCGGCGAACAACATGCTCGCGGCCGTCGTGGACGCCCATCTGTACCACGGGAACACCCTCGACATCGATCCGCATCGCGTCACGTGGCGCCGCGTGCTTGACGTCAACGACCGCGCGCTGCGCAACGTCGTCATCGGGCTGGGCTCAACACTGGACGGGGTACCACGGCAGACCGGCTTCGACATCACCGCCGCTTCCGAGGTCATGGCGATCCTCGGGCTCGCCACCTCGGTCGGGGACCTCCGGGAGCGGCTGCGCCGCACGGTCATCGGATACACCCGGGCCGGAGTACCGGTGACCGCCGCCGACCTGCGCGCGTCCGGTGCGATGCTCGCCATCCTTCGTGACGCGATCAAACCGAATCTCCTGCAGACCCTGGAGCACACACCTGTCCTCGTCCACACAGGACCATTCGGCAACATCGCGCACGGCAACTCCTCCGTGCTCGCCGACCTGATCGGCATCCGGACCGGCGACTTCCTCATCACCGAGGCGGGGTTCGGTGCCGACATGGGCGCCGAGCGGTTCTTCGACATCAAATGCCCGACCTCCGGACTGCGACCGGACGCGGCCGTGGTCGTGGCGACGGTGCGGGCCCTGAAGGTCCACTCCGGACACCACCGGGTGACAGCGGGCCGGCCGCTGCCCGACGCCCTGCTCCAGGAGAACCCCGACGAGGTCCACGAAGGAGCGGCGAACCTGCGCAAGCAGATCGAGAACATCCAGCAGTTCGGTGTACCGGCAGTGGTCGCCATCAACGCCTTCCCGACCGACCACCCGTCCGAGTGGCACGCCGTCGCCGAGGTGGCCCGGTCCATGGGCGTCCGGGTCGCCATCTCGGACCACTTCGCCCGCGGCGGACGGGGCGCGATGGAACTCGCCGAGGCGGTCGCCGACGCCTGTACGCAATCGCCGACCTACGCGCCGCTCTATCCCTCCGAGGCGCAGCTGCCGGCAAAGATCGAAACCATCGCCCGCCGCGTGTACGGAGCCGACGGAGTCGACTACACACCGGCCGCCTCGGCCGAGCTCGAAAGGTACGAGCGCCTCGGCTGGGGTCGCCTGCCTGTGTGCGTCGCCAAGACGCACCTGTCCATCTCGTCCGACGCGCAGCTGCGCGGAGCCCCGCGAGGGTGGAGGTTGCCGGTTCGCGAGGTCCGCGCCGCGGTCGGCGCGGGGTACGTCTATGTCATCTGCGGCGACATGCAGACCATGCCCGGTCTGGGCGCCCATCCAGCGCTGGAGAACATCGACCTGGACTCCGAAGGCAACGCGGTCGGCCTGACCCAGAGCCACGTCGCGCCGTAGCGGGCGTGAACACGCAAGAGTGAAGTAAGGGAGACGGGCATGAGCCGACCCGCACGATGGGTTGCCCTGGCGACCGCGATCGCCGCTGCCGTTTCGCTCGCCGTAGCGGTCACGTCACCGGCCCGGTCCGGACCCAACTGTCGAGGCAGCTGTATCGGCTACCCATACACCGACGCCGCCGCGTTCGTGCCGCGCGACTACCTCTGGATGTACCCGGCCACGCTCGTATGCGTGCTGGCGGTCGGGATCGCCGTGTGCGTGCACGCCTGGACACCGGCGAACCGAGCGCCGCTGGCATTGGCCGGGGTGTGCTTCGCCGCCATCGGTGCGGGTGCGCTCGTGGTCGACTATGGGGTTCAGCTCACCGTTGCGCAGCCAGCCCTGCTCAGAGGCGAGATCGACGGTCTTTCGGTCTGGTCGCAGTACAACCCGCACGGCATCTTCATCGCGCTGGAAGACATCGGGTACGCGACCATGGCAATCGCCCTGCTATTGCTGGGCCTCGTGCTGTGGGCCGGGAAGGGATCCGGATCGACCAGGGTGGCCGCTTGGGCCTTCACCGTCGCGGGAGCGGCCACATTGATCCTGTTACCGGTACTCGCGACCGCGTACCGGTCGAACCTTGACTACCGGTTCGAGGTCTACTCGGTAGTCATCACCTGGCTCGGGCTTATCTGTGGTGGCCTCGCACTCAGCCTTCGCCGTGGGGGCACCAGTTCGCCGCGGGCCGCGACCTGAGCCGTGCTGGGGCTCGTTACCGCTGGAGAATGTGAGGAAGCAGGATGGTGACCGCCGCTTCGCAGCCGGGTCCACAAGGGACGGATCTGGCGGCCTGCGTACACACGGCCATGCTCGCACCGTCGATACACAATACCCAGCCGTGGCAGTTCCGCATCCGCGACAACGGGATCGACGTGTACGCCGACTGGCGGCGGCGGCTGGACGTCATCGACCCGAACGGCCGTCAACTGATCATCAGTGTGGGCACGGCCGTCATGAACCTGCGCCTCGCGCTCCATCAACGCGGATGGGCATCGGTCGTCCAGGTGACCGCCGGGCAGGAGGAGTCCCGACATGTGGCGGCAGTGGATTGCCGTGGTCCCGCGAAGGACGATCGCGTGCTGGACGAACTGGCGATGTCGATGCCGCGCCGGCACACGAACCGCCAGCCGTTCACGCCGGACCCGCTCCCGAGCAGGGCCGCGGACGAACTGGTCGCGGCGGCGGCGGTCGAGGGCGCGTCACTGGACGTCGCGTCCGACACCGCCCGGGCCCGCATCGTCCGGCTCATTCACGCGGCGGAGGCCCAGCTTCATGACGAGGGCGTGTACCCGGCCGACCTGGACGATCGGACCCGACCGCGCCCCACCCGCCACGGTCTGGGCGGTGCCTGGTACGCCGCCGAGACCGTGCCGCTGCGCGACTTCGGAATGATGACCCCTCGCCGGCGTGGCCGCCTCGATCTCCATGAGACGTATCCCACCGTCCTCGTGCTGAGTACGGCCGGCGACCGCCGGGCGGACTGGGTCCGTGCGGGCCAGGCGATGGAGCGCGTCTGGCTCACGGCCATCGCACGGGGCCTCGCCATCGCTCCGATGAGCCAGCCACTGGAAATACCCCGACTGCGCCTGGAGGTCACCGGCTCCGACCCTGCCCGACGCGCCCAGGTCCTCCTCCTGGTCGGCTACGCACCCCCGACCACGGCGACCCCACGTCGCGACCTTGGCGAGACGCTCGTCGACGAGTGACCGAACGAGTAACCGATCGACCGGCGGCGGGCGATGAAAGGCATTGGACCGCGCCGCGATCAGCGCTCGCCGCCGGGAACGCGACCTGCCCGGAGTTTCGACCACAGCCACCGGCCCCGGAAGGCGAGTACTCCGCCGATCACGGTGCCGAAAGCGATCGCCCCGGCCGTGAACAGCAGCAGCATCGTCAGGCTCGGGCCATGGCTCGAGCGCGGCTCGGCCGCCAGCGCGGTCTGATCGACCTCGACCGCGCCCGCCGGCAGCGGGGAGGCAAGTGATGGTGAGGGGTTGACGACCGGCCCGACGGCGCCCGCGTTGGTGGGACCACCCGGGACGTCCTTCGGGGTGGGGCGCGATGACTGCGTCGGCGGCGACGAGGTGGGATGCGTCGTGCAGCTCAGGCCGGGGTCATAAGCGCATCCGGTCATCTTGACGATGAGCGTCTGTTGACCCAGATAGTCCCATTGGATCTTGATGGAGAACGTGGCATTGAACAGGCCCGCTGAGGTTGGCTTGAAGAGGTAGCGAAACTCGCAGGTTCCACCCGGTTTGTTGAGCGACCCGTCGACGCACGGGTACCGCTCATCAGTGAACGGCCCCGCCGATGCAGGACTGCCCTCAACCAGGGTGACGGAGGTGGAGATGAAGCCATCGTTGGTAGCGAATGCCTTCAGAACCTTACCCGCTCCCACCTCTAGGGCCCCGAAGTCCACGGTCGTTGGCGCAGCCGAAAAGTGCGGGTCAAATTGAACATTGGTGACTGTCACCGAGGGCACGACGCCGGGGATGGCGTGCGGGTTGGCTGCACCGACCGACCCGAGGGCGGCCGGAGCGAGCAGCGTGACGCCGAACCCGGTTGCGAGGATCACCACAGCGGGCCGCAACCACCGGACCTGTGTCATGGCGCGACGTTAGGTCAGGACAGTCCATGTGACTGTGTCGAAATCCACAGAACGGCTGTCGGTCCCCCGACGGTCGGCCGCTACGACACCTGCCCGGCCAGGTTGGCCGTCGACTCCTTGATGGCCGCGGTGATCCCGTCCCAGAGTCGCACCCGGGCGGCCAGGGCGGCGTTGACGGTCTCGGCGCAGTCGCGCCACTTCGCCTCGTCGTCGCCGCACAGATCGGCCAGCATCTGCATCGCCATCGGCGTGTGCTCCTCGTCGTCGACCTGGATGTGGCGGCGGAGATAGTCGACGAACAGGTCGAGCCGGCCGAGGTTCTCGTTGACGTCGACGACCTGCTGGAACATCTCGGGGATGAGGTCCTCACGGCCGAACGCGAACGCCGCGGCCTGGCAGTGCAGCGGCAGGGTCTGGATA
>Ga0163163_10001228_pt1 | contig 21670 bp, 19 predicted proteins | sample S65metaG_FD_119766 | JGI IMG/M metagenome (GOLD analysis project Ga0163163, IMG submission 119766) | Switchgrass rhizosphere microbial communities from Kellogg Biological Station, Michigan, USA - S6-5 metaG | ecosystem: Host-associated > Plants > Roots > Rhizosphere > Soil | place: USA...
AATCCCCAAAAAAAGATAGCAGGGTTTTTTGAGGGGCAACGTTAGATTAGCCAACAAAAAACTAAAATCCTCGATAGCCAAAAACCTTACCTGTTTATTGCGCTTAAAACCCTTGAATCTTGTGGGTTTGAGCCGTTTTCCACATTTTGTTCATAGCCTGAATTGCCCTATTTTCGCCATCCATTTTTAAAGAGAACACCACCAATCATGTCAGTTATCCAGAAAATCAGAGACAAGTATGCCCGATGGGCTGTAATTGCTATTGCGCTTTCATTAGTAGGCTTCATTTTAATGGATGCATTTACAGGAAGAGCAGGGTTATTCAGCAACACACAAAATAATACGCTTGGAAAGGTAAATGGTACCGCAATCGATCGGGTAAAATTCGACAAGGAAATGCAGATTTTTGGTGCCCAGGTTACTGAAGATCAGAAAGCAGGGCTGATCCAGAATCTTTGGGATTTTGATGTGAATCGCATACTTGTACAGGAGCAGGCAGATAAGTTGGGATTAACTGTTACTGAAAAAGAAATGCGGGAAGTGTTATATGGAAATAATCCTCCCCAGTTTCTTGCCCAGATTTTTACTGACCGAACTACTGGTAAATATGATGCCGTTACCGCACAGCAGCAGGTGAACCAGGTTTTGAAAAAGGGTGCTACCGGTCAGCAGGATTTCGATTACATCACCGCCAATATTGACTTGGCCAGGAATCAGAAGTTAATGAGTAAGTACATGGCATTATTGATGAGCAGTGTTTATTATCCAAAATGGTATTTGGAAAAAAAGAATGTGGATAACAGCCTTTTGGGCAGAATGTCCTATGTAATGGTTCCCTTTACATCTATTACTGACAGTACTGTAAAAATATCTGATGACGATATTAAAGAGTACCTGAAAAAGCACGAAGATGAATTCAAAAAAGAAAAGGAGACCCGCTCAGTTGAGTATGTGTTGTTTAGTACAGCTCCAAGTGCTGTAGATAGCGCAGCAGTAAGATCAGAAAGTGAAAAACTAAAACCCCAGTTCGCTGCGGCGCCCAACCCTGCATCCTTTGTGAGTCAGCAAAACAGCAGCCTTCCTTTTGACGATGTTTATTATGGTAAATCTGTAATACAGGTGCCGGCCAAGGATTCTATTTTTAATACACCAGTTGGGGGAATATACGGGCCGTACCTTGATGCAAGCAATTATGTATTGGCAAAAGTGCTGGATGTAAAAAACCTGCCGGATTCGGTAAAATGCAGACATATATTAATTGGAACTCAGGATCCTCAAAATGGCCAGGTTATTATGCCAGATAGCGTAGCGCATGTAAAAGCTGATAGCATTGCAAATGCCATTAAAGCAGGTGCAAGCTTTGACTTAATGGATTCATTGTATTCAACTGACCAGGTTGCAAAAAGAGACAAAGGTGTGATGACCTTTTCTTCAAAAGACATCCAGGGACCAAACTTTGCAAAAGAGTTTGGCCAATTTATTTTGTTTGATGGAAAACCCGGCGATAAAAAAGTTGTGAAAACACAGTTTGGATGGCATTATATCGAGATACTGGATTTTATGAAAGTAGAACCTCATTATAAAGTAGCATATCTCGCCAGACCAATTGTAACAAGTCCGGAAACAGATAACGAAGTTCATAACCTTGCTGCTATGTTTGCCGGGGACAGCCGTGATTACAAATCCTTCAGTGCTAATTTCGAAAAGAACCTTAAGCCTAAAGGCTATAATAAACAGGTTGCGCCTGACCTTAATGAAATGCAGTTTAACCTCACGGGGGTGAATGGTTCTGCACGATCACTTATCAAAAAAATATTTGAAACAGATAAGGGTGAAATTATAGGGCCCGAATCAGTACCAGATAATTATGTGGTTGCAGTAGTTACCGATGTTACTGAACCAGGCTTGCCCAGTCCTGCTTCTGTGCGTACTATGATAGAGCCGCTTTTAAGAAACAAAAAGAAAGGCGAAATAATCGTAAAGAACATTGGCCAGGTAAATTCATTAGAAGAAGTGTCTGCCAGGGTAAAACAGCCGGTGCAAGTTGCCGACAGTCTTCGCTTAAACGGAGGCAAAAATTTTGGTTATGAACCGAAAGTTATTGGTGCAGCATTGAACCCGGCCAGCAAAGGAAAAGTTGTTACCCAACCCATTGTTGGACTCAACGGAGTATATGTAATTAAGGTGGAAGACCAGTCAACTACTCCTGTTGAATCGGCTAATATTGAGGAGCAACGCAAGCAAATGGAAATGCAGATAAAAAACCAGATGATGCAACAAATGCAATATGGAATGAACCCGGTTTTAGATCCATTAAAAAAGGACGCGAAAATCAAGGATAACAGGGCGAAATTCTATTAATTAGCCTCCAGATAAAGAAATGCCATCCCGTTTTCAGCGGGGTGGCATTTTTGTTTTGGATTTGCTTAACCTTACTATCCTTTTTCAATAACTAAATTTGTTGTATGAGCGATGCAATTATAAACAAAGTGGCGAACAGCGGGCTGATTACAATCGATCTTGAAAGCTATTTGCCGTCAGGTGATGCTGCAACATTTGATCTTAAGGATCATTTGTTCATGGGATTGATATTGAAAGAAAAAGATTTTCGCGAGGCACTAAAAAAAATGGATTGGGCCATTTACAAGAATGAATACGTTGCTATCACTTGTAGTGCAGATGCCATTATCCCTGCGTGGGCATATATGCTTGTGGTTACTTATCTAAAAGACATTGCCAGGGACAGTTATGTTGGTACTGCTGCAGAAATGCAAAAACATCTTTTTTTGAAACAACTCGCAGCAATTGATATAAATGAATTCGCTGATCAAAGAATTGTAGTCAAAGGGTGTGGGGACAGCACGATTGATAGTTATGCTTACGCAGAAATAACCAGGCTTTTACTTCCGGTAGTAAAGAGCATAATGTATGGAGAGCCGTGTAGTACGGTGCCGGTATATAAAAAGGGGGCGACGGCCTCCCTAAATCCCTCCGGTGGAGGGACTTCGCAGCAGCACAGACCCTAACGGATCACTATTCATTACATAATTCAAAAGCTCTCAACATTGAGGAATCTCGAGAGCTTTCATTTTAGTCAAATAAGCAAGGGCTGTGTGTTGGTGGCCTTCCCACCGGGAAGGTCGGGATGGGCCGGCACGCCCCTAAAACCACCCTCTCCTTTTAAAGGCCCAAAGCATCCATACAGGAATGACAAGCATAATAGCTACTGCTGTATAAAAGCCCCACGACTTGTGAAAGAAGGTAACGTTAGCATCGAAGTTCATTCCAAATATGCCGCCAATAACTGTTGCCGGGGCAAGTAAGCACGTAACGATCGCCATTACTTTCATTACTTCATTCATTCGGAGGTTTACGTTATTGATATACAGATCCTGCATACTGAGCATGATATCGCGGTAGTTCTCGTTCAACTCGTATGCCTGAGTAATATGATCGTGAACATCCTTAAAATATTTGGTAGTGCTATCATCAAGCAGCTCACTTTCGCTTCGTATAATTCCACCGATAAGATCACGTACGGGAGCAATATTTCTTTTCAACACAATTAACTCTTTTCTTAATTGGTTGATCTTAGCGAGTGACCGGGTGTTGCTGTTGCGAATTACTTCTTCTTCCACCTGTTCAATGCGCTCTCCCAGTTTTTCCATTACAAAAAAATAATTGTCGACAATAAGGTCAAGCAAGGAATAACACAAATAATCGGCACCGCGTTGACGCAGTTTGCTGTTCGACATTTTTAATTTATCACGGATGGGATTAAAAACATCTTTCTGAGGATCTTCCTGGAAAGTGATTACAAAATCTTTTCCAAGCACTATACTTATCTGTTCCTGTTCCACTGTTTGTGTGGTTTCGCTATAATAGAGCATGTTAAGCAGGCAATACAAAATGCCTTCCACTTCATCCATTTTCGGGCGTTGGCTAACACTCAAAATATCTTCGGCAGTTAATGGATGAATGCCATAATGTTCACTAATAAGTTCAACATCCTGTTTACGAAGACCATCTATATTGATCCAGCTAATATGTTTGTTTGCTTTGTAAGAAAAGCTATCCTCAATTTTAGTTAGCCTGAATTCATTCAACGAAGTTTCATCATAATCGTAAACGGTTATAAAAACCTTTTCCGCATCCTTGCGGCTTATATTGAGGGTGGGATTAACATTCAGGATTTCTTTTGTTCGGTTGGTACCGAACAAGGAAACGGGAATTAAGTAACGAAAATATTTTTTCGCCCTTGTTGTCATGCATTTTATTTAATGAAAGATAGCTAAAGTACGAATAAAAAAGGCGGTCATTAACCGCCAGTTACCTCTATGATTTTTGCTGAGTAAGCAACGAGTTGTAGTACTCGATTAATTTTACCATGCGGTCATCCATGGAAGCTTTTTGATCGTCTTTATTTTTCAGAAACTCTTCCAGTTCCTTTTTTTTACCAGCGAGCAAAGAAGGAACATCTTTTATCTTTTTTACTTCTAGGAAGGAATTCTTATAAAGAATAAGATATTTGTCACGGGTTTTAATGCGTTGTTCTACTGTAGCAGATCCATATCCTTTGAATTCAGAAAGATCTTTTTCAAACTTCTTGTATAAAGAAGCAGTACCTGAAACAAACCATAGGTACCATTTGTTCTTTCCTACATTATTTACCTTTTCTAAAGCTATAGAATGAACAAACCTGTAGTTGTTGCCTGATTCTTCTGTAAGAACAATTTCTCTAACCGGAACTGTGGCTATAAATTCTTTTTCTGTTTCGTTCAGATAATGTACGGTATTGTCCATAAGGTCGATCTTCAACTTGATGTCTTTGTGTTCATGATTTGCTCCATCCACCACAATTCCTTTCAGCCATTCATCCTTAAAATAAGGAGTGCCTTCCACAAGGTTTACAAATTTTGTGGTAACAAAAGGTTCGCCTCCTGAAACAAAAAATAAATTTGGGCCTACATGAACATCTTGTTTGGATACATCGATGACCTGCTGGGCTGAACAAAATTGAAAAAGCAACAGGAATAAAGCACCGGTAAGAATACGCATAAACAGTATTGTGCAATTAAGTTACAACTCTTAATTGTTTTATAGTGAACAAACGACTATGATTTTTGTGCGGTTGTGTAGTATTCCAGCGCTTTATAAAAGAGTTTTTGCTTTTTCCAGGTCTTCCGGTGTGTCAATAGAAACCCCGATGTAATCTGTTAAGGCCATTCGAAGAGCAACTCCATTTTCCAGGTAGCGCAGGCATTCGATCTTTTCAGCATCTTCCAGCGGAGTAATGGGCCACGTCGTAAAATTGAGTAAAGCTTGCTTGCGAAAAGCATATACGCCGATATGTTCGTAATAAATGATGCCTGCAGCTTCATTTCGGTTGTAAGGAATGACACTTCTGCTAAAAAGTAGAGAATTGTTTTTTTTGTCAACACAAACTTTTACCCGGTTGGGATCTGAAATCACATTTTCGTCAGAAATGATTTGCATCAGTGAGCCCACCTGTACTGCGTCATCATCAAATAGCTTCAATAATTTATCAAGAGGTTCTTTATTAATAAAAGGCGTATCGCCCTGGACATTTAAAATAATATCAACATCCAGGTTGATGGCTGCTTCTGCAATGCGGTCACTTCCACTCTGGTGTTCCTTTTTGCTCCTGATAACGCGACCGTTAATTTTTTTAATTTCTTCTTCGATCACATCACTGTCGGTAACTACAATCACATCATCAAACAAACCGGTTTGAAAAGACGCTTCATACACTCTTCTTATCACTGTTTTGTCTCCAAGCTTTTGCATCAATTTTCCGGGGAAACGGCTCGCAGCATAACGTGCCGGGATCATAGCGATCTTTTTCATGCCGCGAAGATAGAAGACTTACCCGTCCAACTTTTTAAATGGTTTTTTGAAAAGCATAGAAAGATTTTCATCTTCTTCATTGGGATAATACCGGTCCAAGCCATATTTAATTTGCGAGGACTCCAGATGTTCATAGGTTCCAAATAAACGATCCCAGATTGACAGTACTGCCCCATAATTACTGTCGGTGTAAGGTTGTTGCCAGTGGTGGTGCACCTTGTGCATATTGGGCGAAACAAAAATATAGCTTAGCGGTACATCAATCCATTTGGGTAAGCTGATATTAGCATGGGTAAACTGGGTGGAAAGCACTAAAAAAGTTTGATAAATCATCACAGCATAAACAGGCGCCCCGGCAACGAGTACGCCCATTAAAAAGAAAATTCCCCGAAGTACACTTTCAATCGGGTGATGACGCAAGCCGGTAGTTACATCAACGTTATTGTCAGAGTGATGAATGATATGAAATCTCCACAATAGTCTTGTTTTGTGTTGCACAACATGTACCAGCCATCCGCCAAAAAAATCAAGTACAAAGAATGAAAGGATAATTGTGCCTGTAATAGACGCATTCAACCAATTGCTTAAGCCAAAACCATTTTGTTTACATGCGTCTGAAATCAAAACAATTAACACACCAAAACCTGTATGTATAATCAGGTGAATGACAGTAAACGTAAAATTTATGGAAGCGTGCCGCCATTTATTTTTTTTGTATTGAAGGGAAATCAATGGAATGGCCCCTTCCACTAACCATAATAGCAACATACCACCAACGAGCAAAAACATTCGTTCAATTGGGCGTTGTTCAAGTGTTTGAAAGTGCTCGATAATGTTTTGCCACATACAACGATAGTTTCACAGGACAATATCGTTAATCTAAATCACAAATACAGAATGTTTATGATGCTTCTTCAATCCACTAAAGGTTTTGTTTCGGCAACTCCTTGAAATCGTATCCGCATTTGCCGCATCTGTACATCCTCGACACTTCAACGGACTGCCCATTCAGGAGCATACTTATCAATGCAGACAATTTGCACGTATGATTTCTAGTAACAGTCACTGCCTTTAATTCCCGTGCGTGGCAAATTGGGCATGGGATATTTTTTAAATATTCGCTTTGTGCTTCTTCCATAAGATCCCACGCTCTTTCAACGTGTGCATGATGCACCATCAATTTCATTCCGCCGAGTGCCGGACTTAAAAGAGGATCAATAGTTATTATGTTTTCGTCTTTCAGGTGACAATGTATATTCTGGTGTCGAAGCATGTTCAACACAATATTGGCTTCAATATAGTTGTCAAATGAACGGAGTTCGATAAAGTCCATAGGCCCCTCCCGGCCTCCCCGAAGGGAAGGTGAACCGTACACACTGGCTCACTTATTTATGGTTAACAATTGGTTTCGAAAATTCTCAACAATAAAGTTACTAAGGCAGCATGTAAGAAATACATAAACGAGCGAGCTCTCAAAATAAGCTTGTTTATTTATAATGAATGATTAACTATTTGATACGCGACAGCAAATCCATCCGCCGATGGTTCGATAGTTATCCGGATAGGCAGGCTTTTTTACTGATTCAGCATCAATGGCATTACCAGCATCAAAAGGTCTTCGCCATCTTCCACTTCTGTTGGTTTAATAATGCCGGCTTTTGTTGGCGTTGCCAATTCCAAACGCACTTCCTGGCTGTCAGCTGCATTGAGCATTTCAATTAAAAAACGGGCATTAAATGCTATGGCAAGGTCCTCGCCATCATACTGGCATTTCATTCTTTCATTTCCTTCAAACGAAAAATCAACATCCTGTGCAGCCAATTGCAATTCACTTCCGGAAATATTCAGCACCACCTGGTTCGTACTTTTATTACTGAAAACATTGACCCTGCGTAATGCACTCTGAAAATCGTTTTTGGCAACAACCATCTTATATGGATTATCTGCGGGTATTACCACTTTATAATCAGGGAATCTTGCATCAATGAGGCGGCAACTCATTTGTGTGGTTCCATGTTTCACAAAAAAATGATTGCTGTTGTAGCTAATAGTGATCTCATCCTCATTATCCGGTAGTGCAGCCTTCAAAAGATTTAATGGCTTTCTGGGTACAATAAATGAATCAGTCTTAGGACAGGTCACATCGGTTCTTTTGTAACGAACCAGGCGATGTGCATCGGTGGCCACAAATTGAATATGATCTTTGTTTAATTCGAAATACACACCGGTCATTGCAGGCCGCAGATCATCATTACTTACAGCAAACAAGGTTTTATTAATAGCAGTGATTAGTGCCGAGGCTGTCATTGTAAAGTTGGTAGTGTCATCGGCAGTTGGTTCTTTTGGGAAATTATCCGGATTTTCACCCATTACCTTATACTTACCATTATCGCTTGTAATTTCAACAGCAAAATTTTTATCGATATTAAAACTGAGAGGCTGATCAGCAATGTTTTTAAGCGAATCCAATAAAATGCGGGCAGGGATACATACTTTGCCGCTGTCTTTGGCTTCAATATCAAGTTGTATGCGCATTACGGTTTCCAGGTCAGTGGCTACAACATTCAGTTTGCCTTTCTCAACTTCAAATAAAAAATCTTCTAAAATTGGTAAAACAGTGTTGGCATTGATCACCCCGGCTATATGTTGCAGTTGCTTCAGCAGTTGGGAAGAGGAAACAATAAATTTCATGTAGTAAATTTTGGTCCCGAATACTATCGGAAGGTAGTGGCGAAACTAAGGATTTTTAAAACATAGTTGTGCGGTGTTTATTAACGATTACGTATATAGATAAGCGGCCCGTAATTTGAATAGTTTTCTAACCCGGCAAAGAAAGTATTCATCGTATAGCCCGATTACAGAAATTTGTTGATAATTAAGTCCATCAAAGGATTGCATTATGCTTGAAAAGATTTTTAGCTGGTCAAGAAAAAAAACAGGCGAAGCGGAACCCGGGATACGGTTTGGGCGCTATTCAGACAACAATAAAATTGTAGAGAAGGTAGAGCGATGGAACGAAGCTGAAAATCTTTTTAAAGAAAAAAAACACTATGAAAGCCTGAATGCCTTTTTCGATTACCTACGCGATGAAGAAGAAGACAATGTGTTTCATAAACAAGAAGGAACGAAGGGAACCTTTTGGTTTTATCAGGGATCAAAACAGGTTCGTGGATTTTATAATGAAGAATATCTTGAGGCTGAAGTACACTTAGCAAAAATGCCGCAGCCAGGCGTCCCGGTAATGCGCCGTTTGCTGGAAATGAATTTTAATCTTTACTACAGTCGCTATTCGTTGAACGAGGATACGATCGCTATGTTGTTCGACAGCGATATTGAAACCGCAAATCCGAGCAAGCTATATTACGGATTAAAAGAATTAGCAACCAAAGCCGATAAGCAGGACGATTTGCTGGTTCATGATTTTGTAAACCTGATGCCAACCGAGAATGAGCATGTTATTGAAATACCGGAAGAGGAAAAGGTGATAAAGCTGAAGTATTTCAAAATTTGGATTCAGCAAACGTTGGACCTTGCCGCAAGTATCGATGCAGATAAATTTTCTGGCGGTATCGCATACCTGTTATTGGCATTAGCTTACAGGATTGATTATTTAATTGTTCCGGAAGGAAAGTTGTTGAGTGAGTTGGAAAAAATCGTGGAAATTTATTTTAGAAAAGATGATCGGCAGGTAACGGAAAAAAACGAGGAAATGATGGATGGTTATCGGCGATTACTTTTAAAAGACAAAGAAGAATTTTATCCCTACTTGTTCCGCTCGATATATACCTTTTCCATTGTAACGCCGCAGAACTATAAAACCATTTCCGATTCAATTTTTAATGCCAACCAAAATATTGCATGGTATCGCGAAAACAAATTGACTGACATAGCTGCGCAGATCAGTGAATATGGCCTCTCATACTGCCAGTATTCCTACAGCCTGCCCCGGCCAATTAGCGAATTATTCCAGCTATTCATGCATGTAAACTACGGAAATTATTTTAGGGAACTTGGTTTTAAAAACGGTCTTTATAATGAAGAAACCAATGAATATGACAAGGATGTGATCATTTCAAGAATAAAGTCGATAGAACAAAAATGGAAGACGAAGTACCCGGAGTTTGATTTTAAAATAGACAAATTAAAATTTGAAAACAAAGTTGCCTTTAACCAATCATTCACAACAGAAGTAGAATATTTAAACCTGGAAACCAAATGAACACCCAGCAGATCATAGAGCTTTATCGTCCTGCTATCATTCAAATTGCCACCCAGGCCAGTACCGGTACCGGCTTTTATATAAAAGAATTTGATCTTATTGTTACCAATGAGCATGTTATTGGTAAAAATGCAGAATTAACAATCCAGGGACGACTATTCGAAAAGCGATTGGCCAGGGTATGGTACACTGATAAAAAACATGATCTTGCTTTTCTGGAACCGCCAAAAGAAGTTCAGCTACCGTTGGTAAAACTTGGCAATTATGAAGACACCAAAGACGGAGATGTGGTTGTTGCCATCGGGCATCCATTTGGATTAAACTATACGGCTACACAGGGTGTAATTTCAAAAGTTGATCGTATAAGAGACGGAGTCAAATATATCCAGATCGATGCAGCTATTAATCCGGGAAACTCCGGAGGGCCATTGGTTAATAAAGAAGGTGAGATCATTGGTATAAACTCTTTCATCATCCGTGGTGGCGATAATCTGGGATTTGCTCTTCCTGTAAGTTATCTGCGTGAAGCCCTTGAATTATATCTACCACATCGGGGCGAACCTTCAACACGATGTCATAGTTGTAACAATCTTGTTTTTCCTGCAAACATCGAGGCAACCAAATATTGTCCCTTCTGCGGTACTGAAGTGAAGCTTCCGCAATTGCCCGAACGCGAATCAAAACCCGTAGGTGTTTCAAAAACAGTAGAAGAAATTTTAAGGGAACTTGGTAAAGATGTTAAGCTGGCCCGGGATGGAAATAATAACTGGAGTGTGAAAGAGGGTACAGCCAAGATTAAGATCAATTACAACCCAGATAATTATTTTGTGGCTGGTGATGCTTACCTGTGTCAATTACCTGCAGATTTTTCTCAAATAAAACCTCTGTACCAGTTTTTGCTGCAGGAAAATTACAAGATGGATAGCCTGGTGCTAAGTTGTGTTAAGCAAAATATTGTTCTTTCCTGCATCATGTATGATCTGGACATGACAAAAGAAGCGGGCATAGAAATGTTCCGTGATCTTTTTCAAAAAGCTGATTACTATGACAATTTATTGGAGAAAGAATTCGGTTGTTTGGAATTATTAGAAGAATAATCAATCCCCAAAGTGCAAAAGAAAATGCTCACTAAGGAACAGGCCCTGCAAAAGCTAAGGCAATATTGTGCCTACCAGGAAAGAAGTCATTCCGAAGTGCAACAAAAGCTATATGAGCTTGGCATCCGCAAACCAGACCATGATGAAGTAATTTCCACCCTGATAGAAGAAGATTATTTGAATGAAGAACGATTTGCCAAAGCATTTGCCGGTGGAAAATTCAGGATGAAGGATTGGGGTCGGAAAAAAATCTATTATGCTCTCAAAGAAAAAAGAGTGAGCGAATATTGCATCAAGGAGGCCATGAAAGAAATTGACGAGGAGCAGTACCTGAAAAATCTGAAAGAGCTTGCCGAAGAAAAATACGCTTCTTTGAAAGACGAGCAATACCTGTCCCGAAAGAAAAAGACGATTGATTACATGTTGCAGAAAGGATACGAATTTGATTTGGTAACAAAAGCCCTGAATGAGTTAGCAAATAAATAGTGGATTTTTTATAAAAATTGCTGAAGCCATTTTCTTGCTTCTTTATCATCGGCAAAAGATTTCATTGGAATTGGCGGGGTCTTAAATTTGAAAAGAATATTCATTATAAGCTGCGCCAGTCCGCCTTTAGAAACCATAGCCATTGCTGTGTAGACGTTTGGCAATTGCTCTGCAGAAAATTTTCTTGCTTCTTTATCGGGCACCGGTGAGTTGCTCAAATAAATCAGTAGTGGTACTTTTTTGCCACCGGTGATGTGTTTTACAAGAGCAATGTTTTCTGAGATGTTTTGTACTGTTCGTTTAGGAGATTTTGAATAAGAGTATAAAATTCCTTCCGGCGAATAATAGTAGTCCGCAATTTCACCTTTGATCAATTCTATGTCTTCAGGCAGCATCATTTTACTTTTATTCGTACAGACTTTACTTCTCCGACACTTACAGCACTGGCTTTATTGCCGAAACTGTTTCGTACATACGTTAATACATCTGCAATTTGCTGATCGGTTAAAACCTTTAGTGGTGGCATTGTATTACTAAATGTATCACCATCAATTTCTATTTTGCCGCTTGAACCTTTCAATATTTGTTGTATCAAAACTGTTTTAGAGCCTAGCGTCCATTTTGTTTGGGTCAATGGGGGATTTAAGTTAATAACACCAGAACCATCTACCTGGTGACAGGTAAGGCAATATTTTGCATAAACGGCTTTTCCACGGCCGATGGAAGCTTTTAAAGTATTGGTTGAACTAGCCGCAGTATTTGCTGTTGACGTTTTTATAACCGGCTTTTTCGTTTGTGCTTTCAGTACGGTCGGTATTAACAATAATACCATCACTAAAATTCTCATCCTCTATTTATTTTCCGCTAAAACTAATTTTCCAAACATAGCCTTTTGTATCATCCGTAACATACAAAGAACCATCGGGACCCTGAGCTAAGCCGCACGGTCTGAAGATTGCCTGGTTTGGTGTGGTTATGTTTTCTTTTCCTGCAAAGCCATTGGCAAATATTTCCCAGTCGCCACTGGGCTTTCCATTTTTAAAAGGAACAAAGGCCACTAAAAATCCTTTTTGTTCCAGCGGCGCCCTGTTCCACGATCCATGTAACGCAACAAATGCACCACCGCGATATTTTTCCGGGAATTGTGTTCCGGTGTAAAACAACATGCCATTAGGTGCCATGTGGCCAGGGAAGGCCATTACAGGGGATTTTACTCCATCACAACGACCAACCGTTTTTGCATCGCCACCATACTCAGGATTTAAAACTTTTTTGTTTATGACTTGATTATAGAAACAGTAGGGCCACCCAAAATTGTCCCCGGCTTTAGTTACTTCAAGCATTTCTTCGGCTGGTAATTCAACGCTAACCGAATCAGGATAAAAATGATAATCCTGCAAACCATCCCGGCCGTGTTGCATTGCAAATAAGGTATTGGTTTGGTTGTTCCAATCCAATCCAACAGCATTTCTTATACCCGTGGCGTAGCGAATACCGTCAGCATAGGACTGATCTTTTTTATCTGCTTTAAACTGCCATATGCCGCCTGTTTTTTCCAGTAAAGGACAGGGATCTTGTCCCGGTGCACCTGTAACCCTGTCTTGCAATTGACAGGCATTGGATGGTGCACCAATAGTTACGTAAATATTACCACTGTTGTCCAGAGTAATTGACTTTGTCTCATGCTGTCTGCCGGCAACGAGATCCTTAACAATAATTTCGGGGTTGGCAGTGTCGGGTATGTTGTTATTCAACTTGTATCTATACACTTGCGTGTTTGAAGCGGCATATAAATAACCATTTTTAATTCCGATGCCAGTACCTCCATAATTACCAAAGCGTGTAGTGTCATCTATTTTGCCATCACCATTTTTATCGCTGAGTCGAACAATGGCCCCACCTCTTCGCACACGGGCAATCTTTATATAAATATCTCCGTTGCTGTTCACAACTATATGTCTTGCACGGTCAAGGTTTTTTGCAATAACATCAGAGGAAAAGCCAGTAGGTAAAACTATTTTTACCTGGTCTGGTGTTTGTGCAAAAATATTTGTAGCTGTAAAGACCAATGCCAGAACCAGAATCAATAAAAGCCTTTTCATTTTTGTCACTTCCTCAAAAATAATTGATTGATGGAATCAACAATCTTTTAAATTGTCCTGGTAATACGTTTAATTGACAATTATTTTTTGGTTGGTAGTCTCACTTTGGGTGACAATTGTAACAACATACATTCCCTTAGGCAATGCCGGCAAGTTAATGATGGTAGCGCCAACGATCCCTTTCATATTCTTTTCCAAAACAACTGCACCATTGCTATTGATCAGTTGTAATTTTTCTGCAGGAATAGAAGAAGTAAGATTCAATATTCTGTCTATGATAACAGTTGGATAGATTTTAATTGTCCTTTTACTACCCATAGCAATTTTAAGAACCGGGGAATAGTTGGTACGACCATTTTCCTCCGAAATTGCCAAACGATAAAATACATCACTGCTTATTGAAACCAAATGTCGATAAGAATAATCACTTCCATTGATGCTACCTAAGGCAGGCACTTGTCCTTCACGACTAAAATAGCCGCCATCTGTGCTGTATTCAATATCAAATTTTGACGTGCCTTGTTCCAACCCCGTGCTCCATTTTAGCTCATTGTAAGTATCAAAATGTTGCACGTTGAATGATTTCAGGCGTACAGGTAGCGGAACACCACCGATAGCCAGCAACTTGTACACCGTATTAGTGGATTGAGATGCGGCATACAGTGTACCATCTTCAGCCTCTCCAAAAGCAGAAATAAATGTTTGTATACCCGTTGCCTGTGAGGAAGGGGTGAACCCGCCGGCTCCATTTGGCCAGAGGAAATACAGAGTACCAGAATAAAAATCTGATGCTATGTAATAACCACGGAAGTTGGCAAATTCATTTCCCCGGTAAACATAGCCGCCTGTAACCGCACTTGGCGGATTGGCAGCTCCATTAGGATTATCGTAATCAAAAACGGGAAACACATTATCAACTGGGGAGCAATCAGTAACACCCGGGGTTGAAATGCTTCCTTCATAACACCTCCAGCCATAGTTTACATGGCCTGTGCTTCCTGCAGGTCGATAGTTAACCTCTTCTTTTGCACCTTGTCCCACATCACCAATCCACATATTACCATTAGCACGGTCAAAACTCCAGCGAAAGGGATTTCGCAGACCAAGTGCCCATATTTCATCCAGCACTGCGGCATCGTTTACATAAGGATTGTCAGGAGGGATGGTGTATTGGCCATAAGTTTGGGAAGTCAACGTATTGACATCAATACGAATCATTTTTCCGAGCAAAACATTTCCATTTTGAGCATTATTGGGAACATCATTAGCGCCACCACCATCTCCCGTTGCAAAATATAAATACCCGTCCGTGCCAAAAATTATCTTACCTCCATTGTGGTTGCTTTGACCTGGATGTGGAATGGTAATGATAACCATTTTTGTGGTCGCATCACCCGTGTTAAGATTACCTGTAGTAGTTTGGTATCGGCTAATTTCAATATCGCCATTGGTATTGGTATAATACACGTAGAAAAAGCGGTTAGTTTCACCATCGAAGTCTGGATGAAAAGCCATACTCAATAAGCCTCTTTCTCCTCCTGAGCTGATAATGGAAGTAAGGTTCATAAAGTCTGCGAGTGTAGTTCCGTTCCATACTTTTATTGTGCCGCCTTGCTGCACAATAAACAAACGATTGCTACCATCACCGGCATTAACGATGTCAATGGGCGCAGAGAGGCCGGTAATTACCGATTGGAATGCGATGGTTGGGGGTTGAGAAAAAAGATTTGAATTGACCAACAAGGAAAGAACCAACAACAGCTGAAATACAGCCCGATAATACGGTTTCATTGCAGGACGTTTAAGGGTGAAGACAGTTTCACTGAGCAATCAGCGGCTTATTAAAATTAATTCATTTTTTTTGCAGCATGAGTTTATTGCGATGCACTTTAATTCAAACACATTTGCACTGGGAAAACAAAAAGGCCAACCTTAAAATGCTGGAGCAAAAGATAAATGCAATAAAGGAACAAACTCATATTGTCGTATTGCCTGAAATGTTTACTACAGGTTTCAGCATGAAACCACAGGAGTTTGCGGAAAAAATGGATGGGCCAACAGTGGAATGGATGAAAAAAATTGCAGCATCAAAAAAAGTAATTCTCACCGGCAGTATCATTATTGAAGATGGAGAAGGCTATTTCAACCGGCTCATTTGGATGTTGCCTAACGGACAATGTGGATATTATGATAAGCGTCATTTGTTTGCCTATGGTGAAGAAGACAAACACTATTCCGCGGGTACAAAACGATTGATTGCATCAGTAAACGGATGGAAGATCAACCTGATGGTTTGTTACGATTTGAGGTTCCCGGTTTGGTCGAGGCAGCAGACCTCATCTCAAGCCTCTCTTGAAACGAAGGGTGACGAAACGGAACTTGAATATGACGTTTTGATTTATGTTGCCAACTGGCCCGAAAAACGAAATACAGCATGGAAATCTTTATTAAGAGCACGGGCTATTGAAAACCAGTGTTATGTTATTGGTGTAAACCGTGTTGGCAAAGATGGAAACAACATTTACCACAGTGGTGATAGCACAGTGATCGATCCCCTTGGAGAAGTATTATATCAAAAAGCAGATGAAGAAGATATTTACACAATTCAACTTAGTAACGAACATTTGAACCAGGTGAGAAAAAAATTTCAGTTTTGGAGAGATGCGGACGAGTTTAAAATTTCTATTTGAACGACAATTAAATGGGAAGCAACTGGTAGTTGTTTTGAAGGTTTACTTCATGAGCAAAGCTGTTCAAAGATTTTCTGTTTAAAATTTATGGCATTGTTCTTTTGGGACTGCTTTTTATCATCTCCAGCACTTTATCCATTTTATAATCTTCATTCCTCCTAATCGCTTTTACGGAAGGACCGACCTCCACCTCGGGCATCACACCTCTTCCCATTTGTGCATTTTTATCAATCACCAAACGAAACAAAGGCAATCGAAAACGAACTTTTGTGTTGGGTAATGTAACGTCCGGAATTAACCACGCTGTATTTCCATAGGCACCTCCTCCGGTTTCTTCACCCACCACCACTACATTTGACTGATCAGCCACAGCTTTGGTAAATAGAGTAGCCGCAGAAAAAGTGTTTCCTCCGATAATTATGTACGTTGTTCCGTCAAAATGATTTTTTTTCTTCGGTTTAAATTTTTTGTTTTCGTAATGGCTGAAGTGATAATGACCATCCTCCTTTTTATGGGTTAGGAATAAGAGAAACAGCCGGTTCAAAAAATAATTTTGTATGTATTCCTGATGAGAATTTTTCCTTTTTACTGCATACAGTGTATCTGCAATTTTAAAAGGGTCATCTGCAATATATTTTGTGAGAAGATTGGAGAGCAGCACACTGCCACCGCCATTGCCGCGCATATCCACCACCAGGTTTTGGATATTTTGTTTACGCACTTTCTTAAAAGAAGTTTTTAAGAACGGCCTGAGGTCGCTTCCGGAAGCAAAGGTATTCACCTCCAGGAAAGCTGTGTTTAAGGTGGTATCAATTCTCATGTTCCTGAGTGATCGCATGATAGCCTTTTTCCGTTCCTTTTTGGGAATATGGCGCTCCTGCTCCCTCCGAAGTCTTGCGGTATCCACCATCTGCATTCCCAAACTGATTTCTGTTTTTCTCAAAATCCCTGCAGTGTCAATGAACTCAATAGGCGTTCTTGTTTTCAACCCATAAATAGAACCATACATGGAGCGGAAAACACCACCATTACTTATTGTTTGATACTTATGCGTTAAGTTGTACCCATCGGCTGAAATATATCGGAACATGGAATCAACAATAACAGAAATCGGTTTGTTATCTATGGACTTCAATAAAACACCCCGCATTACATTGGTATCTCTTCTACTGAGATTAGATGTTACCAGTACAGTATCTTCCCATGCTTTAACGCTAAGCGGAAACATCAGTCCCCGTGTTCGTTCAGAGTATTTTGTTGCAGCTTTGGATGCGCGGACGCTGGTGTGCCCGCAACGAATTTGAGCAAGCACATAGCCTAAAACATTACGGAATTTATATTCAGAAAGAGAATCGTGTAAGCTGTTAGCCCCCACTTCAAAATAATGATCGACACTATCTTTTGACGTATACCAATACAAGCTCGGATGGGACTCTTCAAGGATGTCCCGAAACAGTTCATAATCCTTTTGTAATTGTTCTGGTGAAAACTTTTTGTTGGGATTGTAACTGTTTTTACTGACCGTGCAACTGCCAAGAATGACCAGAAGACAAAGGGTAACAAGAGGGTTTTTCATGGTTGTATCCTCATTTAAGCGCATTCCATCCCTGGGCTGTGATCGGGAATTTACTGCCGCCTTTGGTAAAGATATTGGAACCTGCTTCTTCATCGGCTATGTAGCCGATTACGCTGATATCAGTATTTTTTGAAATTGCTTCATAATCATCCTGGGCAACTGTAAACAACAACTCATAATCTTCACCGCCGCTCAAAGCACATGCCGTAGGATCGAGGTTAAATTTAAATGCCGCCAGCTTGGTTTCTTCGCCTATTGGAATTTTTTCTTCATATAAAACACAACCTACCTTGCTTTGATTACAGATGTGCAGAATTTCAGAACTTAGCCCATCACTAATATCCATCATTGCCGTCGGCTGAATTTTATTTTGCGCAAAAAATTCAACGATATCTTTTCTTGCTTCTGGTTTTAAAATTCTGCCGACAATGTATTTTTCTCCTTCAAGGTCTGGTTGGATTTTTGGATTTTCCATGAAAATCTTTTTTTCCCTTTCTAATAAGGTTAAACCCAGGAAAGCAGCTCCAAGGTCGCCGCTTACACAAAGCAGGTTACCCTTTTGTGCACCATTTCTTTTTACATATTTATCTGGACTTACTTCTCCAATGGCTGTACATGAAATAATAAATCCTTTTTGGGAAGAACTGGTATCGCCGCCAATAAGGTCCACACCATAGGTTTCACAAGCCGCATACACACCCTCATAAAATTCATCTAAAGCTTCTACACTGAAGCGATTGCTGAAGGCGAGTGATAAAACGATTTGTGTAGGCACAGCATTCATTGCATAAATGTCGCTCAGGTTTACTACAACCGCCTTATAGCCTAAATGTTTTAGGGGAGTATACATTAAATCGAAATGGACACCTTCTATCAACAAATCATTTGTTATAACCGTTTGTTTGCCGAAGTGATCGATTACTGCTGCATCATCGCCTACACCCACAATAGTAGATGCATTTTGTATTTCAATATTCTTTGTAAGGTGTTCGATCAAACCAAATTCACCTAACGTGGAAACTTCTGTTCTGTTTTCGCTCATTAACTTAAAATTCATTAAGATTTTGGAAGATCTCCGCTAACCCATTTTATCAATTCATCGTGAATGATTCCATTGCTTGCGATCAAACCGTGTTGATAAGGTGAATATTCATCACCGTTAAAATGTGTAACCACACCACCGGCTTCCTGTACCATCAAAAATCCGGCGGCACTGTCCCATGCCTGTAGTTTGTGCTCATAAAATCCATCAAATCTGCCGGCGGCAACCCACGCAAGGTCAATGGCAGCAGAACCCAAACGACGAACCGGTACACCTTTTCTAATAAACCTTGAAAATACCTCCAAAGGCCCATTTGGTTCATCTAAATAGGTATAAGGGAACCCCGTTACCAAACATGAATTGATGACCTGATTTTTTTTACTCACTAATATTGTCCTGTCATTTAAAGTAGCACCAAAACCCTTTTCGGCAACAAACAATTCATTCAGGTACGGATTATAAATAGCGCCAAGAACCATTTTTTTATTGTGTTCAACTGCAATTGATATACAACAAATCGGAATTCGGTGGGCAAAATTTACAGTACCGTCAATGGGATCTATAATCCATTTATATTGGGAATCCTGAACAAGATCGCCGGATTCTTCGGTTAGGATGTGATGGTCCGGATAATTCTTGCGAATAGTGTCGATAATAATTTTTTCCGAAGCATGATCTACCTCTGTTACCAGGTTGTTAACGCCTTCTTTATTGGAAATCTTAAACTCAAGATCGATAAACCTCCGCATTTCATCAGCTGCTGCATGAATGGCCTGCAGCAAAGTGTTTTTGAGCATGCGCAAAGATAACCGCAGATGCACGGATTAGTTCCGGGGCAGCTACATTTCTTTGCTTACCCGATGTCCATTTTCAGATTTGATATTCTTTGTTCCTGGTTTGATATTCATTAGGTTTGTCGGTTTAGAATATCTACGGTTGAGATTGTCTGTTATCATAGTCAACTTTAACGTCAAATATTTTTTAGAACAGTGTTTATTCTCTGTTCGAAAAAGCGCTGCGCAATTAGATGTTGAAATAATTGTTGTCGATAATCATTCGGAAGACGGAAGTCTTGACTACCTGCAACCAAGGTTTCCTGAAGTAAAATTTATTGCCAATGAAACAAATATTGGTTTTGCAAAGGCCTGCAACCTGGGATTAAAATGCTCGGGCGGCGAACTGGTTTTGTTTTTAAATCCAGACACTATTGTCCCCGAAGATTGCTTTTCCAAATGCATAGGTTTTTTTGAAACGCATCTTGATTGCGGTGCCATTGGAGTGCAAATGGTTGACGGATCAGGAAATTTTTTAAAAGAGTCCAAACGCTCCTTTCCATCACCCTCAACTTCTCTATATAAATTGTTCGGTTTATCACTGCTGTTTCCAAAATCAAAAATTTTTGGCCGGTATCATTTAGGACATCTCGACAAGAATACCGATCACGAAGTGGATGTTTTAGCCGGTGCGTTTATGATGGTAAGAAAAAAGGTTTTGGACGAAATTGGCGGGTTTGACGAAACTTTTTTTATGTATGGAGAAGATGTAGACCTAAGTTACCGTATTCAAAAGACAGGGTACAAAAACTATTATTTCGCGGAAACAACCATTATTCATTTTAAAGGCGAGAGTACCAGGAGGGGAAGTCTTAACTATGTCAGGTTGTTTTACAATGCGATGAGCATTTTTGTTCATAAACATTATGGTCGAACAAGAGCGGGTATTTTTGCTGCTGCCATTCATTTGGCAATTTGGATAAGGGCAGGAATATCCGCCGTTGGTAGGTTTCTGCAAAGAATAGGATTGCCCGTATTTGATGCATTGCTAATTCTTCTTGCTTTTGTGTTGGTAAAAGAACTGTGGGTAGCATATGTGCGGCCAGATATTTTATTCCCGGACACACTACTATTAATTTCATTCCCGGTATTTACCATCATCTATCTTATCGCCGCTTATTATGCTGGTTTGTACGATCGATATTATCACAAATCAAACCTGTTAAGATCCACCGCAATCGCCACTATCGTGTTGATTACTATTTATGCATTGTTGCCGGAACGATTCCGGTTTTCAAGAGGTATCGTTGTTTTTGGAGCCCTGGTAGCGTTTCTTTTAATCACATTTGCACGAATCCTTTTACTACGTTCCGGCATTTTGCAGGAACGTCCTGAAAATATTTCGAAGCCCTATATTTTAATCGTGGGATCGGAAGAAGAATTTAAACAGCTGAAACTTCTGCTTCAACAAAAAGGCCTGGGCGAAAAAATTGTCGGCCGTATTTCAACAAATGGAAACGGAAGCAATGCCATATCGGGCATCGGGAAAATTGACGAAGCCATTTCATCTCTTGGCGCCAGTGAGATTATTTTTTGTGTTGGTACGCTTTCTTATAAAGAGATTATCGGGCAAATACAACATTTAAAAAAAATAAGAATTCGCTTTTATGCTGGAAACAGTATTATTGGAAGTGATGAAAGTAAAGCAAAAGGGAAAACCATTAGTTTCGAAGACCAATTCAAGCTGGCCGAATCAAGTAACAGAAGGCTGAAAAGATTGATTGACGTATTTGTTTCTGTTCTTTCATTGTTAACCT
>Ga0163163_10001232_pt1 | contig 21627 bp, 21 predicted proteins | sample S65metaG_FD_119766 | JGI IMG/M metagenome (GOLD analysis project Ga0163163, IMG submission 119766) | Switchgrass rhizosphere microbial communities from Kellogg Biological Station, Michigan, USA - S6-5 metaG | ecosystem: Host-associated > Plants > Roots > Rhizosphere > Soil | place: USA...
GACTGGCTCTGTTGGAGGCCACTCCTCGCCGGGCGGGGAGCAATGGACGCCGAGGGTCGGCACGTTGAAGCATGTCCATCCGCTGTCACTGAGTTGCTTCGGGCTGAGGCCACGCGCCTGGTTCGACGCAGTGGTTGGTTGTAAAAAAACCACGAGGGCCAGGGCGAGCGTAAATGCAAAGAACTTGAATATTCTCATTGGATCTCCTTATGGATGAGTTTCAAACTGGGGGCCAGCCGGTTGGCGTGACCTGGGATACGTCCGTCCTTGGGAACACGAATCTGCCACTCAAGTATCTGAGAGGCCATCAGCCAAGTTGGCAAGTGCTCGGGCACACCCCGTTCGAGACGTTTCGGCAAGGGCGTTGAGGGACACACGCGTAGCCTTATCCAACTCCTCATCTTTTCATTTCTACTCCTTCGATATCTCTCGAATGATCTTGCCCTAGTTCAAACACGACGACGATAGACGTCCTGGAAAATGCAGTCATAATTGTTCGGTAAATCTGCGGTAATTTTGGCCGATATGCTTTAGAGCGCCTTACGAAACTCAACTTCGTAAGTTGTTAACGTCTAACGAAAGCACACACATAAAAGAGACACTAAGCGTTAAAGTTGACCTATATATCACCCCTCGATGTGGCCTTCCCGTGAGACGTGGCCCCGCGGCTCATTACACACGAACGGTGAGTTCTGATGATCTGAATGAGGTCACCGCTGACGTAGTACTCTTAACTGCCGGCTTTCACACTCACCATAGGCAATGGAGGCGCAAACGGAATGGCGACGGATTTTGAAAGGGTGATCACTGTGAAAGCCGAACAGACGCGCACACAGTTTCGTGCGCTACTCGACTACCACTAAGGAAGAGAAAAGGCGCTTTAAAACGAATGCTACCCAAGACTAAGAACAACAGGATACGATTTTACTGATTACGTCATCGGTGAAGGACTCCGTTCGCGGAGTTGGAGCAGAGGAACTTAGAGGGCATGGTTGCGAAAAGAATCGATTCTCAGTACAGAGGTGGACGTACTCGCCACTGGTTGAAGATTAAAACTGCAGCCGGTAAGGACGAGATGCGAAAGCGCCAGGAGACTTGGTAAGAGACCCCGCTCATGGCGAGTCCGCTCCAAGCGCTTAGATGCGGCGATTATTGAAACTGATTTTTACTGAATAAAAGCCACACGTCTTTCAGGATAATCAAGAACAATGGTGAATGGTTTCATAAACTCACGCCCGACAACGCCTGCTACACCTTCCGCCTCATAGCCAACACCTGCGATGCGAAATGAAACTTTCGGATTTGTGAATTTGTATCCGGCAAGTTCAAACCATTCCAGCGAGCCAAATGAGTTCTTGAAATTTCCGCCTGACGACGACACATTTTCCTCGATGCTTTTGCGTCCTTCAAGCAGCCGATTTTCTTTGCTGAATTTGCTGTTGATGTCAACGGTACCGGAAGCACCAGTATCGAGCATAAAAAGACCTTCGCGGTTACCTTCCAGACGCGCCTTTACAGCCGGATAATAATTAATCAGAAAGAGGTCTTGCCATTTACCTTTAGCTAAGCGGTAAGTCGAAGGGTCGTATAAAGCAATGCCTTTGCTGCCCTGAATCACCTCAACAATAACGCGGGCTAAGAGCGGATAGCCGCAAAATCCGGCGCGTTTTTCACCAGGCGGCGCGTTCATTTTCGAAAGGTCATCAGCGACGTAAATCGGGTCTTTAATCGTCACCCTACCGAGTTGAAAAGTTTTTCCTTTGCGAATGGTTACTTTCCGCACGTTGCCGTCGGCAGCGACGACTTCGCTCTGGCTGACTATCGGCATCTTGAGTTCGTCCGCAGTCCGATTGTCAATCATCATTGTGTCCGCTCCCGTATCGAAATGAAACCAACCGACATCCTTCCCGTCAATGAGCGGGCGCACATAAGTTGGATGACCTTTCGAGCCATCGGGAAAAGGTGCGCCTTGCGCGAGTTTTAGCTCTGCCGGAACACTGTTATCAAAAGTTGTGTCGCCTGTCGGCGGCAGGCTGCGAAATAGATTATCGGTTGCCGGAAGTTCTGCGACGGACTTAACTTTGTATTCTTTGTCGGAATTGTCGTAGTTGACTCTCAACCGATGCGGATAAAGAAAACCCAGTGTTTTTTGATAATCCAGGAGTTCAAGCGTATAAGGGCCTTTCGCCTGCTCGACAACCAGAGTTCCCGGAAGCCACGTTGCGCGCTCAATGAAGAGCTTTGAGCCCACAGATCCGTTTTTGAGTTTAATCGCCAGCGCAACGCGCGTTTCCGTTGATTCACCAGGCAAAACTCTAATATCGAGCGGTGCGTCTTCACTAAGCCACCAGCCGCTTTGAATCCACCAGGGCAAAACCAACTTTTCAAGCAGCTTTTGATTTACGGGAGCAGGCGAGCCATAACGAGCGGATGCCGTTAAGCGATTGATCATCCATAACTCGCTGCCGTCAAAGACAACAAAAGTAGTAGTGTCCTGCGGCTTTGACTCTCGGCGCACTTCGCCGCTCGGCCCAAATGTCTTAATCGTGATGTCCGCCGAACTCCTGGAATCGACTATTTCCTCAACCGCGAAACCTCGCTTCAATTTCTTGATTTTGTCGTATCCAATGGCTTTACGAACACTAACCACAATTTGCCGCACAGTGAGAGTTTGCGCTGTCTTCGTCGGCTGACGTTGTGTGTAAGCAGGTTTACATCCGAAAAGTAATATGAATGCCAGGCAGACCGATGGAAAGATTAACCGAGCGTGACGTATTTCAAATAGCATAATCACGAACCCCTTATTTAATACTCTGAACCTCGTGGAATCGTTGGAGGAGAATCTTCTTAACAATCAACTGACAAACTCTACCACGCTCGAAATAAACCATAAGTTCAATTTTTCTTCATCACTCGATTAGAAGAAAGCATCTAACGCTGCGCTGCGCTTGAGCGGCTCGCCCAAGTTACTACGAATAGAGGTAGGTTTACGGCGAGTCCGCTGCGAGCACTTATTCGACGGCAGTCTCCAATTAGTCAGGCACCCTTCAGATAGAGCTTGCAGCATTTGTAATCAATCACCGCCGACTTACTCAGTAGAATGTCTGCTCCAAGTACGCCGTCACAAAACTCTTCGCCTTGCCATTGGACTATCATATTGAGGTATGAGAAATCGACAAGCCACGTGTCGAAATCCGTCAGATGTAATGAGCCAATATCCAGGCTTGCCAATTTACTTAATGCCTTAGTTTTCTTCGGCAGTGCGAAACTTACTGCTACCTCTTCCACCCTACCGACTGTCAAGCCCAACCGTTCCGCGCAGGTTTCGGCGATGCAGGTCCGAGATGCGCCGGTATCGACAATCAAGACAACGTCCTCACCGTTTACCTTAGCCTGAACCACAATATGATTAACTCGCGTTACGCTGAAAGGAATTTCGACATAGCCAACTGATTTCAAATAGGCGGGAAGATTCATCGCATTCGTTCAAGCTTGGTTTACGAATAAGAGAGCCATCGAACGCTGAGCTCTTGAGCGGCTCGCCCACGCAACTACTGATGGAGGCTACTCACTGGTCCAAGCGCTTGTTCGGCGCGGCCCAGACTACTTAAACCCCCATCGCTTCAATCTCCGATCATTTCGACAGGCTGATAAGGGGCGCGGCTTAGCACTTTCAATCTCGATTACTTCTTCTGTCTCACGATTTACTCGAAGCCGAAGACAAGCACAACCGTAACCGTGATGCACGTTGGTTTCAACCCATTGCTTTGGACCAAACGCGGGCCAGTCGCCTTTAGCTTGATATCCGCCCTGCACGGCAATGATCCACTCTCTTTCGCGATCGTACAAGGAAGCATTCGCAGGCGTAGGATTGCTGAACCAGCCGCACCGTGTCTCGGATTGCTCGGCGCTACCGATTTCCAATGAGCTAGGCTGCCCAGTTACAAAGGCGGCTGCCATTATTACCAAGCACCCGAAGAAGATGATTTGAAGTTTTTTTCGCGGTGTAGACACCAGTCTCGTAATTGGAAAGCACCGAACGTCATGGGTTGGGCAGCATCGCTGTAGCGAAGGGTGAAGTGGCTACCCCGCGACGGGTTGGTGGAAATAGTAACAAAGACCATCGGGCGCTACGACGAAGAACACCTGGAATTTCTTGCCATCCCGTTCATCGACACGCCAGTCTCCGATGTTCACCCCCCTGCTCTCGAGTTCCGCCCGTGCCGCGTGGATGTCGCTCACCAGGATGGCCGCACCTTCCTGCGAGCTATCGCCCCCATTAACCGAGAACCCTATGCGCACACTATCCCTCTCCATGATGACTGTGGGATGAGGTGTCGACCTGCGCTCCGCCTCGACCATCGCGAAGTGTTGAGCGTACCAGTTTGCCGCTGACTCCATGTCGGCCACCGGCAACGCCAGTACATCGTCGCCGTATGGGAACGCTTTCTGGAAGATAGCTTTCTCGCCCATGGACCGGACCTCCACTCTTCGGTGGACACGCTGCACGTATCCCGGCTGTCTGCCCAACGTTGTGCTTGAGCGGCTCGCCCACGCAACTACGAATAAAGGCTACTCAACCGCGAGTACGCTGCAAGCGGCGGCTTCTAACAACACGCCTCGTGCACGGACCGCTCTCGGACAGACTTATTGCGGGCTCTATCTAGCTCTATCTAATAGCTCGCGTGTCTTTTTGACTAAGCTGCTCGGAAGCGGATACCAAAACCGATTGATTTCGATCAACTTCTCACCATCAATCCCAACACTAAGTTCGAGTAACCCACCTTTTACGACTTCCACCTCTACATCATTCGCTTGCTTCAATTCCTCCGCCACACGGGCGGCAATATACTTCTTGGTCGGTCAGACGGGACAATATCGGATTTGTACCTTTCGCATAACCTTACTCCTTTGGCACTTAACAAAGAGCTGATTGTCTTAAATGCCAGGCCCAGAGTATTTCAGAAGCGCTCTCTGCGACTAGCCCTTCCGAGTGACCATAGGACAGTCGTTTTAATAATAAGGGAGCCGCCGAACGCTACGCTTGAGCGGCTCGCCCACGCAACTACGAATAAAGGTCGCCCACCGGCGAGTTGTTCGGCGAGCGCATGACTATTTGGTGAGTAAGTCACGTACTCGCTTTAGAAGGTCGGTTTCCGAGATGCCTTCAAGAGGGCGAAACTGCTCGGGTGAGTCGAGAGGCATCACGCCTTCATTGGTCAGTTCGTACGCGGTCAGGATTGTGAAAATAGGTTTCCTTCGCGCACTCAAAAAGAAAAGGTACCGCGCCCCTGTCTGAGGCATGTTTACGCCGCTTATTCGACACAGAATCTGTTGACCATTCGGATACTTCACGTAACCACCAACCCTATCCACGGTGAAGAGAGAACCCTCATTAATTTTCTGATCCGAGGTCTTTAAGACGGATTCCACTACAAGATTAAACTCAGAAAAAACGCCCCTCTTGTTCGCCGACAGGTGTGCTTCTGAATTTGAAACTGAGGCAATTAGGATTATGTCGCTCCTGGTGACAGGTAACGGCGGAAAGTCAAAGTAGCCTTCAGAAGAAACTATGGTTTCCTCAGTCCCGGGTGCTGGGTTTGAAGTTACTAAGTTCCAAGCATCGTAGCGTTGTCGTTTTTCCTTTTTTGCGCGACCCAATTCAGAGTTTGTGTCAGGCTCAGGCTCATTAATCTCAGCAATTGGAAAGGCCCCCTTTGCCTTGTTAGCTCGTTCGACTCTAGGGTCTTGTTGAGCTGCTGCGTAACCAGCAAGCAAGGAGTCTTTCCGAGGAGCGAGGGATAAAGTCAGAGTGCCAATGAGGAGAAATAATGGAGCATACGTGAGTTTACGCATGCCGATATTCCTTTGCTTGTTCTAAATGAGTCCGCTGTTTTCGATTGATTGAGCGCATCCAGCACCATTAACAAGGAGATACGATTGCGAACCAGCCCAACGTTGCGCTTGAGCGGCTCGCCCACCTAACTATGAATAAAGCCACTCACAGGCGAGTGCGCTGCAAGCGATTATAGTTGTTCGACGCGTTAGTTTGATTGGCTAACGTGAGCGTAGACTTATCAATAGGACCATGGAATCCATAACGTGGCCGTTTCTGATCACGAGATTTTGTTATCGTAAGTCCGCGGCCCACTCGGAACACGGCTTAGGCTGATCGGAGGAAGTCTTCACGGGCACGAAGGCGCGCTTGCGGATTTCAGCTTTCCGCGATTCGGCCGTCGCCCGCGCAGTAACCGCAGATTCGAGCATCGCTGAATTGGATGCACCCGAGACCACTCCCATTGTTGCCGCATGCACCATGCGCTCCTCGTCCGACTTCTTCACATATTCTCTTTGCGCTCTTTGGATCAACAGTAGCTGCTGGCGCCAGTACAAAACGCCGGCCGAAGTGGTCCGCCGTGTTGGCAGTTGGGCCTGAGGAATCTCGGTCTGCTGCTGGTCGACGCGATTGATATTGTCGGTGATCATCGTGCGCCCGTCATGTTCCGCATGCTCAACCTCCGACTTTAACCAGACAAGTTCACGGAAGTCGGCTTCAGTGATCTTCATCGCCGCGAGCGCCTGTGTCGCCTTCGGGTTCTTCAAAATTGTCGCCAGGTGTTCGCTGCCACGTGGGCTAAGGCAGTCGTCGAAGCCGAGTTGAACTGCGCGCATGAGAGCGGCGATAGCGTTGTCAGTCTCGTTCAGAGTCCCGTACAGTTCAGCGATCTCATACTCACATCCTGCCTTGAGCCATCCAGGCGCTCCGGGCTGCAACTCGAGTCTTTTGTAGCCGTTGATCGCCTCGCGAAACTCTTGATTGCTGCTTAACTCGCTCAGCTTTATTAGCTGATCAAGGTAGTCCTGTTGTGCGGCCTGCACGCGGGCACCAGTCACGAGCAAAAACAAAAAGATCGAAATCAGTGAAACACGAAACATCACACCCTCCTTGTCTGAGAAGCCGATCGTTTTCCGGCGTGACTTAGATACCTTATATCCCATCAGCACGCAGAAAGTTACACTAATAAATAGCAGTGAAAGTTAGTAGTCGCAGTAATGCTTATCATAAACCTATTTTTTCAAGCCAGACGCCAAAGGTTGCGCTCTACGGACTCGCCTAGGCAACTACGAACAAAGGCGCTGACTGGCGAGTCTCTTTTTGCGGAGGACTGTGGCAGGTGAAGTGCGCACCAATTTCGATTGCAGCATTTCCTTCGACTGACGATCGAGTTTCATGATACCCAAGATAACCAAGCGCCGTAAGAGCGAGAAGTACTGCCAAGATAATCCAAGGCCATCGTTTGGTAGAAGTTTCACCGCAGGGACGAGAAGAAATCCAACGGTTGCCTTCCGCCGCGGCGCGCGATTAGCATTCAAGCTGGAGGCAAGAAGTTACTTAAGAAATATGCTATCGCGCCGTCAGCTGCAAGGCTTTGTTGGGCGGCGTGCCGCGGGTTACGGTTCGGGATGACTTTCGGTTCGTTGTATCGCAACCAGCAGCCATTTGCCTTTGTTCTTGGCCCATACGTGCGTGAAACGAGCCTTTGCAGTAACGCCGGCGCCGGTGGTAGCCCCAAGCCCTGTAACAATAGCGGTCTCACCATAGAATCGCACGGAAACCTCGGTAGAGGTATACGTTTCTGCTCGCGGTATCCAGCTCGTATCCCTGCTGGCAATGAAGCCGCTTTTGGTTCGAAAGCTTCCTGAGGTGCCGACGAAGGTCAGGTCGGGTGAAAGAAGTCGATCGAAGGCAGCCTTGTCATTCCGTTGCTGAGCTTCTCTCCATTGGTCTTCAAGCGCCAGTATTTCTTCTCGGTGGCGAGAGTATTTTGTCTGAGCAGCCACGGCGGGGGGCAAACAGCAGAGAACTAACACTACGACAGTGTGCTTCATGCAGAACACCTTTCTTAAGTTTCGTTAGTCCCGAGCATTTGATTAGCCGCCCAACGCTGCGCTTCAGCGGCGAGCCCGCGCAACTTACCAAAGAAGCCCGCTCACTGCGAGTCCGCTCCAAGCGCTTATAGGTTGGATTTCGCATGTAGATTAATCAGGTTCCGTCTCATTAATTACCCAGGGTATTCGAGTCGCGAATTCAAATTGGGTTACTGGGAAACCGTCGAACCCTTCTGGGACAAGAGCAGTTTCTGCAGTGAGACCCCATTCGAAGTGTTCTCCGATCATTTCGAAATCGTATGTGCTGTACCCATTCATCTTTACCATCACGTCTCGTCCGCTCTCAATACTGCCGATGAAATGAAAGAACCCTCCGTAGTGATGGAGCCCGTTCTCGTCGCGATGCGTGTGCCAGATCTCTGATTCTTTGTGGCTGTCGATTCCAAGCTGGTTAAGGATAGACAGCGCAGCCGATGGATACGCGCGGTCTCGAGCTGCCGTGAAGTTAAGACAGTCTGCGCATCCGCAAGATTCGGGCGAACCAGTCGGCACATGGGAAAACGCGGCGCGTGTGCCTTCAGGGTCGCACTGGATTGTCCATCTGCCGAGTCCGCGGTTTCCATGTTTGGTTACAAGAAGAAATCCAACTACTAATTAGATGAGTTTCTCTCGTGTTGTAACACGACCTTTTGCAAATATAACACTCAAAGGCGGGCGAAAAGGCCAGCAAAGTTGGACTGGTGGCGTTGTTATGCGAATTGTTTCTAAGAACCCTGAACACTGTATATCTATGAACAGAGAGAACAGTGTGTACAGTACGAACACCGTGAACAGCATGAACCTCATGAACTCTGTGAACAGTACCGTTCATGTTCATTTTGGTAGTGTCGTATATTTAGCTTGTTGCTCATTCAACGGGTCGCTTAAGGTAAAATCTGTAACCCATAAGACTTGTCTTCATCGAGACCGCTACTAACTCCCAGCCGTCTTTGCCAAGCTCACTCAATCTCGCTTCTGAAGCGTTCTCCTCAATTTTATATTCCCACTTCTGCATCATGTTTCTCCTTAATGCCGACAATCTCGCTCTCTGTCCGTTAAATAATTGCCTCTGTCAAACGATTAGTGATAACGCCCTTACAGAGCGGCATTCGCCCGTGGGTTTGAGGGCAAACAGTAACCCACGCCAACGCTCGGCGGGAATCTGTGGGAGGGTTCCCGCCTTTAATAACTCTCTAATGTAAAGGATTCTTTGCGCAGTTTCGCCGCGGGTCAGGATGGGAGTGAAGGGAGAAGGAGCTAAGCGGCGAACACTGCGCAAAGAATCCATTGGACTAAACCGCGGGCCCGACTATGGGGATTGAATGGAAGCGAGGCGTTGGCTGGTGACGTTTGGGTTGAAAGGCGAGCGGTAAGAAGAGAAGAAGCGGGGCGAGAATGTGGTTAAGTAGGTAAGTGGTTGTAGACGGCATTGCCCATGATAAGAGCGGAGTGGCTGGTTTGTCGGGACAGGCAGGAGGCAGGCAAACGGAGAGGGCAGCACCATGATTGGCGGTGGCGTGGCGGCGCGCATAGAGGCGGAGTTGCTCATTGGTGAATCAGAGGAGTCAAGGGGCGCGAGCAGCAGGGAGAGCGCGGGCCTGGGCAGTATGGGCGAGTGGGGCAATCAGTTCCGTGCAGAGCATTTGCCCGCGTTGGCAGGCCGGACAAGTGGTGAGTGAAGTGCCAGTGATTGATTGATAGAGCAGCTGGTAATTGCCGGGCTGGACCAGGATAGAGTTGCTGGCCGTGTCCGGTGCGATGCCGAGTAATTGCCGGCAGCGCTGGAGTTTGTCGACGCGGTGGCGATTGCTGAGCAGGCCGAAGTGACGCAAGCGTTCAAAGCCGCGCGGCAATGTGTGCAGTAAGAAGCGACGGATGAACTCGTCAGTTGTCAAGGTAAGCAAAGATTGGCGATTGCCGTGGCGATAGTCTCTCCAGGTGAAGGTGACATTGCACTCAGTAAGCGAGACTAGACGATGGTTGGAGATGGCGACGCGGTGCGTGTAACGGCCGAGATAATCGAGCACTTGCTGTGGGCCACCGAAAGGGCGCTTGGCATAGACCACCCATTCAGTGCGCGCGAGACTAGCAAGGAAACGTTTGCCAGCGCGAGGCTCAGTCAGATAAGCGAGTGAGCTGGGAAAAGACAGTTGGCCCAACTGATAAGCGTGCCAAAGCTTTTCGCGAAAGAGGCGGCGAAAGAGCCGTGAGAGCACGCGCACAGGGAGAAAGAAGTTAGGGCGACAATTGATCCATCGTTGACCATCCAGCGAGAGCCCGCCAGCGGGAACCACGCAATGTAGATGCGGGTGATGGCGCAGTTGTTGACTCCAGGTGTGCAGCACAGCGAGAAAACCAATCTGGGCGCCCAGATGTTTAGGGTCGGCAGCGATCTTTAACAGCGTCTGTGAGGCGGCGGCGAAGAGTAGATTGTAGATGACTCGTTTGTTTGGCAAGGCTAAGTGGGCCAACTGTTCCGGCAGGGTGAAGACCACATGGAAGTAAGGCACGGGCAGCAAGTCGGCCAGTTGCGCTTGCAGCCATTTAGCCTTGGCAGCGACTGACACTTCGGACAGTGCCGATTGCGACACGAGTTGTAGGAGACACGCCTGTAGCCACAGGCGTCACACTGGTCGACATGACCGCCGAGCACACTGGTGCGGCATTGCTCGATAGCGCGCATCACCCGGCGCTGCTCTGGCGACAGCGAATGGGTGGCGCGAAACGCGGCGCCATGCTGACGGAAGATGTCGGCCACTTCCAGCAGTGGCCGCGTCACTATTGACCAGCGACTTTGTCCTGCTGGGCCAGAAGTTCCAGCGGACTGGCGGTGGCGTTCACGGTCGCAGCCGAGACGTAGGTGTAGCGCTGCGTAGTGCTCAAGCTGCGATGGCCCAGCAGCAGTTGAATGACGCGCACGTTAGTGCCCGCTTCGAGCAGATGCGTGGCGAAACAATGACGCAACGTGCATACGGTTACGCGCTTACTGAGACCAGCGTCCAGAGCTGCTTGGCGACAAGCGCGCTGCACATTGTGGCGCACAATGGGCACCTCGGGCGTGCGGCCTGGAAACAGCCAGGTGCGGGGTCGTTCGAAGTGCCAGTAAGTGCGCAGCAGTTCGAGCAAGGTAGGCGAAAGCATGACATAACGATCTTTCTGCCCTTTGCCCTGGCGCACGCGGATCACCATGCGCTGCGAATCGATGTCCGTGACTTGCAGATGAGTCACTTCCGAAAGACGCAAGCCGGCCGCGTAAGCAGTCATTAGGATGGCTCGATACTTCAGTTTTCTGATGGCTTCGAGGAAGCGTTGCATTTCGCTCTGGCTCAAGACGACGGGCAGTTTCTTTGGTTGTCGGGCAAAGGGAATCTGGCTGATGGCCCAATCACGCGAGAGCGTGTGCCGATAGAGAAAGCGCAACGCGCAGACAGCTTGATTGAGGTAACTCCAGGAGACGCGTCGCTCGTGCACGAGATATACTTGGTACTGACGAATCTCTTCCGGCCCCAGCAACTCCGGAGATTTCTTGAAATGCTGGGCAAACTTGGCCACCTGATCGATGTAAGCCTCGATGGTGCGTGGCGACCGGTTGCGGACCCTCAGATCCTCGGTCATCCGTTGACGAAGAGTAGTCATAAGAAGCTCCTTTCATACAGAGAAATGTTGGTTTGGCGACAAACATTATCCTCTGCTGAAAGGAGCTTCTAAATTGTCGGCAGCCTACTGCGGTTCTAATAGAGATTGTCAGACGGGTATTCCAGAAATCAATAGTGTTTTTTTTATGAGCTGGCCTGAAGACAACTCTCGAAGGATATAGCACCCTTCATTAACCTACCGCGTAGCGGTTTAGTTCAATAAAAAATTGAGAAGAGATTAAGGACTTCCACGCCTCGAGGCTGGCCTTTTGGCTTTAATGACTACTACAGCTTTTGTCGTTTCAAAATCAACCTCGCACTACCCTGAGGTATGCTGAAAGCCTTAAGTGGTAACGAGAAGCTCAGTTCCCACCCCCTCTCACCGAGCTCATTAAGGCACTGAACAATTCCCACTACTTTCTTGGCATTTTTTAAATGGCTCGCTATTGCCTGCGATTCGGCAGGCGTCCCGGCTTCCACTGATCCCAGTGAGAAGCTTGCTTGTGCTATGTTTAATACATCCACGCTTAGATATTCCCATTTCGCCATTGTAGATTTTCATCCTCCAAATCTGATTCCTTTTCTCGGGTTGCTCGGCATTTGGCTCTACAAGGCTTCCCCGGCGCAAGCGGAACTCAACAAGAAATTGGCTGACCTGGCTCTTGATGGGGCGTTCGGCTGTTTGCTTGTTCTCGCGGTGAAGGAACTGTTGGCACGAAGGGACGAAGGAAGAGCCAGAAACAGTCGCCGTCTGGAAGTGCAGACTGAGTTTTTTAGGAGAACACGCGATGCATGTTCCAGAGTGATCTGGGCGAAGGATTTGTTGGAGGCGCACAAGAGTGCTAAGACTTGGTCTGAACAATCACGAGAGCTGATTCGACTGCGGGAGGAGTTCAACCAACTCGTGGAGGATATGGAAAGCCTACCTAATCTTTTTGAGTCGCAGGACAAAATCGGAAATGACCTTAGGGCCATTGTTCATTATTTGGACGGCTGCCGACGAGAGTACATAAGATGCCACGAAGCCGTAGATGCTGATTGGAAGAAAAAGCCTCTGGAGGCCACGTTTCGCGAACAAGAAATGATCTGGATCGTTGATTTCATTGAGTCCAAAGATGGGTTTAAAGATGGGTTCCAGCGGGCAGCAGTAACCTCAAAGGCAAAGATGGCTGCCGACATCTACTGTTCCACGAACCTGTAACGGATTTCGACTTCCTCTGGTCCGTACATCAGTGCTCCTGCTTCACGGCCAGCAATAAACCCACAACTCGGGCCTGTGTTCCTTCGTCGAGGTCTGTTAGTGGGTCGCGTGAGTCGCCACGCTTGTAGCCTGAATCTTCTACTTTCTTTTCGCGTCGTATCATCCAAGTTAACGTACGGTCTATTACAGGCTTCTCACTCGACTTGAGATTCTTGAGTTTGTTCAGTTCGGGATCATGGTGATTGTCCGAACTGCATCCTTCGCTGGGACACGAGTTCAAGTCAGCAGGAGGGCAGGGTGTTTGCGCTACTACTGATGTGGTCACGAAAATGACCATCACAAACACAAGAGCTATCGGGATTCGTTTCACGGTGTGAGCCTCCGAGGAAAGGGTGTGAGAGAACGGCAGGCTTATATCACAAGGAAGTAACGTGTGGAATGATCGAGGTCTTAATAACTCGCTAATAACTATTTGATTTTCTCTTGAGGACTTTACTACCCGAATTGATCAAGAATCCGCAATCCCACGTTCCCTTACTGGAGTGAGGAACTGAAAGGCCAGCACAACCGCTCTGATGACGGCTGACTGGCCTTTTGGTTTAGTGACTGTGCCGTGCTTTGTGGCTAGACAGTCTTGCGCCGCTTGCGCACTTTGGCGGTAATTCCTACGAGTCCCGTACCGAGTAAGAGCATAGTCGCCGGCTCGGGAACCTGCGAAGGCCCAGTGACGGTAAAATTGCCAGAGTAAGTGCTGGTGATACTTCCTCCTGAAAGAAGGATGTTCTGGATTTGAAGCGGAGTCAGACCGTTAATCTGAGTTGTAAAGAACCCTGTCCAAGTACTTGATCCGGCTGAAAGGTCACGCGCTACACCACTGGCAGTCAACGAGATTGTACTACCTGTCGAAGTAACCGTAAGTATGACCGGAGATCCGGCGATTGGAGAACACGAAAATCCGACACCCAAACCAGCACAGGTTGTATTACCCACGCCTGGACCGAAGGAGGTCAAATCAAAATGTAAGTTTGGGTTGCCAGTAAAGGTCATGAAGTCACTCAGCGGTAGTGGTGTAAGCACTAAGTTAACGTCTTTAATCTGTCCTTGCACCGGAAACCCCAACGGACCTCCGCCGGTGTACGTGACGTTGGTGCCGGAGCCGGTCATGGTACAACCCGCGGGGAAAAAGACTATAGTAGTTGCTGATAAGGTCACACCTCCGCCGGCGCAGGATGCGATACTCAGCACTCCTGCGGGGGCTGCCTTCGCAGGCATCGACAGGACCAACACACCAAAGATGGCGAAAGTAAGTAAGATCAAGCGTTTCATAATGTCACTCCTCTGGGCAAATGCGCCTCTCCCGCACTGTCGGCGCGTTAGTCAACTGCAACAGGTAAAGGTCCCGCACGATTAAGCTTGTAAAATGGAACTTAGTTGGCCCTTGAAAAGAAAAGCGCCTTAAACCGATCACTTCTGGGTAGTGCTGAAGGGTCCAGATGTCTGGAAGTGGCGGAGAGTGTAATTCCTCTTGCTCAAGATTTGCAATGTTAAGGACTGCCTTTCTTATCGGCAGGATTCTGCCGCTTCAACTTGCAAGACTCCCGAACTCCTCTTTAATAACCTCTTTAATAACCTCTTTAATAAAAAATAACCTCTTTAATAAAAAATTTGAGAAGAGATTAAGGACTTCCACGCCTCGAGAGGCGTTAGAGTCTCACTCAACCCAACTCTCAACCGGGATTCCACCAATTTACCAGGGCTGGTTTCGGCTAGCCCTTTGGTTTGGCTTGGCCCGCTGTCGCGATGATTCCGGCGAATAGTCAATGTGAAGTGCGTTGATGTTTGTTGGGGGCCCTTATTTTTTGCGAATGAGGGAGGGAGCGTTTGGAGATGGAGGTCTATGAGTTTTGCGCGGAGTGCCTGGTTCCTTGATCAGCGGGTGTAGCAAGCGCGTTCGTAGAGGGCAAGGTTATCGAAAGGAATACTCGCATGAGCGGCGCGTGTTATCCCCCCTAGGTCGGGCAGTCCTGCTACCTCAATTCTCACACGCGCAATTGCTCTTGGTGAGATGCGCTTGGGTACAATTTGTACCATATTGCCGTCGGCCTTAACCTCTAGATCTGCTTTGTCCTCGTTGAAGTTATTATCAGCGGTCGGACTGACTTGGCCGATTTCGCGATAATAGTGGAGGTTAATCGTTGGACTTTCTCCCGACTCCCTCGCCAGCACTTGGCGTAACTTTTCGATTGTCTGCTCGTCGTCTGTCCTGTTGATGATGTAAAAATCCACCATGAGAAGGTTGCCTGAATTCTCAACTACGGGTTCCGCAGTGCACAGAAGAGGGTAGTCACGTCGCTCTTCACTTGGAAAGAGGAATCGTCGCACTGGCGCGAACACCAATGCACCTGAGACCAACACGACTGCGCTTATCGCGCTCACAAGGATCGGCCGCAGGATCTGGTTTTCCCAATCCTTAGTAAGACGTTTCCAGATCCTTATTCCTAGCTGCATATCACTCCTTTGTCCGTTTGATCAGTTGCTCCACGCTACCCCACAATGAATCTATCTGGTGCTGAAGACTGTGAATGTCCGCCACGGTTGGCCCATCCGCCTTCCCATCACGCTGCGGCAGGTCAGCGACCGGAGGGCCAGGGTTCGGCCTCTGTGCCAGTTTGGGGAGCGCTTCCTCGATACTCGCGAGCCGCGTCTCCAATTGTTTAATCCTATAGTTTAAGCACTCTGTGCTCTTCGGTGACTCTCGACAAGGATTAAACTCCGTCGTGCCGGGTCTAGAGTCTTGTGTCGGTACGACCTTTTTGGTTACATCAGCGTGCTTGGTGACTTGGGAAAGGGCGTTTATTGAATACTCAGTGAAAAGAAGACTAGTGAGTGTGATTGCTACTAAAATAATTCTCTTTTGCTGCACTATGGGTCTTCGGATCATCTTCATAACTCCTCTTTTGAAATTCGTTGGTCGTGACACCCTCGGGCGGCGTAGTAGCTTTGCGTGTGATTAGTTAGCTCGTAGTAGCTATAGACCATGATTCCTTCATGGTGGCGTGAGAGCCCAAGAAAAGCCGTGAGAATACGCCGGACTTATACACTGGGCGAGTGAGGGAATCAAGGGTTTGCGCGGATAATGGTAGAAGTATTAAGCAGCGAACTGATAACTAATAACTCTCTAAGAACAATTTGATTTCTTCTCGACAACTTTGTGCTCGGGGTTGATCAAGAATGCGCTATCCCAAGTTTTACCGGGGTGAGGAATCTAAGAGGTCGGCTTTAACGGTCGGCCTTTTGGTTTTTAGCTTGGCCCACTGCCGCGATTGCCTTTCGTTTGCCCTGCGTTCCACTTCGCTCACCTTGCGATCATTTTCCCAGGCGCATTATCCAAATGTCGCTTGTTATGCGCGCGCGAGAGTAGAACAACCAGCGTCCATCTTTCGAACTCTGCGGGTCTTCGAGAAAGAGGCCAGACTCCGGGAAGTGGGTAATCTGTTCCGGCATGGCTTGTCGCCACCCTTGCGCAGGACCGGGGACGCGGAAGATATTCTTATGGTCACGCTGAAAGTAGAGCCATTTGCCCGAAGGTGAAATGAAAGGGTGTCCATCCAGGGTTGACACTTCCACAACCCCTTGCGAAGGCCCGCCTGAAGTCTTGACTGCTCGCACGTCCATGTCGAGACCTTTCAGTGTTGATTGATAGACGATCCATTGACCATCAGAGCTAATGGAGAAAACCCCGGTGATTCCAGGCTCGTTAGTGATGGATTGCGTGCGCTTGTCTTGAACGTCGAGAGAATAGAATTGGCGGTCGACAGACGAGTCAAAAATGATGTGTCGGCCATCGGGCATCCACTTGAAATTGCTCGCTCGCGGATGCACCAGCTGCGGATTTGCGCCATCAGCCGACATCATCCATAAACTAGTCTCGACCTCTGTTTCGGTTACTTTCCTCCTGCCGAATATGATCGTACGTCCGTCGGGCGACCATCTTGGACTGCGGTCATCGAAGTTGGCATCCGCGGTTAATTGATTAGTGCCGCCTTCATCACTGCGCCAGATGTGGTAGCCAGTGCCGCTATGCGATTCATAGACGACTGCCCGACCGTCAGGCGCAACGTCGAAAAAATAATTGAGATTGTGTCCACTGGTGATCGCTGTGGCAGTCCCCATCAAGCGTCCACTCTCGGCTTCGTAGGGAATCTTTTCCAAATTGAACTCGACGTCCTGAGCGGCAAACGCAACTAGCTTTCCATCGCGCGATACCGCAGCCTGCGTGTCTCGCCCCCGACTTACCGTGAGGGGTTCAGCATCGCCCGTCACTTTTCCTTCATTGAGCGCAAACGGTACTTGCCAGAGAGAGAAATTCTTACCCGGTTCGCCGCTCGAATAAACTATCGCGGTGGAGTTTTGATTCCAGACTGGACATCTGCCTTTGCCGACTAGCTGCGGTTCGCCACCGTTGGCCCCGACGACAAAGATCGAATCGCCTTGCTGAAGTTCAAACACAATCCATTTCCCATTTGCCGAGTAGCTTGGGTAAAACAAATTCTGTTGACTCTGATTCACAGTGTTGAAATTGAGAGGGACTTCATGAGCTGCGCCTCCCTGGGCAGAAACGCTGAACAGCTTCTGGCTACCCTGTGGACCACCTGAGAATATGATGGCTGACCCGTCCGGCGACCAGGAGGGAAAGTTACCTGATTCGACGATCTTCCGGGCCGGCCCACCAAGCGCCGTCATGACCCATATACCGCCGCCCTGCAACGGAAAATTGGCATTGCGATAGAAGAGTTCTCTTGCGCTGTCGCGTGTCGAGACGAAAGCTATCTGCTTGCCGTCTGGCGAGAAGGCGGGTTGGACCTCGTCTGCCTTGTTGTTTGTCAGATTGATATCGGGACCACCGGAGATTTGTTTCAGAAAAATCTCAAAGTTACCGGTGCGATCCGAAACGTAAGCGATGGTCTGTCCGTCAGGTGAGAAAGTTGGCTCGCCTTCGTAACCGGGATCTGTCGTTAAGGGTGTGAGGGTCACATTCTCAAGCGCCACCGCACGTTTGGAGGCAGATGAGCGACCGCGCAACCAGGCGACTGCCGTTGCGCTGAAAACCATCAGTGCGGCCACAACAAGCCACAGAGCACTCACTCGGGGTATGCGTTTCTTTTCTGGGACCGCAAGAGTGTGCGTGCTGATGAGAGTGTTCGATTCGAGAGCGCGTTTGAATCTGCGAAGATCCAGTTCAAAATCGCCTGCATGCTGGTAGCGCTCTGGCGGCTCTTTGGCGAGGGCTTTAGCGAGAATGTCCCCTAGTTCCGGGGGCAGTTGCGAATTCAACTTTGTTATTGAAGGTGGTTCCTGGTTAATGATCGCGTGCAAGGTATCTATGGCCGATTTGCCGTCGAACGGCCTCTTGCTTGTGACCATTTCATAAAGCACGACCCCCAGGCTGAAGATGTCGGTGCGCTGATCAAGCTTCTCGCCCCGTGCCTGTTCCGGCGACATATAGGAGACGGTGCCCATGATTACTCCTGGAGTAGTCTCGGCGCGTCCACTCGAGGGCAAGTAAGCGGTGGTCAAATCGTTTACGCCGGCCACATCTTTCTGCTTTTCTATTATCTTAGCGAGTCCGAAATCCAGAATCTTGATCTGGCCGTTCGTCGTCACCATTAGGTTCTCCGGCTTGATGTCTCGATGAATGACACCCTCTTTGTGCGCGGCTGAGAGCCCTGAGGCAACTTGCGCAGCAAACTCGACGGCACGTTTTGTCTCCTGCTTCCGGCGCGAGAGTAGTTGACGGAGCGTCTCGCCCTCAACGTACTCCATCGCAATGAAGCGCGTATTGTTCTGTTCACCGATTTCGAAGATATGCGCAATGTTCGCGTGGTTGAGTGCAGCGGCGGTCTTTGCTTCCTGAGTAAAGCGTCGCATCCGCTCCTGATTATTCGCCAGCTGCATGGGCAGAATTTTCAACCCGACTTTGCGGTTCAGCCTGGCGTCCTGCGCGAGATACACCTTCCCCATCCCGCCTTCGCCGAGCAGTGAAAGGACTTCGTAGTGTGCGATTACATCGCCCGGTTTGAATTCATGATCGTCGGTGAGCATAGATATGCCTTTGCTGCTGGCGGCACGTGCCGTCTGGGGCTCATTCTCCGATCCTCATGATCCAGATGTCGCCCGTGATACGACCGCGTGAGTACAGAAGCCTCGTATCGCGGGCCCAGATATACTTCACCCATTCCGCCTTTGCCAATGGGCTTGACACAGGACTCCATGATTATCGCTCCAGCTGCAGAGCAATCTCCGCGATTTTATGGTTCGAATACTTTCCTCTACACAACCGAAAGCCCGCCTTTGGAGACGGGCTCATATCGGTTGGCGGAGGCTTTCAGCCTCACAGTGATAATGTCCTCACCCCACCATCACGACGCCGGTTGCTGCGCATTCTAGTTGAATCACGCAGAGTGTCAAATCAATAAATTCTCTAAGGGTTATTAGTGAGTTATCAAAGCGGCTGTCATTACTCGAAGCTGGAAGGCAGTCTAGACCACCAGCACTAAGTTCATTGTTAAGGGAGACCCAATTATTCAACTGAGTCGCTTGCCGTTATTTCTGCGATCACTCGTTGAAGTGTGATGGTCAAGTTTTCGTAATTAACGTGCTGAGTGATGGTGTTTGGTTGACCACGCAACAGCAATGATTTGTCAACACCGACTTCTGCCGCCTTTAACAAAATCGGTGGGGTGATATTTCTGCCGAGTGCGAGTCCACTCCAACCGCGTTGCTCTTTTCCTTTTGCGTCTGGAATGTCGTGTCGCACCGTCATTCCATGCTGGCGTGCTACTACATCGCCGATGACTTGCCCGAACTTGTTCCGACTCAGAGCCACCCATCCGCGCTCACTGGCGTATTCAACATAGGCTGCGAAGCAATCCGTGACTATGAGTTGTAGTCCATGCGCTCGAACCAACCCCTCCCGCACAAAGAGCCACTCTGCTCTTGTTGATGCGTTACTTGATGAAGATGTAAGGATCAGCCGGATCAAGATCTGCGCCAATGAAAGCTGTCGCAGAATCTTCTGGAAGGGTCGCAGGGATCAGCTGTGTTGTACTTCACGATGTAATCACGTCCGTCACAGTCGTCTTACTCGAGAACTATACCGGCTGGGTTACAACCAGGGAGCTAGACTAACTGCGAAAGACAAAGCAGAGCTAGCAGACATTAGAAGAGTCGCCAAACCGAAGAGGGAAACGAAAGGAAAATAGCCATGCCCAGAAAATCAGCGCAGGCTCGCGACGGTATTTATCAGCGTAAGGATCGACCTGGGTTTTGGATTAGTTGGAGTGATGCTCAGGGCCGCCGTCGCTATCGAAAGACGGACGCGCAAAATATCACCCAAGCTCGCCAAATCAGAAATGCCGAACTGTTTCGTGTCGAGCAAGCAAGAGTCTTAGGTTTCAGTCCACCGGGCAATGACACTCTTGAGGCGGTGGTTAAACGATACCTTACTCATCAGAAAGCGCGCGTGTCGCAGGCGTCGTACCTGCGCGAACAGGTGAGTCTGGAATCACATCTAAAGCCGTTCTTTCGAGGCAAACTCTCCTCCATTCGTCGGACCGACATTCAACGCTATATCACTCAGAGAAGCGCCAAGGTGTCGCCCCATACGATTCAGAAAGAGTTGAATACGCTAAAGCATCTTCTTGGTCTTGCTGTGGAATGGGAGATCATTCCCTTTAACCCCACGCATAGAGTCAAGTCACCCAGATTGCCAGCAGGTCGCGTTCGCTACCTTCAGCCAACCGAATTGAAACTGCTGATTGAGGCTTGTCTTGACTGGCTACAGCCGATCGTCGCCATTGCAGCCAGTACCGGGATGCGAAGGTCCGAGATTGTAAGCCTCCGCTGGATGGACCTCGACACTGTGCACGATCGAATCATGCTTCCGCAGACAAAGAATGGTGAGCACAGAATTGTTTATCTTAATAAGTTTGCTCAATCAGCCTTCGCCTCTCTACCTTTCGATGAGAACACTAAGCCAACAGAGAGACTCTTTCGCGGCATCACTCCCGAGCGCGTTAGTGTCGCGTTCCGGCGAACTTGTCGCGCGATAGGTATCATCGATTTTCGCTTTCACGATCTCCGACACACCGCAGCATCATGGATGCGAATGGGCGGGGCAGACATTCATACCGTCGCCCAACTTCTGGGCCACAAAGACCTGCGCATGGCCTCGCGTTATCAGCACTTAAGTCCTTCATTTCTAGCTGAGGCAGTCGGAAAACTGGATGCGGTCTTTGGAGCGTTTCGTTACCAAGACGTTACCGAGGTCAAACTACTTGCGGAGTGAGTGGTCTGTAAACCTTTGAAAAGAAATTGGTAGCGCATACGGGACTCGAACCCGTGATCTCTGCCTTGAGAGGGCAGCGTGTTAACCAACTACACCAATGCGCCATGGCAGGTTTGGGATTATAGGTGCGGGGTGGAGCTATCGCAAGTTGGAGGCAAAGCGACTACTGGAAAGTCTCTACGCATCTCTGCGAGGTCGGCCTCGGCGGTAAAGAATCGTCACCCGGGGTTGAAACTCTGAAAGAGCTGTGACTTGTTTTTTGATCTCTGTGCTCCTCTGTGTCTCCGGGACTCTGTGGTCGGTCAAGGTTCGTTCTTCACCACCGAGGCACAGAGACAAAGAGGAAGCACAGAGAAAAACCAAACTGATTTCAAAGGGTCTTTCCAAGTGGTTCTAGTGAGGCGCAGCGGGCACCGAGGTGAGGCGCAGCGGGCACCGAGGTGACGCGAGAAGAACTCAGTTCTCGTTCAACTCAAATCGGCAATCGACAATCGGCAATCTTCTTATATACTGCA
>Ga0163163_10001235_pt1 | contig 21600 bp, 41 predicted proteins | sample S65metaG_FD_119766 | JGI IMG/M metagenome (GOLD analysis project Ga0163163, IMG submission 119766) | Switchgrass rhizosphere microbial communities from Kellogg Biological Station, Michigan, USA - S6-5 metaG | ecosystem: Host-associated > Plants > Roots > Rhizosphere > Soil | place: USA...
AATTTCAGTTCCGCCGATTAGCGGAGTTACGCCCGTGAAGGTGGCCATTGGTTTAGAAGAGACGCTGAACGAACAGGTACGCGTCGTAGTTGGTTCCGGTCAGTCCGGACACTGCAACCGCTCCGGTGACCGTCTCACCGCCTGCCATGTAGTACGGGGCTGCAGGGCCTTTTCCATCGCTCGGCGTCGCTGGCGCTGCCTGGACGCCGGGAATGGCCACACTATGGGGCGGGGTGAACGTTGCCGTGAGTGTGCCGGCCGCGTCGGTCGAATTGATCCGGATTCCCCAGGCCAACAGATACCACCCGGTCGTGGGCGCGGTGAAAAATATGGTGGTCGTAAAAGCGGCCGTGTTGCTCAGCTTGTTGAGTACCATAATTCCGCCAACAGGCAGAACAGCATCGGGCGGAAAATTAACAGGCACCGTGCCGGCGTGGGCGATTTGCCGGCGGCGGTGAAGAGTCCGGAGAAACGAAAAAAACAGAATCACCACCATAAAGGCCGTGGCGATTGGAGCAAGCGCGTTGAGTGTTTGGGTCATGGTGAAAAGATCCTCTGTTTGTAGAACGGGCGGGTTGGCTTCTTCAGCGGCGGAATCGACGCGACGGCTTAGGCGATATCGGGGGCGCGACGGGTGCCGCCGGCTCAGCAGCTGCAGGCGTGGGCGGAATGATTTCGCCGTCTACCTCGCCGAACTCTTCAACGATCAGCCTTTTCAGGTGGTCGCACTCGCGGGCGCTGTCCGGATTGTTTTGCCGGATCTCTTTTAACAGGAATACGAGTACCTGGGCTACCAGGTCCGCAATGCTCTGCTTTGGCTCGTTTGTTTTTCCTTCTTCTGTGTTGCGAATCATTTCTGTCATTTTTCCTTTCCTGCCTTTCGTAGTGGGATCTGGGCGGACCTTCATTCTATTTGGTTCCGCCACCAATTGAACCAGTCGCCAAAAATCCGTTGAAGGTGCCTACCGTCTGCGGTGCTCCTGAGGGGGATGGTCCTGCGATTCTGAATTGCGCGACAAGGTTTCCACCACCTACGTATGAAACGAAAGTAAAGCCGGGAATCCCGCTGCTCACGAAGATTGGAGTACCAGCGGATGGGGCAGCCACATTAGCCTGAATGACTCCTGCAAGGTCTACCACCTGCAGGGTTTCGGGAACAATGGTTCCTACCCACAGATAGGTGCCGTCGAATCCCAGGCCGACAGGAATGGCACCCAGGGGCACCGTTTGGAGAGGGTTGCCTGCGGGCGATATTTGTTTCAGGACCATGTTCGTGACATCGCAGTACCAGAAATTCGCGCCATCGAAAACCATGCCGCTGATGGCGTCCGAAGTCGCGGGAAGTTGGGTTATCACTCCTGCTAGATTGCAGAATTGAAAAGTTCCGGCGGGGTTGTTGGAGTTTATGAACCAGACGGTTCCTAATGCGGCGACTATCGGGCTGCTCGTCTGAACCGGGGGCCCACCAAAGCTCGGCTGGTGTGCGATCAGCCCGGTTCTGTCCATCTGGTTTACCGTGTTCGAATTCGGGCAAGCGGTGAAAATGTTATCGGCGGCGAAGGCGCACCCGAACGTGTTGCCTTGCTGCGTAGTGTTTACGCTTCCTGCCAGATTCATGGCAAGATCCGAAAAATAAACGTGGGTGTCGGATGATCCCGCGTCCTCATCGGTCCACAAAAAAGGGCCGCTTGGGCTTGGGTCATAAATGATGTGCTTCGCGTCGGCCGCGTCACTGCTCGGCGTGACGGTTGAGGTCATCCAGTCGATTGAACTCATGCGTGATCCTGCACCGGTCTGGGCCACATAGATCACGGTCCCGCTTCCGGGGTACGCAATATCAAACGGGTTCGTAAGAAAAAAGGCGTTTACGAATTCAATGGTTAGGGACATTTCGGGCCGATCTTCAATATGTGCCGTTTTGCACCCGGTAGCGAATGAATCCGTCGCACTGCGTCCCGTTCTGTAAGTTCAGGATGAGAGGCTGGCTGTTGTCGAGTTCCCAGTGCGGTTGATCAAAATTTCCGTTGAATCCGAGCACTACACCGAACAGGGCGGGGCAATCGGTGACCCGTAGCAGTCTGATGGAGTGGTCACCCGTGGTTCCTTGCTGAAACTGGATTGTCTGCGCGGTGACGTTCCACAGGAAGACTTCATAGATTTGTTTTGCGCCTCCGCTGACGGGAATGATGATGTTGTCGCCGGCCAATGCTGCGTCAATCTGTATCGTCTTCAGCTGGTGGCGAAGCTGCCGGCCGGTTAGCTTGGGTTGCTTCGTCGCAGGGTCGCAGACGGTGGACATTGCGAAGCGGTACGCACCTCTTAGCTGGCTGTGCTTCTGACTCAGAATGAGATTGTAGGCATTGGGTACATAGGTCTGCGCCTCCTGCCTGAGTCGGGGGTTGGTGGGGTCGTTGCTCATAGTGTGCGCCTGTCGTATTCCACACAACCGAACAGAGTCACGCGGATAATCTGACTCTCTTCTGATGTGTTGATCATGCGGACAACGGGATAACTGGGTGACGCGTAAAGATGAGGCGTCGAAAGCAATACGTAGGGGCTGCGGTCGACGGTTCCGTTTCGCTGCGGGTTCATGGTGGTCATCGACACGGGCTGGCTGAACAGGCTGGCCCCGGATTCGCTGTCGGTGATGTTGAATAGAAAATCCTGCAGGTCTTCGTCGTCATCCTGATTACTGGCGGCGATTGCCCACAACCAAAAGTTGGGTTCGCTCGGCACTTCGTAATCGACCGTTGCGCCTGCCGTGACCAGCTGCGCGCTGGGTTCCGGAGCTACATAGATGCGGTTCTCTATTCCGCCGGCTCCGCGTAGCGCCTGAAAAAAAGGATCCTGCAGGGCTGCATATGCGTAAGGGCTGTTGTTCCGACTCCACCCGGGAACCCTCAACGGGTTGAGTCCATCGGTCCAGTCCACATTTCGCGGATCTATCCAGGCTGCGGTAAGCATGGAGCCTCCTTACGTCGTCTTCACGCGTCGTATGCCGCTGAACACGATTGATACCGCATTCGTGCCGCCGCTGACGTCGGTGATGTTCAGCTGCGGGCCAACACTGCCGGCACGGTAGACCATCGGCGGGCCTACGGCCGTGGGTTGGTTCGCGGTGCCGATAATGTCGGTGTCGAGAATTTCCGCCGTCGAGATGAGGCGGCCGGATGGCGTCCGGAAGTTCAGCGTATAACGGCCTGTGCTCGATCCGTTCACGCCGGTTAGCGTGAAGTCTGCATCACGGTCAATGTTCACGCTCTGGTTCTCCAGATGCTGCCCGCTGGAGAGTGAAACGGTGTACGGGTATAACTGCGGTTCTTCAACGTAATCGGGCTGATTCGCATCGGGCATGGTCTTTTTTCCTTGTTGTTCTTTCCACTTCCAACGCGGCCGCCTCGATCACGAGAGACGGCCGCGCATTCCCTACTTCTCTGTTTTAAGGGTTGCCGATGTCGCCTGCGCCTGATTACTGCGCGGGCTGTGTCTTCTGTCCGTCCAGGTAGACGCGGAGCGTGAAATTAGCTGACGCTGTGAACGCCGTACCAATGATATTCACCTGAAAATTGACACCATCCGTTAACTGGATGGGGTCCACGTCAAACGGTACAATCGCGCGGGGGTCAGGTATCCCGTTCGTTGCGGCCGCGCTGGTGCCACCATACGCCCCGGCGCCGCCTGCCCAGAATTCAGCCGGGGCGTCGCAGTACGGATAGTTGCCGGCTCCGATGATCAGACGCACGGTGTTGTTAATCATGAAAGCATTCACGTCTGCCAGGGCGCACCCTAAGAAGACACAGCGGAAGGCTGACAAGAGAAACGATTCACCGCCCTGCAGCTGGAATGCCTGCTGCATGTTGGTGATGTTGGGCCCGACTCCTGCGAGTCCGGAGACGTTGCCGAACATCTTTGTGATACCGCCCGAATTAACGCTGCTGGCGGCTGCCACGACGTAAGTGTCGTAGTACGGAGACTGGACGGTTCTGACTTTACCCGGAACGTATACGCTCGGGCTGGATCCCTGTGGTGTCATTTCTATTTTTCCTCGATTCCTCGATTTTGGTTGGCTGCGGTTCAGCCGGCGTTTGTGATCCGCCGGCTTACGCGGGTTGAAAGCTACTGATTAAACCGCGTGGCAAAACGGCTGCTCAACATCTGGCCGCTTGCTACGTGCCGCCGCAACGCTGACGGGTTCACCGCTCCGACTCTGCCGGCCTGCGGTGCTCCTGCAGCGATGCGTGCCGCTAGCGCGGGATCATTCATCACAGCGGAGACTGCAGCATCGGTCAGCGGATCCGGAACGTACATTGAGCCATCCGGGTTGAGAAGATTCGGATGCGTGTAGAACCCTTTGCGGATGGTGCCCAGTTTGCTGTAAGCGGCCGCGTCGCCGACGCCTGACAGTGAGACGTAAGGCGCAAGCGGACTAACCTGCTCACTGATAACGCGGTCGAGAACGATCACAGCTGCGCCGATGGCTGCGCCTCTGCCGGCGGCCGGTCCACCAAACATGCCAGCCAACCAGGTGGCCACCATGCCGGTTACGATGTTTGCGCCGTATCCCTCGATGCCGGAATTGTTGCCACCCAGAACGATCTGGGGCAGCTGGCGGGTAATGATCGCGCTGGCGAGTCCGGAGACACCGCCCACGATCAATTCCTTCCCACTCCCGATAGCTCCGGAGAATCCGCCCGATGGGTTCCGCCGTCGCCGGCGGCTGCTCATGGGGTTTCGTTTTGCTGCCTTACGGTGATGCGTGCTCTTGCCACCGTTCGGCCGTGACTTCTTACTGCCTGTTTTTGCCATGTGGTGCCCTTTCTTCGTGGCCGGTGGCCTCGAACTGTTACGGCTGCGGTGTGGGTTCGCAACCAGAAATTTTTGAATGCTTTTATTCATGCGTGGCCTCTTAGTTCACGATTCCCTGACGTTTCACGCGATAGTCTCCACCCATCAGGAACAATCGCTTGTTCAGGCGGTCATAACAGAGGGTCGGAAGCATATCGTTTTCTTCGCCAAATTCGTGGAAGTACTTCGTGGGCGCGAAATCATGGAAGCCCTTGGTGGTGAAGTAGCAGATGTACGTGCATGGTCCGAGTTCGATCATGTCCTTATCCGCCGCGATGTCCAGCGCCTCAAAATCAACGCGCTGGTCGCCCTTGCAGAAATAGAGGTTTTCACCATCGACCGTGCACAGAACTTTGGTTCCGTTGAACTGCGTCAAGGGGAAATCCGGGTTCGCTTCGTCCAGGAAAAAACGGAGTTCGATCAGATTACCGCATTCGGCAAACGCTTCCGGATAGTTCATCGCCTGCTCATACTCAACGATGTGTGCCGGCGGCCGCTGGTGGAAAGTCTCATACATGGCGGCCGCTTGCTCTCCGGCGTCCGGGTTACGCCGGCGGCGGCGGCCGTTGCGGGTCGCGCCATTCTTTCGTGTGAACTGCGCCACCTTCCGGTGTGTCTGTTTCGCCCGTTTGCTCAATGGTCCGCGCGGGGTCGGTTTCTTCTTGGGTGCGCGCGCGGCTTTTTTCGCCTTTGCTGTTTTGCGTTTCGCTTTGACGTGTTCCGCTGCGAGTTGCTTACCGAAGCCTTTGCCGATGGTCTTTTTCGTCTTCCGGCCGCTCGGGTTTTTACGCTTCGCTTTCGCGCGGCCGCGTGCCATGCGTTTCAGGAATTCTTCTTTCGCTTTGCCCTTGAGCTTCGCCATTTCTAGCGGTTTCCTTTCTTCGTCACGGCTTCAAAAAAGATCAGCAACCCGATGCCGATTCCGATGTATGCTGCCGGCGTGATAGGAAAGCTCGAGCTTTCGGGGCTCAAGCTCGAGCCGGCGCACTCGCTGCAACAGTCAGAACCCGGGGCACAACCTAACCGGCTTTCTTCGCGGATCATCGGCGGCGTCCTCCGCTATTCAAAACGGTGATTCCTAAAACGACGGCTCCACCGATCAAAAGCCATTTCTTCAGCGGGTCCGGAATTGTCAACCCTAAGCCGGGTAACGGGCTCGGGATGTTGCCGGCGTTCAGCGACTGCGCCAGTACCAGCTGGTTCAGGCCGGCTTCGCTGATGTCGCTCTGTGTCCCGCGTGCCCAATCCTGCAGGGCCTGCAGTTCGCCGGGGTCGCCTGGTAAGCCACCACCACCGCCGGCCGTGTTCGACGGGTCACCCAAAAAAACATCAGCTGCACACAACCCGGTTACCGGGTCCATCACGGTACACGTTGATCCTGCATAGGTGATGTTCGCCGTGGTCTGACCCATGCGGTTATGGCGCGGAATGTTGACTGTCCGAATCACGGTTAAGCGGTTCTCCAGTCTGCGGGCCGTGGGAACGGGCTGCGGGCGCTGCGATGGTTTCCGCCTCCGTCTTCGATCAGTCCCAGATTTCGCGGGGCCGGGATCTTTCCGCCTCGGCCGGCCGGCACTGCACCACGGCCGGGAATACTGTAGATCGTCCGGTTACCTGGTGGCACCCATTGCGTGATCAGTCCAATGCGGCCGACACCACCCAACGGGAAACGTCCACGCGGCACTGTTCGTATGAGTCCCAGACGTGGGGGAGCTACTGCAAGGCCGGCGGCTCTGCGGCGGGCCTGATATTGTTCGGCGCTCATTAAAGCATGAGGGTCTTCGCGCGGTGACAGTGTGATGCCCTGGACGATGCCGGTTGCCTGTGTGTAGTACCCGTTCCACTGGTTTGCTGTCAGCATGGCGCGTTCATCGCGTCCAGTGATTGCAGCGATGGCGGGATCCGCGGACGCCATGATCAAGGTCGCGCTGGTCATCGGCAGGGCGCTGGCAATGTGCTGCAGGCTTCCCAGTCTTCCCATTCGACCCAGCCCGTTCACGGTGCTGCTCGTCGCGGTTCCCTGCCGGTAGTAGGTTCCGTTCAGCATCTGGTAGATGTTGCCGTCGCTGCCGGGCATCATCGTGCCATTTGCGGCCTGTCCACCCAGGCCGAGAATGTAAGCCAGCACTGTGCCGGCGTTTACGCCGGTCGTTGTCGAATACATCCCTAAAATCTGCGGATCGATGCGGTTGATCTGTTCGGCCGGGATGTCCTGCAGGCCGGTCCAGATTGTGCTGTTCAGTGTGGCAAGTAAAACCGCATCCGGGTATCGGGTGCAGATGCCGGCGGCGTCGAGCGTAAAACCGGATGCGCAATTGTTCGGCGTCGTCGTTGCCGGCGGGCTCACTCCTGGGGGGCAATTGATTACGACTGCGCCATTGGTGCCGTTCGGATAGAGAAAGCATCCATCGTCACCCAGGGGCACGGCTCCAGGGGAATGCGCGTTTATCGGCGTCGTGTTGCCGGTGCCGATGACGGGCAACCCGGGCGCGGCTCCAGTGGATCCGCTGGACCCGCCTGCAGGTAACAGCGCCTCGGCCTGCGGTAACCATTTGTCGCGCGTCAGATATGCAGCTGCGCCGATGGCTGCGAACAATAGGGCTTTACTCATCGCCTCCCGTCACCTCCTGCAAGATTTTTTACGATGTAAAGGCCGGATGCGACTGCACCCAGTGCGCCAACGATAAGCCAGAATTTCGACTCCGTTTCTACTGCAGCTGCCTGCGCGATCGGAGCGGCGATCGTGGCGGGGCAATTCGGTTGCCTCCAGCTGTTCCACGGTGCCACGTTGGGCGCTGGCGTTCGATTTGCCGGCGTGTAGTACAGAGTGCCCGGGGTTTCTGTGCGGGCTCGATCCTGCCGCGCCAGAATCTCACTCATCCAGTTTTGCGACGATTCCGGCTCCATCACTGACAATGTGGTGTATGCCATGTGAGGGCCGGCGACTGCGCTTCCGGAGATGGAACCCAGGCGGGCCGTGTGCGTCGCGGCGGGCCGTATCACGGCTATTCTTCGCTTGAGGTTCAGAGGTGTAGTGGTTCGGATCATAGTTTCACCGAGACGAAAAAACAAAAAGCGCTGCGAGTCCCAGGCCTGCGTATAGAAGCGTGTTGCTGTTGAGTGGGGCGCTCGATGTCGAGCTGCCCGGGGAACCCACCAATACGCCTGTGGCCGCGATCTCTGCAGGCGTCAATCCGGAACTGGACTGTACGCCGGCACAAACCGGAATATCACTGATCGGGTCCAGCAACGTCACGAAACAGTCATACTTTCCGCCTCGCTGCCGGTCTGCAATGCAGTTGTGTCCACCCGGGCCGCCGATCTGCGAACACTGCTGCACGATGGTCTGCCACAACTGACTGAACACAGCGATGCAGGTTGATTGCTCGTCTGGTGTGAGGCAACCGCCGTTCACGGCCGCCTGCTGCTGCGCGTTCGCCAGATTGCGCTGCATCATCGGGATTACCTGATTCACTACCTGCGTGCTGGCGGTGCAGGTTCCACCGCAACCGTTGCCGATACCGAAAGCCTGGATCAATGCGCCTGCAGCTGCTACCGCTCCACCGATGATGGGGCCCACCACGGGAACCGTTAGTGATATGGTCGCGGCGGCCGCGTCGAGGCCGGCGTTTATCTGTTGGCTTGTCGTCGCCTGTGTGGAACCCATACGGGGGAAACTGAACCCTTCGCGATACGTGGGTACGCTTCGTATCATCGACGGCCGCCCGCTAACAGAAGCACGGCTAAAAGTCCCGCACCAATCCATACAGGGCTTATGCTGGTCGACCCGACAACTGAGCCCGTGGCGGGATTGTAAAGCACGCGCTGGCCGTTCTGCTGCGTGATGTAGTACGGCTGTTGGGTCTGACTCTGAATCAACGGCCGCGCGATCTGTGTAAAATCATTTGCCAGCGTCGCCCAGATACTGCTGCCTGATCCGGAACCGCTGCCGCTGCTGTTGTCGATCTGCAACGCGGGGTTGTTGAGGTCGACACTGGGGCCCGTCATCAGGTCGCCTGACCCATAGACGGAATCGCTTAGATCATTGATCCGTGCCAGTTCGTCGTCGAGTGCGTCGCCTAACTTCCGGTTTCGCATTCCGCCTGTGCCGGCGGCCGCTTTGAAATTGTGGATCATGCCGGCGCTCGTTTCCTTGCTTCGACCTTTGCCGGTGAAGCCCTGCCACACTTTGCGCTTGAACGGTCGCGAGTACTCGGCTCCGGGTTCGGGGCCGTTGCTGCTGTCAAAGGGAAGATACTGGCCCGGGTAGACTTCGACCGTGTTGTAAACGTGTGACCACTGATCTGGGAACCGTTCATCGGCCGCGATGGTGACGAATAGGCAATCCATGTTCAGCACGCGGAAGATGGCGGCCGCCAGCATGGAGAACTGTGGACAGTCTCCGATGGGTTCCTCCATGGCCAACATCGCGCAAGGCGTGATGAGGGTCTGGTCAACAAATACGCTGGTGCCCGGTGTGGGTACGTACCGGATGGTGCGCTGCAGCCACCAATAGACAGCGCAGGCTTTTTCATATGCCGGTGAATCGAGATTCAGGCCGGCTTCGTCCAGGGCTTCAGCTGCAGCTGCTTCAACGGCGGGGCTGTTTGCATCCTCGGCCGCCAGAATGTCCATGTAGTGAACTGTCTGCGCCGTCTCGGTGTCGTCTGACGCCATGGGGCGGTCAAACTCCGCGATTCTGACCGGCCGGCCGAACTCCGGAAGGTATACCGTGCGCGTGTCTGCTGCCGTGGACTGCTGCAAGCGTAAATTATGCGCCTGCGGCGTTCAGTTGTTCAACGTCGGAATTTAGACTATTATATTGAAGCTAAAGGAGTTTTAACGAATGGCCGCTCAACCTGATCCGAAACGTGCTGTAGTCACCGATAACCACAGTGAAATAAGGCCGCGCGGTGGCCGGCCGGCTGGTGCGAGAGACACAAAACCCCGCGCGAAACGGGTTTTTTCTGAAAACCAAGGTTTTGACTATTCGCGGGTTAAGTTCACGGTGAATCGAATGACCGATTTCGCCCGCTACATCGAAGGGTATCCGAACAAAGCCGGACTCAAGATGTACCTGTACCGGGTGAAACCCATCATCGACCTTGCACGGATCGGGATCGACGATACCAACATTCGCATCACGACGGAGATAGGGGAAATGACCGAAGAGTTTATAGGCAAAACCTACGGCCGTGGAATGTACAAACTGAAGTTGAACGATATCCAGCGTGAGGGCATCACCGAAATTTGCCGGTGTACGGTCACGATTGACGATCCGGAATTTCCGCCTCCGATCTACGACATTCGGACACTGTGCCTGGGTGAACAGGGGAATCAGGATGAGGTACAGCGACAAATTCAACTGGGTAACCTTGTCCGCGACGCTGGCAGTGGATTCCCGCGTATCCGAACGCAAGGCGATACTGTGCCGGCGGCTGCGGTCCCGGTAGCTGCTGCGCCTGCGCCTGCTCCTGCAGCTGCTACCGGCGGAATCGTGTCCAATGATCTGGCGGCGGAACTGATCCGGGGTTTGCTTCATCGTGCCGGCGACAACCCGGGCGAACGTGTTAAAGAAACCATCGAAATGGCGAAGCTCCTGCAGGCGCAACCGGCGGCCGCTCCTGCTGTCGATATGGAATCGATGATGGAACGGATAATTACCCGGCTGCAGGGCGGCGGCGTTCAGGGTAAATCGCTCGATGACTTTGCCATCTATGAACGGGTTTCCGGATTCATCGACAAAATCAGAGGCACGGCCGGCGACGCTGCCGGCGCTGCAGCTGGTGCCGTGGAATCGCCGGCCGCGTGGGTGGCTTCCTTGCCTGGGATTCTGCGGGAACTTCGTGCCGGCATTCCGGAAGTGATCAATGCGGTTCGCGGGCTCCGCGTGGAAGTGGGCGGCCGGCAAGTCGCGAGTGTTACTCAAGATGGGCCGCCGGCTGCGTTGCCTCGGGCCCAGATGACCATGAAGGACCGCATAGCTGAAGTTGCTCAGATGGCTTTTGAAAAAATGACGGCCGGCGTGAAGGGCCTCGACTTCGCCGTTTACATTTGCATGTATCACCCGGGCGGGTTGGAAGTCTATCGCTTCCTGATGCCGGGGGGAACGCTCGGCGTAATCTCGCTGTGCGCCATGGACGACGTTACCCGGGGCATTGTGAACGATCCGACTATCCGGCCTCAACTGGAAATGTGGCTGGATGACTTCTTCACCTTTGATCCGGATGGCGGCGTCGATGATGGCACTATCGATCATGTCGCGTCGCCTGCTCCTAACGGTGCCGTACCTGCGGGCGCTGCCGCTCCTGTGGGTTCGTCTTCGTCGCGATAGATACCCACGTCGCGCAAAAGTGATTTTCTCCAGCTGGTGCGGAGCCGGTCGAAGTCCGGCTCCGTTGCGCTCTGCATCCGCGTAGCGGCGTAGACCTTTGTCGCCGCGTAGGAAACCAGCACCGACATTTGCGCCTCGTCTTTGTGCCGCTGCGAAATATGCTGATTCATGCGTGAGGCAAGCTGATCGAATTCATTCACCCTTACGAGTGCGGTTCGTGCTTCCTCGGTGTCCGCGTGCTTCGATATTTCCAGATGCTGCGCTAACTCCAGTTCGGCGACGATGATGGTTCCGCAAAGTTCACAAAAGCCTCTCATGGCTTCACCGACCATACGGGTATCGTGGCTAACAGGGCGATGACTGAGCCGATGGCCAATCCTACGATGTGGGCGATTTTCATTGTGTCGCCTCGCTCGTGTCGTCCCGGTAGCTACCCTCTGCGAGTTCAGGCACCCGGGGCCATGGGTCCGGTCCTCGATCCGGCTGTTTCGGCGCTGCCGGCTGCGAGTGATCCAGGCTGAGACAAAAAAACACGATGCCGGCCGCGATGGAAATTGTGTGGGGTGTCAGCATGACGGCCGCACTCCTGAACCTTTGCAGACTCCGCAATTTTTGAACATGCCTGGTATGCCGCGTTCGACCTTGCCGGTTCCCTTGCATCCGGTGCAGGTCCGGTCATTGCGCGGGTGCCGGCTGGTGTCTTCGGGCTTTTCGAGTTCCGCAATGATGGCGTCGAGTTCGGCCGGCGTCATGCGGGTGTACTGTTGCTCTGCTTCCTCCTGCGCCTTCAGGGACTGGATACGGGCATGGGTGCCGGCGGCGTCGGCCGCGATGTGGACTAACAGCAGGGGGCCATATTTTGCGGCGTCGCGTTTCTGGACCCGGGCGCGTGCGATATGCTCGAAGAGTTCGACGGGCGCGTTGCCGGCCGCCTCTAAGATTCTTTTGATTAGTCCGGCGTCTGCTTCCTTGCTCCAGGCTCTCAGCGCGATTCTGTTAGCTGCGGCGTCAAACTCATCAAACCTTTTAGAATCAGTGGAAGTTTTTGTAAACTGTGGTTGTGGGTGACTACAGTTGACCGGGCTGCGGTGGGCGGCTGCGGTGATCTGCATCCGGCCATTTTTGCCCGCCTGGGCGCGGAAACTGACGGGAAAGTCCAACTCACTGCGATAGGTGACCCGGATGACCACGGCCGGCGCGTCCTTCGTGCTCACTGTCACGCCCTGCGGCTTCGATACCTTCCCGGGCTGCACAATGCGTTCTGGCGCGGTTTCCGCCTCGGGAATCGGGTTTTCTTCGTCGGCCTCTTCTTCATCCTCGACGGCGGCCGCCTCGATGTCCTGATTCTTCGCTTTCCATTTTTCGTAGCTGAGTGCGTCTTTCCAGCGTAGCGGCGTTAGTTTGTATTGGCGGGTGACGGTTTCACCGCACCCGGTGAAGTCCCTGACCCCGATAATCCCGTTGTGAATCAGGTATCGCAGGGCGATCTGAACGGTTTTACGTTCCTTCACTCCGCACAGTCTGCAGAGAGTTCCCAGGCTGAGTTTGGTATATTCGGGGCGCTTCATGTCACCCCACGTCTTGCGCTCGATCCAGTAAACGATATCCCGGTGCAGGGCGCTCCCCAGTTTTTGGCCGGTGATGAGAACGTCGCCGTAGGCGTGCGGTGTTTTGCTGTAACCCTTGGGATCGTCGGCCACCGTTTTGGACGGAATGGTTTTATAAGCCTGGCGGGCGCTGGCCTGTTGCGTTGCCGGCTTTTTTGTTACAGGGCGGGGCGCTGGCATGAAAAATTCCCTTTCGCGCCTGCTGCCATTTGGTTATACTTGGGGCAGGTTGCTTGAATGTCGTCTGTGGCTGTGAACCGCTGGCGATGCTTTAACCGGGGGGCTGCTCTTCTCATAGGGGGTGGCCTTTCCTCTTTTTCACGCGGCCTTTTTCTGGCACGCGGCTAATTTCTTTTCCAGTTGTTTCTGCGCGTAACGCTGGTTTCGCAGGCGTCGTAATTTACGTTCATGCTCTGTCGGTTCGGGTAGTCCGAGTTCTTTCCGGCGCTTCTCATGGCGGGCGTTTGCATTAGCTCGATAGATCCGGGTGCGTCGTTCTTTTCTGGTCAGCGCCATAACTCGTCCTTCCCTGACTCTCTCTATCGTCTTGCAACTCAGGTAAAAAAGCTAGTGTTATTTTTCGGTGCCGAATTCCGCCGTCTTTAGTGAAAAATCGCGCGGCATTCTTCACGGCCTGTATTTACTGGCCTGCCGTGAAAAATCTATGGTCATGGAAGACTACAGCATTCGCCTTTTGTTTGTCGGGTTAAAAGACGCCAGATTTGTGGTCGCCGAAGACTACAAACGGCCGGCCCCCTATAAGGTACTTAGAAAAGAAAGAAAGAATCCGCCCTGTGGCGGGTGGGTGGGTCAGTAGTTTTCACTGATCCCGCCCGCCCGCTTCGCGGTATCCTTGTCTGCATGATCCGCACGGCCAACAGGCTCGCTCCAGTCCCGCGTCGGGCTGATCCGCCGGCCGCCATTGCCCTGTTGTTCTTCGGTCATCGCCTGCGGGGTTCGATCTCGCCGGCTGCGCTCGATTCGATCACTGCCGCCATTGTGCAGCGTGAGGGGAATGCTCCGGGGTCGCTGGCTGATCGGAACAATAACCCGGGCAACCTGGTGTATGCAGGCCAACCTGGTGCCGTGCGTGGTGATGGGGGCTTCGCGAAGTTTACGACGAAGGCGGCGGGAATCCAGGCTTTACAAAATCAAATCACGCTGGATGCGGTACGCGGTTCCGATGTGAACGGCCGCCCGATCAATTCCATCAGTGACCTGATTTATTCGTGGGCTCCACCCAATGAAAACGACACGGCCGGGTACATCAGTTTCGTTGCGGCTTCGACCGGGTATGATCCCAATGCGCCGTTGTCTTCGCTCTCCGCATCGAACGATTACACAGTTTCCTTGCCTGTCAGTCAGGATGCCGGTGGCGGATTCGATCTTTCACAACTCACCGCTCAGTTGCAGAGTCCTGTCGACCTGTCGAGCGTTGGTGTCGGCTCTCTGCCGGCTTATGCTGTCGGCCTCGGTGGTCTTCTCGCGCTGGCTCTTGTGACGCGGCTCTAACGTCGCTGTGCTTTGATCCGTGCAATCTTTCGCGCGTAAGTCTTGCGGAGTTCCGGCGGCGTCGCGTGGATGATTACGCCACCTTCGTCGTGGGTGCCGCGTTGGTGGATGCTTACACCGTGGGCATACTGCGCGAATGTCGGCGCGGTGGGATTGTGCTGCAGGAACTTCCGGAGTACGGCCGGCGCGATTTCTCCGCGTGCGGCCATGGCAAAAAATTTCCGGCGCTGCGCGTCGCTCTTGAACGGGTTAGCGGTTTCGATTTTGTCGGCGTAGCGTTCCCGGGTTTCCGGTGGTGTCTGCAGAATCGTTTGCGTGGCCTGCGCCACGTCACCCTGACCGATGCCCAGGAGTACGGCCGCTGCATTGCGGAATTGCTGGAACGTCGGAACGCGGGCCGGGTTGTACTGCCGCGTGCGGATGCCTACGCGGTGCCGTGCCTGGGTGAGTCCCTTCCGCGTGTTGCAACTTTTGCAAAGTCGCATCAGGTTCCCGGGTTCGCCGTCGCTCTCGTTTCCGTTGACGTGATCAATCACGGTGTTTCGGCTACTGGCGCAAAAGGTGCAGCGTTTTTTGCCGGCGGGTACGTTTTTCTGGGCGCGGTATCGCTTGGCGCGGTCGGTGATCATTGCGGTTTGTTCCTCATTTCGCGGCCTTCAAAAATCCCGCTGCCGGCGTCGGGGTGAAATTTCCAGGTGTCGTCATTGTGGAGCCGGCGGGCGACGCAGGAAGCGCACGCGGGGTTGTAGGTCCGGTGGATGGTCTTGTCTAGCCGGCGGCGGGCAATCTGCTTTTCGACTTCAACAACGGGCGTTGGATCGACCATAGGGCAACTCACTTTCCAGAGATGGCGCGGATTAGCTGCCGCTTCAGATAGTTTTTTCCTTGTTCGGCTAGTTCATCAATCGCCTGAAATCCGTTATCGACCATAACGACGGCGGCGGCGTTGACGCTCTCGCGCAAAACTTCCGCCGGTAGCTTGCGCCTTTGCGGTTCGGGTCGCGCTGGTGGCTTCTGTGGGGGCATACGTTGAGCTTAAAACAGATTCAACTGCGCCAGTCGATCATAAATCCGCCCGGGGATCTCCCAGGCGGCGAACGGGGCCCACTCCATTTCCGGCATCAGCCATAACTGGCCGGCGGCTTTCGCGCGGTTGCGTCGCATGATCGCGATGCGGTGGCCGGCGTCGTGCGTCGCGTGGCAACTGGGACACCATAAAACGACGTGCCGGCTGTCGCGCGGATCGTGGGTCTGGTGTGCTCCGTTGATTCTGTCGTGGAATCGGCCGCACTTCATGCAGATTGATCCGTGCTCTTTGATCAGCTGCAGCCGGAATTCTCGCCACGGCTTCAAATAGAACTGGCGGTGCTCGGCTCGGATGGGCACGGCGTCACAATCCAAACCAGCGTTTGCGGGGCGTTGGTGGCTGCGCTCCCAGTAGCCGGCGCGTAACGGGCACATGGTCCTGCGCCTCGAATTCCTCGACCAGCTGGCGCTGCTCGATGTTCACGGCGACGCCGGATTTCTGGCAATCCTCGATACGGTGCCGCATGGCGGTGTGGTGGTCGCGTTCGGGGTCGCCGGTCCTCGGCAACTTCGCGGCACAGTTCCCGCAACGAAAAAACGTGGCCTCGCGGCGGCCGCCGGTTTGTTGTCCGCCGATCACGATGTTAATTTCTGAAAGTAGAATCGAGATTTCGACCTCGCCGATTCGCACTTTCAAAACCTGTTCCTCGAGGCGCATATCCTCGGCGCGGCGTGTGACCTCGGATCGGCCTGTGGTGATCACTTCGTTTTTGTCGTTCATTCTTCTATTCTCCTGGGTTCGTCGGTCAAGTGGCACCCGCAAAGCTGGCACCGTCCAAAGGTTAGCTCTTTGTGCTGGCAGAGTGGCAAGCCCTGCAGACATCGGGCGCACTTCCAGCCTTCGCGCGGCGGGTAACCCTGCGGCACTTCAAAAAAGTTATGGCAGTGGCAACACTTCCGGATTTCGTTCGCGTCGCTCTGTCGTGGCTTTAGATCATGCTCGGGCATTTCGTTTCTTCCTTGCTGTGCAGTGGTGGGCGCGTTCTTTCGCACGCTTCACGGTCATCAGATCGCAAGGGCATCTGCGGGCGCGGGATCTCGGCCGGCCGGCTCCGGGGCGTGCGCCTCCGCGTTTCTTCATTCGGGCTTGTTCCAGATAGCAGCCATGGCGCGGCGGGCCTCGGCCGCCGGGATCCGCTCGTAACGCGGGCAGCCTCCCACATGGTCCGGGGCGTCGGCGTATCCCGGGCACGTCATGCAACGCACGGCGGGGCGACCTGACGCCTGCATAAATGATTCCCGCGTGTGGTGGGCAATGATGGTGCAGCCGGCGCGATTTGCGCGCCGGTCTGGTCTGAGGCTTTCACTCTCGATGATTTCGGCGTCGTCGCTCATTTCGGGCCGTCACCTTTTCGCGGATCTCTGAAAAATGGGGAAAGTTTGCTAGGGATGTCCTGCAGGCGAAGCTCGTATACCCGGCCGGCCGTGTAGAGGCTCAGAATCTGGCCGGTCTGGGGGCCGATATCGAAACTGATCGCGTCCAGTTCCAGGGGGAACTGCAGCGGGGTCAGGGGTGGGGGCGGCGGGTCTTTGTGGATCGCTTTTGGTGATCTGCTTTTTACTGCGGGTTTTTTCTTCATGCGTTTGATTTTGTCGGAATCGTTTTGATATTGTCAATGGGTGGATAAATTAACCCGTTCTGAACTGATCGAACTGGCCACGAAACACCGTGACCGCGTGGACGAACTGGAATTGCTCCTTGCTCGGCTGCATAAGAAAATAGGGCGCGATCTCGGAATTGATCCGGCCGGCTGGCTCTATCCGAAGCGCAAAAAGCCGGGGCGTATCAAATGATGGACGAACGGGACAAAGGGCTATTGGCTGAGAACCGGGGCCGTCTGAAGATGCTGGCCACGCGCGTACCCATGGGCCTTTATCTTCGCCTGGTGGCGTTCTCGAATGAAACCGGGATCACAATAGAAACGGTCGTTGCCGAAGCGCTTATCGCTCGATTGACGGGCTACCGTGAGGATTTGGAAAGGCCGGCGGCGTGAAACTGATTACAGGCAACTTTCTGGAACTGATTCCCAGAATTCCGGCTGCGCCTCGCGGCGTCGCACTGGCCGGCAAGATTCAAAGGATCGACGGCTCGACGGTGGCGCTCGATATCGTCGGCACGTGTGAGGGGTTTCTATTTGAGATTTTCTGGCGTGAAACCTACGCGGTGCGCGTCGTGGATGGCTATCTGTTTGAAGTCGGGCGCTCGGTTTCGCCGGCTGACTGGACTGGAAGGTTTCAAGCGCAATAATGCCTAATTTTTATGAACTCCACGAACACGCCCGCAAACTCGCCGATTTGACCGCACCCGGACAACAGCACCCGGGACTGCATACATGGGGTCAATTCGTGTGTGAAGAGTGGAGAGCCATAGTAACGATGTGGTCGCCTGATTCGGCCGGTGTGCCGCTGGCTGCGCGTTGTGCTCACTGCGGGGATCTACTGACCGCTGACCAGGCTTGGGGGCACAACTGCGGCGGGCCGTCGCGCGTGCCCGGGTTGTCGCCTGAAGCTCTTAGCGCGGAATTTGATAAATGGTGGGTCAGACACGAGCCGGTGCATTCTGACGGGCAACGGCCGGCCTTCATGGACGGTTACAGGCTCGGGCTGAATGCGCTCAATGCGGCGGTGCGCTCACTTCCTCCGGAACCCCCGAAATCTACCCATGGCTGGCTGACTCGGCTGGACGGGTGGGGTGCGATCACACCACTACATCTAGTGGTTGTCGGTTTCCTTGTTGGCGTCATCGTCGGATTACTCAAATGACGCCGAAATTTTCGTATGGTAAATCCGTGGAAGTACAGGTCGCCGGGGAGTGGAAACCGGGCGTCGTTAATTTTGTGTGGCGCGGGGTCGATCTCGAAACCAGACGGAAGATTTTTCAATATGACGTGGTTTTAGAAGGTTCGGGGCCTTCGGTGTACGTCGCCGCAAAGGTTTCAGAATCCGAAGTGCGCCGGGTTAACCGGGCGCGGGGCCGTCGCCGCGTGCTGCGAGCTCACAGCCTGAAACCGGGGCTTTTAACATAATTGCCGTTACAGGAACTTTAGTCCATGACGCTCACAATGACGCGCGATGAATATCGGCGCAAATTTCGCGATGACTGGGAACGCGGGTTCCGTTCGCGCTTTCCCGGCCATGCGCTTCCCGAGATGCCTGATTTGTTCGCGGATAGTGAAAACGAGTGGCGGGCCGGTTACCTGGACGGCTTTGAGGGACTGAGCCGACAGCCGATTCCTGATACCGGTCCGTGGAAGCCTGCCTACGATTCCGGCTTTGATGCCGGTGCTCAACAGAGGGGAGCGAATTGAAAGATTCGCCGTTACAGGAACTTCACAATGGAACACTCACAAAGGGACCAGACGTTAGACGATGCCGATTTTCGGCGGCGGGTGGGCGTGCGTGCCGTCTTTCTGCTCGGGGAAGCAATCGACAGGAACGGGGGGCAGTACAGTGGCTCTCTGGTTCCAAACATCACCAGCGTGGCTCACATTCTCGCTGATTCGACAATCGCGGAACTTCGTCTGATGGTGGAACAGTACCCGCTTCTGAATCCAGAAGTTGATCCGATACCGCTGCTCTTTCCGGGGGCGAATTGAAAGATTCGCCGTTACAGGAACTTCACTCCAGGAGACTCACATTGCACATAGTCACAGAATCGAACGGAACGCGCCACTTTCAGGCCGGGGGCCGATATATCGGTCTGGTGGTTTCTTCGCGTCCGGTGTGGGGCTGGAACTTCTTCACACATCGATGGTGGGGGAACTTTGCCTCTGATGCGCCGGGGCCGCTGACTCGCACGTATCGGCGGCTGTCGATGCGGTTCTTTGATTTTTCGGTTTACTGTGGGCAGGCTCAACAGAAGGGAGCGAATTGAATGCGATGGGTTGAAAAAAAACTGTTTCGGCTCGGGCCGGTTGCTGCGCTGCCGTTTATTCTTTTGTGGGTCGGTGTCGCGCTTTGGCTGATGCGCATGGGGGCGAAGTGACTAGATCAATGAACAGCGTAACGGTTAGGACCGATGAGGAACGGCACATCTGGATTGAGCAGCCGGACAGCGGCGACGGTCCCGACTGTGTTGTGGTCGACCCTTCACAAGTGCCCACGCTGGTGAAGTGGCTCCAGGAAGCTGCCGCCGAAATTGAGGGGGCGAATTGATGGACCAGGACGAAATATCGAAGTTTTTCACTCGCGGGGCGGTGATGTTTCTAACCTGCCGGATTTGTGGTGTGCTCGTCAAAGCCAACGATGGGGCTACCGCTGCTGCGGAATTGCATGTGAAGCACCATGAAGCTATGGCCGCCGCATTCCGCCTGTTGCGGTTGAATGAGGGCCGCTCCACTCCTTTGGCTGTGCTCGGTGAGGCTGTAGAGGCTCACGAACTGGGGGAGAATTGATGGACCTGGCCGAAAAACTCGAACGGCTCTATCTTTTCTGCATCGTTCACGAGCTTGAATTTTTTGCGGGCGCTAACGGCGGGGTCGTCATCCAGTCGGGCAATGATGAGGTTTGCGTCGGGGCGCTCGGGCCTGACGGCTGGACCTATACGGGAAACTTTCCGGAAGTGGACGCATGGACGCGGAGTGTGTTCAGTGAATCGCAGGTACCGCGCAAGGGGGCGAATTGAACCCAAAGACTCACTTCGTACCGCCTCCGATTTGCCCGCCTCCGACGAATCCGCGGAACGTCCCTGATACCTGGCCTGCGAGATCCAGGGGCGAAATTGTCTCGATGGTCATTGGGCCGGCATGAAAGCTATGCGTTGCCACGAACGCATGAAGCAATTCCCCTGCAGCTGCAGCTGCTGAAGCGGTAACCGTTGAAACATCCGGTTGTACTTCAACGTGTCCGGTGCCGAACGCGTCGACGGGGCTTGAATCGAACCCGCTGTACTCGTGGATCGCGGCCGCCCAGTCGAGAATGTCGCCGGGGTTCGTGGGTGGCTTTACAACGATGCTGATGAGGTTGGCACCACCCACGATTCCGGTTGTATAGAAGCTGGCAAACTGGTTGCCGGTGAAAATCGGATTCAATTCGAAAATCCGGTGATACGTGTTTCCTTGCGTGTCGGTCACTTCGAAGTGATCCGGGTTTCCGTTCAACATGAAGAGATCCACGACAATGGCATTTCCCGGGGTTGTGGCGGCCGGGAACGCCATGGTGAACCCATCGACAAAGACGTTTTGCGGCGACGCTGCAGCGGCCGCCTGGACGAAATGTATCGAGGTTCCCTTGAAGCTGATCAGGCCGGCCACCATGTCCTGATTCCCGCTATACGTCTGGGTCATCGTGACGACGTAGGTGGCTGTACTGGCGGCTGGTCCGTCCCAGCTCCAGATGCCGTCAAAATTATGGGCGAATGTGCGCGGCGTCCAAATCATCCGGGTTCTGGATTCTCTGCACAGTTCAACTGAAGAAGCCGAAAATCTGCATATTGAAAACCACCGAATTGGTGGAGGGTGTACCGCCTCCTAACGTCAATCTCCATGCCAGCCCGGTATTTGCCGGCACGGTGATGCTTGAGCCGGCGGTAAAGCTGGTGATGGTCATGTTTCCAAAACCTGTACCGGTCACTGTGAGGGTGATGGCGGTATCGAGAACGGTGAACGCTGCCTGCACGTATGGAGTGCCGGCAACAAAAAGATTCGATAAAAGGTCCAGCGTCGCAGTGGAAGCATTTCCTATGCCTCCGGGCCCTGAATCGCTTTGTAGAATTACTTTCGTGATCGTGAAACGACTGGGGAAGGGTATGCCTATATTCGTGGCAGATGCGTTTGAACCCGCTGCGGCGGGATAGACCGTGTGCCAGACTACTGTGCCGCTGGCGGTGCCCGATCCTGACCCCAACAGTGTGCCCACGTTGAGCACCTGAGTCAGTGGCGGGGTGCTCGAATCAATCACCATAACGTCATAAATTGAAGCGGTGACGTAAAGGGTGATCGCTGCACCTACTTTGACGGTGACAACATCGGGGGCGCTTACAAAACCCTCCCAATAGATGCCATTGCCCGGAAAAGTTCGGGGCGTAACTATGACTGTCATTCCGACAGTCGCACCCACCACGGCCGCCGTTGTGGTGAATGCGCTGCCGCCGAAAATTTCAGTTCCGCCGATTAGCGGAGTTACGCCCGTGAAGGTGGCCATTGGTTTAGAAGAGACGCTGAACGAACAGGTACGCGTCGTAGTTGGTTCCGGTCAGTCCGGACACTGCAACCGCTC
>Ga0163163_10001236_pt1 | contig 21594 bp, 15 predicted proteins | sample S65metaG_FD_119766 | JGI IMG/M metagenome (GOLD analysis project Ga0163163, IMG submission 119766) | Switchgrass rhizosphere microbial communities from Kellogg Biological Station, Michigan, USA - S6-5 metaG | ecosystem: Host-associated > Plants > Roots > Rhizosphere > Soil | place: USA...
ACCACGGCCTTCGACATCAGGTCGGTGCGGTACTCCTCGTACGCGTGCGCGAGCACGCCGTTGATCACGCGTTCGTCGACCCCGCCCTCCCCGAGCCACTCGGCGGCGAGCCGGGCGTGGTTGGCCGCGTCGTCCCCGGTGTGGTCCTGGTCGAGGTCGTGGAACATGCCGGTCAGACCCCACAGGTCCTCGTCCTGCTCGAAGCGCCGGGCGAGCCCGCGCATCACGCCCTCGACCGAGATCAGGTGACGGACCGTGGTCTCCTTCAGGCATTTCTCACGGCACAGGGCGACGGCGGCCTCTCGGTCCATCAACCCGCCGGCACCGCCTCGGGCCGCCGCTGGTCCTCGAGCGCATAGGGCACGCTGGACAGGATGACGTTCGGCTCGAACAGGAACAAGCGCTTGACGAACAACGCGTTCTGGTTGTGGAGCAGGAAGTGCCACCGCTTCGACACGATCAGCTCGGACATGACGACGATCACCAGGGTTCCCGGCTTCGACGTGAAGCGACGGACCTCCTCCAGCATCGGCCGGGCAAGGTCCCGGAAGGGCGCCTCGACGATGTCGAGCGGGATCCGCATGCGCTCCTCCACCCACGACTCCTGGATCCGGCTGGCCTCCTCGGGATCGAGCTCGAAGTACACCGCGCGCGTCTCCGAGGCCTCGAGCGTCTCGGCGTAGTTCACCGCGCGCTTCGTCGCGTCGTTGACGCTCGAGACGAACGCGAGCGCGACGGTCCGCGCCGGGATCAGCGGCCGGATCTGCCTCGGGGTCGGCTCGTCCTCGGAGACGACGATGGGAACGTCGGTCACCACGATGTTGGGCTCCCGCAGCAGGCCGGCCTTCAGGCGAACGAGCTGGGACCGGCCGACGAGGTAGCGGAGCAGCGACGGCTGCACCATCTCGGGGATCACCACGTTGACGAAGTCCTCCGGCGTGCGGTCCACCCTGGCGACGTAGTCACGCAGCGCGTCCAGCAGGCTCTCGGTCCGGACCGGCAGCGGCTCGAGCCGTGCGATCCCGCCCGAGAACGTCCGCCACCGCTCCTGCAGGTCGTACGGCACGTCCCCGTCGGGCTCCTGCACCGGATGCACGACCCGGAGCTCGCCCGGACGGATCGACCGGATCGCGCCCAGGGCTGCGGCGGTCGCCGCGTCCAGGTCGCGGACGACCAGCACGATGTGGTTGATGCCGAGCCCCCCCGACCGGACCGCGTTGCGCCGCAGCTGTCGCATCACCACCAGGTAGTGCCGGTGGATCGTCAGGAACGCCGCCACGAGGATGGCCATGAACAGCATCGAGAGCCAGCCGCCGGCGGTGAACTTCGAGACCGTGACGACGATCAACACGAGACCGGTCGCGGTAGCACCGATCACGTTGATCACGATCGCGCGTCGCCAGATGCGCGCCGGCGTGGTGCCCGCGCGCCGCTCGCGCGACCAGTGGACGACCATCCCGCTCTGCGACAACGTGAACGACATGAACACGCCGATCACGTACAGCTGGATCAACCGCGTGAGGTCGGCGTTGAACGCGAAGATCATGATCGAGGAGACGATCGCGAGCACGACGATGCCGTTGGAGAAGACCAACCGGTCGCCGCGGTTCACGAACTGCCGCGGCATGTACCGGTCGCGCGCCAGGATCGACGAGAGCCTCGGGAAGTCCTGGTAGGCCGTGTTCGCGGCCAGGATCAGGATCGCCGCCGTGAAGAACTGCACGACGTAGAAGCCGAGGCCACCGTCGTACACCGCGTACGCGATCTGCGCGGGGATGGAGCGGACGTCGCTCGCCACCGTCCCCGGGACGTGCACGGCCAGCCACGAGATCCCGAGGAACATCGTGATCGCGATGACGCCCATGATCGCCAGCGTCTGCGCCGCGTTCGTCGCCTGGGGGCGCCGGAACGCCGGCACGCCGTTGGAGATCGCCTCGACGCCCGTGAGCGCGGTCGCGCCCGAGGAGAAGGCCTTGAGGACGGCGAAGACTCCGATCGCGGTGGCCACCGTCGCCGCGTTCGCGATCGGCTCGACGGGGGCCGTCGCCGGGCAGCCGCCGACGCACTGGTACATCCCGATCGCGATCGTCGCCAAGATCGCGGCGACGAACCCGTACGTCGGGATCGCGAACACCGTGCCGGACTCGCGCGCCCCGCGCAGGTTCGCGATCGTGACGAGCCACACGAACCCGATCGACAGGAACACCTTGTGGTCGTTGGCCGCCGGGAACGCCGACCCGATCGCGAAGACCCCGGCCACGATCGAGACGACCACCGTCATCATGTAGTCGACCAGCAGCGCGGCGGCGGCGATGAGCGCGGCCCAGGTGCCGAGGTTCTCCTTGCTCACGATGTACGCGCCGCCACCAGAGGGGTACGCGCGCACGGTCTGCCGATACGAGATCACGACGATCGCCATCAGCGCGGCGATCGCGCCCGAGATCGGGAGCACCAGCCCCTTGAAAACGGTGCTCACGATCGCCAGCTGGATGAAGATCTCGCCGGTCGCGTACGCCACGGACGACAGCGCGTCCGACGCGAACACCGGGAGCGCGAGGACCTTCGGGAGCAGCGTGTGTTCGAGGTGCGCGCTCGAGAACGCGCGGCCGACCAGGATGCGCTTGAGGACGGGCCCCGTGGGCTTCGGAGCGGTGCGGGCGCTCACCGTCCTGTCCTCAGACCCGCGTGGCGACCTCGCTCGGCTCGATCCGGAGGTGGAACGGCACGCTCGTGACCACGACCGAGGGTTCGAACAGCAGCAGGCGCTTGATGTAGAACGCGGTCTGGTTGTGCAGGAGGTTCTCCCACCAGTGCGCCGGGATGAGCTCGGGCAGGACGACCGTCACGATGGTGTCCCCGCGGTCCGTCTGCTTGCGGATCTCGTCCAGCAGCGGGATGCCCAGGTCGCGGAACGGCGCCTCCACCATCACGAGGGGCACGTCCATCCCACGCTCGTGCCACGCGTCCACCACGCCCTCGGCCTCCTCGGGGTCGCCCATGAAGTAGAGCCCCTCGACGTGCGTCGGCCGCAGCGACTTCGCATAGACCACCGCGCGGACCGTGGCGTCGTGCACACCCGAGACCGGCACCAGGACGACATGACGCACGACGTCGGTCGGATGCTCGGCGTGCGATCCCGCCGAACGCTCCCGCTCCTCGGGCACCAGCGGGACGTCCGTCACGACGACGCCCGGCTCGAACAGCAAGGCGCTCTTGAGGAACAGCGCGCGGCGCCGGCGCAGGAACTGGATCCACGACTTCGAAACGAGCACCTCGGGGATCACTACGGTCACGAAGTCGCCCTCGTCCCGGGGCAGGAGCCGGACACGTCGCTTCACGGCCCGGCCCGGATGGTCGTCCCCACCCTCGAGGACCTCGAGCTCCCCGAGCCGAGGTGCGAGGTCGCGCCAGGCCACCGCCGTCTCGCGGAAGCGGTCTGGCGGCCCGACGAACAGCGGCACCACGGCCTCCGCCCGCACCGCACGCAGGTAGCGGACCGCGTCCAAGATCGCGGGCCCCAGGTCGTCGACGAGCACGAGGAACGTGTTGCCCGGTTCCGCGCTCGCGTCCAGACGGCGTTCGCGCAGGATCCGGCCGATCTTCTCGTAGTGGTGGTGCACCGCTAGGAAGAAGCCGACGATGATCGGGATCGCGAGGATCACGATCCAAGCCCCGCGCGAGAACTTCGTGAGCGTGACGATCACCAGGACGACGCCGGTCGTCAGCGCCCCGATCCCGTTGATGAACGCGTACCGCTGCCAGTTCGGTCCCTTGATGCGGATCCAGCGGCGCACCATGCCGGTCTGGGACAGGGTGAACGCCGTGAACACGCCCACCACGTAGAGCTGGATCAGATGCGTCAGCTCCGCGTCGAACAGCCACACCAACAGGGACGCGAGCGCCGCGAGCACGAGGACGCCGTTCGAGAACACCAATCGGTCCCCACGGTTGCGGAACTGCGACGGCATGAACCGGTCGCGCGCCAAGATCGCGGAGAGCCGGGGGAAGTCCTGGTACGCCGTGTTCGCCGCGAGGATCAAGATCCCGACGGTGAACGCCTGCAGCACGTAGAACAGGAACCCGCCCGAGAACACGGTCTCGCCGATCTGCGCGAGCACCGACGGCGCGACCACCTCGTCGCTCACGCGGATCCCCAGCGCGCGGCTGAGGATCGTGATGCCGAGGAACATCGTGATGCTGATCACGCCCAACGTCGCGAGCGTCGCCGCCGCGTTCTTCGACTGCGGGCGGCGGAACGCCTGGACGCCGTCCGCGATCGCCTCGACCCCCGTCAGCGCCGTCGCGCCGGACGCGAACGCGCGGAGCAGGACGAACAGGCTGAGCGCCTGCACCACCGGGAGCTCCAGGTCCGCTGAGGCCGCCACCGGGCAACCGCCGATGCAGCGGACCGCCCCGACCACGAGCGTCAGGAAGACCATGATCACGAACCCGTACGTCGGCACCGCGAACAGCGTCCCCGCCTCCTTCACGCCACGGAGGTTCAGGACGGTGATCAGCAGGATGAACGAGATCGCGATCTCGACCCGGTACGGCTCGATCGAGGGCGCGGCGGAGACCACCGCCACGGTGCCGGCGGTGACGCTCACCGCAACGGTCAGCACGTAGTCCGTCAGGATCGCCGCGGCGGCGATCAGCCCCGGCAGCGTCCCGAGGTTCTCCTTGGAGACGATGTAGGAGCCGCCGCCTCGCGGGTACGCGCGGACGGTCTGCCGGTACGACGTCACCACGATCGCGAGCAGGAGCGCGATCGCCCCGCCGATCGGGAGCATCGAGCTGAGCGCCGCCGCGCCCGCCAGCGCGAGCACGAGCATCATCTCCTCGGTGGCGTAGGCGACCGAGGAGAGTGCGTCCGACGACAGGATCGGAAGCGCGAGCAGCTTGGGCAGCAGCTGGTGCTCCTGCTTGTTGGTCGCCAGCGCCCGGCCGAGCAGCAGCCGCTTCACCACGCCGCGGGGAGCCTGGGTTCGTTGCGCGGTCGCCATCGCGCGGGATTCTAGGCCGCGGGTCGGGCCTCATGGGGCCGTCGGCGCCGGCGGGGCCTGCGACGGCGCGGGAACCGGCAGGGACTCGTCGCCGATCCACCGATACCCCACGCCCGGCTCGGTCAGGATCAGCCGGGGGGCGCTCGCCGCGTCCCCGAGCTTGCGCCGGATCGCCCGGACGTAGACGCGGAGGTAGTGGCTCTCGCTCGCGTACCCGGGCCCCCACACGCGACGCAACAACCACTGATGGGTCAAGAGCTTGCCCGGGTTGGTCACGAGCGCCTCCAGGACCGCGTACTCGGTCTTGGTCAGGTGGATCCGCTCGCCGTCGAGAGTCACCAGCTGCTTGCCGAGGTCGATCTCGAGCGTCCCGAAGGTGAGCGTCGCGGGCTCGGCCTGGTCGGCCGGGCTGCGTCGCAGCGCCGCGCGCAGCCGCGCGAGGACCTCCTCCATCCCGAACGGCTTGGTCACGTAGTCGTCGGCCCCAGCGTCGAGCGCGGCGACCTTGTCGGCCTGCCGGTCGCGGACCGACAGGACGATCACCGGCACGTCCGAGAACGAGCGGACGCGGCGGATCACGTCGGTGCCGTCGAGGTCCGGCAAGCCGAGGTCCAGGAAGACGAGGTCGAGCGCGACCTCCGCCACCGCGACGATCGCCTCCTCACCGTTGGACGCGGTCCGGACCTCGTAGCCGTGGGCCTCGAAGCTGGTCCGCAACGCGCGCCGGATCTGCGATTCGTCGTCGACGACGAGCACGCGGGTCACGCGCCCCGCTCGGCGGCACCCCGAGCGGCCTCCACGGAGCGTTCGGGACCGCCGTCCCCGGGGGTCGAGCCCTCCGGCGCCGGCAGCTCGAACACGACCGACACGCCGCCGGTCGGCGCGCCCTCGATCCGGATCCGACCACCGTGCGCGAGCACGATCGCCCGAGCGATCGTGAGCCCGAGCCCGCTGCCGTGACCGCCGGCATCGCCCTGGTAGAACGCCTCGAACACGCGCTCGCGCTCCCCGGGCGCGATCCCCGTGCCCTGGTCCGAGATCCGGACCTGCACCGCGTGTTTCCAGGGCGTGATCGCGATCGCGATCTCGCCGCCGGGCGGGGAGAAGCGCGCGGCGTTCTCGAGCAGGTTGGTGAAAACCTGGTCGAGCTGGACGGGGTCGGCCGAGATCTCGGGCGTGTCGCGGATCAATGTCCGGACTCGGAAACCGGACAGGCGCGGCTGCAGCCGGTGGAGCACCGACTCCAGGATCTCGTCGATCGCGACCGGCTGCTTGGATGGCGTGAGAGCCCCAGCCTCGAAGCGTGCGAGGTCGAGCAGGTTGCCGAGGAGGCGGTTGAGCCGGTCGGTCTCCTCCAGCACCGTCTGCAGCAGGTCGCGGCGTTGGGCGTCGTCGTGCGCGGCGTCGTCCTGAAGGAGACTCGTGACGGCCGCCTTGATCGACGCGAGCGGCGTCCGCAGGTCGTGGGTGACCGCGGAGAACAGCGCGGCCCGCGCCTGGTTGGTCTCGGCATCGAGCCGCGCGAGGTTCACCTGTGCGTCGAGCCCGGCGCGCTCCAGCGCGATCGCGATCTGCCGCGCGGCCGCCTCGAGCAGCCGCAGGTCCTCGCGGCGGATCGGCGGCTGGCCCTCGGCGCGGACCACGACCAGGGTCCCGAACACCTCGCCGCCGACGTCGAGTGGGAGCCGGCGTTCCTCGCCCGACGGGGTGTGCTCGCGGGTCTGGACGATCTCGTACGTGCGGCTCCCCGTCCTCGCTCGGATCTCGCACCGCGCGAGGTGCAGCGGGCCGAGCAGCGATCCGGCGAAGTCCTCCAGGACGCGTTCGAGGCGCTCGCCCGACAGGACCTTCGTGGCCAGGTAGCTCAGCAGCCGCGACTCGCGCTCGCCCTGAGCCGCCCTCGCCCGCTCCTCGAGCGCCCGGGCGACGAGCGAGCCCACGATCGCCGCGACCACGAGGAACGCGACCAGCGCGACCGCGTCCTCGGAGTCGGTGACGCGCAACGTGTGCAGCGGCTCCGTGAAGAAGTAGTTGATGCACAGCAGGCTGAGGACCGACGCGACCAGGCCGCTCCACAGGCCACCGACCGCCGCGGCGATGACGACGCCGAGCAGGTAGATCGAGATCGCCCCGAGCTCCCTCCCCGGCTGCAGGACGAGGCCGAGCCCCGTCGCGATGGCGGGCGCGAGCAGGGCGGTGCCCACCGACCGCACCTTGGAGGATCTCTGCAGGTTCCCGAGCACGCTCACACGCTCAACGCTACGGCTTGGCTACGGGTTCTTCACGCCATGGGGGGACGCTTTCACACGACGTTTACGCACGCGGGCGCACGCTCTGAGGGTGAGCACCCACCTGCGTCCCGAGACCACCCAGCAACCCCGGATCGAGCCGGCTCCCGGGCCGCCGCCCGGCTCCCGCCGGCGCGGGCCGCGGTCGCCCGGCGAGGGCGTCGAGCCCCTGCCGCCCGGAACGGGTCACGCGCTCAAGCGGGTGTTCCTCGGGCCGGCGCTCCCGACCGCGCAGCTCAGGCACGAGCGGCTCGGCAAGCCGACGGCCCTCGCGGTGTTCGCGAGCGACAACCTGTCCTCCGTCGCCTACGCGACCGAGGAGATCCTGAAGGTCGCGGTCCCGGCCGTCGGTGTGCTCGCCTTCTCGCTCGTCATGCCGGTGACCTTCGGGATCTTGGCGGTGCTCGCGATCCTGCTGTTCTCGTACCGCCAGACGATCAAGGCCTACCCGAGCGCCGGCGGCGCGTACATCGTCACGAAGGACAACTTCGGGCTCCTCACCGCCCAGCTCGCCGGCGTCGCGCTGCTCACCGACTACGTCCTGACGGTCTCGGTCTCGGTGGCAGCTGGGGTCGCGGCGATCACCTCGGCCGCCCCGGGGCTGTACGCGTACCGTGTCGTGCTCTCGGTCGCGTTCATCTGGCTCATCGCGTGGGGGAACCTGCGCGGGGTCCGCGAGTCCGGACGCTTGTTCGCGGTCCCCACCTATTTCTTCATCGTGATGATGTTCGTGCTCCTCGGGACCGGGATGGTCCGAGCGCTCGCCGGCGATCTGCACCCGCTGCCCATCCCGCCCGATGTGGCCGAGACCACCGGCGCGATCGGCCTGTTCCTGATCCTGCACGCGTTCGCGTCCGGCGGCGCCGCCGTCACCGGGGTCGAGGCGATCTCCAACGGCGTGCCGGCCTTCAAGCCGCCCGAGTGGCTGAACGCGCGCACCACGCTGATGTGGATGGGCAGCCTGCTCGGCGTGATGTTCCTCGGGCTCTCGTTCCTCGCGATGAAGCTGAAGGTCACGCCGAGCGAGACCAAGACCGTCATCTCCGAGGTCGGGCGCGCGATCTTCGGGAGCGGCCCGGTCGGGACCGCGATGTTCCTGATGCTGCAGGTGGCGACGACGCTGATCCTGATCCTGGCCGCGAACACCTCGTTCGCCGACTTCCCGCGCCTGGCGAACTTCCACGCGAGGGATCACTTCATGCCTCGGCCGCTCACCAAGCGGGGACAGCGGCTGGTGTTCTCGAACGGCATCATCGGTCTCGCGATCGCCTCGACCCTACTCGTGATCCTGTTCCGAGCCGACGTGCACAAACTGATCCCGCTGTACGCGATCGGCGTGTTCACGTCGTTCACCCTGTCGCAGGCCGGCATGGCCAAGCGCCACCTCCGCCTTCGCGAACCCGGCTGGCGCCACGGTCTCGCGATCAACGGTCTGGGCGCCGTGACCACCGCGGTCGTCACCGTGGTGATCGCGATCACGAAGTTCGCGCACGGCGCGTGGGCGGTGATGGTGTTCGTCCCAGTGATGGTATGGATCCTCGTCCGGATGAACCGCCAGTACCTGCGCGAGCACGCCGAGCTCGACCTAGGGCTGGAGGCGTTCGAGCAGGGCCCGCGCGGGCGTCCGATCTCGGTGCTGATCGTGGAGGACCTCGACCGGAAGACGATGCACGCCCTCCAGTACGCCAACACGATCCACTCGAGCATCACCCACGCCGTCCACCTCGAGGGCGACCCCGCCGATGACGAACGCCTGTCGGCGCGCTGGGCGGCGCTCGGTATCGACGTCCCGCTCCGGTTCCTCCCGAGCGAGGGCGACCCTTCCGCGGCGATCGCGGCCTACGCTGAGGAGCTCCCCGGGGACGGGGACGTCACGGTGATCGTCCCCGGCCCCGCCAGGATGGGGCGGCTCGAGCGGCTCCGCCGGGGCCGGACCGGGGCGCGCCTCGCCCGCGAACTCGCACCGAACCCGCGTGTCCGGGTGACCCTCGTCCGCGACCACCCCGAACCTCACGCGATGGACAGCGAGCCGGGTCACGGCGGCGGACGCCTGCTCCCGCGAGCGATCCACCGGGTCGTAGTGCTGGTCGATCGGCCGGATCGAGCGGCGATGCAGGCCGTGCGCTACGCGCTCTCACTGGGGGTCGAGGAGGTCGTGGCCGTCCACGCCGCCGTGGACCCCGACGAGCAGGAGGAGCTGATCTCGAGCTGGATGGACCTTCGGGTCCCGATCGCGCTCGACCTGGTCGAATGCTGGGACCGCGACGTGGCCCGGTCCGTCGAGCGGTACGTGGTCGACCTGATGGCGGCGGACACCGAGGTAACGGTCGTGCTCCCTCGGCGGGACTTCGCCCGCGTGACCCAACGCCTGCTCCACGACCGGACGAGCCGCGGCATCGCGCGAGCCCTGGGGCGGTACGAGCACGTGGACGTGACCGTCGTGCCCTACTTCTTCGGCAGGGACGGGTCCGCTGCGAGCGGCCCGGCGTCGCCGGAGGACGTCGCCGCTGCGACGGCCGACCAACCGCGTTAAGGTAGCCAGCCGTGCGCGTGATCATCATGGGCTGTGGCCGTGTCGGCATCCTGCTCACGCAGGAGCTCTCCAAGGCCGGGCACGAGATCACCGTCATCGACAAGAACGCCGCGGCGTTCCAGCGCCTGCCCCCGGGGTTCGAGGCTCGGACGATCGTCGGGCTCGGGTTCGACCGGGACGTACTCGAGGACGCCGGGATCAAGGAGGCGGACGCGTTCCTCGCGGTCTCTAGCGGCGACAACTCGAACATCCTGTCGGCCCGCGTGGCGCGCGAGACGTACCACGTTCCGAAGGTGATCGCGCGGATCTACGACCCGATGCGGGCGGACATCTACGAGCGCCTGAACATCCCGACCGTCTCCACGACCCGGTGGGGCGTTAAGCAGATGATCCTGATGCTCACGCACCCCGGCGAGGAGATCAAGGAGACGCTCGCGGCCGGCGACCTGTTCCGGATGCGCGTCGAGATCCCGTCGCACCTCGTCGGCAAGCCGGTCTCCTCCCTCAACATGGAGGGCAAGATCCTCGTGGCCGGCGTCGATAGGGGCGGCAAGGGGTTCGTCCCCGTCGCGTCGAGCACGTTCCAGGAAGGCGACTACGCGGCCGTCGTCGTCCAGAAGGACGCGCTCGAGCTCCTGGAGGAGCTCCTCCAACCGATCGGGGAGCACTGAGATGCGGGTCGTGATCAGCGGCGCCGGAGCGGTCGGGCGGCACCTGGCGGCGGACCTGGCCAACCGCGGTCACACCGTCACGCTTATCGAACAGGACCCGGCGGTCTTGGAGATCGCCAGGGAGTGGGCTCCCCAGGTCGACCACATGATCGGCGACGCGTGCGAACCCTGGGTGCTGGAGAAGGCTCAGCTCAACACCGCCGACGTGGTCGTCGCCTCCACCGGGGACGACGAGGACAACCTGGTGACCGCGCTGCTGGCCAAGCAGGAGTTCGGTGTCCCGCGGGTGCTCGCACGCGTGAACCATCCCGACAACGAGTGGCTGTTCACCGAGCAGTGGGGCGTGGACGCGGCGGTCTCACCGCCGCACATCCTCACCGCGATGGTGGAGGAGGAGGTCACGGTCGGGGACCTCGTGAGGCTGCTGCCGCTCGAGCGAGGCGGGATCTCGATCGTCGAGTTGACGATCCCGGCCGACTCGCCGTCCGCCGGTCGCCCGCTCTACGAGCTACGGCTGCCGCCGGACGCGACGATCGTGGCGATCATCCGCGAGAGCCACGTCGTGATCCCCCAACCCGAAACCGTGATCACCGACGGCGACGAGGTGCTCGCGCTGACGGTACCGGAGGCCGAGAGCGCGCTCCGGTCGGCGGTCCTCGGCGAGGGCGACGCTCCCTAGTCGCGAGGTTCGATCGATCCGAAGGCGGGTTCAGTGGTCCTTGCCGTTGCCGTGGCCGCTGCCACCCGCATTCCCGTGGGTCTCCCCGCTCTGACCATGGCCGTGGTCCGGGTTCGAGGAGGAACCGTCCTTCGACGTTGAGACGTCGCCACCGTCGTCGCCGGACTTCGCCTCGTGCTTGGCCTTGATGTCCTGCAGGTGGGCGAGCGAGTTCTGCAGACCCTGGTTGTCCGGCTGGACGACCAGGAGCGCCTCGTGCCGGCAGATCGCGTTGTCCAGCCCGGTCAGGCCCTTGCAGGCCGAGAAGTCGGCGCCCTCCGACGGCGTGTCATCGCCCTCCTGGACGGGCTCGTTCTTGGGGCCCGTCGTCCCGGTCGGACCGCTGAGACCCGCGGGACCGGTGGACCCGCTGAGACCGGTGGGGCCGGTGACGAGCGGTTCGTGCGGACCCCGTGGTGGCCGCAGGGAGGGGCTGGCCGAGGCGAGCGAACCGATCGCGATGACCGCCGCGACCGCGACGATCGTGGCTCGCCACGCCTTCCACGCACGCTGGAGGTGGCCGCGCTGCATACGGTAGGTATCGGCTCGCGGGAGGGGCTAGCTTGACCAGCCGTTCGGGATCCCTGGGACGCCTACGCGCTGAACTCGAAGCTCGGGTTCACCATCCGGTCCTCGCCACGCTGCTCGGCGAGGAGGCCCTCGACGACGAGGCGGGTGCCGAGGCTGAGTCCACGGATCGTCCGACGACCCATCCACACCACCGTCACCTCGCCGGTCCCGTCGGACAGGATCGCCTCGAGGGACTCGTGGCCTTCGAGCGGCCGGACCGTGATCCGGCGGACCACGCCGGCGAGCTTGACCCGCGACCTCGGGGACGCCTCCGCGATCCGAACGCTGCCGGGGACGCTCTCGGCCCACGTCCGGATCTCCTCCGCGTAGCGCAGCTCGTCGCTCTCCGCCATCCGGCGGAAGAACCGCCGGAACGGATCGAGGAGTCCCATCGGCTTGGCCCGCCCCCTGGTCCCGAGTTCGGGGAAGCCTATCCCGCGCGCACCGAGGGCTCGGGCGACTCCACCATCAGCTCGGACTTGCGGGCCTTGGACACCCAGACGGCCGCCGTGACCACCGCGAGCGCGATCACGACGACGACCACGCGGACCACCTCGTTGTCGGTCTGCTCCACGATCACCGGCGCGAACAGCAACGCCACCAGGTTCATCACCTTGATCAGCGGGTTGAGCGCCGGGCCGGCCGTGTCCTTGAACGGATCGCCGACCGTGTCGCCGATCACCGCGGCCTTGTGCGACTCGCTACCCTTCCCGCCGTAGTGCCCCTCCTCGATGTACTTCTTCGCGTTGTCCCACGCGCCGCCGGAGTTCGAGAGCATCACGGCGAGCAGCTGACCGGTCAGGATCGAGCCCGCGAGGAACGCGCCGAGCGCCTCCGCGCCGAGGGCGAACCCGGCGATGATCGGCGACAGGACGGCGAGCAGCCCGGGGGTCATCAGCTCGCGGAGCGACGTCTTCGTGCAGATGTCGACGACGCGCGCGTAGTCGGGTTGTTCCTCGTAGGTCATGATCCCCGGGTGGTCGCGGAACTGGTTCCGCACCTCGACCACCACCTGCGACGCGGCGCGACCCACCGCCCGGATCGCGAGCGACGAGAACAGGAACGCGATCGAGCCGCCGATCAGCAACCCGACGAGGACGCTCGGGTCGTCCACCCGGATCCCCTCGAACGGGAACCCCGCGAGGCGCAGCGCCTCCTCGAACGACCCGAAGAGCGACGTGGCGGCGATGACCGCCGTCGCGATCGCCAGGCCCTTCGTGATCGCCTTGGTCGAGTTGCCGACGGCGTCGAGGCCGCCGAGCACCTGCGCGGGGCGCCCCTCGAACTCGCCCGACATCTCGGCGATCCCCTGCGCGTTGTCGGACACGGGACCGAAGGTGTCCATCGACACGATGACGCCGACCGTGGTCAGCATCCCCATCCCGGTCAGCGAGATGAAGTACAGGGCCTCTCGAGCGTTGTCGCCCAGCACGAAGGCGCCGGCGATGACCCCGGCGATGATCAGGATCGACCAGACCGTCGACTCGAGACCGATCGCGAAGCCCGAAAGGATCGTGGTCGCGGGACCCGTCTGGGTCGACTCGGCGATCTCCTGGACCGGCTTGAACTTCGTGTCGGTGAAGTACTGCGTCAGGAGCTGGATCACGCTGGCGAGGATCAACCCGAACAGCACGGCCACGGCGGGCCGCAGATCGTCCATGTAGACGGCGCTGATCACGAAGACGGCGGCGGCGGAGATCGCGGCCGACAGGAAGAAGCCGCGATTGATCGCGCGCATCCCGTGCTCCTCCTCGCTCCGGGGAGTCACGGCGAGGATGCCGACGATCGACGTGATCACGCCGACCGCGCGCACGAACAGCGGGAACATCACCCCGGCGATCGCCCCCACCTCCGTACCGGCGAACGCCGCCGCGCCCAGGATCAGCGACGCCACCAGCGTCACCTCGTACGACTCGAACAGGTCGGCAGCCATCCCGGCGCAGTCCCCGACGTTGTCGCCTACGTTGTCGGCGATCGTCGCCGCATTGCGCGGGTCGTCCTCGGGGATCCCGACCTCGACCTTGCCCACCAGGTCGGCCCCGACGTCCGCGGCCTTGGTGAAGATGCCGCCACCCACCCGCATGAACATCGCGAGCAACGCCCCGCCGAACCCGAACCCGACCAGCACGGCGGTCGCGTCCTGCTGGTAGATCAGCAGGATCACGGTCGCGCCGAAGAGCCCGAGCCCGACGGTGAACATCCCCGCGACCCCGCCGGCACGGAACGCGATCCGCATCGCTCGGCGAAGGCCCGATTCCTTGGCCGCGTTCGCGGTGCGGACGTTCGCGCGGACCGCGAGCCACATCCCGGTGTATCCGGTGATCGCGCTGAACGCGGCCCCGAGGATGAACGCGATCGAGCGGCCGAACCGAAGCACGAACTCGCTGTGCGCCGCGTTCTCGGGCACCGGCAGCGCGAAGAACAGCAGGACGGCGATGATCGCCATGAAGACCGCGACGGTGCGGAACTGGCGGCTCAGGTAGGCCTTCGCGCCGATCTGGATCGAACGGGCGATCCCCCGCATCTTCTCGCTGCCCTCGGGGGCGGCCAGCACCTCGCGGACCAGGTAGTAGGCGAACGCGAGGGCGACGAGCGAGATGAGCAGGATCACCCACAACGCGTTGGTCTCGAACGACCCGAAGACAGCGTTGAGCGGACCGCCTTCCTGAGCCAGGACACCGTGCAACACGTTGCGACCTCCTCGGGTTTCGGGACGCCCGGACCCGGTTGGGGGGGCCGGAGCCCGGCAAGTATAGGGAGTCGCCCGTCAGCTGACCTGCGGCGGAACCGGGTCCGGCGGCGGTTCCCCGCGCCTGCCCATCCGCCGCACCAAGAGGAAGCCGAGCAGCCCCGTCGCTGCGGCCGCCAGGATGATCGCGACCGTCGCGGACTCGACGAGGCGGGCCGGGAGCGCCAGCTCGGCGACGAACAGCGAGACCGTGAACGGGATCCCGGCCACCGCCCCGGCGGCCAGGACGTGCGCACGCCGGACCCCCTCCGGGAGGCGTCCGAGCCCCCACCGGAGCGCCAGCAACACCGCGACCGCGATCCCGAGCGGCTTGCCGACGATCCGGGAGACGAGGATCCCGAGCCCGAGCCGTCCCGTGACGGCCTCGGCGAGCGCGTGCCCGGAGAGCCGGACCCCCGCGTTCGCGAGCGCGAAGAGCGGGACGATCACGAAGCTCGACCAGGGCAGCAACAGCGCCTCGGTCCGGGCCAGCGGCGAGACGGTCTCCCTCGAGAGGCGAGCCAGGTCCAGCCACTGCGCCGCGTCGGCGTCGGGCGGGACGGGTTCGTCCAGGGTGAGGTCGGCCACCCGGCGGGCCTCGTCGCTCACGTGTCGAGGACGCTGGAACGCCACCGCGGGGGTGAGGAACGCGAGCACCACGCCCGCGAGCGTCGGCGCGATCCCGCCGACATCGAGTGCCACCCACGACCCGACCCCCAAGGCGACGTACACGAGCGGGGCGCGGACCCCGATCCGCCACAGCGACGCGTAGGCGACGAAGAGCACGACCGCCACGAGCAGCGGCACCGGGTCGACGTCGGTCGCGTAGGCGAACGCGACGATCCCGATGCTCCCCAGGTCGTCGACGATCGCGAGCGTGAGCAGGAACGCCTTCAGCCCGGCTGGCGCGTTCCCAGCCAGGGTGAGCACTGCCAGGACGAAGACGATGTCGGTCGGCATCGCGATGCCGAAGCCGGGGGCCGCATCGGTGCCCGCGGTGAACGAGAGGTAGATCGCCGCGGGCACGAGCATCCCGCCGATCGCCGCGACCACCGGCAGGGTCGCCCTTCGGAGGTCGCGCAGCTCGCCCGTCACCAGCTCGCGCTTGATCTCCAGACCCACGACCAGGAAGAACACGGTCATCAGTCCGTCCGAGACCCATCCGCGGAGGTCGTCGGTCAGCGCCCGCGCGCCGACCCGGATCGAGAGTTCCGTTCCCCAGAAACGGCCGTAAGAATCTCCGAACGGCGCGTTCGCCCACACGAGCGCGATCGCGGCGGCGGAAAGGACGAGGATCGCCGAGGAGCTCTCCGTCTGCAGGAACGCCTGCAACGGCTGCATCACGTTGCGGGGGAAAGGTCGGCTCGAACGCGACCAGCTCCGCCGAAGACCGTCCGATGCGTCGGGGTCGTCGTCGCGTTCGGTCCGGTCGGTCATGCGGAACCCCCTGCCGACCAGTCTTCCCGGCGCACCTTCAGAACTTCTCCATCTTACTTCTGTTGCGAGAGGCCCCGGGCCCCGGTAGCCTTCGGGCGTTTTGGCCACCAGTACCGAACCCCCCTCCGTGACCCCCAACCGGGTGCAGCGCGGCGCGAAGAAGCGCCGCGTCCCGCTGGCGTTGCTGATCGTGCCCATCGCGCTCGTCGCGATCGGCGTGGCGATCCTGCTGGCGCTGCGGGGCGGTGCCGTCCCGATCATCGGCGGGGGCGACGAGCCCGCACCGCCGTTCGACTTCATCGTCAAACCCGCCACGGCGATCTCGACCGCCCCCGACGCCGACGAGGCCGCGCTCTCGGCGAGCGCCGACCAGGTGGGGCAGGCGATCACGCCGGCGATCGACGACCTGTACACGAACGCCTTCCTCGACCCGAGCAACTGGCGCCACGACGACTACGACGAGGTCTTCGAGACGTTCGCGCCCGACGCGGCCGCGACGGCGGAGCAGAGCGTGGAGACCCTCACCCTGGGCGCCACCGCGGGCGACGTCTTCCAGACCGTCGAACCGGGGAAGAGCAAGCTGTCGTACCAGGTGCTGTTCGACCCCGACGGCGCGCCGGAGACCGTCGTCGTGACGGTGATCTTCCGGGCGACCGCCGAACGCAAGGACGGCACGTACCTCGCGATCGAGAGCGAGGGCGAGTTCTTCCTCCGCCAGGTCAAGGGCCAAGAGGGATGGAAGATCACCGCGTTCGACGTGACGCGCGGCGACCACGAGACCAAGCCGCCGCCGTCACCCTCGGCCTCCACCTCCCCGTCCACATGAGCACGCATCCCGCCCGCCGCCGAGCCGCGCTCCTGGTCGCCCTCGTGGGGGCCTGGGTCGCCGGCTCTGCGCTGGGCGCGACGCAGCCCGCCCGGCATGCGTCGGCTGCCCCGCTGTTCCAGCTCGAACCCGCTCACGCCGAGTACGTGCCGCTGCTCGACGGCAGCAAGCCGATCTACGTCCTGGTGATCGGCTCGGACGCCCGGCCGGATCAGGCGATCGATAGCCAGCGGGCGGACTCGCTCCACATCCTGTCCATCAACCCCGCCGAGCACAAGGCGTCGATCGTCGGGATCCCCCGCGACTCGTACGTCGAGATCCCCGGTCACGGGACGAACAAGATCAACTCCGCCCTGTTCTACGGAGGTCCCGAGCTGGTGGTCCAGACGGTCGAGCAGCTCACGGGGCTGAAGTTCGACTACTGGGCGATGACCGGGTTCGCGAGCTTCGAGCAGATGGTGGACGACGTCGACGGGCTGGTGGTCGACGTCCCGTTCGCGATGAGCGACGAGGACTCGAGGGCCTTCTTCGACCCCGGCGTCCAGCGGCTCGACGGCGACAATGCCCTCGCCTTCGCGAGGAACCGGCACGACCTCCCCTCGGGCGACTTCGGCCGCTCGGAGAACCAGGGCCGGCTGATGGTGGCCGCGCTCGCCCAGCTCAAGAAGGAGTTCAACCAGGACCCGGCGCGGCTGCTGGCCTGGGTGGCGTCGTTCGTGCGCAACGGCACGACCACGCTCTCGATGGACGAGGTGATCGACCTCGCCTTCACTGGCACGGCGATCAACGCGAACAAGGTCGAGAACGTCGTCCTGCCAGGCGGCGCGGGGATGGTCGGTAGCCTTTCCGTCGTGACGCTCAACCAAGAGTCGCTCGACGCGATCTCGAAGGACCTCGCCGACGACGGCCTGCTGAAGAAGGCGAACGTGCCGCCGTCGCCGAACGAGTCACTGCTCGGCGGCTAGCCCCCGAACGCGCGATCGGGTCACCGCGTCAGGACGTACGCGACGTAGCCGGCGAAGAACGCGCCCTGGAGCAATAGCAGCGGCGCCGAGAACCGCCCCCGGAACCGGATCGTCAGCCACAGCACCCCGCCCGCCACGAGCGCGATCACAGCGGCCACCAGCGCCTCGTGCGCGAGGTACCAGGGCGTGAGCAGCAGCCCCACCGTGACCGGGAACGACGACTGGAAGACCATCGCTCCGGTCATGTTGCCGAGCGCCAGGGTGTCCTTGCCGCGTCGGACCCACAGCACGCTGTTGAACTTCTCGGGGAGCTCGGTGGCGACCGGCGCGACCAGCAGCGCGAAGACGAGGTGGGACACGCCGAAGTTCTCGGCGATCGTGTCGACCCCCGACACGAACATCTTCGCGCCGCCGACGATCAGCAGGAGCGCGATGCCCGTCTGCAAGAACATCGGCCAGTCCGGCGAGGCGCCCGACCAGGGCGCGAGCGACCGTCGCACCCATCGGAGCCATCCCCAGAGGTAGAGCGGATGGATCTCGCTGCGCGCCTCGTCCTCGAGATCTCGTTCCCCGGGCGCGCGGAGGTGGCGTCGCACGTAGAAGACGTAGCCGACGACCAACACGACCGCGAGGGCGTAGTGCAGGGCCTTGAAGTGAACGAGCCCGGCGCCGGCCGCCAGCGCGTACATGCACAGGAAGTACCCGAGATCCTGTCGCAGGACGCCCTGGTCCGCGTCCAGGTCGGTCGATCGCCGCCCGCCGCGCGCGAACACGAGCACCGCGGTGCCGACGACGAACATCGCGAGCGTCGTCAGCATGAACGGCGCCCCGAGGATCGCGCCGATGCCGATCTCCTCGCCGCCCGCCTGACCGGACACGATGGCGACCAGCGGCAGGATCGTCTCGGGGAGCGCGGTGCCGACGGCGGCGAGCACGCTGCCGACCACGCCCTCGGACAGGCCGAACCCCTCGCCGATCCACTCGACCCCGTTGGTGAACAGCTCGGCCCCGCCGAGGATGACGAGCAGCGACGAGCCGAGCAAAACCCACTCCATCGGTCGAGCATCGTGTCACAGCCGCCATCACGAGGACGGGCTGTTACCCTCGTCCGAGAAGGGGAGTAGTCCACAAGTGGATCCGCCGTCATGACGGCCGCGCGTCGCGGCCCGGCGGATCCCTCGCCCCCGGCGAGGACGAGACCTTCGGCCGAGAGGAAGGGCCGTGGGTCGCGAGCGCACCACCCCCCCGATCACCCTCGCGCCGGACGGCGGACCGCCGGCCGGTCGCAACCTCACCTCGCTGCTCACCGCCGTCGCCCTCACGATCCCGGCGATCGTGCTCCGCTTCTCGGACGCGTCCCTCGCGAACGCCGTGGAGGCGCTGCTGTTCGGGCTCGCGATCGTCGGCGCGGCCTTCATCCTGTCGTGGGCGGCCGAGGTCGCGCAGCTCGACATCTCGGCGGGGTTGGCCATCGCCGTCCTCGCGTTCATCGCGGTCCTGCCCGAGTACGCCGTCGACATGGTGCTCGCGTGGAAGGGCGGGAACGCCTTCGAGCAGTTCGGAGAAGCCTGCAAGGCAGCGAACGACACGGGGGAGAGCGCGTGCTCGCTCGCCCTGGCCAACATGACGGGCGCGAACCGCCTGCTGATCGGCATCGGCTGGTCGATGGTCGTGTTCATCGCGGCGTACCGCTCGCGCAAGAGGCCACCCGTCCTGCACGAGGTACGCCTGGATCGTCCGCATTCGGTGGAGGTGGCGTTCCTCGGGCTCGCGACCGTGTATTCGCTCACCCTGCCCCTGAAGTCGCAGATCACGTTGTTCGACTCGGTGATCCTCGTGTCGATCTTCGTCGCGTACACCTGGCGGATCTCGAAGGCTCCGGCCGAAGTGCCACACCTCGTCGGCCCCGCTCGCTGGATCGGGACGTTCCGGATCCCAAGACGGCGGGCGAGCGTGATCGCCATGTTCGGGTTCGCCGCGGTCGTGATCCTGCTCTCCGCCGAGCACTTCGCCGAGGCGCTTGTTGCGACGGGCGAGCAGTTCAACATCAACGAGTTCCTCCTGATCCAGTGGCTCGCGCCGCTCGCGTCCGAGGCGCCCGAGCTGCTGATCGCCGGCCTCTACGCATGGCGCCTGAACACCAACGCCGGTCTCGGCACGCTCGTGTCCTCGAAGGTGAACCAATGGACGCTGCTGGTCGGCACCCTGCCGATCGTGTTCGCGATCGCGGCCGGTGGTCTGCACGGACTCCCGGTCGACGCCCACCAGCGCGAGGAGCTGTTCCTCACGGCGGCGCAGTCGTTCTTCGCGCTGGCCGTCTTGGTCACGCTGTCGATCAGCGTGCGAGAGGCCTGGTTGCTGTTCGGCCTGTTCTGGGCGCAGTTCATCGTCGGCGCGATAGTCCCCGAGTCGTTCATGGGGATCGAGCGCGTCCTCGTGGGGAGCGTGTACGTCGCGCTCGGGCTCGTGATCTTCACCCGTCAGCGGAGCCTGATCCGCCCCCTGCTCCGCGACGGCTTCAGGACCTCGTATCGAGACCTCAACCGACGCGAGATCGTGGGCGAGTAAGCGGTCCCGGCGGGCACGGTTACCATCGCCGCGTGGACCAGCGGGCGTTCCTCGAGCGGCTGAGCGCGCAGGACGAGCTCGTCCACGTGCGCGACCTGCCCGCGCGCGCGACCGAGCCCGGTGCGTTCCCCGCCGACGTCCCCGAGCTGATCCGCCAGCGGCTGGCGCTGGTCGGCATCACCGGCCTGTACGAACACCAGCGAGCCGCGTTCGACGTCGCGCGCTCGGGCGGCAACGTGATCGTCGCGACAGGCACGGCCTCGGGCAAGACGCTCGTCTACAACCTCGCGTTCGCGACGGCGGCGGTGCCCGACCCCAAGCGGACGGCGCTGTACCTGTTCCCCACCAAGGCGCTGGCGCGCGACCAGCTCCGTCAGGTGCGCGAGCTCAAGCTCCCGCAGCTCCGAGCGGGCGTCTACGACGGCGACACCCCGCGTGCCGAACGGCCGCTGATCCGCAAGAACGCGAACCTGGTCATGACGAATCCGGACATGCTCCACGCCGGCATCCTGCCCGACCATCCTCGCTGGGCCGACTTCCTCCTTCGTCTGTCGCACGTCGTCATCGACGAGACCCACGTGTTCCGAGGGGTATTCGGGTCGCACGTCGCCCACATCGTGCGGCGGCTCAGGCGGCTTGTGGCGCACTATGGCGGCGACCCCGGGTTCGTGCTCGCCTCCGCGACCGTCGGCAACCCGGTGGAGCTCGCCGAGCGCCTGGTCGGCGAACCGTTCGAGGCCGTCACGGATGACCGCTCGCCGAGCGGGGGCAAGACCTTCGCGCTGTGGAACCCGCCGATCGTCGACGAGGAGTCCGGCGCGCGCAGGAGCGCGCTCTCCGACACCTCGTTCCTGATGGCCCGGCTCGCGGAAGAGGGTGTGAAGTCGATCGGGTTCGCGCGGTCCCGCCGGGCGGCCGAGCTGCTGGCCGAGTTCACGCGGCGCGAGCTCGACGCCGAGCTCCGCCCGCGGGTCAAGGCGTACCGCGCCGGCTACCTGGCCGAGGATCGGCGCGAGCTCGAACGCAAGCTCGCGGACGACGAGCTGATCGCGGTCGCCTCGACGAACGCGCTCGAGCTCGGGATCGACATCGGGTCCCTGGACGCGGCGCTGCTTGTCGGCTACCCGGGGACGCGCGCCTCGATGTGGCAGCAGGCCGGGCGCGCCGGCCGGCGTTCGGACGGCTCGCTCGCGGTGCTGGTGGCGCAGGACGAGCCGCTGGACCAGTACCTGGTCACCCATCCCGCGGACCTGTTCGACAAGCCGTCGGAGGCGGCGGTGATCGACC
>Ga0163163_10001238_pt1 | contig 21569 bp, 14 predicted proteins | sample S65metaG_FD_119766 | JGI IMG/M metagenome (GOLD analysis project Ga0163163, IMG submission 119766) | Switchgrass rhizosphere microbial communities from Kellogg Biological Station, Michigan, USA - S6-5 metaG | ecosystem: Host-associated > Plants > Roots > Rhizosphere > Soil | place: USA...
CTTCCTGCTCCGTGAACATCTTAATACCCGTGTAAACGAGGAAGCCGCCGAAGATGAAAATTATCCAGTGAAACCGATTTAGTAGGGCGGCGCCGATGAAGATCATCGTCAGACGCATGCCAAGCGCGCCCAGGACGCCCCAGAACAAAACTCGATGTTGGTATTTAGCGGGGACCTTGAAGAACGAAAAAATGAGGATAAATACGAAGAGGTTATCAACGGAGAGCGACAGTTCAATGACGTACCCGGTCAGAAACTCCAGACCGCTCTTGGATCCCTGATAACGGAAAACCAGATAGGCAAAGACCATTGCCAGCGTCACCCAGACGCCTGTCCAGATCCATGCTTCTCTGTATCTTATTGTGTGAGCTTTGCGGTTTAGGAGGCCGAGATCCAAGCTCAGCATGAAAACAATAAAGAAACTAAACCCTATCCAAAGCCATGTTGAGCCGCTGATCGCGTCCATGTAGGAGCTTAAAATAGCATCAGCTTTCGAAACGAGCAAAGAGGACATCTAATAGTGTTGAGACGCTTAGTATCAGTTCTCGCATAGTAGTTCCCTTGTAGAGTTGCGACAGTTCCTGAGTCTCTCGTACAATCCGCGATTTGCTGGAAAGGTAGAAATAATGCTTAAACAACTCGGACGACTGGAAAGAACTCGGAACATCATCATCCTCGGATTTGCGGTCTTGATGGCTGTGAGCTTGATCATTTTTTATGCCCCCGGACGGAACGCAACCTCACTTGATCCCGCCAAAAATACAACTGTTATTGCCAAAGTCGGCTCTGCGGAGATCACAGTCGCAGATGTTGCCCAGATTCGCGAGAACTATCGGCAGATGTTTGGCGGCCGAGTAAGTTTGGCTCAATTGGGTGGTAACAAGCGCTTCCTCGACGGATTGATAAGCAAGCACGTCATTGCCCAGGAAGCTGAACGACTGGGACTCGGTGCCAGCGACGGCGAGCTCCGGGAAAAGATAATGAAACAGTTCTCCGATGTTTCAGGCCAGTTCATCGGATTTGATCGGTACAAAGAATCCGTCACGGCGCGCTTTGGTGATATTGAGAAGTTTGAGAACGACCTTCGGGCGGAGATTGCACAGGACAAACTTAAGGCGTTCGTGAGTTCCAGTGTCAATGTCTCGGACGATGAAGTCCAGCAGGAATACAAGAAGCGCAACACGACTTTTGATGTTAGCTACGTAGTTGTAGCAACGGACAAGCTTGCGGAAAAAATCCAACCCTCGGACTCGGACTTACGTGCTTATTATGATGCTCACAAGACCGACCTCCGCTACTTAGAACCTCAGAAGAAAATCCGATACATATTTATCGATACGGACAAGGTTGGCTCCAGGCTTCAGATCTCCGATAAGGAACTTAAGGACGAGTACGACAAGCTTCAACCTGAATTCAAACAAGCCGGCGTGAAAGTGCAGCAGATCATGCTGAAAGTTGCGCGCAAAGATCTCGATGCACAGGTGGAACAAAAGGCTAAAGACCTGATCGCCAAACTTCGTGGGCAGACTGGCCAGGTTACGGAGCAAGCCTTCGCCGATGCTGCCCGAGGAAATTCTGAAGATCCGGTCTCAGCCAAGGACAACGGTTTTGTTGGTCGACTTATAAAAAAGAATCCAAACAAGGCAGATGCTTTGTATGACCGCGTGCTCGACATGCAGCCAGGCGATGTTACTGACGTTCCAATCAGGTACGCCGGTAACTTTTATATTCTTCGTCGTGGTGATGCAGTACCGAAAACGTTCGAAGAAGCGAAGGCAGAGTTGTTGGTCTCCCTTCGCAATCGCAAGGGTTATGGCGTAGCGTTTCAAGTGGCAAATAAAGCAATGGCTCGTTTGAAAGAGACGAAGGATCCGCAGAAGGTCGCGCAGGAGTTTGCAGCCGAAGCAAACAATGCGGCTGCAGCGATGGTACGCGAAACGCCATACATTAAACCTGGCGACGACGTTCCTCAAATCGGCAACAACCAGCAGTTTCACGACGCCATCGCAACTCTAAACAGTACCAACGACGTCGGCACCGCGACGGGAGTGAAAGGCGGTTTCGCTATACCGATGCTGGTTGACAAGAAAGAACCTCGTATTCCCGAGTTCGATGAGGTGAAGGACAAAGTTACCGAGGCAGTCAAACAACAGCGTGCGAAAGAACAGGTCGAACAGAAAGCGAAGGACCTGTTAGCTTCAGTAACCAGTCCTGATGCGCTAAAGGCAGCGGGCGAAAAGGAAGGCTTCGATGCTGGAGTGGAAGAGACTTTCAAACTCGGTTCCACTCTGGGGAAAGCTGGCGCCAGTTCTGCGCTCGATGATCTGATTTACGCGATGAAGGCGGGCGAGATGATGAAGGCTCCGGTAAAGGTAGAAGACAAGTGGGTTATTGCCGGACTCATCAAGCGCGATGAAGCGAATCTCGCTGAGTTTGCTAAACAGAGAGATCAGTTGAAGACGTCAATGGTGAGCGAACGGCAGAGTCAGGTATTCGAAGACTACGTAATGGCTGTTCAGCAAAAGATGAAGAACGAGGGCAAGATAAAGATCTACTCCGATGTCCTTGAAACTCTACCGGAAGACGAGGAACCGACGTTGCCAGGTGGCCTTAATCTGCCTGGTTAATTCAGTCACGATGCGTATTCAAAAAGGGGCGTCCCCCAGAGGAGGGACGCCCCTTAATTATTAGCTCCTGCTATCCGGTCGCTGTTTAGTTTCCCATCAATGGGCCAATGTCGGACTGCGCTACTGCAGTACGAATTTGAAGTTCGTTTGTGTTAGTAACGATCTTCAGGTTCGTAAGGGCGCTCTTAGCCAACACGCCTTTTGCGCCAGTTAGTCTGCCGACAAACAATGCGCCAAACTGTTTCAGTCCTTCCAACGTGTCACCGAGATTTCTCGCGGCGTCGGCGTCTACTGTCTTGGCGCCAATAAACAACTCAACGTCTTTCTCGTTGGTGTTAACTGAGCCATATGCTTGGCGAACGCCAGACAGATCTCCTGCGAAAGATACGTTGCCAAGATCGAGGTTCTTGATTACTTGCGGCGACACATTACCGCCAAAGCCGATAACAGCGTTCGGATCACGCGTAGCAAGAGTAATGAGCTCTGAATTATTACGCTTTCGTCCGGCGAAGGCATCAATCGCAAACTTCACGCTTGCTGGATCTCCCACCGCAAGGATGTTTGTATCCACTGGTGATGCCGCGAGTTCCCCTACTTTAAGATCGATGATACCGAACACTTTGATGCTTTCATCAATCGAGAAAATGTAAACACTCTTGCCCGCGTATTTTTCTTCGCGATACTTTCCGTTTGCAGCCAGTCTTCCAGCGGCCACCATCGCTCCAGCACTGAACGTGCCTCGAGCTAGCGCTGCAGTCACAAGTTTGGTTATTCCCTCTGTCGGGTAGGTGTAGCGCACACCAATAGCAATCTGATCAAAGGAACGGAGGTCGAGACCAGTTCGGGTCTTAAAACTATCAATCCTTGTGTTCAGCTCTGCGAGCTTTGAAGGATTGTTTGCCAACACCCGTGGCACCACATCACTCAACAGGCGATTGACCTGCACTTGAGCGATTGCGTCCGACTCAGGAAGCGAAGACAACAGACTTGACTGAGCTGTTGCCGCGGAAGGGCGCGAAACAGTTTGGGCCATTGCCGTTGCCAGAGTGAAGCTTGATATCGCGACTACCGTTATTAACTTGAGCGCTGTTCTTGTCACTACAAAAAACCTTCCTTCCGATATGTCTTGATTCTAGTGCATCAGGGAGATGTCTGGCAGGTGTTTCTTACCGAGCCTTTTGTCGGATGCCTTGGTGGGCCCGACAGTTTGCTTGTGCGGGGCACTTTAATTCGTCTTCAGTCGTCGCTGAAGTTCGCCGATCGCAACTTTTTCATAACCTGCAGGTATTTGAAAAAGAGTCTTTTCCACGTCGAGCAAAATATCCGATAATTCCATCAAAGTCTGACTACCATCGTTACCCTTTGCTTCAGACTTGATCGGCATTCCTAACTTCTCATCGATCCAGAGTAGTGTCTCACTGGTGCTGACGTTTCCACCTCCAGAAATGTTAACAGTTACTCGATATTTAGTTACGTTGCGACCCGAGACAACTTCGTCGCCCAGTTTTTCATATTTGGTCGCCATCGCTTCCTGATGTAAGAGCCGCTCGGCCGAAGTATCCGTTTCCTGATCGCCGGCAGTAGGTGTCACTGCTGTTGAAGGTTGCGCTTCCGCATAGATCTTTGCCTGGGGCAACAACAAAAACCGACCTTTATCAGTATCCAGAACGACGAGTTCGTCATCGTCTTCACGACGAAACTCACCGTCTCGTGCAATCAGTGTTTTCGTTATTTTTGAAAGACCACCCGAATTAATGAATGTCGTTGTTCTGAGCGCGCGGTACGTTTCTGGTTCCTTTGTTCGGAAAGGCGGGATTGAGGAGACGATCTGTTCGGTAGCGTTTGCATTAGTGGTGTGGGATGGGCTACCAGGACTGCACGAGGAAAGCAGTCCAGTTAGCACGCAGAGAACCAGTATGGTGGGTCGCTTCTGCTCAATCACACTCGCTCCACTAAAAGTGCGAGACCCATTCCGCCGCTTACACACAGCGTGGACAAACCGAGTCTTGCAGAACGCTTTTCCATTTCGTGGAGAAGGGTTGTAGTAATGCGGACTCCGGTGCACCCAATCGGGTGGCCCAACGCGATCGAGCCGCCGTTAACGTTTAGTCGTGACTTATCAAAACCCAGCTCCCGATCGCAGGCGATTACCTGGGCCGCAAAGGCTTCGTTGAGTTCGATAAGATCGATCTCATCGAGAGTTAACCCTTGTCTTTTCAGGAGAGCTTTGATTGCCGGAACTGGTCCGATACCCATGATCTCAGGAGCCACGCCTGTTATCTCATAATCAACGACGCGGCCTTGCGGAGTTGTTCCGAACTGTTTGATCGCATCCTCGCTGAGAACGACGAGTGACGCCGCACCGTCAGTAATGCCTGAAGAATTTCCGGCTGTAACGGTTCCCTCTTTGGAAAACACGGGTGAAAGCTTTGCCAGATCATTCATGGTCGTGTTTGCACGAGGATGTTCGTCAGTCGAGAAACGCACTTTCTCTGCTCGGCGGCCGTCAATTTCAAGCGTGGCCACCTCCGACTGGAAGCGTCCGGATTGAGCCGCAGCTTGAGCACGTTCCTGTGAACGCAAAGCGTACTCGTCTTGTTCGTCACGAGATATCGAATATTGTTTTGCGAGGTTCTCGGCAGTTTCTCCCATAACGAGTCCCGACAATGGATCGTTAAAGCCATCGCGGTACATGCCATCGACCAGCTGCGTGTTTCCCAGTCGCGCGCCCCACCGCGCGCCTTCTGCAAAATAAGGAACTCGCGACATGCTTTCCGTGCCACCCGCAAGAACAGCGTTGGCTCGACCAAGCATGATCTCCTGTGCAGCCAAAATGATCGCTTTCAACCCAGAAGCACATGCCTGGTTTACAGTGAAAGCCGGCGCTACTTCGGGTACTCCGCTGCGGTAGGTGATTTGTCGAGCAACGTTTGGTCCGCCACCGGCTTGACGTGCACAGCCCCAGATCGACTCGTCAATCTTTTCCTCAGGTACACGCGCGCGACGTAAACTTTCTTTGGCCGCCGCAACGCCTAAATCCGCAGCTGACCACGATGCGAGTGTTCCACCGAACTTACCAATCGGCGTTCTTACAGCCCCGGCGAGATAAACATTCTTCATTATCTTAGTAGTTTGTTGGTTCAACTTTAGTTGACCAAAAATGGTAGCACACGGTAGAAGATTGGTCAGGTTCGCTTCAAATCACGTAGTGACGTGGTTGGGTCTATTCCTCACAAGCTATGTTTCAGCACCTCACATCTTCAGCAACGGTTGAATCCGCTCGCCAACATGTCGCCGCGTTAATCAGAGAACATGCTGAATGGTTCTGCACACAGAGCCCGAACGAAACATACGCGCTTCGTCGAAACGAAATCGATGTTGCAATTTCCCAAGGCCGATTGATTCTTTCCTGTTGGACAGAAAAGGGCAGTAGATCATGGCGAATCCTTGCATGGTCCTGGAACGGTCAGACACTCATTCTCCAAGCCTCGCGGAAGATGGGAGCCGAACAACCGCTGATCGAACTTGTACCGCGCGCCTCAGCAAAAGCAGTTGGTGCCGTCATCAAGGCAGCGCGTCAAGTTCGTTGTCACAAGCTTGCGGAGATCGCGGCTGCCCTGCAACGCGATACTCGAGTCGAACGGTGCGCGTTGAGTCCCGGAATCAGACCGGCGCAGCCTGGTCGTTACGCGAGAATTCTGCTTCGCCGCAAACAGATGCGAATTGCCGTGACGGGTTCAGTAGTTCCCAGTCAGCCCGGGACGGTTGATGCGTTCCTGTCATCGGCGCTGCTTTGGTACCAACGTACTGCGGAAAGAATAAAGCCACCCTACATCACACAATTGTGGCTCATCGTCTCAAACGACGCGCTCAAATCGCTCTTTCATCGAATCGTTCTGCTGCGACCAGGGCTTCGCGACTTAATAAAAGTTTTGACTGTCAATGATGTGATAAGCGAACTCACTTTGGTGGATTGTCCCGAAAGACGTGATTTGTGGAGGAATAGACTTGCGCATTTTCCGCCAGTGCCGGAGGCCGCAGTCACTCCACGAGTTTTATCAATCATCGCTGAAGCGCCGGAAGCAATTGACGTTGTGCATGCTCGCCATGGTGAGACTCTTAGATACTTCGGACTTCCGTTCGCACGCGTACGCTCGATGTTGGGAACGGAAAGAGTTTGGTTTGGCATCGATTCAAATCGACGACTGCTCGAGAAATCGAGTTTTGATGCCTGGCGCAACTTGCTCCAGGATCTTCACGAGTATCGTTGTGCGAATGCTTCCGATCACCGTCATGCTTTATATCGAAATGCAGCCGAAGCGTGGCTTGAGTCGTTGCTTCGAAAAGACATCACAAAGCTTGACCCAGGTTTGATCATTGCACCACTGCATGCACAGTTCCGCACCGCGCGCGGTGGCAAACTTGGTATAAGACCCATTGACGTGCTTGCGCTACGACAAGACGGCCGTTTGGTTGTGATCGAGTTGAAAGTCTCTGAAGATCGCGAGCACGTGCTTCAGGGCGTGGATTACTGGCGTCGAGTGGAAGCGCATCGAAGGCGTGGACACATCGCAAAAGCCAAACTGTTCGGCGAAAGAAAAATTCGAGATGAGTCACCGCTAGTTTATCTCGTGGCACCGACACTTCGAGTGCACCCTTCATTTCAAGCACTCGCGCGTTGCATCGACAGCGACATTGAGATCTATCGCTTCGACATTAATGAAGACTGGCGTTCAGGCGTGCGTGTGATGCGACGGATGCGGGTGAACTAGCGAGGAATGTGACCCCCTAGTGCTTGACGAAAATGCTATCGCGTTCGTTTGCAGGTTGGGGCGGATGCTGGTGAGAGCCTGCCGGCGTTGTCATGGTTATGTCAGAGTCGGCCGAATAAATTCCCGAAACGCGCATCCTGAACTCGTCTGCATTGGTTGCGTTGTGAAGTGCTTCGGGGAGAGAGATCAATCCAGACTGCACGAGGTGGAACAGCGACTGATCGAAGGTCTGCATCCCGTATTGCGAAGTCCCTGCGGCAATCGCTTCGCGGATCATATAGGTCTTCTCTTCATTGATGATGTGGTCCCGAATGAAACTAGTTGAAACAAGGACCTCGATGGCTGGCACACGTCCGGCACCTTTTGCAGCACGAACGAGTCGCATTGAGATTACGGCTTTGAGAATGCCTGCCAACTGAATTCGCACTGACTTCTGCTGGTGCGAGGGGAATGACGAAACAATACGAGTAATCGTTTCAGTTGCGTCGAGCGTGTGTAGTGTTGATAGAACGAGGTGACCTGTCTCTGCCGCAGTCAATGCGGTTTCGATTGTTTCGTGGTCACGCATTTCACCAACAAGGATCACGTCAGGGTCTTGTCGTAATGCGCTGCGTAAGGCTTCTGCAAACGAACGCGTGTCCACATCGACTTCGCGTTGAGTCAGAAAAGACATTTTGTCGCGATGAAGGAATTCGATTGGGTCTTCAATCGTTACGATGTGACCACTTCGCGTCGCATTGATTAAATCAATCATCGAGGCGAGCGTTGTCGACTTTCCAGAGCCAGTCGCTCCTGTCACCAGGATGAGACCACGGCGCTCTTCGGCAATCTTTTCGACAACCGGTGGCAGACCCAACTCCGCCACACTTCTTTGCTGATCGGGAATGACGCGCAGAACGATGCTGACTGTGCCGCGCTGCTGAAAGATGTTTGCACGGAAACGACCTAGCCCGGATACACCGTAGGCTATATCGACTTCAGATGTTTCTTTGAATCTCTGCTTTTGTCGATTCGACATCATGGAGAACGCCATGTCGAGCGTGTCTTCGGGTTTCAGACGTGGGGCATCGGCAACGGGGTGCAGTTCCCCGCCAATTCGCATTACTGGGAACGCGCTAACTTTAAGATGTAGGTCAGAGGCAGAATGCCCGGCGGCAATGCGCAGAAGATCGTCAATTTTGGCGGCCATGAAATGCTTACGAACCTTTCGTAGCTAAGTAAGTGACGTGTTGTTGAAGAATTGAGCACCGGAAGGGGTGCCGGGATTCTGGTTGGGGCGAGATGTTCGTTAAGAACTCTCGGTTTGAATATAGCTTGGCGGGGTTGAACCAGTCAATAAAGTTGTTTCTCGCTATGTTCGATAAGCCTCAGCTTGTCGCAAAAGAAATGACTTTTGGACCGATTTTCATCGGGAAGTTGACGAGCCTCTTGTCAAAATCCAAGCTCTCATTCTCCCTTGGCTTTCTTCTTCAGCCAGGTCTCTCGGCCAAGCCTCTCTTAGAGCATCTCGAACTCAAAAACCAACAAGCTGAAGCTTATCGGACAAAAAAAAAGGTGGACTGAATTACTCAGTCCACCTATTAGCTTTTGCCGGTCCAGTCGTTACTCGATTGGGGCCGTTTGATAGCTCAACACGGGTTCGTTTTCTCCCGCGGTCTCAATGGTTCCCGCGTATCCATTAGTATCAGGTGTTTGCTTTGCACCGTTTACGTAAGTCAGCCAGTCACCTGGTGCCTTACGCTCGCCTTTGGTGATCTCGAAGAAGACCTTTTGAATCTTGGCAGTGATAGGTCCGCGGCCGCCGTTGCCCACAGTGATGCGATCGACCGATCGAATCGGGGTTATCTCAGCAGCGGTTCCGGAGAAGAAGAGCTCATCAGAGACATATAACGCAGCTCGTTGAATCGTTCGTTCCTTTACCGTGAGTCCCAGTTCATGACAAATCTGAACAACGCTATCTCTCGTAATGCCTGGCAGGATTGAAGACGACAGCGGGGGCGTAAGCACCACGTCGCCTGAGACCATGAAAATGTTCTCACCGGAACCCTCTGATACGAAGCCTCGATCGTCTAACGCAATTCCTTCTGCAAAGCCGTTTAGCAAGGCCTCCATTTTAATGAGCTGCGAGTTCATATAGTTCGCCCCGCTCTTGGCCATGGCTGGCATGGAGTTTGGAGTCAGTCGATTCCAACTTGAGACGCAAACGTCCACTCCGCGTTCAATCGCTTCGTCGCCTAAATACTTGCCCCAGTCCCAAGCTCCGATGTAGCACGCGAGCGGATTAGGAAATGGATTTACACCGAAGGCTGGATTCTGTTCGTCGAGACTGCGAAACAGGATTGGTCTTATATAACACTGATCCATGCCGCTCTGTCGTACCAGTTCGACTGCGCCCTCGGTCAACTGATCCAACGTCCACGGGTGCTCCATGCGATAGATCTTCGCGGAGTTCAGGAGACGTTGCATGTGCTCCCTCAGGCGGAAGATCGCTGGCCCACTTTTTGTCGAGTAACACCTAATACCCTCAAAGATACTTGAGCCGTAGTGCAGCACGTGCGACATCACATGCACTCGCGCATCATTCCACTTGATAAACTCACCATTGTGCCAAACAACATCGCAAATGCGTGGTGTTGCAACGTCCTTCGCTTTGCCCTCTTTTGAGAACATATCTGAATTGCTCCTTAAAGAACCTTAGAAAAACAGAACGAGAATGTCTTCAGTTAACGGCGAAATTCAGCACGTAAACTGGTCCTGTTACCCTTGTAAGTGGACACGGCACAATACCGTAGTTGCACTTTCGTTTGCAAGAAGCGACTTGCTGGTCGGAACTCGGCTTACGTAACATGAAAAACCAGTGTCCCACAGAGTTAATAATATTAAATCTCAGCGCATTCCATTAAACCTTCATGAGCACCTGACAAGGTGTGTTTTAATTACCTTTTGTGTTCTTGTAACGTTTCTGAATGGATGCCGCCAACCTAAGATGAGTCAGCAAATCCCAAACCAATCACAACCCACAGAATTGAATAACGATCCGTTGGCCATCCACTATCGCGCGATTGCGGTTGATATGCATGCGGACACCGTCCAGCGGGTGCTTGATGAAAATGTTGACCTTCAAAAACAGTTGAGCGACGGTCATCTTGATGCAGTGCGTGCCAAGGCAGGCGGACTCGACGCACAATTTTTTTCCATTTGGGTCGAGCCGCAGTTGTTTGGCGGCGGCGGGTCGCGTGCGATTCAGCGCGCCGACGATCAAATCGCAGCTGTGCGAGCCCTCGCAGAAAACCATCCGGAGACGTGGCAATTGGCAACGACGGCAGCCGATGTTCGCCGGGCTGCGGCTGACGGAAAGATTGCTGCTTTGCTGGGACTCGAAGGCGGATATGCAATCGATGAACGTCTGGAGAATGTTGCGAGATATTACAAAATGGGCGTTCGCTACATGTCTCCTGCGTGGAGCGTCAGCACCAGCTGGGCCGGATCATCCGGCGACGAAGTGGGTGCTACGCGAGGCCTGAACGAGTTTGGTCGTGAAGTGGTTCGTGAAATGAATCGACTGGGAATGATGGTCGACGTTTCGCACGTGTCGGACAAGACGTTTTGGGACATCGTGAACACGTCGACGAAACCAGTGATCGCAACACACTCGGCCTGCCGAGCTATTACTGATGTCCCGCGAAATCTTACGGACGACATGATTCGAGCGTTAGCCAAAACAGGTGGCGTCGTGAATGTGATCTTTTATCCGGAGCATATTGAGCCGGGCTGGAGTCAGAAGAAGAAGCAACTCGATTCTGAGATCGCCGGATTGGTGCAAAGAGCTTCTGAGAACGAGCCTGGCGACGTTGTGCACAAGAAACTAGCGCGTGACCGTGTGAGGCAAGAGCAGTATGCGACGCGTTTACCGAAGGTGACTGTTTCCCGTATCGTTGATCACATCGACCACATTGTGAAGCTCGTAGGCATCGATCACGTGGGGATTGGTTCTGACTTTGACGGTGTCCAAGCCACGCCGGCGGATCTTTCGACCGTTGCTGATTTGCCGAACCTCACGCGCGAGTTGTTGAAGCGAGGCTATACCGAGAACGATGTGGATAAGATTCTTGGTGGAAACATGTTGAGGGTGATGGAAGAGCAGGTCGGTGGGAATAATCAATAGCTGTGTTTTGTGCTTGGTTCTTTGAGCTTTGTGCTTTGAACTTTGTTTGGTAGTGATAGTAAACCTGTATGAGTACGAAAACGCCGAGTGCAAAGCTCAAAGTTCAAAGCACAAAGATCAAAGCTCGCCGTGCCCGCATCGGTTTCCATGCACCCATAAAAGGCGGTCTTCATAACGCTCTCGTCATTGCGAAGGAAACTGGCTGTGACACCGTTCAACTCTTTTCGCGAAATCCTCGAGGTTGGATGGCAAAGCCTCTCACGGTCGACGATGTTCTTCAGTTCCGCAACACTAAAAAGCTAACCAGAATTTCACCAGTCCTGATTCACTGTAATTATCTTGTTAACCTGGCTTCAGTTGATGAGTTCTTTCTGGCCAAGTCGCGCGAGTCTTTTCGCGAAGAGGTGGAACGGGCCCTCGTTCTTGGTGTCGACTATCTGGTCGTTCATCCCGGCAGCGCACGAGGTTCTTGCGAAGCTGACGGCATCGCTCTTTGCGCCCAGAGTTTAAAGATTGCTTGTAAGGGATTAAGGCTTGGTTCGTTGAAGATCCTACTCGAGAATACGGCCGGCCAGGGCGAGTGCATTGGTCATCGGTTTGAACATTTGAAGTTCATTATGGATGCATGTCCAAGACTACCGCTCGGAGTCTGTTTCGATACGGCGCATGCGTTCACGGCAGGTTACGACATTCGCGAAGAAGATGGACTCGCAGCGTTGATTCAGAAAATGCAGCGAACCGTGGGACTCAAGAATGTTCGTGCGATTCACTTTAACGATTCCAGAGCTGTTTACAACTCGCGAGTCGATCGACACTGGCACATCGGTGAGGGACATATTGGTATGGAAGCGCTGAGACGAGTGGCTCAGCACCCAAAACTAAGACACTGCGCATTCATTCTTGAGACTCCTTACGATGATCCGAGGGCGGATCTACAGAATTTACAGACGCTGAGATCGTTTGTGAGGTTTGAAGGTTCAAATCAAACAAAATTATCAGGTCAGGAAGGGGACCCTGTCCCCGCCAAACTTCAACTACACTTACCCCGGATCAAAGCTTAACAGCCATATGTGATGCAGCCCTTTAGCAGTGATTAGTTTGGGCCACTTTAAAGGCATAAGAGCGGGGACCGGGTCCCCTTCCTGACCTGATAATTTTTCCTAGATTTAGAGTGGGTTGAGCTGCCAGAGTAATTGAAACTCTTAGACATCTTGAGTCGCCTTCGGTAGAATCACATTGAACATGTTCTCGAAACGACCTCCAACCAAACTCCTCCTAGCGGTGCCGCTTCTGCAACGCGCTTGATGGCGCTTTTCTGGCGGAGCGGCGAATCCCTACTTACAAAGCAAGTTCCAATCGAAGATGTCGGGCATTGCCGTGACTTTGTCCCTGCCCGACAAAACGTGTTAACTGTAAATGGATAAAGTTATGGACGAAAAATACTTCCCTGAACAAATCGAACATAAGTGGCAGCAGCACTGGAACGACTCGCACTCATTCGAGGTTGACGCAGCCGACCAGCGACCGCGGTTCTACTGCTTGGAGATGCTCCCGTATCCGTCAGGTTACTTGCACATGGGTCACGTTCGAAACTACTCGATCGGCGATGCGCTCGCCTGGTTCAAACGTCTCCAGGGATTCAACGTGTTGCACCCGATCGGTTGGGACAGTTTTGGTCAGCCAGCAGAACAAGCGGCAATCAAACGCGGTGTCAATCCTCGTGACTGGACCGAAGAGAATATTGCGCACATGCGTGGTCAGCTCCAGCGACTCGGAATTAGTTACGACTGGTCACGTGAGATCGCAGCCCATCGGCCTGATTACTACAAGTGGGACCAGTGGTTCTTCCTGAAGATGTTGGAGCGCGGCCTCGCTTACAAAAAGGTGTCGCAGGTTAACTGGTGTCCGAAGGAACAGACCGTCTTGTCGAATGAGCAGTCGTCAGGCGGAGTTTGCTGGCGTTGTGGCGCTGCCGTAGAAAAGCGAGATCTCGAACAGTGGTTTCTGCGCATCACTGATTACGCAGAGCAACTTGTCGCCGATATCGATCAGATTGAATCAGGTTGGCCTGAGAAAGTGCTGAAACGTCAACGTGATTGGGTTGGTCGCAGTGAAGGCGCGTTCATCGACTTCGCGATTAAAGATAGCGACAAGAAGATCCGCGTGTTTACAACTCGCATTGACACTATCTACGGAGCGACTGCGGTTGTGTTGTCAGCTGAACATCCATTGCTCGCTGAATTACCCGAAGGCTCCACGCTGAAGAGTGACATTGAGACGTTCGCGGCAAAGGTGAAAATCGAGCGCGCGACTCGGGGAGAAGCTGACGAAGAGGAGAAAGAAGGACTCAACACCGGCTTACTTGCCATCAATCCGTTTAGCGGTGAAAGCGTTCCTGTCTGGGTAGCGAATTACGTTCTCATCGAGTACGGGACAGGTGCGGTAATGAGTGTACCCGCGCACGATGAACGCGATTTTGAATTCGCGCAAAAATACTCGTTGCCGATACGGCAGGTAATTGCACCCGTCACACACGAGCAGGCCAAAGCCGAGCCAACGTCAGTAGACGGAACGGAACAGTCGGCAGACATGAAAAAGTCATTCACCGATTATGGAGTTTTGATCAATAGCGGTGAATGGGGAGGGAAGCTCTCGGAAGTAGTGGTTCCCGAAATGGCGGCGTTCGCTGAAAAGCACGGTTTTGGTCAGGCTGCTGTGACGTACCGCATTCGCGATTGGGGAGTCTCACGCCAACGTTTCTGGGGTGCGCCGGTCCCGGTGATCTACTGCGATAAGTGCGGGATGGTGCCTGTACCTTACGAACAATTGCCGGTTGTATTGCCGGAGACAGCGGCGTTCACGGGAACCGGTGAGTCACCGCTCGCCGGTGTGGCGGAGTTTGTGAACACTGAGTGTCCTAACTGTCATGGGCCAGCGAAACGTGAAACGGATACCATGGACACGTTCGTCGATTCGTCGTGGTACTTCTTCCGTTATTGCGATCCGCGGAATGAAACTGCTCCGTTCGATTCAAACGTCGTGAATCAATGGACGCCGGTAGATCAGTACATCGGTGGAGATTCGCATGCGGTGATGCATTTGATCTACACGCGCTTCTGGACGAAGTTTATGCGCGATCTTGGCCTGGTTACTTTTGACGAGCCGGTGACGAGACTGTTGACCCAGGGCATGGTGACCAATCGCGTAGAGGGCACGGATGATTGGAAAGCAATGTCGAAGAGTCTCGGCAATGGAGTTGATCCGGACGAGATGATTGCGGCTTTCGGGGCGGATGCGACACGCTTGTTTGTCTTATTTGCCGCGCCGGTTGAAAACGAACTGCGGTGGCTGGAGTCTGGAATCGAAGGCGCTGTTCGTTTCTTACGGCGTGTCTACACACAGGTTTGGAAGTGGCAACAACGGTTGGCGACTTCTGACAGCAACGTAAACCTTGAAGCGATCAGTCCTGAATCGCGTGCGTTAAGGCGCAAGACTCATCAGACAATCGCTAAGATCACGAGAGACTTTGTGCAGCTACATTTGAACACCAGTGTCGCTGCGTTAATGGAGTTGTTCAATCAGTTAAGTGAGTTCAAGGCTGATTCTGACACGGCGTCCCCTGAAGATGTTTTTGTGGTTCGCGAGGCTCTCGAGTCGTTGGTTGTAATGTTGACGCCGTTTGCTCCGCACATTGCAGAGGAAATGTGGGAAGGCTTAGGTAACTCGGGCGGGTTGTTGAGTGCTGGTGCGAAGTGGCCTGTTGCCGATCCTGAACTTGCTCGAAGCGAGGAACTGGAGATTCCAGTGCAAGTCAATGGCAAGCTGCGCTCGCGCTTGATTACCTCGCCGGAAGTCTCAGAGACGGAATTGAAGGCGGCGGCACTTGCTGACGACAAGGTGAAGGCCCTGACCGACGGACGCGAGATTGTGAAAGTGGTTGTTGTGCCTAAGAGATTGGTGAATGTTGTGATCAGATGAAGGTTCCTTGGGTGTGGTCTACTTGTCGGGCGTCCAGAAGCGGCGCCCTCCAAGTCAGCACCCAAAGAACTTCACGGTTGCTTGAGGTTCGGCAAGCCGCTAAAATCAACTAGCGTTTGTCTTTAAACCAAGGTGCGCCACTCGGCCTTTGTTCTAGTCTTTGAGAATTAGTCAAAAACGCAGTTGCTGCTTAGACCACGAGAGTGAGAAACCCTTGCGTCTTTATGCCGGGAGAGTGGCAGCTTATGCTTATCCGAAAGTCCCAAACCGACACCAGTTGATAGCGAGCCTGGCCGAAGTTCTACGAGCCACTGAATGAAAGAATGCCCTGTTTGTAGGCGCTGCTTCTCCGACGAAATAAATCACTGTCCTCAAGATGGTGATGAGACTACTCACTCTCTTCATGGCGAACCCACATTAGACGGTCGTTATCTCCTTGAACGTCGACTTGGGCAGGGCGGCATGGGCGTGGTTTTCAAGGCGCGTCACACCTTTCTTAAAACGGCTCACGCAATCAAAATCATCTTGCCCGATCTAGTTGGCAACGATCCGATGTTGGCCACACGTTTCCGCCAGGAAGCCCTCGCAGCGGCCGCGATCAAACACCAAAACATAATTGCCGTAACCGACTTCGGAATGATTCGCGGAACCATGCCGTTCCTCGTGATGGAGTTTGTGAAAGGACGATCTCTGCAGGAGATTCTTACCGAGGAAGGCAAGATGAAGCCCGAGCGGGCCTACGAGTTGATCACCGCTGTCGCATCTGGAGTCGGCGCCGCACACAGGCAGAAGATAGTGCACCGCGATCTGAAGCCGTTGAACATTATGGTCCAGGACGATGTTCCGGTTGCTGAAGGACTGAAGATTCTTGACTTCGGGTTGGCAAAAATAAAGTCCGGAGAATTGCTGGGCTCATTCGTTCAGGCACAGACGAGCGGCCTGATGGGCTCACCATTTTATATGGCGCCTGAACAGTGGTCCGATGAGGAACCGGATGCACGTGCCGACATCTACAGTCTTGGAGTGATTCTTTATCAAATGCTCGCGGGCGAAGTGCCGTTCAAGGGGTCGACGATCCCATCGATAATGAAGAAGCACCTGACGCTTCCTCCTCCCAGTTTCCAATCGATGGGCGCTTCTGTGCCACCGCAACTCGAAGCTGTTGTTCGTCACGCTCTCGAAAAGGAAGTGAAGGATCGCATCGACTCGGTCCAGTCATTTCTAAAAGAAGTGAATGCTGCAATGAGCGCTTCGCCGGTAGTCGTTACCACGACGCGTCCAACGGGCTCACTCGATCCGAACAGGACCATGATCTCGGATGCGCCGCCGCTCCCGACCGACACGCGACCACCCGGGTTTTCAGCAACGGCCGTACCACCTCCAATCTCCAACGACACCAACTTCGCAGGGTCGTTCGACTCGATGCCTGGGACGGTTCATGTCGAGGGAGAAGCCCAGCAAGAACTTTCAAACACTGCGGCTGAACTTCTGTGGGAAAAAGAAGATCGCCGAGTAAAGGAAGCCGAAGAACAGTCAAAGGCTAAACAGCAGGCGGAGAAACAGCGGGTCGAAGAAGAAAATCGCGCGAGACGAGAACGAGAAGATCGCGATGCCCGAGATCGCGAGCAGCAAGAAAAATTTGAGCGGATGGCCCAGCAGGCTAAAGAACTCGAAGACCGACTGGAACGTTTGTCCGTCAGCATTCCGCCAAAGACTCTCGTCGATCCTGAAGCGACTCACATTCAGAACAGTGCGGCAAACGCCCTGCCCGAACTTTCCCGAAGCCAGGCACCTACGATCGTTTCCGAGGTTTCAGCTGGACGAAAGAGTGGCGTTCTACTGATCGTAGCTAGTCTCGTCATTCTTGGTCTGGCAGGAGTTGGCACTGGCGCTTACTTCATCTTACGTCCCAAGCGACAGGTAGTTGTGACACCGCCTCCCGAGACACCTTCTGCAATCAAGGTCGACATGGCAGAGATCGAAGGTGGAACTTTTGAGATGGGTCGCACCGGCGGCACACTTCAGGAAAGCCCTCCACACCCAACCGTAGTCGAAACGTTCTTCATGGATAAGACGGAGGTAACGAACACCGAATATGCCGTCTTCGTGCGAGACACAAATCACGCTGCACCGGGGTATTGGTCAGGAACGAAGCCGCCATTTGGTCAGGAACTCTGGCCAGTGGTGAGCGTTTCCCAAAACGACGCAAATGAATTTGCAGCGTGGCGCTCAAAACGTGACGGCGTTACGTATCGATTGCCCACTGAAGAAGAATGGGAGTATGCAGCTCGAAACGGTACGGAAGGTGACTTGTATCCCTGGGGTAACCAATGGCAAATAAAGAATGCCGTGATTAAGGAAGCGACACCGTCTCCGGTAGGATCCAGACCGGGTGGCAGGAACAAGTGGGGAGTGTCGGATTTGATTGGTAATGCGTGGGAGTGGACCTCTTCACACATCTCTGCATATCCTGGCAACAAGACGGTAATCCCAACCGCAACGAAAGATCTTGTCACAATTCGGGGAGCCTGTTATGTCAGCGATCCTGCCAAAGCAGATACTCCGATTACCGCAGCCCTGCGTGATTTTATTCCGGCGACGACGAAAAATGCGTTACTGGGGTTTCGACTTGTTCGAAGCGGCTCTTAAGCCTAGCCTTGCTTTTCTCTGCCGCTCGCAAGCGGCTCAGATTAGCTCATCCACCAAAAGCTGCTACAATCCCAGTGCCCGTTGAGGATAGAATTGTTTCAGCAAAGAGCAGGTCGGGAAGGGACCTCCCAAACTCCGACCTTTTTATCTCGAATATTCGCAATCCAAGCACTCAAGCTGTAGGAGACCCTGAGATGATACCCCGAGGAATACTGCGCGCAGTTTTATTACCTGCTGCGCTTTGTGTTGCCGTTTGTTTTGGTGCTGGCAAAGCTCTTAGTCAGGATGTTGGGGCGGACGTCGGTGGAGGCGCCGGCATATTTAGAGCTAAGAACCCAGAGGCTAAGCGAAAGGCAAAACCCGCTACCCCAAGTACGAAGCCATCAAACAGAACCAGAACCTCCACCGCGGCTACTGAAGACCGAGCGGAAGACTTACTGGATAGTGGAAACAACTTTCGCGACGCGCGCAAGTTTGCGGAAGCCGAGGAAGCCTATCAGGGGGTGCTGAAGCTTAAGCCGAAGGATCCTCGAGCAGCGTATGGTCTCGGCAATGTGTATTCGGACCAGCAGCGCTGGGGAGATTCTGAAGCTGCGTATCGCAACGCAATCCTTTGGGCGCCGAATGATGCTGATGCTTACGTAGCATTAAGTGTCGTGCTGGTCCAGCCGTATTCTGGCACAGATAACGCCAAGCGTTTTACTGAAGCATCTGACTTCGCTCGCAAAGCTGTTCAAATAGATCCGAAGATGGCCATCGCCTGGGACCGCCTGGGTGTAGCGCTCCAGGCTCGTGGCATCTTCAACAGCGACACTGAGCACGCACATCGTCGTGCAATGGAATTAGATCCGCAGTTAGCAGTTGCCTACGTTCACCTGGCAAGGGTGTTGAATCGATCGGGTCGTTCAGCCGAGGCGGTACCGCTTTATGACAAAGCGAGTGAGCTCGCGAAGGATCCGGCAACGTTGAACCTCATCGCCGAATCGCTACAGGGTGAACAACTGTGGCCTCAATCTGAGCCCGTGTTGAAACGCGCGTTGGAGTTGGACCCCAGGAATCCAACTTCTTTGGTATTAATGGGCCGGCTCTTGATCGTCTACAAGAGATTTACTGAAGCTGAGCCGTATTTGAAGACGGCTACTGAAGTCAGCTCAAAGGCCTTTCAACCATTCATTCTTCTCGGTCGCACTTACCTTGCTCTTGATCGTTTGACTGAGGCTGAGACGACTTACGAAAAAGCTTCGACACTTGCGGTCCTCGGCGAAAAGAAACAGCTGGCAGGAGCTTTTGGTTTCGAGGGAGTCGGTGACAGTTATATGAAGGCGAAACAGAAAAACGCTGCCGCTCGTGTCTACCAGCGTGCGCTCGAGCTCGACCCGGGAAATAAAGGAATAGAGCAGAAACTCGCCAAGGCACGTCAGAACTAATTTCAAATTAACGCTGGTATTCAATTGCTGAGAGGTCCTGTGTATGAAGAGTTGTCCGAAATGTAATCGTACTTTTCCGGATGAAGGTCAGAAGTTCTGCACGTTCGATGGCGGTCTGTTGATTGCCCCGCAAACCTTCGATCCAAACGTGACGATACGCCAGACGACGGGAGAGATTGCTCCCCCCGCGTCGGAGAAGCCAACTAGTCGCGATCTACCCGATCCCAACGCCACCATAGCGGATTCATCATTTGCTTCGACGATCGCGTTACCGCGGAACACGGGCCCTACGGGTCCCCAAACAAGCGATTTCGGACAGGTCTACAACCCCTCTTCAGCTAACCCAACTTCTGCACTCGGGCAGGAGCAAACAGTTGCGCTCGGCCAGGTGCCACAGCCATACGTGACGCCACCGCCACCACCTCCTGCTGCGACTCCGCCGCCACAACCTTCTGCTCCTAATGTGACTACGGCGCCGACTCCTGCTGCTGCTCCTGCGCCTGCCAAGAAGAAGTCGAAACTGCCGTTGATAATCGTTGGCGTTCTCGTGTTCCTGCTTTTAGGCGGAGGAGCTTTAGCGGCGATCTTCTTCGTTGTTGTGAAACCTCGACTTGGCGAATTGAAGGCGAAAGAAACTCAAACTCCACCGGTTGTTGAAGCGAACACAAACACAAGCGCGGCTACACAGCCCTCACCAGTTGCTCCCTCACCGACACCACAGGAAGACAACTACGTGCCACCGTTGGGCACCACTGCGTTTGAAAATTCGAAAGAAGGACTCGACGGAAAGCTAGCCGAACATTACTTCGACTTTTCCTTCTATTACCCCGAGTCGTGGCAAAAGGACCCCAAAGCGCGTGCGTCCGGCTCGAGTAGTTTCGTTGGGGTTGAGCGACGATTGCCACCCGATTTCACGCAAGAGAAACTTACGGTTGGTTGGTACACAAGTACCGGAACTTACGATAGCGATTTGCCAAACTACCCGAGTCTAGTCGAAAAAGTGAGCAACACATTCTCGAAGGCTTATCCCGAGTACAAGAAAGTTTCCGAAGGGCCAACAACGGTAAATTCAATGAAGGCCTATGAGTTTAGATGGACAGGCTTTTCAAAGGGTACGGAGCAAGGCGATTTGAAACTGTGGGGTCGTGTGATTTTTCTTCCTACGAACAAGGAAGGCGACACGACGGGCGCAACCTTAACGATGCTCGCGACGTCTCTTGCACCAGAGCTGTCGTCCGAGAATGATCTAGGTGTAAAAGGTGAGGCGCCGGTCATCCTTGACTCATTCAGGTTTAGTAAGAAGAAGTGAACCAGGCAGGCGCGGGACGCCTGCGGTCCCAGCAGTAAGTATTTTGCGATGATTAAACAAAAAAAGTTTTGGACGCCCGTTCGTTTGTGCCTCACCTTTATCGTGGTCATGTTGGTTGCTGTGTTCGGTTCTAGTTGCAACTCAAACGATGTAACTCCGACTTCTACGACTAGCAGTGCGCCAAACGCGGCCGGTCCCGTGTTGAATAGCCTTCCGCCAAATGTCCTCACATCCGAGATGAGAGCAGCAAGTGGGTCACCATTCAAACTCTCTGATTATTCCGGAAAGGTTATCTTCGTAAACCTGTGGGCGACCTGGTGCGGTCCATGTCGTCTTGAAACTCCTGAGCTAGTCAAGTTGCACAAAGAGTTTCAGGATCGCGGCGTTGAGATGTTTGGCCTTTCAACAGAAGAGCCCGATGCGTCAGCGGAAGCCGTACGTAAGTTCGTAAGCGTCTTTAATGTCGACTATCACATCGGCTGGGCCACGCCGGAAGTCAAATTCACCCTCATGCAGGGCCGGGGCGCAATCCCACAAAGTTTCATCATCACACGCGAAGGGCGAATAATGAGAAGGTTTATCGGATTCAACCCCGACTCAACTCCTCCTCAGCTTCGACAAGCTTTGGAAGATGCATTGGCA
>Ga0163163_10001239_pt1 | contig 21547 bp, 23 predicted proteins | sample S65metaG_FD_119766 | JGI IMG/M metagenome (GOLD analysis project Ga0163163, IMG submission 119766) | Switchgrass rhizosphere microbial communities from Kellogg Biological Station, Michigan, USA - S6-5 metaG | ecosystem: Host-associated > Plants > Roots > Rhizosphere > Soil | place: USA...
CCTAACGAGCGCGGTTCGGGTCGCTCGTCAGCCTCCCACCAATTCCTAGACTTGTTCGCGATCAGTCCGCGCGTCGCGCGGCGGCGAAGCGGATGGCACGATGAGCGAGCCCAGAAAATCCGCAGTTTCCGGCCCCGCCCCGGTTGAGACACCGGCCGATGGATACCGCGTGCTTGCGCGCAAATACCGGCCGGCGAGTTTTGAAGACCTGATCGGGCAGGACGCCATGGTGCGCACGGTCTCGAACGCATTCGAGAGCGGCCGCATCCCGCAAGCCTGGATTCTGACCGGGGTGCGCGGCGTCGGGAAAACGACCACCGCGCGCATTCTTGCGCGCGCGCTGAACTACGAACTGCCCGATGGCTCAGTGAAAGAGCCGACGATCAAGATGCCGGTGATGGGCGTGCACTGCCAGGCCATCATCGAGAGCCGGCATCCGGATGTGCTGGAGATGGATGCCGCCTCGCATAACAGCGTTGATGACGTTCGGCAGATCAACGATGCAATCCGCTACGCGCCGATGAGCGCGCGCTACAAGGTCTATATCCTCGACGAAGTGCATATGTTGTCGGGCGCCGCCTTCAATGCGTTGCTCAAGACGCTGGAAGAGCCGCCGCCGCACGCAAAATTCATTTTCGCAACCACCGAAATCCGCAAGGTGCCGGTGACGGTGCTGTCGCGCTGTCAGCGTTTCGACCTGCGCCGCGTCGACGCCGCTCTTCTTGTAGACCATTTGCAGGGCATCGCTGCGAAGGAGAAAGCCGAGATCGAGCCCGCCGCGCTCGCTTTGATCGCACGCGCGGCGGAAGGGTCGGTGCGCGATTCGCTGTCGTTGCTCGACCAGGCGATGGCGCATGCAGCCGGTCCAGTCCGGGCCGAGGACGTCCGCCAGATGCTGGGGCTGGCGGATCGCGTGCGGGTGGTCGATCTGTTCGAAGCCCTGATGAAGGGTGATGTCGCCGGTGCGCTGAAAGAGTTGCGCGAGCAGTATGAGATCGGCGCCGATCCTGCTGTCATCCTTGCCGATCTGGCTGAGTTCACCCACTTTGTAACGCGCGTCAAAGTCATTCCGGCGGTTGCCGACGATGTGTCGCTGTCGGAGGCGGAACGCACGCGCGGGCGCGCTTTTGCGGCGCAGCTTTCTATGCGCGTGCTGTCGCGCGCGTGGCAAATGCTGCTCAAGGGTGTCGCTGAGGTGCCGGCATCCGGGCGTCCGGTTGCTGCCGCCGAGATGGTGCTTGTGCGTATCGCCTATGCAGCCGATCTGCCGACGCCCGACGAAGTCGTTCGCTCGCTCAGCGAAAACGGCGCCGCGCCGGCCCGTCCGCAAGGGAACGGCGGTGTGACCCAGGCATCGTCCCAAAGCTATGCGCCACGCTACGACTCGCCCCGCGGTTCTCCGCGATCGTCCGCCGCCGTTTCACCTCGGCCGGCGGAAGATCCAACGCCCCGCCGGGATGAAGCGGTCGCCGCACCGACCTTGTCCATCAATTCATTCGCGGAGTTGATCGCGCTTGCCGCGGAGAAGCGCGACATCACCACAAAAATGGCGCTGGAACGCGACGTGCGGCTGGTCCGTTGCGAGGACGGCCAGCTCGAAATTGCGCTCGAGGCGCGGGCGCCAAAGACCCTGGTGCACGATCTCCAGCGCAAGCTGACCGGTTGGACCGGCAAGCGATGGATCGTGGTGGTGTCCAAGGAGCAGGGCGCGCCCACCATGCGCGCACAGGCCGATGCGCAGCAGGCCGAGATAGAACGCGACGTGCAGAGCGATCCGCTGGTGCAGGCCGTGCTCAGCCGATTCCCGGGCGCCAAAATCGTGGGCGTGACGCAAAACGGCGCGGATCAGCCGGAGCCGACGTCGGATGCCGGTTCCGACGACGAGCGTGAGGACTAGCCGATGGCGGATTTCCTCGGCCTGATGAAACAGGCCGCACAGTTGCAGTCGAAGATGCAGGCGATGCAGGCGGAGCTTGACCAGATCGCGGTCGAGGGGACCGCTGGTGGCGGCGTCGTCACGGTTACGCTTTCGGCCAAGGGCGACCTCAAGGGCGTGAAGATCGACGATTCGCTTCTGAAGCCATCGGACAAGGAAATTATCGAGGATCTGATCGTGGCGGCGCATGCCGATGCGCGGCGTAAGGCGGAAGGCGTGCTCCAGGAAAAAATGAAAGAAGTCACCGGCGGACTGCCGCTGCCGCCGGGACTGGGTTTGACCTGATATTCTTATTCAATGCCCACCGCTGTTGCCGGACCTGAAATCGAGCGCCTGATCCAGCTGCTGGCGCGGCTGCCCGGTCTGGGCCCTCGTTCGGCGCGGCGCGCGGCGCTGCACCTTATCAAAAAGCGTGAATTGCTGATGGCACCGCTTGCTGCTGCCATGGAAACGGCCATGGAGAAGATCGAGGTCTGCAAGGTCTGCGGCAATATCGATACGCAAAACCCGTGCACGGTATGCACTGACGGCAAGCGCGACCCTTCTATCATCGTTGTAGTCGCCGACGTTGCGGACCTGTGGGCACTCGAACGCGCGCATGCGGTGAACGGCCGTTATCACGTGCTCGGCGGTACGCTGTCGCCGCTCGACGGCGTCGGCCCGCAGGATCTGTCAATCGACGCGTTGATTTCGCGTGCGCACGAAACGCCGGTGAAAGAAGTGATCCTGGCGCTTAACGCCACCGTCGACGGCCAGACCACGGCACACTACATCACCGAGCTTCTGGCCGATGCGAAAGTGAAGGTAACCCGGCTTGCGCACGGGGTGCCGGTCGGCGGCGAGCTCGACTATCTCGACGAAGGTACGCTCGCCGCCGCGATCAAGCAGCGGACGTTATTCTAGGCCGCTTCCGTAAGTTTCAACGGCACCATAGGGCGTTGGCATCAGATAGATCGGCCGCGCCATGCCGTCGGGCCCGATCGCAATGCGCGAACAATCGCCGTGCTTGTTCAAGTGTGTATTGTTGTCATAGGAATTGTGCGAGAAGTAGTAGTTGCAGACGCCGTCGTCGTAACGGACGTTCGTCCAGCTGCCGTTTGATTCACGATAGATATACGGCTTGTGCCAGTCCGCCGCTGCAGGCAGCGACGAAGCAATCACGCCGGCCAGCGCGCAACCCAGTACCGAGAGTTTCAAGTTCAGACGCATAGCAGCCTCCTTCCAGTAACTGGGGCCAAACGTCTGCCGCGGATCATCGTTCCGCGCGCGAAAGTTTCATGATTGTGGCGACGGTGTGTGAGCGGCGTCTTCTTTATGACCGCTTCATCGACAGCGTTGCGAAATGTCCGCCCCGTTGCAGCCAGGCGAGCAAGATGAAACTTGGAATGCTGGCAGCAACGCAGATGACGAAATACCACATCCAGCCCGTCGCGGCCGCGATGTAACCGGAACCGAGTGCGAGTATCGTGCGCGCCAGTGCGAACAGCGCGGTCAACAAGGCGTATTGCGTGGCCGTGTGCAGCGGGTTGCCGCAAAGCGCCGACAGATAAGCGACAAAGATTACGGTTCCGATGCCGCTGGTGAAATTTTCGGCAGTGATGGCGAAAGTCAGCCACGCAACGTCCCGGCCGACAACCGCTTGCCATGCGAAGGCGAAGATTGCCACTGCTTGCAGGACGCCGCCGATCCAGAGACTGGTCGCCATCGGCAAAGCGCGTGCGATGAAGCCTCCGGCGAAGCCGCCCGCAATCGCAGCGGCAAAGCCGACGCCTTTGATGATGGTGGCGAGCTCGACGCGCGTGAAGCCGGTCTCGAGCACGAAGGGCGTGGTCAAGGCACTCGCGAGGGTGTCGGCGAATTTGAAAATCATCACGAAGGCCAGCGCCGCGATGGCCATATCGCGTGACAGGAACTCGGAGAAGCTTGCAATCGCCGTGTGGCTCACACGTTTCCATGAGCTCTCTCGCGCGTGCGCTGAGTGGTCGGCGGCCGCGGCTTCCGATTCCACCGGTTCCCTTGCCAGCAGCGTTGCGATCATGCCGACCAGAACGAGCGCCGACATCGCAACAAAAGTCGCGCGATAGGCGGCCTGTTTGTCGAGCCCGAATCCCATGAGGCCGCTCACCAGGAACAGCGCGCCGGCGCTCGAAACCAGCACCGCGATGCGGTAGGCGGCGACGTAAGACGCCATGCCGGCAGCCTGCTCGTTTTCGGGCAGGCTTTCGACGCGGAATGCATCGATGACGATGTCCTGCGTGGCCGACGCGGTTGTGACCAGCAAGGCTGCGCCGGCGACAAGCCATGGAGAAGATGCCGGGTCGTTGATCGCCAGCAATATGATTGAGATCAACAGCAGAATTTGCGTCAGCATAAGCCACCCGCGCCGCCGTCCGAGGAGGCGCGACAGCACTGGCACATCGAGCGCGTCGACTGCCGGTGCCCAGAGCGGCTTCGCCCAATAAGGCGTTCCCACGGCCGCGAACAGGCCGATCGTCCGGATGTCGACGCCGGTTTCCGTCATCCAGGCCTGCAGCGTCTGTCCGGTAAGTGAAAAGGGAAGCCCCGCCGAAAAGCCGAGCAGCAGCACGATCAGCACGCGCGGCTTGAAATAGACGGCCACGCCGTCGAACCATGATGATCGCGGCTGTGCGTCAGGCGACATGGCCATAATTTATTCGCCGGCTTCCAGCTTGCGTGGACCTGGGCCCGGCAAAATATCCGCGCTCGGCTGTTCGCCTTCGCCAAATTCGACATCGCGGATACGGGTGCCGCGTTTCTCGACCTTTTCGGCGGAAATCAGGATCTGCCGCACGTCTTCATTGGCTTGTCCAAAGTGGGTACCGAGTTTGCTGACGCGATCGCGGAGTCGGCCGAGATCGTCCATCAAAAGACCAACCTCCGCGTGGATCTTGTCAGCGGCCTCGCGCATCCGGGCATCCTTCTGAATCTGCTGGATAACCTGGACCGCCAACATCAGCAGGGATGGCGATACGATAACGACGCGACTTCGAAAAGCCTTTTGGATGATGTCATCGAAACTATCATAGAGATCGGCATAGAGAGATTCCGAAGGGACAAACATTAGCGCCAAATCGTGCGTCTCGCCCGGGATCAGGTATTTCCCCGCAATATCGGAAATGTGTTTGTTGATGTCGTGGCGTACCTGACGGGCCGCGGCCGCACGCTCGTCGTCCGTCTTTGCTTCCCGGTGCTTCGTCACCGCCTCCAGCGGAAATTTCGCGTCGATGGCAAGCCGCCGACTGTCGGGCATCAGAATGCAGCAATCGGGCCGCACCCGGTTGCTGAGCGTGAACTGAAAATCGTAGCAGCCTTTTGGCAAGCCATCCTGAATGATGACCTCCATCCGGCTTTGTCCGAAAGCACCGCGCTGCTGTTTGCTTGCAAGGACTGTCTGCAACGAGGTCATTTGGGACGCGAGGTCGGTTATGTTTTTCTGCGCGGTATCTATCGCTGAGAGTCGCGAATGAAGTTGCTGCAGGTGATCCGAGGTGTTCTTGGTGGAGGTCTGCAGTGATTCACCAAGCCGCGCGGTCACCGCATCAAGGCGTTCATGCATGGTCTGTTGCAGTTGAGACTGGGCCCTGGCGAGCAGATCCCCCATCGTCTGGATACGGGCATTGAGTTCGACCATGCGCTGCTCACCGGCAGCATCGTGAAGCGGCTTGCGCTGCCACAACAGGATCGTGATGACGACGATGACCCCGATCGAGACCATGGTGCCAATGGCCAGCGTAAGAGCTGGCGCATGCGCCAATAGCGCGTTAGCCGTTGAGTGCAAATCGTCCATTCGGCGCTTCTACAGTGATTCGGTGCCGCGAGCGAACGAACGGCGAACGGTAAAGCGGTTGCGCCCGTGGCTCAAGGGGACCGGCGCATTGACCGCATCGGCCCTTGCCCTTACATCGCGGCCATGGCGGTGCGCGACATTCTCGTTATCCCCGACAAGCGGCTGCGGCTCAAATCCGAGCCCGTGAAGGCTGTCGACAAGGCGTTGCGCGCACTGATCGACGACATGTTCGAGACAATGTACGCCGCGCCCGGCATCGGGCTCGCCGCGATCCAGGTCGGCGCGCCGCAGCGCGTCGTCACCATGGATCTCGCGAAAAAAGACGAGCCGAAGCAGCCGCAAGTCTTCATCAATCCGGAAGTGACCTGGGCTTCGGACGAGAAGGCAACTTATGAGGAAGGGTGCCTCTCGATTCCTGAATATTACGAGGAAGTCGAGCGCCCGAAGTCGGTCAGGGTGAAGTACCTCGATCTTGACCTCAAGCCGCAGGAGATCGAGGCAGACGGGCTGCTGGCCACCTGCTTGCAGCACGAAATCGACCACATCAATGGTGTGCTGTTCATCGACCATATTTCCAAGCTCAAGCGCGATATGGTGATGAAGAGATTCAAGAAGGCGGCAAAGAAAACCGAAGGCGCAAAACCGCTCTCCGAGGACCAAGAGCCTTCGCATCACATCGGCTGACAGCGGGCTTGGCGGCGCGCAGGATGGTGCTTCGATGCGCCTGATTTTCATGGGCACGCCTGATTTTGCGGTGCCGACTTTGGTCGAACTCTCTGCGCGCGGGCACGAGATTGCGGCGGTCTACACGCGCGCGCCCAAGCCGGCCGGCCGCGGGATGGACGTGCAGCGCACGCCGGTTGAGCAGGAGGCCCGGCGGCTTGCCCTTGCCGTTCATACGCCGAGAACGTTGAAGGATGAGGAAGTTCAGGCCGCGATCCTCGCCTGCAAGGCCGACGCCGCCGTGGTGGTTGCTTACGGCCTGATACTGTCGAAATCCGTGCTCGAGGCGCCACGGCTCGGTTGCTTCAATATCCACGCGTCGTTGTTGCCGCGCTGGCGCGGGGCTGCGCCGATCAGCCGCGCCATCATGGCCGGCGATACCGAATCCGGTGTCACCATCATGAAGATGGACGAGGGACTCGATACCGGTGCGGTGGCTATGGCTGAGCGAATGCAGATCGGACCCGACATGACGGCCGGCGATTTACACGATGCCCTGTCGCGGCTTGGCGCCGATCTGATGCTGCGCGCGCTCGCCGCAGCCGAGCGCGGCTCGCTCACGCTCGCGCCGCAGCCGGACAAAGGCGTCACCTATGCCGGGAAGATTTCGAAGAACGAGACGCGCATCGAGTGGTCAAAGCCCTGGAAGCAGGTGCACGATCACATCCGCGGACTATCACCATTTCCCGGCGCCTGGTTCGAGATCGATGGCGCGCGGATCAAGGCGTTGCGTTCGACGAAAGGTGAGGGGTCGGGTGCAGCCGGCACGACCCTCGATGATAAGCTCACCATCGCCTGCGGTACGGGGGCGGTGCGTCTTACGCAAGTTCAGCGCGCCGGTAAGCAGCCGATGTCGGCGGATGAGTTCCTGCGCGGCACGCCGGTGAAATCCAGCGTGCGGGTGGCGTGACATGCCGCGCTACAAGTTGACGGTCGAATATGACGGGCGCCCATTTGCCGGCTGGCAGATTCAGGCCGACCAGCTCACCGTTCAGGGCCTCCTCACGTCTGCAGTTGAAGCACTCTCGGGCGATAAAGCGCTGGTGCAAGGTGCCGGTCGTACCGATGCCGGCGTCCATGCACGCGCGCAGATTGCCCACGTCGACCTTTCCAGAGACTGGGATACCGACACCATACGCGATGCACTCAATGCGCATTTACGGCCGCATCCGATTGCGATTCTCGCGGCCGAACGCGCCGCAGATGATTTCAACGCGCGGACGTCGGCGATCAGACGGCATTATCTCTACCGAATCATCAACCGCCGCGCAGATCTCACGCTCGAAGCCGGGCGCGCCTGGCGCGTGCCGCGCCCGCTCGACGCGGCGGCGATGCAGAAGGCGGCGCAGCGTCTGACCGGAAAGCACGATTTCACGACATTCCGTTCGACCGAATGCCAGGCCAAGTCGCCTGTAAAAACGCTCGATATTCTCAAGGTCGAGCGCAGCGGCGAGGACGTCTATGTGACCGCGGTGGCACGGTCGTTCCTGCACAATCAGGTGCGCTCGATGGTCGGCTCGCTTGTCCCGGTTGGTGAGGGCAAATGGAGCGCCGACGACCTCACGAAGGCGCTCGATGCGCGCGATCGCGCGGCTTGCGGTACAGTGGCGCCGCCGGATGGCCTCTATTTGATCAAGGTGGAGTACTAGCTAAAATACCGATCGATGATCTTGTGATAGATCGTCGTCAGGGCACGCAGGTCGGCAACCGGCACTCGCTCATCGACCGCATGCATGGTCTGCCCGACGAGGCCAAACTCGACAACGGGGCAATGATGCGTGATGAAACGCGCATCCGACGTACCTCCCGTCGTCGACAGGGCCGGCTTGCGGCCAGTGATTTCCGCGATGGCGGCCGCGACCAGATCGGTGAACGGCCCCGGCTCGGTTACGAACACGCCGGCGTTCGACGGTTCCCACTGGAAACGGAATTTGATTTTTCCGCCGGCTGCCTTCGCCGCGCGCTGGTCGATCAGCTTCTTCAGGGACTCGAGCGTGTGGTGATCGTTGAAACGGATATTGAAGCGCGCGCGTGCCTCGCCCGGAATGAGATTGACTGTCTTGTTGCCGACATCGACTGAGGTGAACTCGAGATGTGACGCCGCGAATTGCGCGCTGCCCTGGTCCAGCGGCTCGGCCTGTAACGCGGAAACCAGCGTCACCAGGCCGCGGATTGGATTGGTCGCGCGCTGCGGATAGGCCACGTGCCCTTGCGTTCCGCTCACGATGAGGTGGCCGTTAAGCGAGCCGCGCCGGCCGATCTTGATGGTGTCGCCGAGCTCTTCCTGGTTGCTCGGCTCGGCCAGGATGCAATGGTCGAACTTTTCGCCGCGTTCGGCCGCCCACTTCAGCAGCTTCGGAGTGCCGTTGACTGCGATACCTTCCTCGTCGCCGGTGATGAGGAACGAAATCGAGCCCTTCGGCTTTCCGCCGTGCTGGCTAAGATGATCGAGCACCGCCGCAACAGCACAGGCAATGCCGCCCTTCATGTCGACAGCACCGCGGCCGTAGAGCTCACCGTTCGCGACCTCACCGGAAAATGGTGGATGCGTCCACGCTTTCTCGTCGCCCGTTGGCACCACGTCGGTGTGTCCTGCGATCACCAGATTCGGGGCGGCAGCTCCGATGCGAGCGTAGAGATTTTCGACGTCGTCAGTGCCGGGCTCGCGAAACGTCATGCGATGCACGGTGAAGCCGTTTTTCTTCAACATGCCTTCGAGAAATGTCAGCGCGCCGCCTTCCGCGGGCGTCACCGAGGGGCAGCGCACCAGATCTCGGGCGATTGAGAGGGGATCGGCGGACACGGTCGGCCTTCAGTCTCTCAGCAATTCATTGATGCTGGTCTTCGAACGCGTACGCTCATCCACGCGCTTGACGATCACCGCGCAATACAGCCCGGGACCACCACTTTTTCCCGGCAGCGTGCCGGGCACCACCACGGAATAGGGGGGCACCTCGCCTTGCGTGATTTGTCCGGTCTCGCGGTCGACGATACGTGTCGAGGCGCCGAGATAGACGCCCATCGAGAGGACCGCGCCGGTCCGAACGATGACACCTTCTGCGACTTCGGAACGCGCGCCCACAAAGCAATTGTCCTCGATGATGACTGGCCCGGCCTGCAGCGGTTCCAGCACGCCGCCGATACCGGCCCCTCCGGAAATGTGACAGTTCTTCCCGATCTGCGCGCAGCTTCCGACCGTTGCCCAGGTGTCGATCATCGTGCCGGAATCGACATAGGCACCCAGGTTGACGAAGGAGGGCATCAGCACGACACCCGGCGCGATAAAGGCCGAGCGGCGAACCACGCAGCCGGGAACGGCGCGGAAGCCCGCCTTGCGGAAGCGCGCTGCACTCCAGCCCTTGAATTTGGAATCGACCTTGTCCCACCACGCGGCCTTGCCGGGTCCGCCCGGAATCACGCTCATGTCGTTGAGGCGGAAGGACAGCAGCACGGCTTTCTTCAGCCACTGGTTGACCTGCCAATGGCCATCGGCCTTTCGCTCGGCCACGCGCGCCTTGCCGGCATCGAGCAGCTCAAGCGCGGCGTTCACCGCCTTGCGCACGGCGCCCTTGGTCTTCGGGCCGATCTTGTCGCGCGCCTCGAAGGCCTCATCGATGGTGCTGGCAAGCTTGTCGTTGGACATGGACGCTCCGGCTTGTTCGGCTGCGGTTTGTCGGGGTCGGGGCAGGGGATGTCAAGACGCGCGCAGCGGGTTATGGTCGCGCCGGGAGAAAAGCAATGAAACGGCAATTGGTACGTCTCGGTTTGGGAGTTGTCGCGTCGGCCTTCGGGTCGGTACCGGCTTTCGCGCATCACGTGATGGGTGGCCGCACGCCGGCGACCTTCGGTGAGGGCATTCTGTCGGGATTGGGTCATCCGGTGATCGGCCTCGACCACCTGGCCGCGGTCATTGCCGTCGGATGCCTCGCCGCAGCGCATCGCTCGGCATGGGCGCTGGCCGCTGCGTTCGTGCTGGCAATGGTGGGGGGCGTCGCTCTTCACCTGCACGGCACGTCGGTACCGGGAGCCGAGATTCTCGTCGCATTGACCGTGCTTGCGCTTGGGCTGCTGATAGTCCTTCACCGGGACATGTCGGTGGGAGCAGCCGTAATGCTGTTCGCAATGGTGGGTGTGATCCACGGCTATGCTTTGGGTGAATCCATCTATGGAGCCGAGCGCACGCCGCTTTATGCCTACCTCATAGGGCTCGCCATTATTCAGGGCGTAATTGCGCTCGCTGCAGCCTACGTAACGCGCTCGCTTGCGCGCGGATCTCCGGATTTGTCGACGGTACGGTTGGTCGGCGCGGGTATCGCCGGCATCGGGCTTGCGATCCTGATGCAGCAGGTCATCCCCGGCGCGTAATCTCTTCGAGAAATCCGCTGAGGTCGTCGGTCAAGTGATCGACAAAGGGCGCATCGCGCCCTTCCAGCTCCCAGGCTTCGCGAAAAACGCCTCGTTGTCCTTCCGGCACGACCAGGACGGTCGTCATGCCGAGCGCGTGCGGGGTTTCCAGGTTACGCGCCAGATCCTCGAACATGGCGGCCTTGGCAGGATTGACGTCGTGGCGCGCAAGGAATCGCTCGTAGACCTGCGGCAGCGGCTTTGGATCGAGATCGGCCGCTGCAATGTCGAAGACGTCTTCGAAATGGCGGTGAATGTCGAGCTTCTGCATCACCGCGTCGGCGTGCTTGCGCGTTCCATTTGTGAGGATGAGCTTGCGCCCCGGCAACTTCTCCAGCGCCGCACCGAGCACAGGATTGGGCTCAAGCGGCGAATGATCGATCTGGTGCACGAACTCAAGATAGTCGTCGGGCTTCATGCCGTGTTCGGACATCATTCCACGCATGGTGGTGCCGTAACGGCGGTAATAGTCCTTTTGCACCCGAAATGCTTCGTCCTTCGAGACCTTCAGAAAGTCGGAGACATAGGCGCGAATGCGTTCATCGACCTGCTGCCAGAGATTGAGGTGGTGTGGGTAAAGCGTGTTGTCGAGATCGAACACCCAGGTCTCGACGTGGCCGAAACCACGCGGCGGAAGGCGGGATGGAGACGGCACGACGTTACTGATCCTTGAAACGCACGATCGTTGCTGGCTGGCTGCCAAGATCGATGACCGCAAAGCCGGTCGAATTCAAGCCTCGCGCGGCGCAGTCCTTGTGATCGGCCAACTCGAAGCGGCCATCGCGCGTGCAAAGCGCCAACGTTCCACCCCAGGAAAGAGCGGTGTCTCCTCGCTTGACTGCGCGGCCGCTTCCGTCGACCGCTTCCGCATAACTGTAAACGCGGCGCGGATCGCCGCGCAGGTCGGGGCGCACGCACTGGCCCGATTCCACACGATACCAGCCGCGCGTAACGATGGAGCCCATCTCGGCAAAACCGAGCGACGCCATCACCGGAAATTTTGTGTCGTTGCACCATGAAAAGCCGACGCCTTCCGGACTGTGCACGGCTTCGATCAGCGCATCGAAAATCGCAGGCGTCGCGACGGCATCGGCCCCAAGCTTCCGCTCGCTCAGGAACTTTGCGAGCGCGGCCTGGGTTTTCGCGCCTTGTACACCGTCGATCGGATAAGCGTCGTAGCCGGCGATCACCAGCAGCCGCTGGATGCCGGCAAGCCGCGCCTGCACGTCGTCGTAGTCGCCTTCTTCCGCGAGGTTGATCAGAGGGCCTTTCGGCGACTCCGACGGCTTGGCCGCGCTGAACTGTGCCTGCTGGCTTGTCGGGCAACTGCGCGCGTTGGCGATGTCGAAATCGCCACTCTTTATGCAGAAATCGGCCTGGCCGCTGAGCGGCAACGGCGCGCTGCCGTAGACCGGTGGGGTGCGCGCGTGAACGTACACCATGTCGGCGTCCAGCGTTCCGTCGAGGGCTTGCCGGCACTGGCCCGGATCAAGCCGGAACCAGCCGCGCGTTTCGACATTGGCGCGCTTTTCAAGGCCAAGCGCCACATCCATGCGGTAGCTGGTGCGGTTGCACAACGTAAGCTCGGCGCGGGCCGATAAGGTCAGCGCGATTGACGCGGAAATCGTAAGGATGAACCCGCGAATCATGCCCGCTATGCTAGCGGAAGACGCGCAGAAACGTCATTCGAGCGATTTCGGTGAGGAATGACGCCGATCAGCGGTGCATCAGGGTACCAACACCGTGATCTGTCAGCAGCTCGAGCAGCACGGCGTGCGGGACCTTGCCGTCCATGATGACGACGCCTTCGACGCCCTGATCGAGCGCATAGATGCAGGTTTCGACCTTCGGAATCATGCCGCCGGAAATCGTGCCGTCGGCGATCAGCTTGCGCGCGTCCGAAACCGACAGGTCCGCAATCAGGCTCTTTGACTTATCGAGAACGCCGGGCACGTCGGTGAGAAGCAGCAGGCGTTTGGCTTTCAATGCGCCGGCGATGGCCCCGGCAAATGTGTCGGCGTTGACGTTGAACGTTCCGCCGTTCGCCGAGGTTGCTACCGGCGCAAGTACTGGGATCATCTCACGCCCGATCACCTGATTGAGCATGGCGATGTCGACTTTTTCGGGTTCACCCACGAATCCGAGGTCGATGACTTTTTCAATATTGGAGTCGGGGTCAACCACTGTGCGGCTCACCTTGCGCGCCTGCACCATGTTGCCGTCCTTGCCACACAGCCCGATGGCCTTGCCTCCGGCGGCGTTGATAAACCCCACAATTTGCTTGTTGATCGAGCCGGCGAGCACCATTTCGACGATTTCGACGGTCTTTGCGTCGGTGATGCGCAATCCGGCCGCGAACTCGGACTTGATGCCGAGCTTCTTGAGCATGGCCTCGATCTGCGGGCCTCCACCGTGCACGACGACCGGATTGATCGCCGTCTGCTCGAGCAGGACGATGTCCTTTGCGAAGTCGCGCGCCGTCTGCTCCTGGCCCATGGCGTGCCCGCCATATTTCACCACGACGATCTCCTCGTCGTAGCGCTGCATGTGCGGCAGCGCTTCGGACAGGATGCGGGCCTGGGTCTGCGGGTCGATCTTGGGGGCTTTGCTCATCGCTCCGGCCTTATGCGGTTGCGGGCGGTTCTAGCCGATGCGGCCGTCCCTCGACAATGCGCTAGCTCTTTCTTTCGGCGAGCAGCCGGGCGATGGCCGCACGCAGTTCGGGAATACCCTTGCCGTCGTGGGAGGATGTCGCAAGGACCACCGGAAATGCGGCCGGCCGCTTGGTGAGCGCCGCTTCGATGTCGGCGATGCGGCCCGGAAGATCGGCGGGTTTCACCTCATCGCACTTGGTTAAGAGGACCTGATGGCTGACCGCCGCCTGCCCCAGGGCTTCGAACGCAGGGTCGTCCGTCGGTTTGAGTCCATGCCGCGCATCCACCAGGACATAGACCCTGGCGAGGTTGCTCCGCCCGCGCAAAAAGGCATCGATCAACGCCGTCCAGGCCGCGACCTTGGATTTTGCCGCGGCGGCATAGCCGTAACCCGGCATGTCCACCACGTTGAGATGGTCACCGCCGTTGAAGAATATGAGCTCCTGCGTGCGGCCGGGCGTGCGGGAGATGCGCGCAAGGTTTTTGCGTCCTGTGAGTGCATTGATCAGGCTGGACTTGCCAACGTTCGAGCGGCCGGCAAATGCAATTTCGACTCCCTTCATGACCGGCAGGGACGCAGGCGAGGACGCCGCGGCGACAAAATGCCAATCGCCCGCAAAAATTTTGCGACCGGTCTCTATTTCTGCGCGGGTGAACTGGTCGGACCCCATTGGCGCCGGCCATGACTGGTGAATGATTGTCGACGCTATTGCTGCGGCGTCTTCTTCACAAACATCGCCTTGATATTATCGAACAGTTCGATTTTGGCTCCATGCTTGCGCATGATCACGCTCTGCTGCACGACCGAAAGCAGATTGTTCCAGGCCCAATAAATCACGAGGCCGGCCGGGAAGCTTGCCAACATGAACGTGAATATCAGCGGCATCCAGTTGAAGATCATCGCCTGAGTCGGATCGGGCGGCGCAGGATTGAGCTTCATCTGGAACCACATCGTGATGCCCATGATGAGCGGCCAGATGCCCATATGCAGGAACTGGCCAATCAGCGGCAGCACCGTCGGGTCGACCGGAATGAGTCCGAACAGGTTGAAGAGATTCGTTGGGTCCTGCGCCGACAGATCGTGGATCCAGCCGAAAAACGGCGCGTGCCGCATTTCGATGGTGACGAACAAAACCTTGTAGAGCGAGAAAAACACGGGGATCTGGATGGCAATCGGGAGGCAACCGGCCAGCGGATTGATCTTTTCCCGCTTGTACAGCTCCATCAATTCCTGTTGCTGCTTGGCCTTGTCATTGGCGAAGCGTTCTCGCAAAGCCATCATTTGCGGCTGCACGGCCTTCATCTTCGCCATTGATGCATATGACTTGTTGGCGAGCGGGAAGAAGATGATCTTCACCAAAACGGTGACCATCAGGATCGCCAGGCCAAAATTGCCGAACAGGCGGAAGAAGAAGTCCATCGCCAGGAACATCGGCTTGGTGATGAAGTAGAACCAGCCCCAATCGATCAGCAGATCGAAGTGGTTGAGGCCGAGTTCCTTGTTGTAGCCGCCGATGCCGACGAACGGAAAGTTGATGCCAACGATCGAGACCTCTTTGGCGCCCGCAAATAGCCGTTCATTGACCGAAGCAGTTGCGCCCGGCGCGATGGTTTGTGCATCGAGCAAATAGTCGGTCTGAAATGTCCTGACCGTGCCGAGCATGCTGGTCGAAAAACGCGCCTTCAGGCGCGCGGTGGTATCCGGCAGCAAAGTGGCGGCCCAATATTTGTCGGTGATGCCGAGCCAGCCGTTGGTGACATCGAAATTGATGGACTTCTTGTCTTCGATGTTCTTCTAGGTGAATTCCTGCAGGCCGGACTCGCCGAGCACGCCGATAAGGCCCTCGTGCAGAACGTAGTATCCGGCCGTTTGCGGTATGCCGTGGCGCGAAATCAAAGCGTAGGGAAAAAGCGTGACAGGACTACCGCCTTTGTTCGTGACTTCATCCTTGATTGTGAAGAGATACTTGTCGTCGACTGAAATGGTGCGGCGGAACTCAAGCCCTTCGCCATTGTCGTAGGTCAAAGTGATCGGATGGCTGACGCTCAGCGCGCCAGCACCTTGCTGCCTCCAGACGGTCTCAGATGTGGGCAGCTTGACATTCGTACCCGTGGAGCCGGTCCAGCCGAATTCCGCGTAGAACGGATCGGTCGTTCCCGACGGCGACAGCAGAACGATCGGGGGCGACTTCGGATCAACCGTCTCGCGAAACTTGACCAGTGCAAGGTCGTCGATGCGTCCACCTTTCAGGGCAATCGTGCCCTGCAGTGTGTCGGTTGCAATGGGCACCCGGGGTGAGTTCGCGAGCGCCGCTCGACGATCCACGGGCGTTGCCGATGATGGCGCGCTTGCCTGGCCGGGCACTTGCGATTGTGCTTGCGACTGCGCCTGCTTGGGCTGATCGGGCGCCGGCACATTCTGTTTCTGCTGCTGTGCCTGCAGTTGCTCTTGGCGCGCTTTTTCCTGCGGGACGGCAAAGAAATATTGCCACCCAAGCAGCACCAGCGCGGACAGCACGATGGCAAGAATGGTGTTTTTGTTATCTGTCATTGAAATTCCGTTTGCCGCTATGCTCCGCGTGAACTCGCCGCAACGCGCCTTCGAAGTCCTGTGTCATGCGTTCGAACGGCAAATTGAGAGCCGCCCGGCGCCCAACAAGCACATAATCATGTCCTGCGCGCGCCCGGGTTGTGGCCCAGAGCCGCACAATTTCACGAAGGCGGCGGCGGACCCTGTTGCGCTCGACAGCATTCCCGACTCTTTTCGATACCGTGAAGCCGAACCGTGCCGGCCCCTGGTCGCGGCGATTGCGCGCCTGCAGCACGAATGCCGTTGACGGCGCCTTAAGCCCTGACGCTGCAGCCAGGAAGTCCGCCCGTTGCCTCAATCGTTCCATGGAAGCAATGTGCGGCCTCTTTGCCGCAATCAGGCGGACAGCTTTTTGCGACCACGCCCGCGGCGCGCCGACAAAACCTTGCGACCGCCCTTGGTCGCCATACGTGCGCGGAAGCCGTGGCGACGCTTGCGTACGAGCTTGCTCGGTTGATAGGTCCGCTTCACGTTTGTTCTCCGCTGGCTGCGCCTTGGGGAAGGAGGGACTAACCCTCGATATGCCGTCAGACCCACTTATTCGGGCCGCCGTGCGATTTTGCGCGGCTTATAAGGGAGGGCCTGTAGTCCGTCAATGTTCGGGGTGCCGACGCCCTCGGCGGGGCCAAATAGCCTCACAAGGCGGTGAGATAGCGCCGTTCGGGCAGGCGGCTCATTATGATCCGTTCGAAAGCTAGAGAGTTATGACGGAAACGCTCAGACCCGACATTTGCGTGATTGGCGGCAATCCTGGCGGCTTGTCCGTTGCCGCGGCTGCGGCGGCCTTTGGCGTGCCGACAGTACTCGTCGAGAGCCGCAAGATGGGCGGGAACAGCCTTAAAGTCGGTTGCGCGCAGTCGAAAGCCTTGCTGGCCGCGGCAAAGCGCTACGAAGCGGCACAGAGCGCAAAATTGTTCGGTGTCGATGTGCGGGACAGCCGCGTGAATTTTTCCGGGGTCCGCCGACATATTCACTTGGTTATCGCGGCCGCGGCGCAGGCCGATTCACCTGAGCGTTTTTCCGGACTCGGCGTTCGCGTTATCGACGCGGAGGCTAAGTTCAAGGACCGCAACACAGTCGTTGCCGGCGATATCGAGATCCGTGCGCGCCGGTTCGTGATAGCGGCTGGATCCAAACCGGCGCTGCCGGAAATTCCTGGCCTCGACACCGGCCCTTATCTTACCAGCGAAAGCATTTTCGATCTCAGAGAAAGGCCGGAGCATCTCATCATCATCGGCGCCGGGCCGACGGGTCTTGAGTTGGCGCAGGGCTTTCGGCGCCTCGGAAGCTCCGTGACGGTCCTTGAAGCGGCGCAACCGCTCGGCAGAGACGACTCTGAATGTGTAGACGTCGTGCTGGCCCAACTCGAGCGGGAAGGCGTCGTCATCCGGAGCGGTGTGAAAGTTGTCGATATAGCGCATGCTGGCCCGACAGTGACCGCGACGATCGAAAGTGGTGGCGCGGAGCAAACGATTACCGGTAGCCATCTGCTCGTTGCGACTGGGCGTAGCCCATCAATTGCGGACCTCGATCTCGACACTGCGGGAGTTCGTCACGAGCGGTCGGGTATCGTCGTGAACAGAAAGCTCAAAACCGGAAATCGTCGCGTTTACGCAATTGGCGAATGCATTGCCGGCGCGCCTCAGCTGACGCAGGCCGCGAACTATCATGCCGGGCTGGTGATTCGGAACGCCTTATTCCGCCTGCCGGTGCGCGTTAACAATGATTGCATCCCTTGGGTCACTTTTACCGATCCAGAGCTTGCGCAGATCGGGCTTACCGAGGCGCGGGCGCGCGAGCAGGGCATCAAGATTCGGGTAACGCGTTGGCCTTATCACGACAATGACCGCGCGCAGGCAGAAGGCACTCCGCGCGGTCATATAAAAGTCATCACTACGGCAAAAGGTAAAATAGTGGGTGTCACGATTGTCGGTGCCCAGGCGGGCGAATTGATTGCGATGTGGGTTCTCGCGGTTGCTCGAAATCTCGATCTTCGCGAGATAACTGATCTTGTTTTGCCCTATCCGACGCTCTCGGAGGTTGGAAAACACGCGGCGATTGATTATTTGAGCCCTAGTTTGACCGGCGTTTGGGCGCGTCGCATCATCGGTTGGATGAGAATCTTCGGCTGAGGCGAAATTGGATTCAACGGAAAAACCAGAAAGCATGATCGAAGCGGAGCCGGGCAGGCGAAAGCCACGCATCGGACTCTCCGGCAAGCTGCTTTTGCTGACCATCGTGTTTGTGATGGTCGCCGAAATCATGATTTACGTGCCGTTGGTCGCAAATTTCCGACTCAACTGGCTGAATGACAGGCTGGCGGCCGCTCACACCGCGGCACTTGTCCTCGACGCTGCACCGAGTGGAATGGTCCCCGAAAGCTTGGCGAACCAGATTCTTCGCAGCATCGGCGCGCATGCCGTGGCGATGAAGATGGGCAATCAGCGGCGTCTGTTGGCTGCATCCAACACGCCGACGAGCATTGCCCAGGAAATCGACATGCGGAACGTGACCTGGTGGAAGTCGATCGCAGACGCATTCGAGACACTGCTGATGTGCAAGCCTGGCGACAACATCCGCGTGGTGGGTCCCGCGCCGATGGGAGGTGACTTCCTCGAGATCATTCTCGACGAAGCACCGATGTGCAAGGCGATGTGGACGTTCTCCGCCAACATCCTGCTCCTGTCGCTGGCAATTTCCTGCATCACCGCGATGCTGGTGTTTCTTGCGCTGCACTATCTTTTCGTGCGGCCCATGTGGCGCATCACGCGCAACATGGTCGCGTTTCGCGCCGATCCGGAGAATCCGTCCAGGGTCATTGCCGAAAGCGGGCGGCGCGACGAAATCGGCACTGCCGAAGAGGAGCTCGGCGCCATGCAGCGCGAGCTGGCTTCGATGCTGCAGCAGCAGAGCCGGTTGGCGGCGCTTGGTCTCGCGGTGTCGAAGATCAATCACGATCTACGCAACCTGCTTGCATCGGCCCAGCTATTTTCGGATCAGCTCTCCACCTCTCCTGATCCGAAAGTGCAGCGCTTTGCGCCCAAGCTGATGCGCGCGCTCGAGCGGGCAATCGCTTTTTGCCAGAGCACGCTTTCGTACGGCGGTGCGCAGGAGCCGCCCCCCGAACGCCGGACGATTGAGGTCGAGCCGCTGATCGAAGAAGTGCATGAAGCACTTGGCCTCGGTCTCGATGTGCCAATCCGCTGGATCGTCGCCGTTGAGCGCGGCCTGACAATGGAGGCCGATCACGATCAATTGTTTCGCGTTCTGGTCAATATCGCGCGTAATGCGGTGCAGACATTGGAAGCGCGCGGCACGCGTGATCCCGCGCGTGATCAGATCCGGATTACCGGACGGCGCGAAGGCAGCGTGGTCGTCATTGAAGTCTCCGATACCGGCCCCGGCGTGCCGGAGAAGGCGAGAACTCACTTGTTCCAGGCGTTTCAGGGATCGGCACGGGCCGGCGGAACGGGCCTCGGCCTCGCCATTGCCGCGGAGCTCGTGCGCGCGCACGGCGGAGAAATCCGCCTTGTGCCTGGCACGATTGGTGCGACCTTCAGCATCACGATCCCTGACCGGGCTGTCGATCTCGTTAGCAGGCGCGGTGAGCGCGCACGTGCCTGACGGACGCAGACGCCGCTTGCGGTGTTCTTCTTTTGGGGCTCGTGCGACTGAAGGACATCTGGCATGGCGCCGGCCGTTAATGTGCTTTCGATCGCCACCGCCGTACCACCGCATCAACTCGATCAGCGCGCGGTGGCAGACGCGGCGCGCCAGGTATATGCGCGCACCTTCACGCGCTATCCGAAACTTGCAGAGGTATTCACCAACGCCGGCATCGAGCGACGCTATTCCGCGCGGTCACTCGATTGGTTGAGCAAGCCGCGCGATTTGGCTGAACGCACGGACGCTTACGTCGAAAGTGCGAGCGAGCTTTTCCTCCGAACCGCGAAAAGCGCGCTTGATCGCGCCGGAATAGCGGCGCGTGATGTCGACGTCGTCGTGACGGTCTCCTCGACCGGTATCGCTACTCCCGGGATTGAAGCGCGTGTTGCCCCGGAACTGGGATTGCGTCCAGGCGTCATGCGCGTGCCGGTATTTGGCCGTGGCTGTGCCGGCGGTGTATTTGGTTTTGCGCTCGGCGCGCGGCTTGCGCGGGCTGAGCCGGGCGAGGTCGTGCTGGTGGTTGTTGTCGAACTCTGCACGCTGACGTCCAGAACCGATCGGGGAACAAAGGCTGACGTGATTTCATCGGCCCTTTTCGGTGACGGCGCGGCGGCGGTCGTGCTGCGGGCGGAGCCGCGTGAAGGGTCGCTGCAAGTTGGCGCTGCGGCGGAGCACACCTGGCCGCGCACGCTCGACATCATGGGTTGGGCGATTGACCCGGTGGGTTTCCGGGTGATGCTCTCACGCTCGCTGCCGCGCTTCGTCGAGCAACGAATGGCTGTGCCTGTTCGGCGTTTCATTAAGGCGGCCCGGCTGCATGCGCCGCAACTGGTTTGCCACCCCGGCGGCGCAAAAGTACTCGATGCCATCGAAACGGCGCTTGAATTGCAGAAGGGTACGCTGCGTGATGAACGGGAGATTCTCCGTGGCCACGGCAACATGTCGGCGCCCACGGTTCTTTTCGTTCTTGAACGTGCGTTGCGGCGTGGTCTGTGCGGTCCAGTCGTACTTTCGGCCTTGGGGCCCGGCTTTACCGCAAATTTCCTGGCGCTTGAGGCGTTCTATGGGTGAGGGCGCGTGGCTCGTCGCATTCCTGATCGCGCAACGGCTCGCAGAACTTTGCTTTGCTCAGCTCAACACAAGGCGACTGCGTGGGATGGGCGGCATCGAATTCGGCGCGGCGCATTATCCTCTCATCGTGATTTTGCACTCGGCCTGGATTGTCTGTCTGCTTGCCCTGGGACATGACCGCGTCATTAATCCGTTCTGGCTGGCCGTATTCATCGTGCTGCAGATCGGGCGCCTCTGGGTCATCGCCAGTCTCGGCCGCCGTTGGACCACGCGTGTTATTGTGCTGCCAGGTGCGGCGACGATCGCGCAAGGGCCGTATCGCTGGTTTCGGCATCCAAACTACTTGATCGTCGCGTTGGAGATCGCCGTGGTTCCGCTGGCCCTTGGACTGCCGTTCCTCGCGTTCATCTTTTCAGCCGCAAACGCTGCACTGCTCGCATATCGAATTCGCATCGAAAACCAGGCTCTGGCACGGGCCGCGCAGCCGACGTGAGAGTTAAGGCTCAAAGCTTGCCAATACGCGGTCAAGGCGATAGCTAATGCCCCGGTCCCGCGCGCCGGTTTCCGGCTGCGGAATCAAGCGCCCGTAGCTCAGCTGGATAGAGCACCAGACTACGAATCTGGGGGTCAGGAGTTCGAATCTCTTCGGGCGCGCCATCTATCCCGCTACTCCTCTGGGCAATCGTCGACGTCGC
>Ga0163163_10001240_pt1 | contig 21506 bp, 23 predicted proteins | sample S65metaG_FD_119766 | JGI IMG/M metagenome (GOLD analysis project Ga0163163, IMG submission 119766) | Switchgrass rhizosphere microbial communities from Kellogg Biological Station, Michigan, USA - S6-5 metaG | ecosystem: Host-associated > Plants > Roots > Rhizosphere > Soil | place: USA...
CGACTCCGCTCTTCGTTTGGATGGTCGTGTAGCCATGCGCTTCCAACAAATCGTTGAAAAGCTTCATGTTGAGCTCGTTGTCCTCGACGATCAGCACGGTTTTAGGCATTGCTACAACATCGCTTCCGGCAGGCGCGGCAGCGCGGCGCGTTCCACCCGGTAAGACCTCTTGCATCGGCATACCTCATCCTTAACCCCGAGACCTTGATGAAAGGGAAACTGCCCCGGTGATTCTGCGTCCTTCTTCCGCCACAGGGCTGGGGAAGCGCGCCCAGCGGAAATCGCTGACCCGCGAAGACGCCGAGGCGCTCGCTCTCGCTGCCCTGGCTTTCCTCGGGCGCGACGAGGAGCGAATCGGCCGCTTTCTCGGCCTATCCGGCCTCGATCCGAGTGGTTTGCGCAAGGCCGCGGCCGAGCCGGGATTCCTGCTGGCCGTGCTCGATCATCTCGCCCAGGACGAGGCACTGCTGATCGCCTTCGCCACCGAGGAAGGCATCGCGCCGGAGCGGGTTGGGGAAGCGCGCCATCTGCTCGCGCCGGAGGCAGATTTCGGCTGAGAGTTTCGGCTATGCTGCGGTCCCGAGTCGCGGGAGCCGCCGCGCCGCATGAATGCCGATCCCCTTTGCCGCGATTGCCTCATCGCCGGTCCGTCCCCCAACGGCCGCTGCGCGGCCTGCGGGTCGCCGCGGCTGCTCGTCCACCCGGAGCTTGGCACGCTTTCGATCGCCCATATCGATTGCGATGCGTTCTACGCCGCGATCGAGAAGCGCGACGATTCCAGCCTCGCCGATAAGCCGCTCATCGTCGGCGGCGGCAAACGCGGCGTCGTCGCTACCGCTTGCTACATTGCCCGCACTTACGGCGTGCATTCGGCAATGCCGATGTTCAAGGCGCTTGCCGCCTGCCCGAACGCGATCGTCATCCGGCCGGATATGCAGAAATATGCGCGGGTCGGACGCGAAGTGAGCGCGCTTCTGTTCGAATTGACGCCGCTTGTCGAGCCGTTGTCGATCGACGAAGCCTTTGTCGATTTGACTGGAACGGATCGCCTGCACCGCGCCAGCGCCGCCGAGACGCTCACCCGTTTCGCATGCCGCGTCGAGCAGGAGATCGGGATCAGCGTGTCGATTGGACTGAGCTATTGCAAGTTTCTCGCAAAGATCGCCTCGGATTTCGATAAGCCGCGGGGCTTTTCCGTGCTCGGGCGGGCGGAGGCGAAGGCCTTTCTTGCCGACAAACCGGTGCGGCTGATCTGGGGCATCGGCAAAGTCGCGGAGACCCGGTTGGCGAAGGCGGGCTTTCGCACGATCGGCGATCTGCAGCGGCGCTCCGAAATCGAGGTGATGAAGTTGCTCGGCAATGAAGGCCGGCGGCTTTGGCGACTTGCGAACGGCATCGACGATCGCGGCGTAAACCCCGAGCGCGAGACGAAAGGCATCTCCGCCGAGACGACATTCGACGCAGATTACGCGGACGCGCAAACGCTGCGGCCGATCTTGTTCCGGCTTTGCGAAAGGGTGGCGAAGCGGCTGAAAGCTGCCGACCTCGCCGGGCGAAGCGTGACGCTCAAACTGAAATCGAGCGACTTCAGGCTGCGCACGCGCTCGCGCTCCGGCCTGCCGGCGACGCAGCTTGCCTCGCGTCTGTTCGACAACGCCGATGCGTTATTAAAGCCCGAACTCGACGGCACCCGCTACCGGCTGATCGGGATCGGCGCCGGCGATCTCGTCGATGCCGCGGAGGCCGATCACGGCGATCTCGCCGGCGATACCGCGATCGCGCGGGTGAAATCCCGCGAAGCCGCCGTCGATACGTTGCGTGAGAAATTCGGCGCGCACGCGGTTGTGCGGGGATTAGCCCTTGGCGGAAAGGGCATTTGAGATCTCTGCGAGGATGCGCTCGTCTATAGGAGGAGTGAAATGGACCCGATCGCAACGCGGCGCGAACTGATCGCAGCACCTCTATTCGCAGGAATCGCCGGCCTTGCCGCGCAAACCGCCTTTGCCAGGCCTCTCGACCCGGAGCAGACAATCATTAAGCCGCCGGAGGCCCTCGTCTGGACACCGAACCCGCACTATCCCGAACGAAGCAGCGACACGTGCACTTGACGGGCGCTCCGACCAGCCCGGGACTCTATTACACGCTGATCCGCTGGTGGCCTGGCTTCATGAGCGCGCCGCACACCTACACATCGGATCGCTATTGCATGGTGCTCTCAGGCACGTGGTGGTGCAACGGTGGCGAGGATTTCGATCCGGCATCTTGCGTGCCGGTGAAGGCGGGCAGCTTTGTACGACGCGTCGCCGGCACGCCGCATTATGATGGGGTCATCCGCGATCACCATGAGCCGGCGGTCATTGCGATCTGCGGCATCGGCCCGGTGAATTACAAGCTTGTCGATCCCTCGCAGCCGGGTTTCAGACGCGTGTGACGGAAGATAGGCGGCGCCGGTCGCAATCACCGGCGCCGGTTGTCGTCAGCGATTGCAGTCGTTTCCGTATCCTCCTGCGTAGCCGTAGCCGGCGCGGAAGCGGTGTCCGAGTCCGTAGCCCCGGCCGAGGCCATAGCCATTTCCATAGCCGTATCCGCCAACACCGCCGAAGGTAGCGAAAATGCCGGTCGGGCCGTTTATCTGTCGCCAGACGGCATAGTCGTAGGCCCAGCGTGTGCGCATGTTGACGAGCCACTGCGCTTCGGCGTCGAGATTGAAGCCTGCGGTATAGGCAGCGCTGTGCGAATAGCCATTGTGCGAATAGGCGTTCTGCGAATAGCCATTGTCGGAATAGCGTAGGAATTTCGGCAATCCTGGTTCAAAGCGCTACTAGCCCCAGAACAGCAGCGCCCACGTCGCAACGCCAATCGCGATTGCCGCGCCGCAGGCTCCGACGGCCGCCGCTTGGCGAACGCGGCTTGCAACATGTGCGCCGGCAATCTGCCAGCACAATGCGCAGGACCAAAGCGCCGCGCCGGCGAGCAACGCGATGCGCAGCGGCGTGATGAATGCCAGCTCGAATCCTTCGGTTCGGAGCATTGTCACGGTGAGTGCCGAGAGGCCGAGGAACACGCCGCTCCCGGCAATCGGCAACAGGCCTTGTGCCAGATGATGGAACCGCGCCGAGCGCCACGGCCCGAGTGCACGCGTCGCAAGCGCGAGGCAGGCGGACGTGGTGAACCCGATCAGCAGCGCGACCGCGCTGATATAAGCGACAACTAGCACGCCATCGAGCGGCGTCAGCACGTCGTTATTGCCGGGATAATTGGTGAGCAGGAACCACGGCAGATGCGCCGCGAGCGGCCACATCAAATCGTGATCGACAAGCCAAGTGGCGATCGCCTGCTTTGTCGCAACGAAAAGATCGCTGCCGGTCCAGTGAAACGCGCCCGCGGCGACCCCCATGAGACCGAAGAGAATCAGCACGGTTTCCCAAGGCTTCGGATCGTTGTTGGCAACGCGCACGATCTCATCGTTCGGCGAGCGGCGCGATAGCGCAATCGCGCCGCGATATCCGCTGCATTGGCCGCACATGTGACACATGCTCGAGCCCTGCATCGTCTTGATGGGCACGAGCGGCGGGCAATTCACCGGCCGCTGACGGAGCCCGCCGTGACGTGATGCTTCCCACGCCTCGTGATCGACACGGAAATGCAGCGGCGCGAGCTTTGTCAAGAGGCCGAAGACGCCGGTGACCGGGCACAAATAGCGGCACCAAACGCGTTTGTTGCGGCCGTACAAATAGCCGATCACGATCGCCGCCGCGGTGGAGCCGCCGAGGATCATCAGAACCGGCGCCGGATATTGGTAAACACTGATCAGTTGACCGTAAATCGTCGTCATCGCAAAAGCGACGAACGGCCAGCCCTTCCATTTGATCCAGTGCGGCAGGGCATTGCCGCGGCCATGGCGGCTCGCAAACTGCGTCAGCATTCCTTCCGGACACAAAAGCCCGCACCAGGCGCGGCCGACGAGCACCATGCTTAGCAGAACGAACGGCCACCAAACGCCCCAAAAGATGAATTGCGCGAATAATGTCAGATCGTTCCAGACATGCGCCGCGCGCCCTGGCAGCGGCATTAGCGCGGGAACGGAGATCAGCACGAGATAGACTGCAACGACCGCCCATTGCACGGCCTGAATGATGTCGCGGCCGCGTAGGAGCGCGTCGCCAGCGCGCGCGAGAAACACGTCGAGGCGCTGCCATCGCGCACTCGGCGGTTGCGGCAGGATCGAGACCGTCTGCATCACCGCCGCCGCCTCGATGCCGCGTGCGTGCTATTTCGCGACAATAATGCCGCGCGCCTGCTGATGAAAATCATCGAAAAATTTGTACTCGCCCGGATCGAGCGTGCGGATGATCAGGGACGATGTCGTGCCGGGCGCAAGCACCTTTTCTTTCTTTAGTTCGTTGCTCTCGAACTCGGCTGCCGTCTTGCCGCCGTTTTTAAGCTCCAGCCGAAAACGCGTCTTCGCCGGCACTTCGACGCGCGTCGGCGTGACCGTGCCGTCTTTGAACTCGATCGCGAACGTCGGCTCGTCGGCGGCGCGTGCCGGCTTTCCCGCCGCAAGCAGCGATGCCACTCCCACAATCAAGCAGGCGTAACGCGTAAATTTCATCATCAGTACGCGCCTTTCTTGCCGGTGCCGGCATAGGTGAATTCATAATCGACGCTGAACGGCTCGAACCATGGTCCGACGCCGGTCTCCTTGTCGACGTGACGGCCGAAATGCGCGTGCGGATTGGCGCTTGGCGGCTTAACGTTCAGCGTCAGCTTGTACTTGCCCGGCCCGTTCAGTTTGACATTGTCGCCGTAATGCGGCCCGTCATTGGCGACCATCGGCATGAAGCTGCCTTTCTGAGTCTCCTTCGAATCGAGCTTCGTCAGCTCGTAGCTGACGACGAGAAGCGGGATCCAATCGCCTTCGGCAAACCCGTTCTTGTTGTCCTTGGCGGCTTTGATGTCGGCCTCGAGATGCACGTCGGAGTCTTTCGCCGCACGCATCACATCGGGAGGGTCCATCTCGATCGGTTGCAGATAAACGGCGGCGACTTCCATTCCGCCCTTCATCTGCGGTTTGCCGATCGGATATTCCTTCGCCGCGAGCGGGCTTGCGACGAGGGCAACTGCCGCGAGAGCCGGCACAATGAGCTTCATGAGCGCCTCTGAATAGGAGATTGCGCGAGGCTTATAGCGTGCTTGCAAGAATTGGAAACGAAATTGCCGAAGGAGCGCATTAAATTGCACGTGGTTTGAAGTTATTCTAAATCAAAGCTGCCCGCACTCAGCCGCGATGCTTGGCACGCGTGACGAATTTTTTGAAGGCTTCCAAGGTTTCCTGGCTGACGTGATGCTCGATACCCTCGGCATCGTGCCGTGCCGTGTGCGCGCTGACGCCAAGCGCCATGAGCAGACGCTCGACGACGCGGTGCTTCTCCCGCGCCTCGCGCGCCACCGCCTCGCCGGCGCGGGTGAGCAGGATGCCGCGATAAGGCCGCAGCATCACCAGGCCTTCCTCGGCGAGGCGCCTCAGCATTTTGGCGACGGTGGGCTGGGCGACCCCAAGCCGCGCCGCGACATCGACCTGCCGCGCCTCGCCGCCAGCGGCGATGAGATCGGCGATAAGCTCCACGTAATCCGCCGCCAGCGCCGAGCGGCGCGCCGCCCGCGCGTGCTGGAAGCTCGAAGAATGCTCCTTCACTTCCAGGAGCGGCTGGCGGTCTTGGCCGATCATTTCGCCCCAAGAATAACGCTTGCGGCGAAGATTGCATAGGCTAATGATTATAGCACATGCTAAATCTCTGCGGCGCCGGCCACGGGACCACGTGAATGTCTGACCAGGCGGTCGAAGATCGGAGCCTCACGGGCCGCCGCTACGCCGGCGAGCAGCCGAGCCTCGGCCGGCTGAACGCCAGCGTCGGCGTGCCGAAATCCGGCCATTGGCTGCGCCGCCTCTTCGCCTTTGCCGGCCCCGGCTACCTGATCTCTGTCGGCTACATGGATCCCGGCAATTGGGCGACCGACATTTCCGGCGGCTCGAAATTCGGCTACACGCTGCTTTTCGTCATCGCGCTGTCGAACGTGATGGCGATCGTCCTGCAGGCGCTTGCGGTGCGACTCGGCATCGCCACCGACCGTGATCTCGCGCAGGCCTGCCGCGCCCATTATTCCAAGCCGGTCAACATCGCGCTGTGGCTCGCCTGCGAGGCCGCGATCATCGCCTGCGACCTCGCCGAAGTGATCGGCACGGCAATCGCGCTCAATCTCTTGTTCCGCATCCCGCTGGCGCTTGGCGCGATCATAACCGCCGCCGACGCGTTCCTCGTCCTCTTCCTGATGCAGCGGGGCTTCCGTACGCTCGAGGCTTTCATCGCCGCGCTGCTCATCGTCATCTTCGCCTGTTTTGCCATCCAGATCGCACTGACCGCGCCGAGCGCGAAAGCCGTGCTCGGCGGCCTCTTTCCTTCGCCCGAAATAGTCACCAATCCGGCGGCGCTCTACGTGGCGATCGGCATCATCGGCGCGACGGTCATGCCGCATAATCTCTACCTGCACTCGGCGATCGTGCAGACCCGCGCCTATCCGCGCACCGAGCCTGGCCGCCGCTCCGCGATCCGCTGGGCGGTCGCCGATTCCACGCTCGCTCTCATGCTGGCGCTGTTCGTCAATGCGGCGATCCTGATCGTCGCAGCCGCCGTGTTTCACGCCAATGGCCGCACCGACGTCGAGGAAATCGAGCAGGCCTATCAGCTGATCTCGCCGGTGCTCGGCGTCGGCTTTGCCTCGACACTTTTCGCCGTCGCCCTGCTCGCCTCGGGCCTGAACTCGACGGTAACCGCGACGCTCGCCGGCCAAATCGTCATGGAAGGGTTCTTGCGCCTGCGGCTGCCCGACTGGGCCCGCCGGCTCGTCACCCGCGGCGTGGCGATCGTGCCGGTGGTCGTCGTCGCCGCCATGTATGGCGATGCCGGCACGGCGAAACTGCTGGTCCTGAGCCAGGTCATCCTGTCGATGCAGCTGCCCTTTGCGGTGATCCCGCTGGTGCGCTTCGTCTCGGATCGCGGCCTGATGGGGCGCTTGGCGATCCCGCTCTGGCTGACCGTCCTCGCCTGGACGATCGCCGGGCTGATCGTGATCCTCAACGCCAAACTCCTGTTCGACGCGTTCGCGGGATCGCTGAAGTAAGCGGAAACAACGGCTTGGAGGCCTTCCAACAACGCTGTCCGTAAGACACAGCGCCGGCAAATCGTGTCGGGGCCGCTTTAGCCCGTTCACGATCTGGGTTACTTCAGGCGATTCAGAGGGGCAGCGATGCGCGGTTTTCGATTCGCCTCGGCGAGCGCGATTCTTGTAGCCGCACTTTTCGCGGGCCTGCCGGCGCGCGCCGAGGACGACAAAGGCAAAGCCGACAAGCTGGAGGATTCCATCACCACGGCCTTGCCGATGTTCGCGCAGGTCGCCGATTACCGGGAAAGACTTCACAAAAACGGGGTGAAATATCTATTCACCTACATCAGCGATATCCAATCGAACGTGTCGGGCGGCGTGCGTCGCGGCACGATATACGATGGCCGCCTCGAAGGAATGCTCGATATCGACCTCGAAAAGTTCATCGGATGGCAGGGCGGCAAGGTTCACTTCAACGGGTTTGCGATCCACGGCCACGGCCTGTCGCGGTATTATCTCGACAACATCCTGATCACGAGCGAGATCGAAGCGCTCTCCACGGTCCGTCTTTCCGAATTCTGGTATGAACATGTCTTCGGTGACAGAGCCGCCTCTATTAAGGTGGGACAGCTCGCCGCCGATCTTGAATTTCACACGCGGAATTTCGGCGGACCCTTCGTCAATGGCACGTTCGGCTGGCCGGAAGTTGCGACCGTAAATTTGCCGAGCGGCGGGCCCGCTTACCCCTTCGCCTCGCCGGGCGTGCGCGTACTCATCAGGCCGACGGCCAACAGGGAGGACGTGATCTTCCGTGCGGCCGTGTTCGACGGCGATCCGGCGGGACCCGGACCCAACGATCCGCAGGAGCGCAACAGGTTCGGCACCAACTTCCGTTTGCGCGACCCGCCGCTCATTATTGGCGAAGGCGAATTCAAGTATGGCAGCACCAAGGAAGGGTGGCTCCTTCCGGGCATTATAAAACTGGGAGTTTGGAACCATCTCGGCAAATTTAATGACCTGCGGCTCAGCGTCGAAGGGCTTTCGACGGCAGACCCTTCGAGCTCGGGGATTCCGCTGCGGCGCCGCGGCGAGGACGGCATCTACACCGTCATCGAGCAGATGATCTATCACGTACCGGGCGCGGAGGATCCGCAGACGGGCATCAGCGTTTTCACGCGCGCGTCCGGCAGTCCGGCCGATCGCAGCCTGATCGATTTCTATATCGATGCCGGCGTCAACTTCAACGGCGTCATTCCCGGCCGGCCGAACGATTCCTTCGGCATCGCTGCCGCGTATGCGCACATTTCGCCGAACGCTTCGCTGCTCGATCAGGAGAAAGCGTTCTTTGCCGGCGTGCCGAGCCCGATCCGCAAATATGAAGCGCTGATCGAAGCGACATATCAGTGGGAGATCATGACCGGTTGGACGATGCAGCCGGATTTTCAATACATCTTCCGGCCCGGCGGCGGCATTCCCGATCCGAACGATCCCGCCGGAATCCGGCGCATCGGCAATGCCACGGTCCTCGGTTGGCGCAGCACTATCAAGTTTTGATGATGTGGCACACATCAGCCCGAAAAGTGCACTTTGCGGGCCCATATTTCGAGCAGTCTCCTTTAGCGGTTTTCGGATGAGCTGACGCGGCAACAAATGCGGGCGCGAGTCATCGCCGCCGCACGCCAACACGTACGAAAAAGAGAAACCAGAGGACACGGGGACGCCGGGTCACCGATACCTGAAGCTTCATCAAAGAGAGCCGGTTTCCCGGGTCCCCGTGTTCGGCGACTTTGTCGAGTCGACGCGGGTCTCTGCTCTTTCATGGACTTGACCGGGCTTGCCGATCCTAATCCATCCGCGGGCGTACTGCGCGACGGGTCGTATTGCCCGACGGGCGAAACCTTGAAGTAAGTGCGCCTCTGGGGAAAACGCACGAACCCTTGCGCGAGCCCCGCGGACCGGAGGTAGGTACCTCCGGGCGCGGGCGCCGATCCCCGCCGCGACTTCAAGACCGCTCCGGAAGCGCCCTCTTGGGGCAGGGACGGCCGAGTAGATAGGAAGATATTCTCGGGGAGAAGACGGCGAACATTAAATCTTCGGATGTGCGAAGGCGCGAATTTACGGCGCGCACCTTCCCTCTCGATGGGGGAAGGTGGCATTGCGAAGAATGACGGATGACGGTGAGGCAATCTGAACACCCCCTCACCCGACCCGCGCTTACGCGCGGGCCACCCTCTACCCTCTCCCGGGACGCAAGGGGAGCAAGGGGAGAAGGAGGGCGCGCGTATGCTTTACCGCTTCACGTCCCAGGTGGTCGTGCCGTCTTTGTTGTCTTTGAGCGCGATGCCCATGGCGGCGAGCTCGTCGCGGATGCGATCGGATTCCTTCGTCATTGCGAGCGAAGCGAAGCAATCCACGCAAAAGCTCGAATGATTGCAGCACTTGCCCTGGATTGCTTCGTCGCTGCGCTTCTCGCAATGACGCGGCGCGTTAGCGCTTCACTTCCCAGGTCGTCGTGCCGTCCTTGTTGTCCTTGAGCGCGATGCCCATGTCGGCGAGCTCGTCGCGGATGCGATCGGATTCTTTCCAATTTTTGGCGGCGCGGGCGGCAAGACGTATCTGTATTTGTTCGCTTACACGTGCTTCATCCACATCTAAACTGAAGCGTCGTCGTGCTCCCCATTCCAACGGATCATGCTCCATCAATCCCAGCTGGCGTGCCGAAGCGACCGCGACGGAAGCACAAACGGAATTATGAATGTCCCATCCAAGTTCACTAACGCCGGCCTCAAGCTCACCAGCTCGGTGTGATGAGAACAGCGTATAAAGCTTCGATATCGCTGAGGGGGTATTAAGGTCGTCGGTCCACGCTGCCATGAAGTTTTTACGAGGAAATATCGAGTAGTCGATGCTGGTGCCCTCAAGCAACTTATACCATCGATCCAATGTTTGCTCAGCCTCCTCCAGCGCCTTCACCGTAAAATCGATCGGCTGGCGGTAATGCGTGCGCAGCAGCGCCAGCCGCAGCACTTCGCCGGGCCATGAGCGCCCGCCGAATTTCTCGGTGTGCAGCAGTTCGTGGATCGTCACGAAATTCCCCAGCGACTTCGACATTTTCTCGCCTTCGACCTGCAGATGGCCGTTATGCATCCAATAATTCGCCATCACGTCGTGGCCGAAGGCCGAGCAAGTCTGCGCGATCTCGTTCTCGTGATGGGGAAAGACAAGATCGATGCCGCCGCCGTGAATGTCGAAGATTTCACCCAAATGCTTCCAGCTCATCGCCGAGCATTCGAGATGCCAGCCGGGACGCCCCCGCCCCCACGGCGAATCCCACGCAGGCTCGCCCGGCGCCGACGGTTTCCACAAAACGAAATCGGTCGGCGAGCGCTTATATGGCGCAACCTCGACGCGCGCGCCGGCGATCATCTCGTCGAGCGGACGGCGCGACAGCTTGCCGTAATCGGGATCGGACGGCACGTCGAAGAGCACATGGCCCTCCGCGGCATAGGCGTGGCCGCGCGCGATCAGCCTGCCGATAATCTCCAGCATCGGGCCGATGTGATCGGTGGCGCGCGGCTCGATTGTTGGCTCGAGGCAGCCGAGCGCTTTCGCATCGGCATGAAAGATTGCGATCATCTCGTCGGTGAGCGCGCGGATATCGACGCCGAGCTCGGCGGCACGCGCATTTATCTTGTCGTCGACGTCGGTGATGTTGCGGACATAGGTGACTTTCGTTTCACCTTTGCCGCCGTCCCACACGCCTGCTTTCGCAAGGTGCCGCAAAAGCCGGAACAGCACGTCGAACACGACCAGCATGCGGCCGTTGCCGATATGCAGATGATCGTACACGGTCGGGCCGCAGGCATAGACCCGCACGTTCGCGGGATCGATCGGGTCGAACCGCTCTTTCCTGCGCGTCAGCGTGTTGTAGAGCGTGAGCTCCGGCGAAGATGACATCAATTCCCCTTGCGCCGGCCGGCCGGAGAATCCTCAATCTTTTCAAGGAATCGACGGCCCGTGCCGGCTAAATGCTAGCCGATCTGTGTTGCCGTCCAACATAGAAGAGCGGCGCGCGCCATGCCGCGATATGCGGGGACGCGCGCCGCCTGGTCAAGCCGCCGCAGCTGGCGCCGGGGCGGCGCTATGGGTTAGCGAGTATAGGCCTGATAGCCGCCGGTCGTGCCGTAGCCGCCGCGCCAGTTGGTGACGCCGCCATAGGCGTCCTGGGCGAAGGCCGCAAAGCTGGCGGACAAGAGGCCGAGGCCGAGGAAGGTGGCAAGCGCCAGTGCGAGGGAGCGTTTCATGATCCGTCTCCTATGGTTCTGATTGGATCGTGATGGGACATGGTCTAATTGCAGTGCGGGAGAAGACTTCGCACGTGCGAAGCACGTATGCGTTTTACGCAGCCCCGCATATTGTCGCGGCTCGTGGGAGAGGGCGTGCGGCCGAAAGGCAAACTCTAGCTATGTATTTGACGCATGACATACCCTGAGACAGAGATCCGCGACGCGTTTCGGCTCCAGGCGGAGTGGTGCGACAAGCTCGGGTCCCCCTTCACCGCCCTTCTCTGCCGCACTCTGGCAGATCGGCTCGATGAGACGAGTGCGTTCGGTCACCGTGCGTTGTCGTGGCCGCTGAAGACGCTGCGCGCCGATCTCCTCGCGCTGCGCTGCTGCGGCGCGCTGCATTATCACGTGCGCGCCAAACCGCACTCGAAGCTCGCCAAGGCTTATCCGCCCAATCCCACGCCGGACGCGGATCGCTTGTGGAATGCGATCCGCGCGACGGTCGCAGAGCGCGATAAAGCGCTGACGCGCTTCCTCGATACGCCGCCGCAGACGAACGAGGTTTCCCGCGCCGGCGTGCTGCTCGGCGGCCTGCTGCGCGTCGCCGCACGCTGGAATCTGCCGCTATCGCTGATCGAGATCGGCGCCAGCGCCGGGCTCAACCTGAACTTCGACCGCTTCTTCTACGACCTTGGGGAGGGCCGGACTTGGGGTGATCCGCAATCCGCAGTGGGTGTCAAAAGCGAGTGGCGCGGCGACATCCCGCCGCTCGACGCGCCGCTGCAAATCGCCGCCCAGCTCGGCAACGATCAGAAGCCGCTCAACCCCGCCCGCACCGACGACCGGCGCCGGCTCCTCGCCTATATCTGGCCGGATCAGTTCGACCGGCTGCAGCGTCTCGAAGCGGCGCTCGAGATCGCCGCGAAGCATCCCGTCGAGATCGCAGAGGAGGATGCGGCGAAATTCCTCGCCTCGTGTCTCGCCCGCAAGTCGCATGATGGCGTCGCCCGCGTCGTGTTCCACACGATCGTGCTGCAATACGCCTCGAAGGAGACGCGTGCCGCCATCAAGGAGACGCTCGCCGCGGCGGGCGCGCGTGCCACGCAGGACGCGCCGCTGGCGCGCTTCTCGATGGAGCACGAGAAGCCCGATGCGCCGGGGACCGTCCGCCTCTCGCTCTGGCCGGGCGGCGAGGAGCGCATCGTTGGGGAGTGCGACTCGCACGGCACCTGGGTCGAGTGGCGGCAGGCGGCTTAACAAACCCTGAAACATTAATCGGATTTTCACGGGTCTCGCCGAAGCTTGCGCGTCCGACGTTACCCACGAGCCTCCGATGGGACATGCCGTTCCGAAATATCGCCTGATCGCACGGACGGGGTTGCCGCTTGTCGCATTTTGCGCACTGGCTGCGGCGTTGAGCCGGGTCCCGGTTCGGGCGGAGACCGCGACGACCTTCGTCATTCCCGGAAACGACGGCTACGGGTTCGGCGAATGCATCACCACCGGCAAGCCGTGCGGCCGCATCGTCGCCGACGCCTGGTGCGAGGCGCATGGCCAGGGCCCGGCCCGCGCCTTCGGGCGGGCCGAGGACCTCACCGCCTCTATCGGCACCGCGTCGATGAAGGATGCGGCAGCGCCGGGCTCGATCATCGTATCCTGCGGAGAGTAGGCTTTAGCCCTTCAGAAAGTCGCCGCATCTCGGCGCGTCGCCCACCGCACCCCAGGGCATGATTGGCACGGTCGACGTCGAGTTCTTCGGCGAGCCTTCGATGAGCTTGTCGGTATAGACCATATAGACGAGCACGTTGCGCTTGGCGTCGCAGCCGCGCACGATCTGCATCTTCTTGAAGATAAGCGAGCGGCGCTCGCGGAAGACAACGTCGCCCTGCTCGAATTTCTCCTTGAACTTGATCGGGCCGTATTGCCGGCAGGCGAGCGAAATGTCGGAGACTTCCTCGGCGACGCCGAACATGCCGGCGACGCCGCCCCTCTCCGGCACTGTGTAATGGCAGGCGACGCCCTCGACGACTGAATCGTCAATACCATAGGTGGCGAGCTTGTCGTTCGGCGTCAGCAGCTTGAAGACGGTGGACTTCTTGAAGATGAGATCCGGGCCGCCGTCGTCGACGGCGCTCGCAGGGGCGACGAGGAACGCGAGAGCCGCAAGGATCGAGAGCAGGCGCATGAGGAGCCTCCTATGGCGCGGTTGGTACGATCGGTGATGAAAGACGAGAGGCTATTTTCGAAATGAATTCGCCGAACGTGCATTTCAGGCGGGGCACGGCATCACGAAGCCGGCTTCGGAATAGCCGTCGAAGCGCCGATGGCTGAACACGACATGCAGAAAGAAACTGGAGACGTAACGCAGCCAAACACGGAGCGGCGCGCAGCGATGCAACAGCCTGTATCGCAGCTTCGGATCGCGCTCATCCCTGGCCGACGGGACGAACAACGCAATCGCCTCACGCAGCGAGCGTTGGACCTCTCTTTCCGAGCTTCCCTGGACGGCAATGTCGAAGGTGAGGCAGATCGCCTCCCACTCGCCCGGCCGCCCGCCCCTTAGCGAAACAGACGAGGGCCCGATGCCCAAGTCTCCGCTCTCCATCGCCGCTCCAAGCATCAAGTCCAGCTAATATCTCGATAAACAGGCGTTTTTCAACGGGCAGCGGCGCAGGAGTCCCCTGCGCCCTGCCGGCCACACCCCTCGCCTTATTGCCGGCGTAGAGGCGCGGGACAGTCGACCGGCCGGCGAATTGAATGATATTTCATCATTCAGGGGCGAGCATCCGATCAGCGCATGATTCGGTAACCATAGGCGCGGGCGTGAAGTCCGCTCGCAGAGGGTCAATGGGTTCTTCCTCCCACACTCGCGCGCTGGCGTGGGCGCTGGTCGCGGCTGGATTGGCCTACGGCGCCGGGGCGCAGGCGCAATCCCTCGATTGCAATCGCCTGCAGGGGCAGATCGCGCAGGCGAGCGCGGCCGATCCCGCGACGGCCCGGTTCGCCGCGGCGGCGCAGAAACAGCGCTCCGAGCTCGATCGCACCGTCGCCTACGCCCACTCGATCGGCTGCGACCGCTCAGGCTTCGTCTTCTTCGGCCCGCAGCCGCCGGCGCAATGCCCTGCCATTAACACGCAAATTCAGCGCATGCGCGCCAATCTCGATCAGGTGCAGGGCCAGATGCGCGGCGGTGCGGCGCAAACCTTGGTCGCGCAATACAATGCCTATTGCCGCGGCGGGGCGCAGGTCGCGCGAAGCGAGCCGCGCGGTTTCTTCGAGACGCTGTTCGGCGGCAATCCCAATTCGCAGCAGCCCGACATCATGGTGCCGCCGGAGGACGAGACGCCGCGCGGCGGCTCGATGGCGGTCTGCGTGAAATCCTGCGACGGCAGCTTTTTTCCGGTGAGCTATTCCGCCCATCGCGGCAATCTCAACGAGCTCGACAATCTCTGCCACGCGCTCTGCCCGAATGCGGAAGTCACGCTCTACACGCGCTCTCTGTATCGCGACATGAAGAGTGCCGTCTCGATCAACGGCGAGCCCTATCGCGACACGCAGAATGCTTTCAGGTTCGAGAAAAGCGTCGACACGTCCTGCTCGTGCAAGGCGCCGGGGCAGACCTGGGTGCAGGCGCTCTCGGACGCGGAGCGGATGCTCGGGGCGCAACGGCGAGGCGACATGATTGTGACGCCGGAGCAGGCGGAGGAATTGTCGCGGCCGAAGGAAACGAAACCGCGCGGCGGGAAATCCGATGCGGCGGCGAAAAAGCCAGTTGAAGACCTGAGCGCGATGGAAGCGAAGGCCGCAGCCCAGGCGCCGACGGCAAGCGCCGAATCCGCCGGCATCTCGCCCGGGACGGTCCGGGGCGGCAAGTCTTATGGCATCGGCGAAGGCGAGCTGCGCGACGTGGTCGGGCCCGATGGGGTCAAGCGGCAAGTCCGCGTAGTCGGGCCGACGCTTTAGCCCGGCCGACCAGCGGCAAGAGCCGCGCGAGCTCCGGTCCGGTCTCGCGGCCGGTCAAAGCCAACCGCAGCGGATGGAAGAGTGCCCGTCCCTTGCGGCCGGTCGCCTCCGCCACACGGCTCGTCCAGATTTTCCAGGTCGTCTCATCCCACGGCTCCGGCGGCAGGCTCTTACAGGCGGCGTCAAGCACGCCGTGGTCCTCGACGACTGGCTCGATCTCGCCTTCGACGACGCGCCACCAATCCGCCGCGTCGCGGAGCGTCTCGAGATTGCCGCGGACAGTGAGCCAGAACGGCTCCGCCTTGAAGCCGGTAATGTCGTGAGCGGCGAGCCGGTCGCGTACGGATTCGAAGTCGAGCTTGTGCAGGGTGCGCTGTGACAGGGCCTTCAGCTCGGCCGGGTCGAACCGCGCCGGCGTGCGGGAAATATGTGAGAGATCGAAGCCCTCGCTGAGCTCGGCAAGCGACGTGATCGGGTGCACTTCATGCGAGGAGCCGGTCAGCACGGCGAGCGAAGCGACCGCGAGCGCCTCGATGCCGCTATCCCGCAAGCTGCCGATCGACAGCGCACCGGTGCGCTTCGACAAACCCTCGCCGCCTGCCGCGACGAGGAGATTGTGGTGTCCGAAGGCCGGCACCGCCCGGTCGCAGAGTGCCTGATAAAGCTGGATTTGCACCGCGGTGTTGGTGACGTGATCCTCGCCGCGGATCACATGCGTGATCGCAAGATCGATGTCATCGACGACCGAAGGCAGCGTGTAGAGGTATGTCCCATCCTCGCGCACCAGCACCGGATCGGAGAGCGAGGCGCAATCGATATGGCTGTCGCCGCGGACGAGGTCGTGCCAGCGGACCGTCTCGTGCTTCAGCTCGAAGCGCCAATGCGGCCGCCGGCCCTCCGCTTCGAGCCGCGCCCGGTCGGCCGGAGTCAGCTTCTTGGCGACGCGGTCGTAGATCGGCGGTAGCCCGCGCGCCTGCTGCAGGCGGCGCCGCCGTTCGAGTTCTTCCGCCGTCTCGTAACAGGGGTAGAGGCGGCCGCATTGCCGCAGCCGCTCGGCGGCCGCGGCGTAGAGTCCCTCGCGCGCCGACTGTCGCACCGTCACGTCGGGCCGGACACCGAGCCATTCGAGATCGACCTCGATGGCTTGCACGAATTCCTCACGCGAGCGCTCGCGATCGGTGTCGTCGAAGCGCAACACGAATCCGCCACCCTGCGAGCGCGCGAAAACGTAGTTGAGCAATGCCGTTCGGGCATTGCCTATGTGAATGCGCCCGGTCGGCGAGGGTGCGAAGCGGACGAGAGGGGGAGCCATGGTCTCGGGGCAGAACCAGATTGCGAGCGCGGACATATCCGCCGGGGCGGCCCCTGTGGCAAGCCACGCCAGACGTGTTAAGCACGCCGTATTTGCTCAAGGCACCCAATGATCTTTTTTGCTTTTCTTGGCTTTTTGGGGGTCGTTCTTTTCACTCTGCAATTGGCAAGCATCTTGGCCGCCACGTGGCGGTGCAAGCCGCGCCCGCGCGACCTTCCTGCCCCTCACCCGGCGCCCCCCGTCAGCATTGTGCGGCCTCTGAGCGGAGTGGAAACATTCAGCGAGGACACGCTGCGCTCGACGTTTGAGCTCAACTACCCGGATTACGAGATCATCTTTTGCGTCCAGCGCGCCAACGATCCCGTCGTGCCGCTCGTCGAGCGGCTGATCGCAGAACACCCGCGCATCCCTGCCCGGCTCCTCATCGGCGACGATCCGATCGGCGCGAATCCCAAGCTCAACAATTGCGTGAAAGGCTGGAACGCGGCGCGGCACGATTGGATCGTCCTTACCGACGCGAATGTCCTGCTGCCGAAAGACTATATCCAGACGCTGCTAAAGGCGTGGGACCGAGAGACCGGGATGGTCATTTCGATGCCGATCGGCTCCCGCCCGCAAGGTTTCTGGGCGGAGGTCGAATGCGCGATCCTCAACAATTTCGAAGCGCGTTGGATGTTCGCCGGCGAACTCCTCGGCATCGGCTTTGCGCAGGGCAAGAACATGCTGTGGCGCCGCGAAATCCTCGAGAAGGCCGGCGGCATCGCTGCACTTTCAGCCGAACTCGCCGAAGATGCGGCGGGCGGCAAGATTGTCAACGCTGCCGGCTTGAATATCCGTTTTGTCGACATGCCCTTCGAGCAGCCGCTCGGGGCCCGCAAGGCGTTGGATATCTGGTCGCGCCAGGTGCGGTGGGCGCGGCTCCGCCGTGTCACCTTCCCCGGTTATTTCGCGCCGGAGCCGATCGCCGGCGCCTTCGTGCCGTTTCTTCTCATCGGCATTTACGGATTCGCGTATGGCTTGAATCCGATTCCCTTCGTCGGCGCCTTTGCCGTGATTATGTACGCTGCGGAAATGCTGCTCGCGTGGCACGCCGGATGGTTTTTAAATTGGGCGAGCCCGATCGCTTATCTGGTCCGCGACCTTGCCTTCCCCGGGATGTGGCTTACGGCGCTGCTCTTCGATGACTTCACTTGGCACGGCAAGTCGATGAGCGTCAAGGAGCCGGTGCCGGGGTCCAGCTGAGCGCGGCGGCGCCTCCTAGCATCTGGACCAAGTGGATCAGTTCGGCGCATCATGAGCACAACGGACGCGGCGGTGGTCCGCAGTCTCAGGGAGGATGCTCATGCAAAAACTTCCGCAGCTCGACGCATTGTTTCAGGATGCCGTAAAGCGCGAAGCCATTCCAGGTGTCGTCGCTGTCGCCGCGAGCGACAGCGAAATCATCTACAAAGGCGCGTTCGGCAAACGTGACCTCGGCAAGCCCGATGCGATGACGCTCGATTCCGTCTTCTGGATCGCATCGATGACGAAGGCCGTGACAACAGCTGGCGCGATGCAGCTTGTCGAAGCGGGAAAGCTGCAGCTTGACGAGCCCATCGGGCGTCTCATCCCCGAGCTTGCATCGCTGCGCGTACTCGACGGCTTCGACGAGAGCGGCGCACCGAAACTGCGGCCGGCGAAGAACCAAATCACGCTACGCCAGCTGATGACGCACACATCCGGTTTCTGCTACGACATGTGGAATGCCGACATGTCGCGTTATTATGAGGCGGCGAACCTTCCGCGCATCATCTCGTGCGAGAAGAGAGCGCTCAGCGCGCCACTCGCCAGCGAGCCGGGCACGCGTTGGGAATACAGCATCAGCATCGACTTTGTCGGCCAGGCGATCGAGGCGGCAAGCGGCAAGCGGCTCGACGCATATTTGCGCGATCACATTTTCGCGCCGCTCGGCATGAAAGATACCAGTTTCAAGCTAAGCGACGACCAGCGCAAGCGTCTCGTCGGCATGCATGCACGCCAGCCCGACGGATCGCTCGTGCCGATGCCGTTCGAAATGCCGCAAGAGCCGGAATTCCATATGGGCGGCGGCGGACTCTACAGCACCGCGCACGATTATATCCGCTTCATCCGTATGATCCTCAACAAGGGCACGCTCGATGGGAATCGCGTGCTGAAGCCCGAGACCGTCGCGACGATGGCGCAAAACCATATCGGCGAGCTCAATATGACCAAGATGCATGCGGCAATCCCGCAGGTGACAAACGATGTCGACCTCTATCCGGAGCAGGATAAGAAATGGGGATTGAGCTTCATGATCAACACGCAGCGCACGGCTGAGGGACGCAGCGCCGGAAGCCTGGCCTGGGCAGGTCTCGCCAACACCTACTATTGGATAGATCCGACACGTAGTGTCGGCGGTGTGATCCTGACGCAGCTCTTCCCGTTTGCCGATAAGAAGGTGCTCGAATTGTTCGGCGGCTTCGAGCGCGCGATCTACGACAAGCTCGATGGGATGAAACGCGCGGCGTGACCCTGCCAAAGGCGGCGCAGATGAACGCTCGCCGCGATCAGCACCAGCATCGCCAATGCCTGGTGGATGAGCGCGACTGGAAGAGGGACGACAAGTAACAGCGTGGTGATCCCGGCGATCACCTGAAGCAAGAGGAGGCCGAAGACGATATGCGCGCGCCGGTACGCCGGCCCGCGGCCGACCGCTCGTTTCACCGCGATGACCTGCAGGATGGCAATCGCGAGCACGCAATAGGCAGTCATCCGGTGCATGAACTGCACGGTCGTGACGTTGTCGAAAAGATTGCTCCACCACGGCGTCACTTGCATGAGATGCGCGAGCGGCGGGACGAAGTGCCCGTCCATCAACGGCCAGGTGTTGTAGGTGAGCCCGGCGCGCAAGCCGGCCACGAGACCGCCAAGACCGATCTGCACGAAAATCAGCGCGAGCAAAAAGGCGGCGATGACGCGCAGCCGGCGAGGCGCAACTCTGTCGGCCTCATCAACGCGCTCGAGCCCAACCGCGACCCAGACGATTGCGGCAAGTGTCAGCGATGCCAGAATCAGATGAGTGGCGAGCCGCTCTTGTGCCACCTCGACGCGGCCGGACAGGCCGGAGGCGACCATCCACCAGCCGACCGCGCCTTGCAGCGCTCCGAGCGCCAAGATGCCGAGGAGCTTCGGTTGCAAAGCCGCCGGAAGCCGTCCGGTCGCCCAGAAGAAAACGAGCGGGACGGCGAACGCGATCCCGATCAGCCGGCCGAGCAGGCGATGGCCCCATTCCCAGGTGTAGATCGCCTGGAACCAGCCAAGATCCATCTTTGGGAAGAGTTCGCGATATTGCGGGATTTGCTTGTACTTCTCGAATTCGGCGAGCCACGCGGCATGCGACAGCGGCGGCAGAATTCCGGTGATCGGCTTCCACTCGGTGATTGACAGGCCGGATTCGGTGAGCCGCACCGCTCCGCCCACCACCACCATCAGGAACACAAGTGCCGCGACGCCCCAGAGCCAGATGCGAACGGAGCCCGCGTTGTCGCGCGCGGCCGCGCGGGGCGCCGCAATCGACGTTGAAAGGCTGAGGCGGTCGGTCACGGGCCAAATGGGTTGCGGCGGAGGGGCCGGCAGACATAGAACCTCAGCGCAAAAGCGTCCATCGGCGCTCTGTCGCAGTTGAATTTCATGCAGAAGCGCACCCGCAAATTTTTCGGCGCCGTCGCGATGCTGGCGTTTGTCATTGTCTACGCGCTAGTGGCGATGATGCTGGCGCAGGCACGCCCGACGCAGGAAGCGCCGGTGCTCCTGCAGACCCTGATCTACGCCGTGCTTGGCCTTGCCTGGATATTGCCGCTGATGCCGCTGATCCGTTGGATGGAGCGGGGTCGAGGCTAATCGATTGACCGCGATTTCCGCAGCGCAAGCCGGTGCGCGCGACGGCAGAAAGTCCACTATTGCTAGGCTCTGATACCGCCGTTGACGCTGAGCCGCGGCAGTGCCGTCACATGCGCTCTAAATATCTCTATATCGGCCCGTTGTCGTCCCGTTCGCCGGCGCGCTGGGCTGAGGCGATGACCCGAGCATCTGTCGATCCGCGGCGACGTCCCGCATCGCGCGGACGGGGTTGGGGCTTATCGCACATCGGCCAGAGCGCTGGCCCGGCAGCAGCTAAAATGAACGGACATCCAGACACTTAGTCCGGATTGGCTTTGTTCTGCTAAACGCAATCGGAGGTAGTCCCTCTAATAGGATTAAACGCCTAAACTGCGAGATGAAAGAGCTGAATGGCGCGCCGCCGACGCGACAGCGCCCGCGCCTCATAACGATCAAGCCGCGCAATGTCGCGCGCCAATACTCCGATTCCATGCTCAAAGCTCACCGGTCGCAATTCCGTATCGAGACCAGCCTTCCGGGCCAGCATGTAAACAATGTCCGGGTTCGGTCTTTTTTTGTAGAAGTCAATGCAGGCGCGCACTTCTCTTGCTGCGCTCAACGGCTTGATCCGTTTTAATTGATTGAGGAATAAGTTTTCTCGCGCGGCCCGAATACGCCGAAGCTCGATCAGCTCCACGGCGATCGCTCTGGCGTGTTGGTGACGAATGGAATCGGCACTGCCTTCGTCGATTAAGCATGCGAGCTCCTCGACCTCCGATTCGAGGCAGGGGTCAGACGGCAGCGGGATAGAAAGCCCATGTCGCAGCGCGTTTTTCGACGTCCGCAATTTCCCAGGACGGCTCCGAGGACCAGTGCTGAAGCGCGCATTTTTTCGGTTAGCCACA
>Ga0163163_10001241_pt1 | contig 21490 bp, 14 predicted proteins | sample S65metaG_FD_119766 | JGI IMG/M metagenome (GOLD analysis project Ga0163163, IMG submission 119766) | Switchgrass rhizosphere microbial communities from Kellogg Biological Station, Michigan, USA - S6-5 metaG | ecosystem: Host-associated > Plants > Roots > Rhizosphere > Soil | place: USA...
CGATACCTTCGGGGCGGGCGACAGCCTGTTGGACCCCAGGTTCCAGCGCCACGTCCCGATACCGTTCGCCCAGCTCGGTCTCTTCGGCGGCGGCGCGATCCTCGCGATCCTCGCGATGACCGGCGTCGCGCTGCTCCTCCTGCGGCCCAGCGTGTCCACCGACGAACTGCGGACCACGTAGCCGCCGCGGACCGGTCTCCTGCCGGCGAAACCGCCGAGATCAGGGAGGCCTGACGCCGGCGGAGCCGGACCCGTCCCCACCGGGACGCCGTCCGGCCGCCGTCTCCGAGACGGCCGCCGCCCACCTACGGGACGGCGGCCGCTCGCCACGAGGCGAGCGCTATGGCGCGCTAGTCGCGCAGGGGGCGGCCGAACTTGTCCCGGACGTTGCCGGTCAGCATCATCACGCCGTCGATGAGCGACCAGATGCCAAGACCACCGCACGTGAGCAGCTGCGCGACCGCGATCCCGTAGTCACCCAGGTACCAGCGGCCGGCGCCCACCCCGCCGAGCAGGATCTGCAGCAGACCGGCCGTCAGCTTGTCCTTGTCGGAGAGCGGCTCACCCGTCATGGGATGCCGACCGAAAGGCGCGGACGGGTCGGCGCCGTACGGGTAGCCAGGCCCATAGCCGGGCGCCGGCGGGAACCCCGGACCGGGCGCGTAGCCACCGGGCTGCGGGTAGCCGGCGTTCGGGTCGCCGTAGCCAGGGTTGGGCGGGTAGCCGGCGTTCGGGTCACCGTAGCCAGGGTTGGGCGGATAACCGCCCTGCTCGCCGTAGCCGGGAGCAGGCGGGTAGCCCTGGCCGGGCTGCGGGTAGCCCGCGCCAGGCGGAGGCTGTCCAGGCCCGGGCTTCGCGAACGGGTCCGGCGTCTGGCCAGGCGGCGGGGTCGTCATAGCAGGCTCCAAGTCTTTCCCGGAATCGGCGGAACCGTACCAGCGACGATCCGGGTGCCACGCGCGGCGGTCCCTCACCCGACACCCCACCACTGAGCGCAACCGGCCTGGCGAGGGCACTGCTGGGCCACGCCGGCCGCGCCACCGGCGGCGCGCCACACCGACTCGATGTGACTCATCGTGACACGTTCGTCCCGACAAGGGGCCGACGGCGACACGGACCTGCCCGGCCCGCCCGACGGACACCCGGTGGCCGGAGCTCACGCATGGACGACAGCTCGGTGATCACAGCCGCGCGCGGCAGCTCAGCACCGCCGACCGCTCCGCCGACGGTCCCTGCCGCGCCCCGCGGCACGACGGGCGGCACGGCGGCGGGCAGCGCGACCGCGACGGCGCGGGGCTCGGCGCGGGCCGCCCTGGGTCGGCTGGACAGCTGGTTCGAACGGGTGCTGGTCGACCGGTTGGGAATCACCGTGCGCACGCCCGGCCGAGGCGGGCGGATCTTCCTGACCACCGCCGGCGGCGCGGTCGTCCTCCTCTCCTTCGGATCGGTGGTGCTGAGCATCGGCGGTGGCCCGGCGGCGCTGCGGCCGCACACCCCGACGGCCACGCCGGCCGCGGCCGAACAGACCGCGCGGCCCCGTCCGCCGGTGACCGAGCTGTCCGGGCCGTCGATCACGGCCACGCACAGCTACCTGCTGACGTCCTATGCCTCCGGCAGCGGCCATCGCAGCGCCGTCACGACCTCGTCCGGCCAGCTGCCCGTCGGCCGGCAGTACCAGCATCTGCCCCGGCGGGGTGACGATCACCTGCTCACCGCGGAGATCGTCTTTCCGTTGCTTCCAGCGTCTGCGGCCTGCGTGAGCAAGGTGGAGCTGCGACTCACGCTGCTCGGGAGCGACGGGACGCCCGGCGACGAGGCGCCCTACCCGCTGGCCGCCTACCCGTCAGCGCTCACCGGGCTGGCCACCGGGACGATCCCGCGCACGATCCCGAGACTCGACCTGGTCGCCAACCGCCCCCGCGGCAGCATCGACTGGACCCGCTACGGTGACCCGGAACCGGCCGACGCGCCGGCCGCGGCCGGCGGGGAAGCATCAGTCGGCAGTCCCACCGACCAGGCCGGTTCGCCGGCCGGCCAGGACGTCGCCCCGGGGCAGGCGGCGCCTGACGGGCCCCGCGAGGTCAGCGCCGACATCACCGAGCTCTACCAGCGCTGGGTCGCCGGCATGCCGACGGCCGAGGGGAAGGCCACCGTCCCGCCCGGCACGCCGCTGGTGCTGGCCGTCCGCCCGGCCCTCACCAACGTCCTCGGCACCTGGCACCACACCTACGCCGGTACCGCCACCCCCACCCCGCCCCGCCTGGTCTGGACCCGCCCCGTCCATTGCAACACCGGCTCGGCGCGAGCGTAGTCACGCACTCCTGACGCCCGCACGGCCGTCCAGCACAGCCGTCCAGCACAGCCGCCCGCGACCGCCCGCAGGGGGCGAACCGGCGAAATTTAGGGGGGAAACCCCCACCACGAGTCGACCGGCCTCCGTGACTGTCAGGCGCGCCTGCCGCCGCTATAAAAGTTTCATGAGCGTTCGGGCGCATTTTGCGGGGACCGAAGCGGACACGGCATTTGCGCCGATCGTCGAACTTCGAGACGTGAGCTGCACGTATGGCCGCCGACAGACGACGGTGCAGGCTCTCGACAGGGTGAGCGTCGATTTCCCGGCCGGTTCGTGGACCGCGGTGATGGGGCCGTCGGGCTCGGGGAAGTCGACGCTGCTGCACTGCGCGGCCGGCCTGGAGAAGGTCAGCGAGGGGCAGGTCGTACTTGCTGGCCAGAACATTACCGAAGCCTCTGACGCGGAGCTTACCGAATTGCGCCGCAAGACGGTCGGGTTCGTGTTTCAGAGTTTCAACCTGATCGGTTCCCTGACGGCGGCACAGAATGTCGCCATGCCGCTGCGGCTGGCCGGGCAGCGGCCGGGGCGGCACGCGATTCGCCAGGCGCTGGAGTCCGTCGGTATGGCCGACCGGGCCCGGCACCGCCCACGGGAGCTCTCCGGCGGGCAGCAGCAGCGGGTCGCGGTCGCGCGGGCGATGGTGACCAGGCCGGCCGTCCTGTTCGCGGACGAGCCCACCGGTGCGCTCGACACCCGCGCCGCGCGCAGCCTGCTCGACCTGCTGCGCTCCATGGTCGACAACGACGGCCAGACCATCGTCATGGTGACCCATGATCCGGCCGCGGCGGCTGCCGCCGACCGGGTGCTGTTCCTGCGCGACGGCCACCTCGTCGACGGGCTGGAGCGCCCGTCCGCCCGCGCGGTGGCCGACCTGCTCGCCAGCTGGGACGCCTGAGAGCCCACGCAGACTCCGAAAGAGGCTTGTGTCCCATGTTGCGCCTGTCCTGGAGCACGTTCCGCGACCGCTGGCAGGTGTTCATCGGCGCGATCATCACGGTCGCGCTCGGTGTCGCCCTCGTCCAGTCGTCCCTGCTCATCCTGATCTCGGTCGCGTCCGCCAAGGTCCCGAAGGGCCTGCCGTCCGCCGAGGCCCACCGGATGCGGGACGGCTACGACGCCTCCCTCGCCCTGCTCGGCAACACGCTGGGCGTGGCGTCCTTCGTGGCCGTCTTCATCGTCAGCTCGACGTTCGCGTTCACGGTCGTGCAGCGCACCCGCGAGCTGGCCCTGCTGCGGCTGGTCGGCGCGAGCCGCCGCCAGGTGCGCCGGCTGCTGTTCGGCGAGGCGCTGCTGCTGGGCCTCGCCGGCTCCCTGCTCGGCGTGCTGGCCGGCGTGGCGGTCATGCGCCTGCAGACCTGGATGCTCATCCGGCTGAACCTCATTCCGGACGGGTTCACCCCCGCGTGGCGGACCTGGGTCGTCGGCGCCTCGGTGGGCGCGGGCGTGCTCATCTCGGTGTGCGGCGTGGCCGCGGCCTCCCGCCGGGCGGCGCGGGTGGCGCCGCTCGCGGCGCTGCGCGAGGCCGGCGGCGACGCCCGCCTCATGACCGTCCCGCGGTGGCTGATGGGCACGCTGTCCCTCGGCGGCGGGGTCGCGATGCTGGTGCTCGTCCCGCACGTCGGCCTGGACGCGGCCATCGCCTTGGCGCTGTGCTCCTGCATGGTGCTCGTCGTGGCGGTCGCCTCGTTCACCCCGCTGCTGCTGCCGGCGGCAAGCTGGCTGCCGCGGCTGTTCGCCGTCGGGCCGCTCGGTCAGCTGGCGCACGCGAACCTACGCTCCGGCGCCCGGCGCAGCGCTGCCACCGCGGCACCGGTCATCGTGCTGTTCGCGTTCGTCGTCGGCATGGCCGGCTCGCTCAGCACCCTCGGCGCGGCGGCACGCCACGAGACTTCGACCGGCCTGCGGGCCGACTTGGTCGTGACGGCGAAGCAGCAGCTGACGGCCCAGCTCGGCGCCGTGCGCGGGGTCGCCGTGGTGTCCGAGGAGACCCCGATCGCCTTCGACCTGGTGGGCGTCGAAGACGGCAAGACGCAGTACGACTCCGCCGACGGACTGTCCATCAGCCCCGCCGAGTACGCGCGGACCCACCACCTCGACCTGCGGTCGGGTGACCTCGCGGACCTGCGCGGCGACACCGTGGCCGTGGTCGGGTCGCACTGGGACGTCGGTGACGTGCTGAAGATCCGGCTCCTGGGACAGATCGAGAACCTGCGCGTCGTGGCCAAGCTGCCCGGCACGATCTCCGGCCCCCAGTTCCTGGTGCCCCAGGGCCTAGGCGTCGAGCGCGCCGACCCGCGGCGCTACACGATCCAGGTGGCCTCGGGCATCACCCCGGCCGCCGTGGCGGGCGAGCTGCGCGCCGCCGGCCTCGGCCAGGGCACGACGGTCGACACCGCGGCCGGCTGGGTGCGGCACGAGGCCGACGACCAGCAGCGGGTCAACGCCGACGTCATGATCGGGCTGCTCGCGCTCGCCATGGTCTACACGGTGATCGCGATGGTCAACGCTGTGGTCGTCGCGTCCGCCGACCGCGACGGGGAGTTCGCGACGGCCCGGATGTCAGGCCTGACCCGCGGGCAGGTGATCCGGATTACGCTGTGGGAGGCGACGGCCATCGTCGGGGTCGGCCTGTTCCTCGGCGGCCTGACCGCCAGCGCGACGATCTTCAGCCTGGTGAGCGCCGTCCGGGACACGATCGGCGTGACAATCGTGAGTGTGCCGTGGTCGCTGGTCGGCGCCGTCGCGGCCGGTTCGCTGCTGGTCGTCGGCGCGACGAGCATCGCCACCGCGGTGGCGTCGACCAGGACTCCGGCGGTCCGGCTCACCGGCACCCGCGAGTAGCCAGTCCGGCGCAACGCAGCCATGCCCCACCACAGAGCCATGTCCCGCCGCGGGCTTGTCCTGCGGCGGGACACCTGCCGGTACCCGCGCGCAATGCCACGGGCCGCGGTTCGCTAATCGGTGGTGACGGAATCCATCGTGAAAGCGGCGATCGTGTCCAGGTGCTGGCCGGCGTCGCCGAAGGTTCCGACGCACCGATTATGGCGGGCCCAAGTCCTGGCGGAGGAGCGAGCGTAGCTGGTGTTCTGCCGCGTGGACGGCTGCGTCGACTGCGTCCATGTGGCTGGTGGGGAGGGTCCGCGCGCCGAGGAATGCAGCGGCCAGCAGTCCGGCGAGCTTGTCTTCCTCTTCGCCGGTCATCTGGCTGCGTACGTGGGCGTGGCCAAGAACGTCGCGGGCGGCATAGGCATCGGAGATGGCGACGTCGATGAGCGCCGCGCGCAGGTCTGTGGCGTGGCCTGTATCGGCGGTCAGGTCGAAGGCGGTCAGCCCTAGGCGGACCCGGAACGCGGCGGTCATCGGGTCAGGCTGTCTCATCAGCGCGAGCGTCTCCTCCACCGTACGGTCCAGTCCCTTCCGGGCCGGGGAGCCGGGCTGAATGGCTTGGCGTAGAAGTGCAGCGACAGTGTTCTCCCAAGGCTCGGTCGGTGTGGTGGAGTCGATCGTCGCGATGGCCTCGTCGGTGCGGCCTTCCTCCAGTAGGGCCATGATTTTGATTTGGCGACCGTCCAGGAGCCGATTGCCGATGCCTCGGTGGGCGGCCATGGCGTGGCTGGCTTCGGTCCAGCGGCCCTGTCGAGCGAGGGCTCTGGCACCGTCGATGAGCAGGGTGATCCACAGTTCAGTGCAGATCTTCTGGTGATGGCCGGTGGTGAGGATCCACGGGGAAAGATCGACATCGCGGTCGCGGATGCGGGTGGCGCCGCGGTCTTGGGCGGCGCGATACAGCCGCTGGAGGACGTCGTAGGCGGCGTTGCCGTCGCCCTCGCGGATCAGGAGCCGTGCGATGTTCACGATCGGCATCAACCCCATCACGGCGATGTCCGGCTCCAGGTGTTCGGTTTCGGCGAAGATGCCGTGCTGCTTCCAGCACAGGTCGGCGGCAAGGTCGGGCAGGCCTGCGTCGGAGGCGATGAGGGCGGCGAAGTTGAGGACCCCGCAGGCGCGGGCCACCTGGTCGTGGTGGTTCGCTCCTGGGAGTTCGACCGTCAGCGCGGTGAGGTCGGCGATGCGGGTCTCCAGTGAAGTCCCGGGCGGTTTGGTCCGGCAGACCAGCGGGATGCGGTCGGCGATCGCGGGGTTCATCGCGCTCGCCGTCTTCTACTGCCAGTCGACGACGAGACGACTGAGACGCTTGTCGATGATGAATCGCGGGTCGGTCGCCGTGAGCAGGTCGCGATGCGCCGCGGTGGCCATCCGGTAGCCGGGCTCGGGCGCATCGTTGCCGTAGTCGCGGTCCCACTCGGCGATCGCGGCCGAGACCTGTTCAGCGAGGGCGGCTCCGCCGCTGCCGTGACCGATGACGCCGATCTCCCAGTACCGGCCGATGCTGTCGTCTCCTTCGCAGACGGTCAGGTAGGCCAGACTGTCGCTGTCCAGGGCGGCCATGGAACCCCAGCCGAAGTGCGGAGTGAAGCCGGGCCGTCGACCCGGCATTCGAGACAGGCCGTTGGGTAGGACACATGCCAGCCACAGGTAGAGCCACTGCCAGGCTGACCCCTGCCGGAACTTCACGCCGGTGTAGACCTTGTGGGACGGCTGGTCGAGGATCGTGCGCATCGCCTCCCGGTCGACCTGCTGCTCGCTGAAGGTGTCCAGCCTGACATCGCCTTCTCCCTCGTGGCGGATGAGGGTGTGGACGTCGTCGCACACGCCCTTGCGTAGTGGCAGGAACGACGCCATCTCGCACGAGACGATCTTCCAGGTGTCGGCATCGGCGCGCTCGAAGGCGAAGCTGCGAGAAATGCTGCCGCGGATCCGCATCGGGATGACCAGTCGTCCGCCAGGGGCCAGCTGCTCCAAGACGCCCGGGGGAACGTCGCCGGCACCCACGGTGAACTGGATTCGGTCGTAGGGGCCGTAGGCGGCGAGTCCGGCCGCGCCGTCGGCCAGCAGCACCGACACGTTGTCGGCCCCTGACGCCGCGACGCGAGCGGCGGCGTGGCCGACGAGATCGTCATCGACGTCCACGGTCCACACATGCCCGCCCGGGGTGACCAGGCGGCCGAGGAGAGCGGCGTTGTAGCCGGTGGCGGCCCCGGCCTCCAGGATCTTGTGGCCGGGCCGCGCACCGAGCTGCTCCAGCTGGGTGGCCACGATGGACGGCGCGGAGATACAGGAGACCATCTCGTCGTGCTCGTCGTGCTTGATCGGCACAGCGTCGTCGATGTAGGCGGTCTCGATACCGGCGTCAGGGATGAAGGTGTGCCGCTCGACGGCGCGGAAAGCCGCGATGATCTCGGGCGTGCGCAGATGGCCAGAAGTGGTGAGCGTGGTCACCAGGGCCTCTCGGCGCTCGGTGGGATCGGTGGTCGTGATGATGGCGGACTCCACGCGGTTGAGGCTATGAGCGGTGGGCACGGTGACTCCGGTGGACAGGGCTGTGGTCGTGTCGACGTCGAAGGATGCGTGGTGGCCGAGCCAGGCGAGTGCCGCCTGCTGGTGCGGCGAGGTACCGGCGCGGTTGAGGGCGAAGATCGTGTGGTGGGTGAGGACGGCCCGCAGCCCCCGCGTCAGGCGGCCGTCGGCGGCGAGCCGCGCCAGGTCGCGCCCGGCAGTGTGGAACGCGGCGACGCGCTCAGTCCAGCCGGGTTCCGTGGTGTTCCGCCGCGCGGCGTCAGCGTGCATCAGCCGCCGCATCCCGGTGACCGCCGCGGTGCGGCCAGCCAGGTCGGGTGGGTCGATCTGGGGGCGGAGCGCCGCCAGGCGTGCCCACACGTCCCCGATCTCGAAGGGGTCGAGGCCAGCGGCTCGGTACATCGTGGACAACAGCAGGACGCACCGTTCCCGTGCTCGCGGGTCGCCGGTCTCGACGAGGGCGGGCGGGCTGTCTGCGCAGAAGAGGTCGTGTGCCAGCGCCATGCCGGCCGGGCCGCCGAACGCCTCGGTCTCGGGCTCGTACACGCCGCCAGTCCAGAGCGAGGCAAGCTGGTCGGCGACGAGGCCGTCGAGGATCTCGTCAGCGGGTGCGCGGTGCGCAGCCGGAGCTTTCCGTCCTTACGCAGGAAGTGCCAACGCTGCCCTGCCAGCCTCTCCCCCAGCGCGGTCGCGGCCTTCGCGTCCACTCCGGCGCCGTCGGGAAAGGAGATCGTGGCGTGCCACCACTGCGGAGTCTCGGAGGTCGGGAGGTTCTCGTCGTTCCAGTCCATCGTGTCTGGTCGCTCCGCTCGAATCACGAGGTGAACGGGTTCAGGTGATCAGCAACGCGCGGGTCCAGCCGATGGCGTCCGTCCCTTCCAGCGCTAGGCGCGCACCAGCGCGGCCTTCCAAGAACCCCGGTTTGGCGAGGTCGTCGATCCCGGTGGCGACACGATCGGCGAGCTGATCCACGTGGCCGGAGAGTCGGCCGGGGTCCGGGCTGTCAGCGGCGATGGCGCGGGTGAGGGCCAGCAGCCCCGCCCAGCCATGGCACAGCGAGGCATCAGTGATCAAGCCGATGCGGACCGGATCGTCCAGAGCGGCCACCGCAGCATTCTCGGCCGATCGGGCACGTGCCCGATCGCCAAGGGCGATCGCGGCCAGCTGCCTGGCACGGGCGATCCCGAGATCTCCGTAGCACCACGACGGCCGTCCCCTCGGCATCTTCGGTTTCGTGGTGGTGAGCTGGTCGCGGGTCGTCCAGTAGCCGCCGTGGAGTTCCAACCAGTCGGAGAACGTCTCGATCGCCGGCTGCTGGCCGGGCACGTCTACACCGTGGCAAGCGGCCAGCGCACACAGCGACAGAATCCCGGCGATGCCGTGGGCCATCCCGTTGTTGCCGTGCCCGCCGGGAATCTCCTCATGCCCCGGCCCCTGCGCGCACCACCATCCCGGCACCGACGGATCAGCGGCGGCTGGGACGGCCAGGCCGATCAGATGGGCCAGCACTTCCCGGAGCTGGGATGCGTGGGGGCGGGACAGCAACACTGATCCCAGCCCGGCCAAGCCCTGGATGAGGTCGAACTCTGCCAGCACCGGCAGCCGCCCCTCCTTCCGCCGCCGGGCGGCAGCGGCTAGGCGAGTGGCCACGACCCGATCAACGGCGGAGGTGACCACCTGCCCGACGTTGCCCGTACGGCCGAGTACGAATTCCAACGCGGGGGCGCCGTGGAACAGGCTCGCGTTCGCGCCGGTGCTCACGCCACCTGCGACCGCGTTGGTCAGTAAAAGGCGAGCGGCCGCGAGGTCACCGCGTTCGAGGTACAGCAGCGCCACACCCAGGCCCTGTTCGGCCAACGCCTGTATCCTGGGCTGCTTCGTCAAGGTCGCGTTCATGGGCGGGCCGCCACCGCCTGGACGATGCTGTGCGCCCTCCCGCCGATCCAGCCGTCGGCATCCGGCGGTGGCGCTTCATAGAGCACAGCGACCGGATTCGTGGCCAGATGGGTACGAAGCAGGTCGAGGTCTAGGTCCCGGATGAGGTCAAGGAGAAGGTGCTGGTCGTCCAGCGCGAGAAGGACCCGCTCGGGTACCCCAGCGCGGCCACGCCACGCGTGCAACTGCTCCGCCCACGCACGTAACGGCGCTTGTCGGCCGAGGGGAGCTTTCGTGTCCGACAGGGTTCGGGCGCGCAGCTGCCAGCGGGCGGCGACCAGGAGGCTCCGCCGATAGCGCAGCGCCGGGGTGAACGGCAACGTCCACGCGGCTCCCCAGTCGAACCACGTCACCTGCGCAGTCGCGGCGCGGCTGAGCTCGGCCAGGAACCGGACCAGCGGTGGCGTGAAGTTGTTCCACACGAAGTTGATCGCCGTCGGGGTCAGGAGTTCCAGCCGGACGCCCGTGGCGGCCGCCACGAGATACAGGTGGCCGTTCTCCATTCCGACGGCGAGATCGGCCGGCCGCAGCACCTGTTCGCCGCTCCCCCGGAACTCGCCCACGCTCACCACCTCCGGCAGCACCTGCGGTGCGCGGGTGAGCAGATCGGCCCCACGTCGGGAGGAGTGGAACGACAGCTGCGCCAGTCTCGCCCCCACCGTCACGGTGGGCAGGCCGGTGAGTTCGGTGGCTTCGGGGAACAGGTGCCAGAACCGGCCCGTCATCGTCCCGGCCGCCCGCGAGACGGTGTGGAGGCGCAGCCGGAAATCACCCCGATCCAATGCTTGAATGGACGCCGCCTCGACCTGCGCGCACACCTCGAAGTGCGGAGCCAGAGCGGTCGGCGGGTCGCCTGCGGCCACCTCCAGCTCTTCGATCATCGCCTCGGACAGCACCACCTCTCGGTAGCCCTCCAGCGCGGCGCCCCCGGCCAGGTCCAGCAGGAGCCGGTCGCGGCGCGACATCGGGCGTGGCGGCTCCAACGCCGCGCCGAACCCGTCCGGCAGCCCCAGCCCCGTCTCCGGGTCGGTCAACCGCAGCAAGGCGACTTCGATACCCTCACCGAACCGGTCGGCGAACATCTCCAGATAGCGGCGCCACGGCCCGGTCCCCCGTGGGCACGTCGCCAGCCGGGCCAGCACCGTCGCGGCGGTCTCCATTTCGACCGCCACCGATTCGGGCAACCGCACCTGCGCGTCCAGCCGCACGTCTGATGCCCTCCGGGCTGCGGTTCCCGGCGCCTCATCACCGAGCATCGTCGCGGCAGGTAGGACGACGGTCGGATCGACGACGGTCGCCGCGGCCCGCAGGCTCGACCGCAGCAGACCGGCGCGCAGCAGCTCTGCCACCAGACCGACCCTGCGCGGCTCGCTGCTCTCAGGGAATTCGGCGGCGAGCTTCCCCAGCAACGTGGTGTAGGAGATGGGTGCGGTGGCTGCGTCCAGAACCAGCGCCACCGCCGCGGTCAGAGCCATCGAGAACTCCGCGGTCCCCTCGGCCGGTATGTGCACCCGGTTGTCCGCCACCCGGATCAGGGTGTTGACGCACACCTCAAGGCCGGCCATCACGGCCGCGTCCGCCTCTCCTGCCCTGACCAGCGCCTCAACCGCCGCCGAATCGGCCCGATCGATGATCTCGTGTGCCTGCCCGACCCGCACCACGGCCCGCTCTCCAAAGTCGACGAGCGCGACGCCGGCGAACAGCCCGAACGGCGTGGAACGGCAGGCGTAGCGGATGGCATACCGGGCGACGGCCAGCGCCGCCCGGCGCGCCCGACGAGCTTCCACCTGCCGCCCGGAAAGGATCGCCGCAACCTGGCGGGCCAGGTCCGGGCTGGCAGCTGCGACCGTCCGTTGAAACGTCCCATCCGCCCAGACCTGGCCCAGCCAGGACCGCCACTGATCCGTCGAGGCACCCGACCCAGGCCAAGGAGGGAGTCTGGGGGCGGCAAGATTCACCGTGGCCCTCAGCATCGGCCGACCGGAACGCCGGTACTGCCTGCGCCGCGAACGAGTCATCTCATTCCGATCCATGAGCGGGAGAGGCCTGACGGCGGTCTGAAAGGACTAGCGGTCGCGACAGGGAGGATCTAGGACGTCGTGCAGGCACTCGGGCAGGAACTCCCGCATGTGTCGTTCGTGCTGCACATGAGGATCGTGTCTGCGGCGGGGGTGTCCTCGATGAAGGTGATGTCGAGATTGAAGGGGTCGACGCCCGGTGCCGAGAGGTCCGCGGCCAAGCTCGCCGCGGACGGCTGGTCGATCGTCGGAGTGCTCATGATGCTCTGCTCCCTCGCTGAGACCTTTAGGGCGGTGGGTGCGCCGCAAGAGCGGTCGCGGCGGTCCGAACCGGCATCAGTGAACGACGGCGCGACCTCAGACGGCTATGGTCTTAGGTGCTCCAGAGCGTTTAATCGGTTTATCCAGGCGGGAATCTGATGCCAAGGGCACCTGACCAGCGCGCCCCGAATCATCGACTCAGGGACGCCATCACCGGGGCCGGTCTGGGCTACGACGGTGTCGCACGCGCCGTAGTCCGCGTCGCGGCCGAGAACGGTGAAGCGCTGCGGACCAACAAATCGGCCGTCGCCCACTGGGTCGCGGGCGTCGCCCCCATCGAGCGCACAGCCCTCTACCTGGCCGAGGCTCTGTCGCGGCGGACCGGACGCCCGGTAACCCTCACGGAACTCGGCCTCGCTGCAAGCAGCGAGCCGCGGTTGGCCGGAGCGCAGCCCATCGAGACAGCCACCCTCCTTGGCCGCGCCGACGTCGAACACCGCAGCTACCTGGCCGCCGCGGTGTACACAGCCTCCGATGTGGCGATGCCGCTGAACTACGACGCCGAACCGGTCTCGCGACTACTACGGGCGCGGACCGGAAATGCACGGGTGGGCGCCGCAGAGATCATGGTGGTTCGGCGCATCACAGGGGCATTCAGTGCGGCCGACGAGGTTCTCGGCGGCGGGCACGGCCTGGCCACCGTCGCGACCTACTTCGCCGACACCGCCGCTCCGCTGCTGATCGGACGGTTCGCCAGCGCCATCGTCCGTAGCGACGCCTACGCTGCCGTGGCCGAACTGGCGTGGCTGCTGGGCTGGAAACACCATGACCTCGGCGAGGAAGGGGCAGCCCAGCGGTACTACATGCTCGGGTTCCAGCTCGCCGTCGAAGCCGACCCGAACGCGCACGCCGCCTGGATGATGCGCGCCATTGCCCACCAAGCCCTCAGCCTGGAACAGCACCAGTACAGCCGTGACCTCATCCAAGCCGCGCTCAGGCGCGCTCAAGGCCACGCCGACGGCGCCACCGAAGCGCTTCTGCACATCACCCACGCCCGAGCCCACGCCGCCCTCGGCGACAAGCCCTCCGCCGCGCGGGCGCTTCTGGCCGCTGAAGATGCCCTCACCCGTGGCGGTGACCCGCAGCCGAGCTACTCCCTGCTGATGGGACCAGCCGCGGGGACCGTCGACTCTCACACCGCCCGGACCCTCACCGAACTCGGCGACCATCCCGGCACCGAGATGAGGCACCGGGCCGCGTTCACCTCGTGGGACCAGAAGGCGTTCCCGCGCGTCCACCTACTCACCCACATGGATCTTGGCGACTGCCTGGCCGCCCAAGCACGCTCCGACGAGGCCATCGCGGCCTGGAGCAATGCACTGGACCTGGCCGAAGGCATGGCCTCGGCGCGCACCCGATCAGCACTCACCTCCATCGGCCCCAGGCTCGCCCTGTACCAGCGCCGCAAGGTCCCGGGCGCCGCCCGGCTCGCGCAACGGATCCGGCACGCGCCCATCTGAATAGGATCGTGCAGTGAACGACACCGCCCTACCGCCGGCGCTGGACTCCCATACGCTGCTCGTTGCTGCCGTCATCGTCCACGATCAGACAACCGACCGGGTCCTGCTCCTTCAGCGCGCACCCCATGCCAAATTCGCCGCAGGGCACTGGGACCTGCCCGTCGGGAAAGCGGACAAAGGCGAACTCATCACCACCACCGCCACTAGGGAATTGAAAGAGGAAACCCGCCTCATCGTCGAGGCCGCCGATCTCACCGTCGCTGGCATCATCCACAGTTCCTGGGGCATCGAAGGCCCCAACGGGTTCCTCACCGTCGTCTTCGCCACCCACACCTGGACCGGCGAAGCAACCAACGCCGAACCCTACAAGCATTCCCAAATCGCCTGGACTCCCACCGACCGCATCCCCACCCAGTTCGTGTCCACGACCCGCACCGCCCTAGTCAACTACCTCACGAAAGGACCCATGGTCTCCAGCGACGGCTTCTGAGTCAGCGGCGAAAAGTTCTAGGCATGCTCACACCGGAGCGACAGGGCCGCACGCGTTCATCTGGCCACGGCTGCGAATCAACGCCTAGCGCGCGGCCTGATGCGTGATCTTCTAGACTCTCAGGGCGTCCGGCGGGCTCGCAACTCTGGCTTGGCCGATCTGGCGTCAGACATGAAGATCGCAGTCTAGCTGTCCCGCAGTTGACCGTGTACGAGTTGTACGCAGAGCCGGGCGATCCGTCTATTTTCTCAACAGCTTTCGCAGAATTCCAGGTACCGGGACAGCGAGAGAGCCCGATTACCCGGCTCCCCTTACTTCGCTATCAAAGTCGCATCAGAATGATCGCGCCAAAGATGCACAAAAACGATCTTCCGGAAACTCCATTCTGCAGATCAGGCACGCGGGTTCTTGCTATTCACGCCCGACAAAATCGACTGTGAGACCGGCGACGAGGTCCAGGTGCTGGCCGGTGTCACCGAAGGTGCCGACAAGGCGCTTGGCGCGCTTGTAGAAGAAGTGCGCCTCGTGTTCCCAGGTGAAGCCGATGCCACCGTGATACTGGATCATGGCGCCGGTGGCACGCTCGGCCGCGTCGTTGGCCTTGGCCTTGGCGATCGCGACCGCGAGCTGGGCGTCGGGCAGCGCGGCGTCGACGGCGTACGCGGCGTAGAGCGCGGCGTGCTCGGCCATCAGGACGCCTACGTGCAGGTCCGCGAGCGTGTGCTTGATCGCCTGGAAGCCGCCGACCGGCTTGCCGAACTGGACGCGGGTCCGGTCGTAGTCGATCGTCCTGGTCAGCGCCGCACGGGCGGTGCCGACCAGGTCCGCGGCGGCGAGCACGGCGCCGCGCCGGTTCAGGTCGGCGAGCACGGCGGCGTCCGACGCGGGCAGCCGCTCGCCGACGGCGCCGTCGAGGGTGAGCGCGCCGAGGCGGGTGGTGCCGTCGTAGGTGTCCAGCGCGCGGACGGTGACGGCCGCGGAGGTCAGGTCGACGAGGTAGAGGCCGATGCCATCCTCGGATTCCGTCGCCGCGACGACGGCCGTGCGGGCCACCGCCGGGTACTCGACGGGGGCCGCCGTCCCGGTCAGCCGCGCGCCGCCTGGACCCGCCTCGGCGGTCACCCCCACCCCGGTCGCGTCGAACGCACCGCCGGGGGCGCGCAGGGCCACCGTGGCGATCAGCTCGCCGGCGGCGAGCGGGCCGAGGACGGCCGCCCGCTGGGCGGGCGAGCCGGCGAGCCGCACGGCCTCGCCGGCGAGCACGGTCGGCAGCCACGGCCCGGGGACCGCCCCGGCGCCGAACGCGCGGGCGATCACCTGGGCGTCGAGGAGGCCGAGGCCCATCCCGTCGTTCTCCTCGGGCACGAGCACGCCGAGCCAGCCCTGGTCGGCGAACGCCTTCCACAGATCGGCCGGATGGCCGTCGCCGGCGGCGTCCTCGAACACGGCGCGCACGGCCGTCAGGTCGAACCGGTCGGTGAGGTAGTCACGGACGGTCTCGGCGAGCGCCCGCTGTTCGTCGGTCAACGCGAAGTACACGTCGGTTCCCCTCTGCGCTACCGCGGCAGGCCGAGCACCCGCTCGGCGACGATGTTGCGCTGCACCTGGGACGAGCCGCCCCAGATCGTCACCGACCTAGTCCAGAACGCCTCGAACTGCAGCGAGCCGACGTCGAGGCCGTCGACCGGGCTGGTGACGACGCCGTCCAGGCCGAGCAGGTGGTCGAACGTCTCGAAGAGCTTCTGGTAGGTCTCCGACCACTGCAGCTTGGTGATCGACGACTCGGAGCCGAGGTCGCGGCCCTGCTCGACCTGGGTGAGCACGTACATGGCGTGGTAGCGCAGGCACTCCACCTCGACGAGGCGGCTGGCGAGCTCGCGGCGCAGCGCCGGGTCGGCGTCGCGGCCGAGCCGGCGCGCGGCGGCGACGATCTCGTCGTAGCAGCGCCGGTAGGTGGCGTACTGGGAGATGCCGGACGCGCCGCGCTCGAACGACAGCAGCCGCATCGCGGTCTTCCAGCCGTTGCCGATGCCGCCGAGGTTCTCGGACGCCTTCACCCGGGCGTCGGTGAAGAACACCTCGCCGAACTCGCTGGCCCCGCTCATCTGGCGCAGCGGGCGGGCCTCGACTCCTGGCTGGTGCATGTCGATGAACAGCATCGAGATGCCGTGGTGAGCCTGGCTGCCCGGCTCGGTGCGGACCAGGGCGAACAGCTTGTCACCGTGCATGGCGTTGGTCGTCCAGATCTTCTGGCCGTTGACGACGTACTCGTCGCCGTCGAGCACCCCGGACGTGCGCAGCGCCGCGAGGTCGGAGCCGGCGCCCGGCTCGGAGAAGCCCTGGCACCAGATGACCTCGTTGCGCAGCATCGGGCCCAGGATGTCGCGCTTCTGCTCCTCGGAGCCGATCGCGATCACCGTCGGGGCGAGGAACGTCAGGCCCAGCGCGTTGACGGTCTGTGGGGCGCGGGCGAGCGCCAGCTCCTCGTCGTAGATCGCCTTCATTCCCGGGGTTCCGCCGCGGCCGCCGTACTCGGCCGGCCAGCCGATGCCGGCGAAGCCGGCGTCGTACTTGCGCCGCTCCCAGTCGCGACGCAGCGCGAAACCTTCGTCTTCCGGAACGCTCCGCCAGAACGACGGGTCACGCCACTCGGCCGGGATGTTGGCATCGAGCCAGCCGCGCAGCTCGGAGCGGAACGTCTCCTCCTGCGGGGTGAACGTCAGGTCCATGGGCCTCGCTCCGCGACTCGTCGGCAACGTTGTGACTCGCTAGTAACGTATAGGCGTGTCAGGGGGTAGTGGATGACCTTGCCGGCCGTACGGCCCCTTCGCGGGCCCCGGCCTCGCCCGGGCGGGGCATCGGCGGGTCTGGCAGCTCGTTGTAGCGGGCGAGCAGGCGCCCGAAGATCGCCAGCTCCTCGTCGGGCCAGCTTTCAAGACGGGTCTGCATGCGGGCACGCAGCGTCTTGTCCACGCCGTCAAGCGCTGCTCGGCCGGCAGAGCTGACCCGCACGATCTGTACCCGGCTGTCCGAACGGTCAGGCTCGCGATCCACCAGCCCCGCGGTGACCAGCTCGGTCAGCTGCCGGCTCACGGTCGACTTGTTCAGCCGGAAGAAGACGACCAGGTCCGCGGCCCGGGCCTCGCCCACCTCGGAGAGATAGAGCAGCAGCGTATACGCCGCCAGCGACAACCCGGGGTGCAGCTCGCTCGCCTCCCCCCGGATACGCCGGACCAGCCGCGTGAGCTCGCTGTAGATGGCCGCGGCCAGGTCCTCGCGCCCGGGTTCGGCGGATCGTTCGGTCATCCTCGCTCCCCTGGAATTGCCGTCCTTGCCATGCCGCTCATCGGTAAGAGAGTGCCCGGGCACGCGGGCTCGTCGATCTACCAGGCCGGCTCATGGCCCCGGCGGTCCTCGTGTCCTCGTGTCTTTCGTCCAGCCACAGAACTGATCAGACGCAGGCACGCAAGAGTTCGCCGGCACCGAAGGTAAGGGTGGCGACATTTGGTTGAGTTCGGCAACCGACGCCACAGGACAATCAGTCCGGGAGAGGCAGGACGGGCCGACGGGCCGCTTGGCCGACGGGGCGGCTGGCGGCGCTGCCCGGCACGATGGAGTCGGCAGCATCCGGCAGCATGGAGCATGCGGCAGCATGGAGTCGGGCCGACGACGTGCGACGACGGCGAGCCTCGCACGGCCGAAGGCCCTCAGCCGGCCTCGGGCGGCGAGCCTGCTCCGTTCACGCCCGGTCACAGGAGCCAGGAGGTAGACCGATGCCCGGATCGGCCCGTTCGGCCGGCCCCGCCCCGAGCACCCCGAGCACCCCGAGCGCCCCGGGCGCCGAGGCCGCCGCCCGGCAGGGCCGGCTCAGCCCCGCCGGCCGCGAGGAAGCGCTGCGCCGCCTCGCCGAAGAGACGTTCGACATCCTCGTCATCGGCGGCGGCGTCACCGGCGCCGGCACCGCGCTCGACGCGGCGTCCCGTGGCCTGTCCGTCGCCCTCGTCGAGGCCCGCGACCTGGCGGCCGGCACCTCCAGCCGCTCCAGCAAACTGATCCACGGCGGCCTGCGCTACCTGGAGCAGCTCAACGGCGCGCTGGTACGCGAGGCACTGCGGGAGCGGACCCTCCTGCTGAACACGCTGGCCCCGCACCTGGTCCGCCCCGTGCAGTTCCTGCTGCCGCTGACCCACCACGGCTGGCAGCGCGCCTACATCGGCAGCGGCGTGCTGCTGTACGACACCCTCGGGCAGGGCCTGTCCCGGATCGGCCCCGGATCGGCCACGCCCCGGCCTACCAGATCCGGATCGGGACCGGGCGCACCGGCCGGCGAGGGGCCGCTCATGGGCGGGCTTCCCATGCACCGGCACCTGACCCGCAAGGCGGCACGGCGGCAGTTCCCGGCGCTGCGCCCGGACGCGCTGGTCGGCGCGATCCAGTACTGGGACGGGCAGGTCGACGACGCGCGGCACACGATGTTCGTCGCCCGCACGGCCGCCCGCTTCGGCGCGGTGGTGGTGACGTCCGCCAGGGTCACCGGCCTGCTGCGGGAGGACGAGCGGGTGACCGGCGCCGTCGTGCGCGACCTGGACGCCGACGCCGACGCCGACGCCGACGACGCCGCCGCCGTCACCGAGATCCGGGTCAGGGCGCGGCAGACGATCAGCGCCACCGGGGTGTGGACCGACGACCTGCACGCGCTGCTGGGGCGGCGCGGGCCGGTGTCCGTGCGGGCGTCCAAGGGAGTCCACCTCGTCGTCCCGCGCGACCGGTTGCAGGGCTCGACCGGGCTGATCCTGCGCACCGAGCGCAGCGTCCTGTTCGTGATTCCCTGGGGCACCCACTGGATCATCGGCACGACCGACACCGACTGGGACTTCGACCTCGCCCACCCGGCCGCCACGCGGTCCGACATCGACTACCTGCTCGACCAGGTCAACCGGGTGCTGCAGACCCCGCTGACCCGCGACGACATCGTCGGGGTCTACGCCGGCCTGCGCCCCCTGCTCGCCGGCATGTCCGAGGACACCGCCCAGCTGTCCCGCGAGCACGCCGTCGTGCCGGCGGCGCCCGGGCTCACCACGGTCGCCGGCGGGAAGTACACCACCTACCGGGTGATGGCCGCCGACGCGGTCGACGCGGCGGTGGCGGGACTCGCCCGGCCGGTGCCGCCGTCCTGCACGGAGAAGGTCCCGCTGCTCGGCGCCGACGGCTACCCCGCGGTGTGGAACGGGCGCGAGCGGCTCGCCGAGCGGGCCGGCCTGCCCGTCGCCCAGGTCGAGCACCTGCTGCGCCGTTACGGGACCCTCGCCGAGGAGCTCGTCGACATGGCCGTCGCCGACCCGAGGCTCGCCGAGCCGCTGCCCGGCGCCGAGGCGTACCTCGCGGTCGAGGCGGTGTACGCGGCGTCGCACGAGGGCGCGCTGCGGCTGGAGGACGTGCTGACCAGGCGCACCCGGATCTCCTTCGAGGCGGCGGACCGCGGCCTGGCCGCCGCCCGCCCGGTCGCCGAACTGATCGCCCCGGTCCTCGGCTGGGATGAGGCCCGGGTGCGGGCCGAGGTCGAGCTGTACGAGACCCGCGTCGACGCCGAGCGTGCCTCCCAGGAGGCCGCCGCCGACGAGGCCGCCGACGCCACCCGCCTCGCGGCCCCCGACCCGCGCCGCATCCCCGCCGTCCGCGCGACCCCACGCCCAAGGCCGGCCGCCGCCCCCGCACCGGCGGGCCCGGATTCCGAGCCGGACGCCCCTGCCGCGACCGCCATCTCCGCCACGCCCGCGGCCGGTGTCTCGATCAACGCGGCGGCCGCCAGCGCCGCGGCCGGCCTGCGCGCGGCCCGCCGCGCCGTCGTCGGCAGCATCGCCGGCGCCCGCATCTCGGCCAGTGGGCCTCCCGGCCCGCCGACCGGCGACACCGGACCCGACCGTTCCGACCGTTCCGACCGTTCCGGCGGCACCGCCGCCTGACCGGAAGATCACGCCGCGAGGACCGGCTGTCAGGCCCAAGGACCCGGCTGTCGTCGACAAGTGACGGGAGCCGGCGGAGGATAGCCGGGCCGCAGCCGGGCCGACGGCTCGCCCGTCGCGCTTGGGACGACCGGCCGGCGGGAAGACGTCGAGTCGAGGCGTGACGAACGAACGCGGACGCGGCGGCGGTCGGCCACGGTAGATCCAGAGACGAGGTGGCGCCGGATGAGCAGCGCGGACGTGGATGGCGCGGACGTCGACGGTGTGGAGACGTTCGACGTCGTCGTCATCGGGGCCGGGCCGGCCGGGGAGGTGACGGCGGGGCGGCTCGCCGACGCGGGCCTGTCAGTCGCGGTCGTGGAGCACGAACGGGTGGGCGGCGAATGCTCCTTCTGGGGCTGTATGCCCAGCAAGGCGCTACTGCGCCCGGGTGATGTGCTCGCGGCGGCGCGCCGGGTGCCGGGAGCGGCCGGCGCGGTGACCGCAGAGATCGACGTGGCGGCGGCGTTCGCCCGCCGGGACGAGATCGTCGGCGGGTTCTCCGACCAGGGCCAGGTTCCCTGGCTGCGCGACCGGGGGGTGACCGTCGTCCGCGGCCACGGCCGGCTGGCCGGCAGGCGGCTCGTCGACGTCGACACGACCAGGACCGTCGTCCCGCAGGAGTCCGACGGACGGCCCCGCCGGCTGGCGGCGCGCAGGGCGGTGGTGCTGGCGACCGGGACGTCGGCGGTCCGGCCGCCGATCCTCGGCCTCGCCGACGCCCAGCCGTGGGACAACCGGTCGGCGACCGGTGCCACGACCGTTCCGCGCCGGATGGTCGTTCTCGGTGGGGGCGCCGTCGGCACGGAGCTCGCCCAGGGGTTCCGCCGGCTCGGCGCCGCCGAGGTGACGGTCATCGAGGGCCAGCCCCGGCTGCTCGCCCACGAGGAGCCCTTCGTCGGCGAGGAGATCGCCGAGGCGTTCACGGCCGAGGGGATCACCGTCGTGACCGGCCGCAAGGTCACCGCCACGCACCGGCCGAAGGCGGCGAACGACGAGCATCGCGGCCCGGTGGTCGTCACGCTCGACCACGGCGAGCGGCTCGAGGCCGACGAGATCCTCGTCGCCGTCGGCCGCCATCCGGCGACCGACGAGCTGGGCCTGGAGACGGTCGGCCTGACTCCCGGGCGGCCGGTCGAGGTCGACGGCCACCTGCGCGCCATCGGGGTGAAGACCGCGACCGAGGCGGGTGACGGTTCGGGCGCCGAGAGCGCGGGGGCGGGCGACGGAGCCGGTGACGGCGACGGAGCCGGTCACGAGGGCTGGCTGTTCGCCATCGGCGACGTGAACGGGCGGGCGCTGCTCACCCACATGGGCAAGTATCAGGGCCGCCTGGTCGCGGACATCGTCGCCGGCCGTCGGGACGCCTCGGGCGCCGAACCGGTCGAGGTCGCCGGGAGCCGGGCCATCCCCCGCGTGACGTTCACCGATCCACAGGTCGCGGCCGTCGGCCTGACCGAGGCGGCGGCCCGCGACGCCGGGCTGCGGGTGCG
>Ga0163163_10001243_pt1 | contig 21468 bp, 25 predicted proteins | sample S65metaG_FD_119766 | JGI IMG/M metagenome (GOLD analysis project Ga0163163, IMG submission 119766) | Switchgrass rhizosphere microbial communities from Kellogg Biological Station, Michigan, USA - S6-5 metaG | ecosystem: Host-associated > Plants > Roots > Rhizosphere > Soil | place: USA...
ATGTTGGGACAGGTTCCCAATGAGGTGACGGTCAGCACGCCATTGGTGATGGAGCCTTGGAAGGTCCCCGATCCCCAGCCCAGCTTGACGGTTGGAATGACATAGCTCGCCCACGTACTGGCTATAGGAACGGGCCCATAGGTCGTAGATCCATCATTGAGCTCGATGGGACTCAACCAACCAAACGAGTCCCCCAGTGGGGTACGAGCCGCATGATCTGAAATGGAGATGTTCTGGCTCAGCACCGTGCCCGGATCGATATCGATGATGAAATTCGTGTAGCCCATGCCAATGACGAGATCGAATCCCCCGGCCAGCGGTTGCTGAGAAATGGGCTGAGCGCCACCGCCGTTAAAGTTGAACTGGTAACACGTCCGACCATCCATCGTGGCGCCCCACACCTCGGAGGCCGGCGGAATACCGAATGAAAACGAGCCGTTCGAGCAATTGGACACACCGCCTTGGTAGAAATAGCACTTCGGCGTGACCGGCGTACTTTCGCCAGCCCCATTGAACGCAGTGAGCCGATAGGCGTAGGAATCCAGAAATGCTTGGTAGTTCGGATCGTTACTGTTCGTGCACGATGTGTCGGTATACGTGAAGGTCGTATTCGACAAATCACCCCCGATCTGCGTAAAGGCACCGCCATTCTTACTCTGATACAGCCGATAGCCTGATACAGATGGCCCTCCGATCGGGGCGGCCCAGTTATGCTTCTGGCTATTGGTGACCGGTGAACTCGCGTTGTTTGTGCCGCCCTGCTGGACCAACAGAAACTGGGTGGGCGGATTTGGCACACCACCTGTAACGATGTTGCGCGGAACAACGATAACTCTCATGCAATCTGAATCAACGCAGTGCCCGGCGCATTGACAGGCATGGACAAGCTGAAATTACCTGCCGTCACGGTCTGAGCGCTGAAAGTGTGGACCGAGAGAGCTTTGTTCGACTTGCTCGAGTTGTAAACCAGCACCGCATCAAAAGCGGTCGAAAGCGTCACCGTCGTCCAGATGAAATTGGCCGTGGGGGTGAAAATAGCCGTAGTGCCACTCAAGGAAGGCGCGGCGCCGCTCGTAACCGTGATCCCTCCGGCGGTATAGTTCGTGCCTGCTACCTCACCTGTGGCGCTATAGACTGTTGTGGAGGCTCCCAGGGAAGCCGTCGTCACGTAGAGCGCTGCTTTCAGCGTATCCGTGCCGAGCACGTGGACACCCGTCATGTATTCGACTTTGGCACTCGAGCAGAAGGCTTGACTATTCGCCATCGGTCGCCCCTACCCACACAGAGCGGTGAACGAGTTCGTCGTTCTCCCAGAACTCGATCCAGTGAGTTTTCTGGCCGTTGGTCTCATCTACCCAGCCTTCACGACGTTCGAGCATGGCCGGATCTTTGATGCCACGGGTCGTATGCAGTTGTCCGTTCACCAGCCAGTGTTCTCTCATTTTGCTGCTCGTTTCAGATTCGCACCGACAATGTCGCGCTTGACCGGATCAATCACTCGCACTTCCATCACTCCATCACGGGTGAAAGCCAACTTGCGCCAGATCACCCGATTTAAGTAATTGCCGACTTTCCCCAAACTGCGGGCGAACATCTGACTCCAGGTCTGGCCTCCATCCCGAGAAGTCTTCAGGTACACCTGTGGGTCGTATCCCGTACCGCTCTGATTACCCACGCCGGGGGCGAATTCGATCTGCAGCGAGCCCATATAGACCCGCTCGCGGGCTCCGCCGTCCCAGATGTGCGGGGTGCGACGCAAAGCCAGTAATGGCCAACCCGCATCCGTGAAGGCATTGCGCGTCATCTGATAGACCGATCCATTTTGATAGTCCCCCACCAATCTTTGATTCTGGAAGTTCAGGAAGCAGTTGGATCGATGGCGGTGGAAGCTGTCGGTATACGGATCGTAGGATGCGCGTTTGTGCCACATCTCCGTGGACCCATCGAAACACCATGTCTTATCCGCACTAGGGAAGGTCAGGACATAGAATTCGTGTCCATCTTCCTGATACGTGTAACCGATCGCATCGGCGACATACGCATAGGTCGCGATCTCATCCGAGACCGCAGGCGTGCTCACCACTTGAGCTTCAAACCCCCGGGTGCGGATGACGACATTTTCACCGCGATCCGAGCGGCCAAACCAGATCAATCCGTCCTGTCCCGCATCATTGAACCGCGTCAAGGAATGCGGAGCCGAACAGCCCACCTGGAGCATGGTGGAAACCAGGCGCTGGAAGCCAAAGAACTGACCCCCGGCGTCGTACCAGATCTCCGTATGCTTCTCGCAGATCAACCACAGCTCTTCCTTGTTCTCCATCAAGGTCACGAGCTTGTCAGTCGCGGCATCGGCGAGTGCAAAGAAGCTCGCATCAAACTCGATGCTGTAGGTGGACTTCGGCGTATAGAACACCTGAGTCCCCGGCTGATTGAAGATCCACCAGCCATCGATGAACGCCACCTTGTCCGCCCCTAGGAAAGCAGGGTCGCTGATCTGAGTGAACTTCTGCGTTTTGATGTTGTAGAGGTACCCATTCGGACCATCCACAATCACCACATACCCACCCGCACCGTTGTCTCGAATCCCCACCGGTCCGCTCGAGGTGGAGAGCGTACCCACCCGCTTCATGGCAAACGTCGCTGGCGTATACGCACTGGCGGCCGTCTTCACGGTCATGAGGAATGCGCCGTTCCCAAAGACCCAGATCGCCTGCTGGCCTCCCGGCAGTTCCCACGCCCCACGTCCGGGCAGGTTCGTGACCGTCGAGGGCGGTGGCCACGGGGTGGGCGGAGGCGGGACCGGAGGCGGTGGCAGCGGCGCTTCGGTCGGTAGCAGCGTGACAAACCACGAGGGTTTGTTCGGCCAATCAAATACCCTCGCCTCTTCAAAGACGGCCGGTTTGCGCCGTAGGGTCGTCAGATCTCCTGCCGGCGGAGGATTCGGTCGCAGCGAGGTCTGAAGCACCGATCGCTGCGGCTGAATGAACTCCTGTGGCGGATCAACATGAGTGGATCGCTTGACCCGCTGGATATCTTGAGCGGGGTTATACGGTACGTTCTGAGTCAGAACGACCGGCAGCGATCCTTTTTGCGCCTGAATGAATGGAGGTTCCGGCTCTCCACTGCCGATGAAGTTATCCCATCCCGAAACAATATCCGTGGGATAGGCATTCAGGATCAGCCGGGACTTGAAACTCCACGGCTGAATGAAGGTTTGCGATTCATAAACATCCGTGTTGGGCTTGTAATGAACAAAGTTCGGTGTGGCGGCCGCAGCCGTGCCCAATAAAATGAGCCAGACATTGCGGCCCCGGGAAGTGACGATCCGAGTACCGTTATCCACCACCTCAGCCTTGGGTGGTTGATTGATAGTCGGATCGGCCACTTAGAACTCTTCGATGGAGATCGAACCCGAGATCGTCGGTGTTCCCGGTGCGGTGAGGAAGTTCAACGCCCAGATCTGACCAGCCGCAATTTCCGGGATCAGAATGTCCTTGCCATTCACGATATCCATCGGATTGGCACCGTTCCACTGCCAGTTATCCAGCACCACCGAGACGGCACCGGGAGTCGTATACCCGGAAATCGCCGTCGTGGCCGCGGAGGTCGTATTCTTGCGAATGATGGCCCGCGGCGTGATGGAAGTGGTGGTGCCACCGGAACCCGTAGCGGATGCAATGACCATCTGCACCTGCAAAATCGCCTGCGTGGAACCGGTTTGGTTGCTCTGCAACTGAATGCGATGAATGCCAAACGGACTTCCTGCAGCGGCGGTCAACTGAAAAATGGTTGACGACACGTTGGTGAAGGCCGTAGGCGCCAAACTGACCAAATAGCCTAAACCCTGAGCCATATCAATCACTCCAAGTAATTGGCCCAATGGGCCGGTTGATTAAAACTGAACGATGGTTTCGGACACGAATGTCTGTTTGGGCCAGCTCAAGAGGGCCTGCGGGTCAGGCACTCCCGGTAACAGCGCGGCAATCACGGCATTGCGCGAGGCAGACGCATCACTCGAGATGGTCCAGGTACCTGCCGTGATGTTGGTGGCCGTGGTCTGAATCTTGTAATCCCAGACCATGCACATTCCGGCCGCTGAATGCTGTTCGTCGATTTCCGCATCAAAGGGGCTCGGTACATTGAATCCAGAACAATTGGCCGGCTTACACCCCGTCACGACCACGAGACAACCAGGTTGCGTGATCGTGAGACTCGGATAGCCGAGACCCGTAGTGACCCCGAGTCCTGCCGTATTCGTGGCATGTACATTGCCGGTAATCGTGCTCGGACCCCCATCAAAGCAGCACATCTCGGCATACGCCTGACCACTATTGGTCGGGCGTGTCACCAACATGGTGCTGCCTTCGGACCCCGTCGCTACTTTCCAGAATAGGTAACTGCTGGCGTTCGTCGTGCGACTGACGATTAGCTGGAAATCCGTATCCGCCAGCGTCGGGGCTGCTTGTCCGGTCGGGCCTGCGTGATAGGCGCAGAATAGAATCTTTCCCGCCGCAGTCCCACTGGGATAGCCAATGGAGCCCGAAGCAACCGCGTTGAACTCAAAAGGGGTCCCGACACTATTGAGACCGGTCCATGCACCGCTCATTGCGGTAAATTGGTCGGATAAGAATTATTCGTCAGGGGATTGCTGGCGAACAACGGCATCGCCGTGTTCCAGTTTGCCCACGCCGCTGAGCCAGTTCGACCCGTGATGTGGCTGAAGAAACACACCGCCGCACCCCAACCGAGGTTCAATGCCAGCGCCAAGTCAGCGACATTCTGCGTGCGCACCTGATCGGCACTACTATCCTGCACATCGATAATCGCGCGAGACTGCGGACGCCGGTCGAGGATTCCCGTCACCGGTGTACCGCCCACACTGAAGGGCGTGCCGGTGAAGCAGTTGAATCCCCACTGCATGCCGTTGTACGGCGGCGAAGAAGTGATCACCCCGTACATGGACTCACTGGCGACGGTTTGCGAGATGCTGACTTGGTAGGTACCGACCCCTCCTGTCGTGCCGCTCAACTGGCTCACGATACGTTGGCCGGCCGCGAGATTGCCGGTGAGGTCATCGATCCCTCGATTGGTATAGATCGTGCCGTTAGAGACCGCTGTGACCGTGAGCGTCGTTCCAGAAATGCTGCCGGTGAAAATGCCGCCGATATATCGCGCCCCGTAAGTATCGGCTGTTCCCTGCAGTACCCCTCGGGCGACCATGTCCTCACAGACGGTCTCACTTTGCTGGCCGTCAAACTGGAAAGTGGCTTGGGCGTAGGTGGGGGTTTGAGTGAATGCGGTTCGCATGGCCTGATAGACCGACATCCAAGCCGCTCTGAACTGACCACTCAATCCCGTCGAGGACAGCGGAATCATGTTGGAGTCTTCGCACAGTCCTATGAAAGCAAACTGAGGGTTCCCATCATACCGACGGGCCATCGCTTGAATGCTATTGATGACCTGAGCGCGGACATTGGCATTGGTGATATTGGCGCAATAGCCGCCAGTCTGTTGCTCGTAATAGCCGCCCTGTCCGGTCGGATCGCCGCTCGGGAACCCCGGTCCGTAGGTGCCTGTATTGTTCAACATGTAGGAAGGTATAGTGTCGGTCGAACCATTGGGCCGGGCGGGTGTTGAGTTATTGAACACGCCAAGGTTGTATTGAATGGCAAACTTCCTAGGTGCGATTCTAGCCATAGCCGCATCGATATCGGCCCAGTGGTAGTTGGCATCGACTCCATTTGCATTGTTGGGGTCGATGTGAGCAAACGTTACGAACATCCGATAACCGATAGTAGCCGCCGAGGATGTATCCAAATCGCTATATTCTGGCGTGAAATGCACATCATTCCACGCACGACCATTGGTCAATACTGCATTGGATCCCATCCACCAACCGGTATTACCGGTCCACTTCATCTGCGTTCCACTTTCAGCGGCCAACGTGGTCCCAAATGCATTAGCAGACGGAAGTCCGTTACCTGCATTGTTGGTTGCGATGATGTTGTATTGATACGTCGTGGCTTGCGTCAGACCCGTATCATTGAAAGTCAGTCCCGTGACTGTCGTGATATTGATACCGTTTCGCTGGACGATGTAATTGGTCGCTCGGGCCGTATTCCCCCAGGACAGATCGATTTCACTGGTCGATACCGGATTGGTGACGACGCCCATAACCTGATCCGGAGGCTGGAGCGCCGCTTGCGTCGTCGCAAGTACGGGCGTGGATTGTTGACCCTCCCCGAAGGTATTAATGGCCGCGACCGTGAAACTGTACTGAGTCTGTGGTGCCAGCTGAGTGAACTGCGCATTGGTTACCGGAAGGGTCACCACCGGATTACCGAAGATGCGCACGGTATAGTTCTGCGCCCCTGCGATCGCCGTCCAAGTCAGATCAATTTCCGTCGAGCTGATGACGGTGGCCACGACGCCTTGAACCGCCGCGGGCGTTTGCGGAACCGTTCCCAACGGCCGTATGAAGCTGACCTTCACAACCCTTGAACGCTCGCGACCTGAACTAGCCCGGGACAGCCCAAGAGAGCTACAACCGTTTTAGAACTCTTCATCTTGTCCACGGATACTTCCGGATACCAGTTGATCGTTTCCTGGCGGTCCTGATAGGGATCGGGAGCGGTATAGGACTCACCGACGAACCCCCAGTCACTGTTGGCTTGTGGCATTAGAACTGCACCTGTTTCGTCCCCGGTAGAGCGCCCATATCAATACCCATTTCATAGGCCGCCCAAGTCACCCCGCTCGCCGGGTAACCCGCATTCGTGATGATCAGATCCCCCGAGGTGCTCACGCTGAACGTTCCACCGCCATAGCCTGCGGTGTTGTTGACGTTCTGGGACCACAACTGCGAGGCATAGCCAGCAGCGCCATAGCCGTTGTGATTCACCAGTAGCAGGTAACGGAAGTCATAGTTAGTCCCGGCCAACTGCAAATGAACCAAGCGGGTGCGTGTCTTTGCGGCAGATGTGATGGTATTAGCGCCCGTGGTAATCGTTCCCTTGAAGCCGGTCTGACTACCAGCATTCAATACAGTGCTGTCAGAAAAAATAACTCCCGCGGCCCCTCGAATAAACGTGCCGGCGGATACACTGTCGCCTGTGCCGGCCACGGGACCATCGAAATAGACGGTATTCGTGGCGCCCAGCGTCAAACTGCCGGAGTTCTGCTCGAAGGTTAGTTTCCCAATGAATGAACAGGGCAGTGTGCTCGCATTGGCTATCAGGGTTGCAGTGCTCCCATTGGTCCAGAACTGAGCATCCAAAGCTGCGAGATAAGGCTTGCACCCAGATCCGATCGAAATAGCGGTTCCGCCGCTGGGAATATTGACCGTACAACGATTGTTGAGCCCGGTTCCGTTGAAAGAATTGGTGCCCGAGGTGACCTTATATTGAATTGCGGTCAAACAACTGACTCGAAAGTCACAATCCTGGGCCTCAACATATTCGGTGAAGGTCGAGGCCGCTTCATTATGCGGCTGAATCCCAACGAGGTTATCTTCAAACCCACAGCGGATGAACTTAAAGCCGCAGACTCCGGCGGGCATGATACCGATGCTGTTGGCATCGCCTTTAAAGGAGATACCGACGTAAATACAACCCTGTTGTAAGCCGGAACCGCCGACAAACTTCAATCCAGTCGCAACCCCTGGATAGCTCCAGAAAGTACGCTTCTTTCCCACCCCATAACAACTTGGTGCTGTCGCGGATTGAGCGCTGCTGCCGATCCCAAATACGGTACCCGTGATGAGATAAGTTCCGGCCAATTGACGAATATCAATGTCGCCTGCGCCGTGGGCAAAGGCACGACAGGCATTCATAGCGGCCGTGCAATCGGTTGTTCCATCTGATTTCGCGCCAAACCATTCGTCATAACAGAACTGATTCAATGGTGTGCCTGTGATTGAACCTCCGGCTGACAAATCGAATATCTGCCACGCCCCTGCATTGATCGCGCCATTAATGGTGACGGTTCCAGTGGGCTTGATCAGGCCGCCCCAGAAGGTGAGTTGTATATTCGACGGAATAGTGAGCGAGCTGATTGCAACCGGACCGCTGATCACGAGATTCGTCGCTGTCGTTCCGATCTTTGACAACAAAGTGGTGAAAGCCGCGGTGGCGTCGGTCACCCCATCTTGAGGGACTCCAGCCGCGGCCAAGGAGGCCGTATTGGCATAGGGCACCCACGCAACACCATTGCTATAAACGGGCCCTAAATCGGTCGTATAAGCGTCTGTACCAACTTGATACTGGGCTACCGATGGCAGATCGGTCGAAACCGGCGCAATACCCGTATTTTGCAAGGTAATGCCCATTTCAGACTGCAAGGGAGATCGCGCAGAAGACGCCGGAGCCGCCATTATCGAAATCCTCCTGTCAGAATCCAGCTCGCATCGGTACGATTGCCTTGCGGTAAACGCTCATCGATCAAGCTGACGCGGGCTGGTACTTGATTCAGAGACTTCACCATGGCAATCGCTTCATTGCCGTTCACTTCAATTTCTTTGGATAGCGGGAATCCGTATTCGGCGCAGAGTTCCTTCGCCAATGCCCATTTCAATGCCCTGTTGTAACCGCGCGGCAGATTCACCACCTGCGTGAGTGTCAGAAACTGAGTGAAGATCTGATCCGTGAAGAGATGCAGTTCCGCTCCATCCGAAGGGGCAGGATAGAAATTGAGCAAGCCCAAGGGGAACGTTGGGTTGTACCACAGGCCCAAAGGCCATGGGGCCGGCTGATTCTTCAGCAGGAATGAGTTGTATGTTTGCTCATCCCAATCGGTGTCCATGATGAAATCGAGGCCCGAGAAACTAGTATAGGCACTCGTGATTCTCAACGGCCGGTCTACTCCGGCGCCTGTCACGGCATCAACTTGGAAATCACCTCCGGGACCAATCGTGTACTGATACTTGTTCGCCGTGAAGTTGAAGATGTTCTCGGGTGAGGCATAGACGTAGGCGTGATCTGTGGACCAGGAGTCCAAGAGATCATTCAGCGCTTCCAAACAGTCATTCGCATCGGGAGCGGCAATCTGCTCCCCACTTTGATACGAGTTGATCCGCCGCAGCGCCGCCTTGATGATGGTCTGCGCCGTGGTCGTGAGGATCGTCGTTGCCATCAGGGCCCTTCGAGAGCCAGATGGATATACAAATCCCCTGCTCCCACCGCGGCGGTATCACTGAAAGCCACGCCCGTCGTGGTCGCAAACCACAAGGGGCCGGAGGACTGCAAGCACTGCCAGTCAGGCACCACGTTATCGAGAGTCGTTCCCACACTGGCCGTCAGGAGCACGGTCAGGAAAGGAACGGTAGTCCCGACGACCGGAACGGCTCCTGTCTGGGTCACACTGTAGAACTTGATATAGCGGGTCGCGGCATTGGTGTTGATGACATAGCCGCCGGCCAGATTGCAGTTGCCTAGGTTGGTGAGATTGGTGGTAGCGGCAGAGAGCAGAAAGTACGGACGCGCGGCCATGGTGTCTCCTTACAGCGCGTTGGTCGGTAATGCCCCGAAGGCTTGACCCTCGTATCGCTGCCAATTGACCACAATGTTGACGGCGGCGGCGGAACTGACTGTCGAGCCGGTTTCACTGCTGAAGTAAATCGTGAGGGTGTTTGCCGCCGAGACCCAGGCATTCACCATCGAATAGGTGGTGACGGCGCTGGTAAAATACGGCTGCACCAAATCTCCTACCAGAAGACCCTGAACGGTGTAATTACCGGCCGTGGCGGCCGTAGTCACGATGGATGCGGGTGGGGTGATGTTGAGACCAAAGACGGTATCCACCAGCAGATTGCCACGCGAGAGTTGGGAACCTGACATGCATTGTCTCCAAAGAGAGAGGGGCCGTGGGCGCCCCTCATGAGGAAGTAATTACCAGTCCAGCTGAGGCTCGCTGGCCGGTGCCGTCCACAACGGCTGCGGACGAACGACATACACCAGGTATGGCGTGCTCGCGGTCGGTGTGAGGTTGCCGGCGGTGGGATTCACAAACTGAATCGTCAGTGCATCGGCTGCACTCACACTCGCATTGACGATGCCCACACCGGCTGTAGGGGCCGTACAGGTCACGGACACGTAATCGCCCACCTGAAGGCCGATACCGGTGGCAGTGAACGTCTGCTCCGCTGCGGTGACGGTGTTGACCTGGGCTGGAGACAAGGTGATGGTGAAGAGACCGGACTTCCAGATATTGCCCGTGGGCAACTGGATCGTGTCCGGCAGGAGAGTAACGTTCGGGCCCGAGTTCGTGCCGTCAACGTTGGTGACAGTTGGATTTGCCATGTCTGATTACCCCGCCAGCCGGGCGCCGAGCTGCGTGTACAGGCTGTCAAACCCGTAAAGCACGTCCATTCTCGTGGGCTCTGCGTCATTGTTGATGGTGTACTGAGTCGCAATACGGATCGCGAGACCCAGGTCTTCGTCATAGGCCCGTGAGGCCTCCACTGCGGTCCGTGGCAGCGGCAGATCCGCAAAGGCCATGGCGTACGCATCCCGGAAGAACAAGAGGTTCTGCGGGCTCTGAGTGCCTGCGGCAGCACCGCCATTGACGGTAAGGGCTGGGGTACCAGTGAAGGCACTCGAAGCCACACAGTTCTGGAACTGACCTCCAGTGATGGCGCATTCCTTGACTGTGAGATCGAGCAGTCCACCGGAAGTGGAGCTGTAAACACCCGTGGTGGCATTGAAGGTGCCGTTGGTGAGTGTCGCGGCTGCGAAACTCGGCCCACCTGGGGCTGCTGCACCGTTGATCGGCGCATAACCACCCGGAGGCACGACCACAAACTGCTTGGTGGTCTTGCCGTACTGGCCACGGTTCTGTGGGTTCACCGGGAAGAGTCCGGCGACCTGGATCACATCGCCCACCGTCACGCGCGGATTGGCGGATGAGGTCCAACCGGAAGTCTTCATGATGCCCTGTTGGGCCCAGCCGGTAGACAGCAGGAACGATCCGCCTGTGGCGGCCGTCACGCCCGCCAGCGTCGGCGAACCGCCGCCCGCACCGGTTGTGAAGATCGGGATGTTCTCATCCTCAAACCAGTTGAAGCCGGCCGTCTTACGGGCCACTTCGCCGGTTTCGTAGATCTCCCCGATTCGGGCTTGGGGATTGAACAGGCCTTTCAGCGCATCGGCCATGGAGCTCATGGAGAGCGGATCGAGCACCGCATCGGGTGTCATGCCCTTCGGCGATCCTTCAAAGCGCAAGATGGCGCGCGTGTCGCTGAAGGACTTGAACGCTGTAGGCGCTACTCCAAAAGTCCCCTGCGTAATGGCCGTGTTCTGAAATGCGAAGTACGCCCCGTCCGAATCCATGCGATTGGCGATGGCGGCAGTGGCGGGCTTGATGAAGCGCTCTTTGAACTCGGCGATGTCCAAGAGCATGTTCACGGTGTTGAACTGAATATCAACGTGGAATTGATACTTCAGGGATACCGGAACGTAGGTCTCGACACTGGGCTCGACATTCAGTGCGGGACCGAACGTGCCGAAGTAGCGAGGCGGTTTTCGGACGTTGACGGTGGCGCCGATGAGCGCGTCTTTGCGCGCGTATTCGTCGGAGTATTGACGGTTGAATTTATCCGTCAGGACCAGCTGATTACTCAACACAGGCAAGGCCCGGTTGGTGATCATGCTGATCGTCAGCAATTGATTGGCCAAGGAAATATGCTCCTAAAAGGGTGGAGCGCCCCCTAAAAATCAGTGCCGCTTGCGAGTGGAGTGGGCCTCTCGGGCCTGTCGGTACTCGTCATCGATATGCTCTTTGGTGCTCATGTCCCGTGGGTCTTTGCGGACATTCCCGGAAGCATTCGAGAGGGGGGCAATGGGGTCGGGTGCGCGGGGTTTGCCCTTGGGTGCGGTGTCCTCTTTGGGGAGCACCTTTTCCTTCGGGGCAGTCAGTGTCAGTTCGAGTTTGGCAATCTCACGGATTGCCTTGATGGTCGGCAGTGCGTTCAGGCGTTCCAACTCATCCGGATTGCGTGCAAAGTGTGCCAAGAGGGGCGCGGGGGCTTCAGACTCGCGGATGTAACCGGTGAGTGCACCGCTGACATTCAAGTCAGCCGCACCTTCACAGATCTCATTCCAGTCCTCGATGCCCTTGGCCGATTCCTTCACGCGTCCCAGGTACTCCTGGTAACTGCGTGCTTCGGCCGCTTCCTTCTGAGCTTTCTCCTGCTCTTTGCGATCGGCCTTCACCGCCTCTTCGGCGGAGAACTTGGCCAGCGCTTTCGCATATCCGAAGGCGTCAAATTCGCCCTTCTCGTTCGTAAAGTCTTTCGGGTCCGGCTCTTTCGCTTCGGCCGGGGCGGGCTTACCCTTCTCTTCCAGAGCCTTTAGCCGGCTCTCCAACTCCTCTGCCCTACGCTCTGCCGCACGTCGCTCGCGATACTGCTCCTCCGCGAACTCGTCAGCCTCTTTCATCGCCCGATGCTTCTTGTTGACGGTGCGTTGCTGCTTTTCAGTCAGCGCGGCAAAGTCCTCATCAGACAGATCGGACTCATTTTCGACCTTCGTCGCTTTCGGCTTCTCCTCAGCCTTCGCCTCCGTAGGCTTCTCGTCCTTTGGCTTGTCATCGTTGCCGGCAAATCGCCCCCGTCGATCTCGAGGGAGTTCCACATCATCAACTCGGGGCTGGGCTTCAATCTCTTTGCCCAACGCCTGGTCAATCTGGGTCTGACGGTCAACGACAACTACAGCCATAACTCACTCCATAGTGCTATTGCCCTTGCGGGCGGGTAAAATGGGAATCAGCGTACTCGGGCTGTCTTCAATGACAGCGGGAACTATCAATGCGACGTGGCCAGTTGCCCTAAATAGCAACCGCGCCCGGGACGCACCTCTTACTTGCCGACCTGCGTCGAACTCGTGGTCACATTCGGACTCGGGTTCGAACCACCGGCATCTGGTTGACGCGCCACCGCAGTCAGGGTGCCCGCAGCCGGCGGGGCCAAACTCTGCTGACCCACCACCGTCACGGAAACCGGTGCACTGGTGTCACCTTGGGTTCCAGCGGTGTCGGTAACGAAGAAGCTGTACACATCCGACCCGGAGGCCGGGGCGACATCCGTAAAGGTCGCCGTACTGCCATTGAACGGCCCATTCAACGTGGTGAGCGTAGCCACCCCGGTACCGGGATCGCGCAGGATGGTCGCGGACTGAATCTCATTGAGGTTGAGTGCCGTGCCATCCTTGCGCTCAGTCGGCAAGGTGAGGGTGATATCAACAACGGGAAGCGTGACGCCTGCAATGGTGGCCATGTGTGTTTCCTTGATCGTGAAACCGAATAGGACGGGCGCACGGGGCCTCGCCTTTCGGTGGGGGTGATGATGAAAGGGGTACCAACGGTCGGTACAGATGTCCCAGAACCAATCCTCAACCTGACCCATGGGCGCTCTCGTAAGCTTGCAGTTCGGCCCGGGCTTTCTTGACCGCATCCTGTTGGGATTTCAATTCCAAGTGTCGAGAGACATCCTTTCGGATCTCCAACATCTTGGCTTCTTCAGCGGCCACCTGGTTGCGCAATACCTGAAGCTCAGTGGGCGCCATTGGCCCGACTTTCGGCCTTCTCGGCCGCTTCGGCGGTCATCTTGGCGAGTTCCTTCTCATGTGTGCGGTCCTGGTTGGAGTCGATCAGCTTCGCCCCCGCGTTGATCTCGGCCACGTTGATGGCCTTGTCGTAACCCACTTCGTCCGAATGCTTCTTGACGAGTGCGTCCGTATGTTTGTTGCGCGTGTCCACTTCGGCCTTGACATGGGTCTTCTCGCGCTCGACTTGCATCCAGCCCTTCTCCACGCTGGTCTTGTACTTCAACTCCAACTGCGCTTCCTGGAGCGCCTGTTGAGTCTGCTGCAACTGCTGCTGCATGGCCGCCACAATGGCTTGGCCCTGCTTCGGCAGTTCCGAAATCGCCTTGTTCATGGCCTCGGGGTTCAAGGGAACCAAACGGTCTGCGAGATCCGAAGCCCCCGCAAAGTCCATGTTGCGCACGATCAGATCGGCGCCCACTTTGGCGATCGGTTCGCCCAAGGGAGTCTTGAGCAAGTCGATCATGGCCTCGGCCCCTTCCTGGCGCTTGGTGTCATAACCGGGACCGGTATCCATGACGATGTCGTATTCGCCCACGGTCAGATCGTTCTTGACTCCATCGGCGGTCTTCTCGTTGATCTTCACCAAGGCCGGCATGCCATCTTCACCGATGATGCGTTGCATGCGTTCGGTGGAGTAGATGAGCGGGAACCACTCGAGCATGATCCGGCCGCCAAAGGCGATGGAATGGGTCTGGTTGTCGTAGTACTGGAAATGCGTGATATCAGCGAGTTCGCGACGCTCCTGTAAGGCAACGCCTGAGATCACCTCGCCCTTGGCATCCTGTCCCGGTTCATGCGGTTGACCCGCCATGGCCATGAGCGCGGTATAGGCACTTTGCATGGCTTCTGACATGCCCGCTTCCACGGGAGCCGGTTGCTGTTTGACCGGTAGCGGCAGCAATTCATCATTTGGGCCCCGAACCGCTTTACCCACCAGCACCGAATAGCTCTTGCGGTTCGCATCAATCCATTCGTTGTGCCCTTCAATCACTCCTTCGTAGGCCACCCACTCCGCTTTGGGTGCGAGTGCCAGGCGTTCGGTCTTCATGGTCTCCCAGTAGTTGACCATGCGCGCCGGCTCCATCAGGTTCTCCACCATCCCGGAGAAACAGCGCTTGCCCCCAATACTCGAGGAATTGCCCTCGACAGCCACAATGGGGATGTGTTTGATGTGCTCGGGCGGATACTCCCGCCTGTCTACGACCTTGTTGCCATTCAGCTTGAACCACTGCACTTCGCGGTAGCTGCTCTGGCGTTCGACCACGGAGCCATCGCGTTCCACGTGAAACCCATGCTTTTCGGGCTCTTTCAACGCTTGTTTGAGAACACCCGGAGCGAAATCGCGCTCGAAACGGGTCGTCCCGTCCTTCATCTTGTAGAGCTTTTCGGGCTTGGTGACGATCCGGTAATACTCAGCCAGGCGAATGCTGTCCGAGCTCTCCCAGTTCAGATCATCCCCCAAAGAACCCGGCACCCAATCGACGATGGGTTCGCCGGGGTTCTCGAGCTTGTACTCCTTTCGGGTCTGCTTGCGCGTGATGAGATAGCGCATGGAATCAGACCCATCCGGTAACACGCTGTTAGGGTCGCGATAGACCGTGTAGGTGTTCAGGATCGGGACGATCCGCAGCTCCTGGTCCATGCTGCGTTCGTCCACCCACTCCGGGATGATCCGAAAATAGCCCCAGCCAATGGTCAGGGCGGAAGAAACGGCCGCGTCATAGGCAATACTGGCCTGGGAGCGGTTCTCAACGTGTCTGGTGAGTCCGTTGATCAGGTCCGCCTTATCCACTGTGGCCTGCTCCCCCACGGGGTGGCACTTGATCCGCGGTCGCTGCTGCTTGATGGCATTCTCGACCCGCGTCACAAACATATCGCAGTGGTTGATGGTCAAAGACAACCGCCCATCGACCTCACGCTCTTTGTAGAGCGTCTGCGGCCACTGCTCGGGCTTACCCCCTTTACCACGGAAGCGTTCGGCTTCTAGCCCGCGTTTGCGATTGTCGCTCTCGAAGTCCTCACACAGGCGCAGGAAGTCCCGAGCTTCCTCGTAGATCTCCTTGTCTGTTTGGGCGTATCGATCGCGCTGATCTTCCTTCATATGCGCATAGAGTCAGGCGTGCGCCCGGGGTTTGACTTCATTCTATGCACCCTGGCCTATTTTATTCGCATGAACGTGCATAATCAGAATCCCCATTGCTTGGGTCGCGGTGGAAGGGGCCTAGCCGGCTCTAGCGGGGTCACAATCTCAGGCAGAAGTCAGAGATGGCCCAGACCATGGCATCGGCCCTGTTCGGACTGGTTTCACCCATGAAGCCGTGCGTGGTGAAGCCATACAGCTCATCCTCCAACTGCGGGTGATTGCCCACCAACCGAACGCGACCGGTCTCCATCAAGCTGGACACAGGCTCAGCTCGCACAGCCTTACCACGACTCGCGGTAACGGCTTTGAAAGGCGTCCGTGGGCGGGCGGATTGGATGACGTTTCTCACCATCGCCCCGCCGAAGTTCACTTCCGCGAGGACAGTATTTGCCTGATGGCGTTCGAAAGCCTGAGTGGCGACTTTCCCCCACGTCGCAGGGCCTGCTTTGCAGGTGCAGTCCTCGAGTACGTAGCCAACACCATCTGTTCCGAGACCGGCGACGATGATTCCGATCTCATCGTTATCGATATTGTCGGTGTCGTCGGCTCCGGAAGGATCGACGGCGACAACCACCCGGACCATATCCGGCAAATCATCGTTGATGACCCGCCAGCGTTCGAGGATTTCATCGACAAAGAGCGCATTCGGCGCTGACTCACGAAACTCCCCATCCAGAAATCGCTTGCGCAGTCGGGCTGACAGCCCCTGTAGCGTCTTTAAGTAATCCGCCCCCAGATTGGCCTGGTTATCCCCGGGGTTGAGCTGCATCGAGGCGTAACGTTCCGGTTCTTCCAGGGGCTTCTTGGTCTCCGGATCCACCTTGGACTTGAAGACTTTGTAGCTCCAATGCCCTTTGTCCGGGGGGTTCTCGTCGTAATACATCTTCAGCGGTAGCGCGCGCTGGTCTCGAATGTTCTCGTGTACCAACTGCGCAAGCCGAGTCACTGCAATGTTGCGAGAGCTCCACGGAATCTGACTGCACTCATTGAGATGAATCGTGGCGTATTCATTGCCCAGGATCTTCTCAGTGCGTTCCTTGTCGTCCAATCCCCCAAACCAGTATTCACTGCCATTCGGAAACTGGGCATAGAGGTCTGTCTTGTTCAGCTCGTACGGTGTGTCGGGAAAACATAGCTTCATCACCTTGGGAAAGGTGTCGAGCACGATGCTGCTCTTGATGTGTCCCAACCGGTAACGCAATGAGACGTGACGGCTTCCGGAAGCCTTGAGAGCGCGTACACAGATAGCCCGCACGATAAGGAAGGTCTTTCCCGATCGGCTGCCTCCGAACAGCATGATGTGCTGAGCGGGGCTTGCGAGGAGTCGGTTAGCCTCCTCCTGTTTGGGCGTGAGACTAAAGGTCGGCGTCGGTATTGGTGATCGTGATGGACGTGGCGCCGGAATGTTCACGCTGTTGTACGTCCTTCCAGCCCAGTTGCTTCAAACTGAAGATCGCCATGGTGCAGTTCACATCGCCCTTGAGTGCTTTGGACTCCAGCGCGAATTCTTTCTTGGCGATGCACGCTTTTAGAGCGTCGGATAATTCTTCCATTGCATAGAGCTGGTCGCGACTGATACCTCGGGTATAGGCGAACTCAGCAACGATGGGAATATCTGTGTTTTCAACGTATTGAAAGAACTCTTCACAGAGTGCTTCTCGGTCCCATTCACGCGGGCGAGCCATCGGCTACTCCACACACATCCGCTTCTCGACAAATGAGGTGCGTCTTGCCCTCGATCATCACGTCCTGGAATTGATAGCCCTGGCCATCGAATACGTTGAGTCCCCCGAGTTCTACGATATCCCCGGGTTTCACTTCGGTGGGCACGAAGGTCAGGGTGTCCTGGTAGCCGCAGCGTTGACGGTTACCTTCCTTGGTCGTGGTGTAGCGCCAGCGTTTCTGATAGCAACCGGGACCGATGGCTTTGACGATTCCGCGTAAGGGTCTGCCGAAGCGGACGAGGTCGATGACGTGACTGGGTTGCCAGTCGATGGGTTCGAGCAGAATGTTGTCGCGGAGCATCCGGAGCGTTTCCCCGGGAGCGACAATATCGACAATTTTCCGTTCAAACGGGAGGGTCACTTCGCTTTGGGCTTCTGTTTGGTCGCGCGGTACTGCTCATAACTCTGTTTCTTGGGTGCCTTGGCGCCCATAAGCTCGGCGAGGGATGTTGCTTTGGCCATAAGAGTGGCTGCCGCCCTGCAACGCAAGGCTACCGGAAGCGGAACCTAATGCAGATGTTGGAAAAGTTCAAGAGGCACTCTTCAATTCTATGACGTGTTCCGGAAGTTGAATCGATCGCTCCTGACCCAGGATATCAAGCAGAACGAGTACGCGAGCTTCCCCACACTCGCGGACGAAGATCGCTTCAACACCTTCGAAGGGTCCTTCTTTCACTCGGACACGATCATTTCGTTTCGGCCATGTTTGAGGGCCTGAGTGTAAACCGCGAGCGTCCGCACGTCTCTTGAGCTGTTCGATAACCCGCGGGGGTACGACTGCGTAATCCTCCCCAAACCGCACAACGGATAGCACTCCACGGGTGGACCGAACGGGATGAAGCGATTGTTCTCCGCATCGAATTGCAACAAATAGGTAACTGGGGAACAGTGGAACGACAGTAACCGTACGTTGGTCGAGTCGCCTAACCCGTTTGATCCATCGAGGGAAATAGGCTTCGTATCCTTGTTGCTCAAGGTGGTCATAGCTTTGTTGCTCGGCATTGGTCTTGGTGCGCAGCAGGTACCAGCGGTTCATACGGTCTCTACGGTGATGCCGAGGGAATGTTGAAGCTCGTCACGCTTCACCGCCCAATCCTTCGTAACCATCCCTTTCGTGTCAATCCAGCGAATGGATAAATCATTCTCGATTCGCATGAAGTCGATTCGCAGCGATCGCTTACCACTGGGTAAGGGAATGGTGACTTCACACGCAAATCCCCGAATCTCCCCCGCCGCCTTCAACAATACAAGCTGTTTGTAGTAGTCAGCTTGCTTCTTGCTGGGGAACTTACGGCCGTCCACTTCGACGGGGATGTTGCGATACTTCGCCTGACGGGCATGACCGCCGAGACGGGCAATCTCCACTTTGCGCTCCGGGGAGATATTGCGCGGGTCCTGCCGGCGCAGCACCTCACGCAGTTGCTCTTCGGTCCAGTGCAGGTTCATGACTTGGGTTCCTTGTGAGCGAGCACGAGGCGGAATCGTTCGATCTCGTTACGGCGTATGAGTTGTTCGGGTGTGGGTGCCTGCGGTCCGCGTTGCTGCCATTCCTTGAACCAATCAGAGGACTTCCAGGGGCTTCTGGCTCTGCGACCCAGGCGCCTCACGTGCTCACCTTGCGCAAATGCGCATTGGCTGCTTCCTGGGCTTTCTCAAAGCTCTCCAGGCCTATCGCAATCTGTCTGAACCAATGGTCGGGTACGAGTCGCCAGACTTCATACGTGGTCTTTCCACTGACAGTGACTTTGGAGCAGGAGTAACGACCGCAGGTGGTTTTGACTCCCGTGGCTCCCTTGGCGGGTTTTTCCCATTCGAGACTTGGGAGCACGCGAGCAGGCGAAGTGTTTTCCACCACTGCCTCAACCTTCGCGAGGGAAGCGTGACTTGTTCTTTTGGCATGTTTCTCCAGAATGGCCAGCATGTCTGCTTGAGAGACCTCTTTTTGAGGGCCTTTCATCGGCTGATAAGGCATTTCACGACTCATGGCACGATCCTTGCTAACATTGCCGACATGGAGGCCCTGATCAAACTGTTACTGGCGCATCCGGAGCGCTTTGCTCGAAGCGAGGTGCCATGCTGTCTGTGGGGATTGTTGGATTTCATGGAAGCTTCTCGATCAAATTCGCTGCTCATCAAATACTCCGGACAAACTCCAACCCCTTTCCCGTCTGGATCTATCCACTGACGGTACTCAGGTGCCCTCGCCTGTTCAGCGCCCCTTGCGGGGTTCCACTACGACCAGGATGCAATTGGGTCAGCAGAGCCTGGAATTCAGCCTTTGGTGTCTAGTTACCTAGCTCCATCGACAGGGACGACATTGCGTCCAACCAAACGTATTCCGGTCGCCACCTTGAAAGCCGATCAAAACTGATAGAGAATGCCTATCGCGGATTGCACGTTGATAGACGACACCAGAACCCCCGGATGGCTTTCCTCCACCGGGGGTTTTTCATTTCCACTCCAATCGGTATTCCCACAAGCCCTTACGAGCTTCGCCACGACGACGACGCTCGATGATGAATCCACCAAACTTGGGCTTGCGAAGGTCTCTCAGACGGGCACTGATAGCGGCTTCGGAACTATCGCCGGTGTGTGCGGCGATCTCTCCGAGCGTGTACCAGCCCCCTTTACACATCACTCCAAATACCCGCTTGAGCTGACCGCTCAGACGCTGGTAGTCCAGCTTCGGGTCGTAGGTGATTCCATCGAAAGTGGCCTGGCGCAGACATTCCTGGATCAGGTCTATCTGCGTCATGAAGGGTGCCCCCAGCCGATGGGAAGCGTTACACTGCTCCCATAACAACTAAACACAGGGAACGTGATGGCGAAAAAAGCGATTCTTGTCCTATCCCTGCTCGGCAGCATCGCTCTCGTTGTCTTTTTCTGCTGGCGGCTCACCGATGTTTCTCCCCATCGCGGCGCCAGCTCCGTGCTGAAGCTGACGACTCCTAAGGAGTCCAAATGATCTAGGGAGTTATGTTGCCTTGCGCTTGCGATCGACTCCTTGTTTGTTACCATGTCAGTAACAAGACTAATTACGAGTGGACGACTGGCCCCAAATATCGGGGCGTAACGATTCCAGAGGGATGCGGCGACCACTTTGCTCATGTAGCGTTTTGGCCATCGCAGGCCCCGGCGGCTTGATGCCGTAGTGCAGTTGCGCCAGGTAATTGGCAGTCGTTCCACATCGGGCGGCGAACTCGCGTCGCTCGGCGGGCTTCATTGCATCGAGGAACTTTCGAAGATCCATGCCTGGAAGTATAACCACCATGGTAATAGGACCGCAAGCAGCTATTACCGGAACGCTCATTTCGCTAAATGGTAATAGCCTCCACGATTTACGGATGGAGGACGTTTATTCCACCCGCAGGAAAAACCTGCAGCAGCTGTGTGTACAGCGCCACGAAGGCAATCAATCAGCCATGGGACGGGATTTAGGAATCGAGCCTAATCTGGTGAACCGCTGGCTTCGGGGAACCAAGCAGATCGGCCCAGAAGTGGCCCGGGACGTAGAGAAAAACTACAAATTGGAGAAGGGTTGGATGGATCACATACACCCATCGGACGAAGAGTCCGCTCTCATCCAGGCGTATAGGAACGCCACCGATGACCGCCGCACTGCCGTAAAACTGCTCCTCGAGCTTCAGGCCGTAGCGCCCAATCAGGGTTTGAGCCGGTCACGGACCTGATCACGGACGTCCGTGTACTGGACATCCTGCAGTCGCAGGACCCGATATCTCATAAGCCGCCTGAATAATTCTTAACCTGCGTTAAACCAAAATCGTATACCCGCCTCGGGTAGTGGCGTATAAATATTTTTGCGCCTATTACCATTCTGGTATTGACACCTGTTACCGTGCTGGTTATAGTCCCTCCACGCTACGAAGCAACGGAGAGACAGATGAGCGTCCTGGATAAGATCGAAGCGGTCATACAGACCCCTACCTATAAGGCTTACTGCAATCTAATCGGCGCCACGATCTTCCGCGCCGCGATGGGTGAC
>Ga0163163_10001244_pt1 | contig 21450 bp, 25 predicted proteins | sample S65metaG_FD_119766 | JGI IMG/M metagenome (GOLD analysis project Ga0163163, IMG submission 119766) | Switchgrass rhizosphere microbial communities from Kellogg Biological Station, Michigan, USA - S6-5 metaG | ecosystem: Host-associated > Plants > Roots > Rhizosphere > Soil | place: USA...
GCACGCACAACGGATCCCAGGCCAGCAGCGCGACCACCGCGAGTGCAAGCCCTTGCACGGGCGCGCGTGCACGCCGCGCCAGGTTCGCGATCAGCAACGCCCCGATCATCACCAGCGCACGCCGCGTCGGCAGGCCGAAGCCGGCGATCAGCGCGTAGCTGACCGCGAACACCAGGCTCGCGACTGCTTCGATCAACGGTGCCGGCAAGCGCAGCGTCACGCGCGGCACGAGTTTCCACAGCACGCGCACAAGCAACACGCCGAAGCTGGCGAACAGCGCAATGTGCAAGCCGGAGATCGCGATCAGATGTGGAATGCCGGTCGCGCGTGCGACCGCCCATTCGTGCTCGTCCATCGCATGCTGGTCGCCGAACGCGAGTGCACGCAGCAAGTGTGCGCTCGGGTTGTCGGCGCCGAGCGTCGTGCTGATCGAGTTCACGATGCGTTCGCGCAAGCGATCGACGCAGACGGCGTCGGCACCGAGTTGCGCATTGTCGGCACTGTCGCGGACGTATCCGGTCGCAACTATGTTCTGCTCCAGTGCGTAGCGTTCGAAATCGAAGCCGCCGGGATCGATCATGCCGCGCGGACGCTTCAGGCGCAGATGCAGGCGCCACTGCGCGCACGCATGCAGTTCGGGTGCGTTTTCGTACCAGCTCAGGCGCAGGCGGCCGGCGAGTTTCGTGGCACCCGCGTCATGCACATCGAACTCGAAGCGCGTACCGTCGTCTTGCACGCGCGGCAGGCCATGGACGCTACCGCTGACGAGGATGTCCTCGCCTTCGAGCGCAGCGTCAAGCCGATGTGACAGCGCGACGTCGGCACGCAGCATGGTCCACGCCGCGCCGAGCAAAAAAAATCCGAGCCAGCGCGCGCGCCGCGCCAGCAACACGATGGCGATTGCCAGCGCAATCAGCGTGAATTCCAGCGAACGCGGCGGCAGCGCCGGCAGGATCTGTACGACGGTGGCGCCGAGCAGCAGCGCAATTGCCGCGGTGGGTCGAAACAGTTCACCGACAGCGAAACGCGCGCGCATCAATCAGCGCGCCGGGTCCTGCAACGCTCCGTTGTGCAACTCCACGACCCGATCCATCTTCGCCGCCAGGCTGTGGTCGTGTGTCACCAACACCAGACTGGTACCGATCTCGCGATTGAGTTCGAGCATCAGTGCATAGACCTGCGCCGCATTTTTTTCGTCAAGATTGCCCGTCGGTTCGTCGGCGAGCACGCAGGCCGGGCGCGTGACCAGTGCGCGCGCGACCGCACAGCGCTGGCGCTCGCCGCCGGACAGTTCGCCCGGCTTGTGCGCAAGGCGCTTGGCCAAACCCACGCGCTCGAGCAATCCTGCCGCCTGCCGGCTCGCGTCGCCTATGCCCAAGCCACGGATCAACAGCGGCATCGCGACGTTTTCCAGGGCCGTAAACTCGGGCAGCAGATGATGGAACTGATAAATGAAACCGAGCGACCGGTTGCGCATTTCGCCGCGCTCCCGATCCGACAGTTTCGTCAGCGCGCGCCCTTCGACTTCCACATCACCGCCGCTCGCCGTGTCGAGTCCACCGAGAATATGCAAAAGTGTACTTTTACCCGACCCGGACGCGCCGACGATCGCCAGCGTCTTGCCGCGTTCGAGCGTGAAACTCACATCGCGCAACACCTCGGTGCGCAGGTCGCCTTCGCTATAGGTTTTAGCTACGCTGCGGGCGCTCAAAACCGGTTGTGCGCTCATCATTCGTATCTCAACGCCGCTGCAGGTTGCGTACGCGCCGCGCGCCAGGCCGGATACAGCGTCGCGAGCAAGCAGAACCCGACCGCGATCGCGGCGATCCAGCCGACGTCGCTCCAGTGCAGATCCGAAGGCACTTCGCTGATGTAATAGATGTCGGCAGAAAGAAATTCGACGTTGAACGTATGCTCGATCCACTTCACGAGCGCCGGCAGATTCAGGGCCAGCGCAACCCCGCCGATCACGCCGAGCAGAATGCCGAACGCACCGACGATCGTGCCCTGCACCATGAACACGCCCATGATGCTGCGCGGCGAGATGCCGAGCGTGCGCAGGATCGCGATGTCGGCCTGCTTGTCGGTGACCAGCATCACCAGTGTGGAGACGAGGTTGAACGCGGCGACGGCGACGATCAGCGACAGGATGATGAACATCACTTTCTTTTCCATCGCCACCGCGCTGAAGAAATTCGCGTGGCCGCTGCGCCAGTCCTGCACGCGATAAAACTGGCCGAGCTGCTGCGCGAGCTCGCGGCCGATGTCCCAGGCGCGAAACATGTCGTCGAGCTTCAACCGGATGCCGGTGGGACCATCGAGCTGGAACAGGCGCTGCGCATCGTCCATGTGCATGACGGCAAGGCCTTCGTCGTATTCCTGGAAACCGACCGAGAAGATGCCGACAACTTCGCAACGCTTGAAGCGCGGCACCGCACCGATCGGCGTGACGGTCACTTCCGGCGCGTACACGGTCACCTTGTCGCCGACGCTGACGCCGAGCTCCATCGCCAGCTCGCTGCCGAGCACGATGCCGAACGCACCGCGCTTCAGATCGCCGAGACTCCCCTTGACCATCTTGCGATCGAGCTCGGACACTTTCGGTTCCAGCTCCGGCAGCATGCCGCGGATGATGCCGCCGGTGACGCGATGGCCCTGCAGCAGCGCCTGGCGCTCGACGAATGGCGCGGCGCCGCGCACGTGCGGATTCGCTTGCGCGATTTCCACCGCGTGCTGCCAGTCATGCACGCTCGAATCGACGCCGCTGACCGTGGCGTGCGCGACCATGCCGAGAATGCGGTCGGTCAATTCCTTCTCGAAGCCGTTCATTACCGAGATCACAGCGATCAGCGCCGTCACGCCGATCGCGATGCCGAACATCGAGACGAGCGAAATGAACGAGATGAAATGATTGCGGCGCTTGGCGCGCGTATAGCGCAGGCCGATGAAGAATTCGAGCGGACGGAACATCAATGAGCCGGAGTTGGGGATTCGAGATCGAGGATTCGGCAGCGCGAGGCGCGGAGTGCACGCATTCTACATTCGCGACGCACGGTGCGGCTTTTTCATCTATCTGAACCAATTCTAAACTTCAGAGTATTGAAATTGATCGATTGTGCCGCATCTGTTGTCGAACGCAACGACGCCGCCACTGCAGGCGGCATGTTGTCCGCGAAAACAGGGAATCAACGATCTTGGAGAGCATCATGAAAAACACGGTACTTGCGCTTGCCATTGCAGCTGGTCTGGCTGCCGCCCCTGCCCTTTCGATGGCGCAGGAAGGCAATGCTGGAAACAGCGGCTTCTTCATCAACGGCAATGTCGGCCAGTCCAACCTGAGCAAGGACGCCTACGACGACAACGACGTCGGCTATGGCGTGAATGGCGGCTACCGCTGGGCGCTGAATCCGAACGTGGCAATCGGCCTCGAAGCCGGTTACACCGACTTGGGCAAGTTCAAGGCCAAGGACAGCCTCAATGCTGCCGGCCTGCCGGACGCAAAAGTCAGCGGCTGGAACGTCGGCGTCGATGGCCATTTCAATCTCAATCCGAACTGGTACATCAGTGCGCGCGGCGGCTTGTTCCGCGGCGACGTCAAGGGCGCGTACTTCGCCGACACGACACCGGTCTACGTTGACGAAACCAGCACCAAGTACTACGCGGGCGCCGGCTTTGGCTACGACTTCAGCAACAACATGAGCATCGGCCTGAACTACGACTACTACAAGGTCGACAAGGCCGGACTTTCGTTCGATCCGAGTCTGGTCTCGGTCAGCGCCGAATATCGATTCTGAGCGAACACTCCAACGGAGCTACAGGGCAAGGACGCGTTTTGGGACCCGGTGCATCGCCAGATGCGCCGGTTTTTTTTATGTCCATGGACGGACGGTATGCCGGAAATGCAGGAGCAATTTTCGGCGATGACCATGGACGGTCAGTACGCCGGAAATGCAGGAGCATTTTCCGGCGATGACCACGGCCTTTCCGCCGAGTCTATTTCAGTTCCTCGACCCCACGCGCCAGGCGCACACGCAAGCGCCGTCGCGTGTCGGCGTCGCTGTTGTCCGGGCCGAGAATGATGGCGACGCGTTCGCCATCGCTGCGGCGCAGGCGCAACACGATCCACGCGCCGCGTACGATTCCCTGCTGAAGATCAGCGACATAGTCGAACCCATCGGCATCGGCAAGGCGCCAGTGTCCGGCCTCGTACCACGCCGCGCGGCGCACCGGATTGCGCAGGAAACGACGCATTTCGTAGCCGGCGTAAACGCACCCGATCGCGGCGACAAGAAGGGTTGCCCACAGCGGAACGCCGCTGAAAGCCAGCGCAGCAAGACCCGCCAGCGCGAGGAGTCCGATCGTCGCGGCAATCCAGCGCGAGGGAGTAAAGTCAAATGCGATCGCGGGCGCGGATTTCATCGATGATGTCCCGCCACGGCGCATGCTCCGGCACGCTGCGGCCACTCAGCCAGTCCCACAGGTCCGGGTCCGGCTGATCGAGCATTGTGGAAAATGCAGTCTTTGTTGCTTCGTCGCCACGCGCATAGCGCGTATCCAGATACCAGCCGAGCAGCTGATCGAGTTCACGCATGCCGCGCCGGCAACGCCAGCGCAGACGCGAAACCTCGGCATTCACTGGAGCAAACCGATCGCGATCGCCAGCCACAGCGCTACCAGCGCGAAGAACCCGCCGATGTACGCATAGAAGCGGTGGATCACGCGGTTATAGCTGCAATGGATCACGCTATGGATGATGCGGAGCGCGACGAACGCCCAGGCCAGGCCCAAGGTCACGATATTGACGAAACCGGTCTGCGCGCAGACAGCGAGCGCGAGATAGAACAAGACCGGCAACTCGAACAGATTGCGAAAGTTGTCGGCCGGAGCGCTATCGGTGAGCTTGACCGCGGCTTGCGCGGAAGTCGCAATGGACTGCAGGCGGATGTGCTCGCGCTTGATCTGCGCAATGCGCACGCGAAACATGCGCAACGTGACCGCGAACGTGAGCAATGCCATGGCGACCGCGGGCCACCAGATCAATCGAATATCCACGAACTATTCCCCCGGTGCCGATACGAACCCGCACGATGCCCGAGTCGGCGCGCCGCTGCCAGTTGCAAATCCGCCAGACCGCGATCAGGCGCCCTTGCGTTCCACCATCAGCTTCTTGATCTCGCCGATCGCCTTCGCCGGATTCAGGCCCTTCGGACAGGTTTTCGCGCAATTCATGATCGTGTGACAGCGATACAGCTTGAACGGGTCCTCGAGATCATCCAGGCGCGCACCGGTGTCCTCGTCGCGCGAATCGGCGATCCAGCGATACGCCTGCAGCAGCACCGCGGGCCCCAGATACTTCTCGCCGTTCCACCAGTAGCTCGGGCACGACGTCGTGCAGCACGCGCAAAGTATGCATTCGTACAAGCCATCCAGTTTGGCGCGATCTTCTTTGGATTGCAGGCGCTCATGATCCGGCGGCGGCGCACTCTGCGTGCGGATCCACGGTTTGATCGACGCGTACTGCGCGTAGAAATGCGTCATGTCCGGCACGAGATCCTTCAGCACCGGCATATGCGGCAGCGGATAAATCTTCACGTCGCCCTTGCAGTCCTCGATCGCTTTCGTGCAGGCGAGCGTATTGGTGCCGTCGATATTCATTGCGCACGAACCGCAGATGCCTTCGCGACACGAGCGACGGAACGTCAGCGTGGAATCGATCTCGTTCTTGACCTTGATCAGCGCGTCGAGAACCATCGGCCCGCACGTGGCGAGGTCAACGTCGTATTCGTCGATGCGCGGGTTTTGGCTGTCGTCCGGGTTCCAGCGATAGACGCGGAACGTGCGCACTTTCTTCGCATCCGCCTTGGCCGGATACTTCTTGCCTTTTTGAACTTTGGAATTTTTGGGTAGCGTGAACTCTGCCATGACTAGCCTCGATTGTCCTGTTCGGCGAGATTTCTCGCCCACTGGCCCATCAGCACAAAACGCGGGAATGTGATGAACTGCTCGGCCATCACACGTGCAACGAAGTCGCCCGCGCCGAAAAAAGGTTCCGGCGCGATGCGTTCGCGTCTGTGCCCGATGCCTTGCAGCGCAAATGTCACGACTGCGAACGCCAGCGCCAGCAGCGCGCCGAACCATTGCGCCTGCAGCACCAGCGTGACCGCGGCAAGGATGCCGGCGATGAACATCGGCACCGCGACGATGTGAATCAGCAGATTGCCCGGGTTGCGGTGGTAACGCGAATAGCCGCGCCACTGCCACGCCAGCAAACCGCCTTCGCGCTCGAGGTTCGTCATGTCAATACGTGCGCGCCTTTGGTGGCACCGCGGCAACGTCTTTCGTCATCGGCTGCAGATGCACCGGGCGGAAATCGAAACTCGCCTTGCCTTTCGCATCGACGCTGACGAGCGTGTGCTTCATCCAGTTCGCGTCGTCGCGGTCCTTGAAGTCTTCGCGCGCGTGCGCGCCGCGGCTTTCGTGGCGCTGTTCGGCGGAGTACATCGTCGCCACGGCCTGGCCGAGCAGGTTCTGCAATTCGAGTGTTTCGATCAGGTCGGAATTCCACACCAGCGAGCGGTCGCTGACCTTCACAGTTGCAAACGCGTCGAATGCTTGCGAAATCTTCGTGCAGCCTTCCTTGAGCGTCTCGCCGGTGCGGAACACGGCGGCGTCCTTCTGCATGACGCGCTGCATGTTCAGACGCAGATCGGCGGTCGCGATATCGCCATTCGCATTACGTGCGCGGTCGAAGTTCGCGAGCGCGGCTTCCGTCGCGGATGCGGGCAGGTCCTTGTGCGGCGAATTGGGCTTGATCGTCTCGCCGCAGCGCTCGGCAACCGAGCGGCCGAAGATCACCAGATCGAGCAGCGAGTTCGAACCGAGCCGATTCGCGCCGTGCACCGACACGCATGCGGCCTCGCCGATCGCATACAGACCCGGGACAACGGAATCGGGATTGTCGCCGATCTTGCGCAGCACCTCGGCGTGGTAGTTGGTCGGAATGCCGCCCATGTTGTAGTGCACGGTTGGCAGCACCGGGATCGGCTGCTTGCTCACATCGACGCCGGCGAAAATACGCGCGCTTTCCGCGATGCCGGGCAGACGTTCGTGGATCACCTCCGGCCCGAGGTGCATCAGGTTCAGATGAATATGGTCAGCGTGCTCGCCGACACCGCGGCCTTCGCGGATCTCGATCGTCATCGCGCGGCTGACGACGTCGCGCGAGGCCAGGTCTTTTGCGTTCGGCGCATAGCGCTCCATGAAGCGCTCACCTTTCGAATTGGTCAGGTATCCGCCTTCGCCGCGCACGCCCTCGGTGATCAGGCATCCAGCGCCGTAGATTCCGGTCGGATGGAACTGCACGAATTCCATGTCCTGCAGCGGCAGCCCGGCGCGCAGCACCATGCCGCTGCCGTCGCCGGTGCACGTGTGCGCCGATGTGCACGAGAAATACGCGCGGCCGTAGCCGCCGGTCGCGAGCACGACGCCATGTGCGCGGAACAGATGCAGCGTACCTTCGGCCATGTCGAGCGCGAGCACACCACAGCACGCGCCCTCGTTGTCGAAAACCAGATCGAGCGCGAAATATTCGATGTAAAAGCGCGCGTCGTGCTTCAACGACTGCTGATACAGCGCGTGCAGCATGGCGTGGCCGGTGCGGTCGGCCGCGGCACACGTACGCTGCGCAGTGCCCTTGCCATACTCGGTGGTCATGCCGCCGAAGGGACGCTGGTAGATCCGGCCTTCCTCAGTGCGCGAGAACGGCACGCCATAATGCTCGAGTTCAATTACCGCGGCGGGCGCGTTCTTGCACATGAACTCGATCGCGTCCTGGTCGCCGAGCCAGTCGGAGCCCTTAATCGTGTCGTAGAAATGGAAGCGCCAGTCGTCCGGCCCCATGTTGCCCAGCGCAGCGGAGATGCCACCCTGTGCCGCGACGGTGTGCGAACGTGTCGGGAACACCTTGGTGATGCATGCGGTCTGCAGGCCTTGCTGGGCGAGGCCGACCGTTGCGCGCAAGCCGGCGCCGCCAGCGCCGACGACGACGACATCGTATTTGTGCTGCTGGATTTTATAGCTTTGCATTTTTATCCCAAGGCGATCCGGGCGATGGCCAGCACGCAGGCCACCGCGCCGAGCACACAAAAGAACTTCACCGCGAGCTGGGAGCCGATTTCCAACCAGCGCGTATGCACGTAATCCTCGATCACGACCTGCAAGCCGAGCTGCGTATGCCAGAACACCGCCAGCACGAACGCGGTCAGCAGCAGCGCGTTCACGGGCTCGTGCACGAGGGCACGCGCCTGCGCGTAGTCAGCGTGCAGCGCTGTGAGCACGAGCCAGATCACCCACAGGACCAGCGGGATCAACGCCACGGCCGTGATGCGTTGGACGATCCAGTGATGCGCGCCCGACTTTGCCGAGCCGAGCCCACGCGCGCGCTTGAGCGGGGTTTGCAGATCGGCAGCGCTCATGCGACACCTCGGGTCAGCACACAGGCCCAGATCGCGATTGTCATCAGCACGCTGGCGATCACGACCGTCCAACCTGTCGCATACGCGCGCGGAATCGCGAAACCCCAGCCGCTGTCCCAGGCCAGGTGACGGATGCCGTTGCACAAGTGAAAGCACAGCGACCAGCTCCAGCCAAAGAGCAGGAACAGGCCGAATGGCGAGGCGCAGAACGCCGCCATTTTCGCAAAGGGTTCCGGACCTGCGGCGAGCGCCAACAGCGCGGCGATGACGAGCAACGTGCCGACAGCGAGTGCCATACCGGTTGCGCGATGCAGTATCGACAGCGTCATCGTAAGCTGCCAGCGGTAGATGCCGAGGTGCGGCGACAGTGGTCTGGTCTGAGCCATAGCGGAAGTTCCTAGAAATCGATGCAGCGTCCGTTCTTTTCCCAATCGCCGTAACGAGTCGGATCCGGGCCATCGCGGCCGCCGATTTCGACAGGCCGAGCCGGGAGCGGCGGGACCGGCAACACGCGACGCGGATCGGAGTCCGTCGGCGCCTGGTTTTCCGAAATTGTCGGCACGGGGTTGGACATCCTTGAGTCCGTAGCTCGATGCGGAAGCTTGATCGCAGGCAGCTGCACGCCTACATTGAGATGAATTATAGCGCCTCCTACTCCATGATGATCAGTCTGTCCGATCTGCACGTGCTGGAGATCACCGGCGCCGATGCCGTGAGTTTCGCCCACGCGCAATTCAGCAGCGACGTGCGCGGGCTCGCAAACGGCGTCTGGCAGTGGAGCACCTGGCTTTCACCACAAGGTCGTGTGCGTGCGCTGTTTCATTTGCTGCGTGACGGCGACGAATATCTGCGCCTGCTGTTGCGCGGCGGCGATGCAGAAGCGCTGCGCACCGATCTCGCGCGTTACGTGCTGCGCGCGAAAGTGGCGTTTTGCGTCCGTGATGCTCGCGTCTGCGGATCGGATCAGCCCGCTACGGATGCACCGGAATTGCGCGGATCGCCGCCGCGCTGGTTGGTCGTGGCAGAGACGGCGGGCGCCGATGAATCGCCAAATGCGCGCGAACGCTGGCACCTCGCCGATATCCGGGCCGGCTTGCCGGTACTCGCAGACAACCTGCGCGACCAGTTGCTGCCGCAATGGCTGGGTCTGGATCGGCTCGGCGCCATCAGCGTGAGCAAGGGTTGCTATCCCGGCCAGGAAATCATGTCGCGGCTGCATTTCAAAGGCGGCAACAAGCGCTCGCTGTACCGGATCGAATTCGCCGGAATGGCGCCGCCGGGAACTGCGCTGAACGCTTCAGGCGACGCCGCCAGCGGGCTCATCGTGATGTCCGCCCAACGGGGCGACCACCGCAGCGAGGCGCTGGCCTGCCTCGCCGATGCCAGCGCTGGCGCGCCTTTGCACGTAAGCACCGTTCCGGGGGGCGAAATCAGCGTACTGGAGCGCTATGCGTGAGGGATATCCGGTTTTGCGCTGCGTCTCGCGTTCACCCACAATTCGTGCTAAGACTGGACGCGGCTTCAAGGGGGCGGGACCAATGCAAAAGCATCTGTCGGTATCGTGCGCCAAGCGCATCGGCTTGGCGCTGCTGTCGTGCTGCATATTCCACAATTCCGCATTTGCGGCGGAATACATTTTCCGCATCGAACCGGCCAACCCGGCCGATCGCACCGGCGAGATCTATGCTCCGCTGATGGCGTATCTGCAAAAAGCCACCGGGGCGACTTTCAAGCTCGAAGCGTCGAAGAACTATCACAACTACTGGCGTGACCTGACGACCAGCGCAAAGACGGATTTCGCATTCGACGAAGCGCACTTGGCCGACTACCGCATCCAGCACGCTCATTTCGAGCCGCTCGTACATACGGCCGAGTCGACAAGTTATACGCTCGTCAGCAACATCGATCTGGAAAAGAAAGGCCTCAATGGCCTGGTTGGGCACAAGATCGTCACCATGTCGGCGCCGAGCCTCGGCTACGCGATCTTGCTGCAGTTCTATCCGAACCCCGTACTGCAGCCGGACATCGTCTCGACGGCGACGTCATGGCGCGATACCACCGACCGCGTCTTCAACAGCGAAGGCGATGCGGCGATGATTCCGACTTCGCTGAAGGATCAGTTTCCGAACCTGACGCCGGTCAAGACCTCGCGCGAATTCCCGGGCCAGTGCCTGACCGCCTCGCCCGACGTGCCAGCCGACATTCGCGAAAAGGTCAAGAACGCTTTGCTCAAGCTCGATCCCGATTCCGACGCCGCCAAGCTGCTGTTCGAGCTGGGCGTGACCAAGTTCGTGCCCGCAACCGCCGCCGAATACGCCGGCTCACAGGAAGCACTGAAGAACTTCATTGGCTACAAGTAGCTTTGTATACAATGAGTTGTTTGTGCCATTTACCTACACGTATACAAATACGCTTGTGGTAAATTCCCGACACCTCCTGTTTCGTTTTCGTTCAGGTTTTAGAGTGACAACTCTTCGCGATATGCGATAATCCGCTCCGTTTTCGGCGCAGCTCAGACTGCGCGTAAGGGAATCACCCTTTCCCGGTACACCGCAGGTGGCACCGGATTGCACAGAACAACCGGCACTGTTTCCACGACAGTGCTCACGCTGCGGCCCACGAGACGTGCGCCACAGCGGGGATCGAGAACCGATCCCTTTGATCTACCGGCACGGGACGACCGGCCGGAAAAATCTAGATGACACGGCGCAGACAAACGCCGTGTAGCACCCCAAGGGTCGGCGCGCGAATGCAGCGACGCCCAATGGCGTGTTGCGGATTTTTTCTTGTGATGCAGGGAGTCTCGCCGATGAAACTGGCTTGGATTCTGTGGTTGGCGTCGTTGTTCCATAACCAGGCGAGCGATCGCGCGTGCCTGGCATCCACGCTTTACCTGGAGGCCCGCGGCGAGCCCGTACGCGGCCAGCTGGCGGTCGCTGAAGTGGGTCTGCGTCGCCGCGACAGCCGCGACTGGGGCGGCTCATTGTGCGAGGTCTTGCGCGCGCGTGGACAATTTGCTTTATCCACAACGAGTAAAAATTATCTTTTTACAGATGTGGATTCATGGAACCAGGCTTGGTTCGTAGCCGGCATCGCGCTCGACATGTGGAAGCTGCCGCCGCGCTGGCGACCGACGATCGTGCCGAAAGCCGATCACTTCTTCGCCGCCGATTCGATTCCGCCGGACTGGGCGAAAGGTCCGCCGCTGGCCGTGATCGGCGACCATCGCTTCTATCACGCTGACTGAAGTTAGTTACTCGCACAGACGGCTACGGGCCGGATCAGACGACCCGTACCCGTCGAGCCAACCGCCGCTTCAACGTTCCAGCGGTTCGAGATGATCGTGCCGCACGACCACGCGATCACCCGGACGGAAGCCAGCGTTTTCGTATTGCGTCACGGTGGCCCAGCGCCCGTCATCGAGCTCGATGCGGAAACGCCAAGCGTAACCCGATGCGTGCCGCGCGTTGTCTTCCTCGGCGGCATTGCCGACCGCCGCGCCGCCGATGACACCGGCGGCGGTGGCCGCCGCACGACCATTGCCGTGCCCGAACTGGTTGCCGATGAGCCCACCAATGATGGCGCCGAGTACCGCGCCGCCGCCTGAATTGCCATGGCGGATTTCGACCTGATCGATGTCACGCACGGTGCCGCAAAGATGACAGTTATGTCCGCCGTAATTCTGATCGTCGACGCTTTCGTGATAGACCACGCGCTCGCGCGGTGGCGGTACTACGCAACCGCTCAACGCGAACGTCGCAGTAATCAACAGAACGATGAGTCCACGAGTCTTCAGCATGATGTTTTTCCATTGGTTGCCAAATGTAGGCAGCGCGCTTGCGCCGCCCTTGTGCGCAGTTTCCGGCACGTCACGTGAATGCTGTCGAAACCGCATGATGGGTTAGGATGACGGCAAATTCTCATTCGGAGAAAGCATGAAAACCTCGACCGCGACCCGCCGCCTGAGCGACCGCGTTCGCGAACTCGATTCACAAGGCGCGATGGAGCGACTTGCGCCGCTCGCCGATGCCGAAGTTGCCGCGACCCTGGCTGAGCTCGGACCCGGTCATGCGCTCGATGTTCTACAGAAATTCCCGGCCGAGCGCCGTGGCCGCATCGCGGCGGCGACACTGTCCGGCGAAGGCGAACAGTGGCTGAAGGACTGGCATTATCCCGAAGGCAGCGTCGGCCGGCTGGTGGAGGCAGCGCCCGCGCACTTCCGCCCACAGACACCGGTGCGCGAAGTGATCGAGGCGCTGCGTGAGCGCGTCAAGCGCGAGCTGATCACGTACGTGTTCGCCACCGATGACGCAGGCAAACTGGTCGGTGTCGGCACGTTTCGCGAGCTGCTTTATGCACGCCCGGATCAGCCGCTGGCCGATGTCATGGTGCACGAGCCGTTTTATCTGCGGCCAGAAACAAGTCTCGTCGATGCGATGCGCGAGGTAGTGACGCGCCACTATCCCGTGTATCCCGTGTGCGACGCGAACGGACGGCTGATCGGACTGGTGCGCGGGCAGGTGCTGTTCGAGCAACAGGCATTCGAAATCAGCGCTCAGGCCGGCAGCCTGGTCGGTGTGGAAAAAGAGGAACGCGCCGCCACGCCGTGGCCGCGCGCACTGAAATTGCGCCATCCCTGGCTGCAACTGAATCTGCTTACCGCGTTCGTTGCCGCCGCTGTCGTCGGCCTGTTCCAGAACACAGTGAACCAGATTGTACTGCTGGCGGTATTCCTGCCGGTGCTTTCGGGGCAGTGCAGCAACACCGGCTGCCAGGCGCTCGCCGTCACGCTGCGTGGCATGACGCTGAACGAACTGCACAGCGGGATCGGCGTCCGGCTGATGCTCAAAGAAGCATGGCTGGGCCTGCTCAATGGCATGCTCGTCGGCGGCGTCGCGAGCCTTCGCATGTTCGCGATGGCGCACTACCAGCACAACCTGCATGCAGGGACGCTCGCATTGATCACGTTCACGGCAATGTCGCTGTCGAGTGTGGCCAGCGGCATGGCGGGCGCAGCCGTGCCGCTGGGCTTGAAGCGCATCGGCGCCGATCCGGCGATGGCTTCCAGCATTTTTCTGACGACAGCCACCGATGTCGTAAGTATGGGTCTGTTTCTCGGAATGGCGACGTGGCTATTGATCTGATCGACAGCCACTCGCATTTCGACGTCGCCGAGTTCGATGCCGATCGCGAAGCTGTGCTCACGCGGGCGCGCGCCGCAGGCGTGACGCGGCAGATCGTTCCGGCAATAACTGCAGTGAGCTTCGAGCGTGTTCGCGCGCTATGCGCGAAAGAGAGCGGACTGTACCCGGCCTATGGCTTGCATCCGCTGTTTCTGGCCGAACACAAATCCGAGCACATTGATGAGCTCGCGCGCTGGATCGAACGCGAGAAACCGGTCGCCATCGGCGAATGCGGACTGGATTTTTTCGTGCCCGATCTCGACGCCGCGACCCAGCGAAACTACTTCCACGCGCAGCTCGAACTGGCGCGCGAATTCGACCTGCCCTTGATCGTGCACGCGCGCCGTGCCGTCGACGAAGTCACCACGGCGATCCGCCGCGTTGGACAACTGCGCGGGGTCGTGCACAGTTTTTCCGGCAGCATCGAACAGGCGCAGCAGTTATGGAAGCTCGGCTTCTTCATCGGCCTCGGCGGGCCAATCACCTACCCGCGGGCGCACCGGCTGCGCAAGATTGTCGCAACGATGCCGCTAGAGTTTCTGCTGCTGGAAACCGATTCTCCTGACCAACCGCTGCACGGCCACCAGGGTGGACGCAATGAACCCGCGCTGCTCACGGAAATCTGCACCTGCGTGGCGGATTTGCGCAGTGTCACGCCGCAAGAGATAGCCGCGGCCACGACGCGCAACGCCGAGCGTCTGTTCAATCTCGCGAGATTGACCTCACTGCAGTCCTAAAGTTTGCGGATTTACCTCTGGCGGGCGGCTTTGCGGGCCTGACATTTGTCGATGGCATTGGTATACGCACGGTCGGCGCTCCGCGTACCTTCGTCGATGCGGTTCTGCTCTGCTGCAATCGCGGCATCCATATTACCGATCAGAACCTTGACCGCCTCCGACGAACCGCCCGTATAGGTGCGCATCAGTTCAGCCTGACGCTGTAACAGCATGTCGAGATTGGCGCGCGCCGGATAAGCTTTCAGGGGCTGGGCGTCCAGCTGACACTTGAGGTCGTCAACGTCGACCTCCGGCGGAGGCGGCGAGTCGGGTGTGGTTGCTGAAGCCGGCGCGGGTGCCGGCAACTCCGTCGTCACTGGCGTCGACGGCGCCGAGGTCTCGACCTTCATCTCCTGCGCGCCCGCACCGCATGGATAGGGCGAGAACACCGAAGTGCCGTCGGCGTTGGTGCATTTGTATATTTTTTTCTCTGCATGGGCCGCAGACACGGCAAACAGGCACGCGAATAGAACAATCGGCACGATACGCATGGCAGCCCCCTATGCTGTGCGCACAGGCTACTCCGATTTCACCAGCAGCGTCGCCAGCACCCGTGCCGCCGCGACCATGCCGAAGCTCGCGGTCACCTGCATCGCCGCGCCGAGGCCACCGCTGCAATCGAGTTTGAGCGCTGCTTCGGCGCCATCTGCGGCTGGAGGGCGTGTCTTGCACACGCTGCCGTCGGGTTGCGGGTAATTCACGTTCTCGCGCGAGAACACAGCCTGCACGCCAAAGTAGCGCTTGGGGTTGCGCGTCCAGCCGTAATCGTCGCGCAGTTTCTTGCGCACGAGTCCCAACAACACATCGTGCTCGGTTTTCGACAGGTCGCGCGCCGTGATCAGCGTCGGGTCGATGCGGCCGCCGGCCGAACCGGAAACCACGATCGGCACTTTGCGGCGCCGGCAGAACGCGATCATTGCCACTTTTATGCGCAACGCATCGCAGGCGTCGATCACGGCGTCGTAGTCGTACGGCTCATCGCGCCCGAGCAGTTCGGGCAAATTCTTCAACGTGACGAAATCCGCCAACGCATGCACACGCAGTTTCGGATTGATCGCACGCAGACGCGCCGCCACGACATCCACTTTCGGTCGTCCGAACTCCCCCTCGAGCGCGTGCGACTGGCGGTTGACGTTGGATACGCAGACTTCGTCGGCATCGATCAATGTGATTTCGCCGATACCTGAGCGCGCCAGCGCTTCGGCAGCCCAAGAGCCGACGCCGCCGATGCCGACGATGCACACATGCGCGCGCGTGAAGCGCGCGACACTGCCGACGCCATACAGGCGTTCGATGCCGGCAAATCGGGAATCCACTTGTGTACTCATTGATCGAATGCATGCAACGGCGCGGGTTCCACCAGACCGGCGTTGACCTGCTCTGCCGCACCGCTAGACCGCGCAGACACGATTGCGTCCCGTTTGCTTGGCGCGATACATGCGCTCGTCCGCGCAGCGCAGCAGATCCGACGAGGTCGCGCCGTCGGCGCCGGACTGGGCCACGCCGATGCTGAGCGTCACGTTCAGTCGCGCGTCGCGCAACTCCACCGGCCGTGCGCCCACTGCGCCGCGCAGCAGCTCCGCGAATGCGGTGGCGTCTGCCAGCAGCTTGCCGCGCAATGTGAGCGCGAACTCCTCTCCGCCGAGGCGTCCGAGTGGCGCATCCGCCGGCACCAGCTCTCGGATCGCCTGCGCAACGACGCCGAGCACCTGGTCGCCGACGAGATGTCCGTAGCGGTCGTTGATCTGCTTGAAGTGGTCTAGATCCATCAGTACCAGGCTCAGCGGCGCCGCCGTTCCTGCGCCGGCCATGTGTTCGTCAAGCAGCGCCCGGAAATGACGGTGATTGAAGAAGCCGGTCAAGCTGTCGTAGATCGCAAGATCAATCAGTTCTTCGTGGTAATTCGCCTCCAGGCTCGCGCCAGTGAAGAACTTGATCGTGTTGTTGCCGACGCTGATCTGGTCGCCATCGCGCAACTCCGCGCGCGTGATCGCTTTGCCGTTGAGAAACGTGCGATTCGTCGAGCCCAGATCCTCGATCAGATACCGATCACCATCGCGCCGGATATGGCAATGCTGACGCGATACGCTCGGATGCGGCATTGCCAGCGCGCAGTCGCTCGAGCGGCCGATAATCACCGGCGCGTCGCCGAGTTCGATCTGCTGCCCGAGCAGCATGCCGCTGACCACGATCAGGCGCGGCTTGACCGCACCGCTTTCCTGGCGCGTCGGCTCGCCGATGGTATGGCGGTCGGTCTCGGAAGTATTGTTCTTGCTAGCCGCCACGCCGCGTCGCCCCGAAAAACCTGCGGAGTCATTCTAGCGCCGCGTGCGGTCCGTGCGGCAAATGCCGTATCCTCGCCGCCTCGAAAAACGGACATGCGCATGCGTCAGATCATTCTGCTGGTCGTCGGCCTTGTCGTCGGCGCGGCAGCCGGCATCAGCGTCGTCAACATGCTGCACCAGCGCGACGCGTATCCACGCGGGCTGATGGACGTGATGCAACATCATTATGCGTCTTTGCGTGATGATGTCCGCCGCGGCCGCTGTGAACAGTCGGCGCAACACGTGGATACTTTGCGCAGTCTCGCCGAAGAAATCGGCCCGGCCATGTACGGCGAAGACATTCCCGATGCACCGTTCCGCGAGTTCGAGTCGCGCCTTGCAGATGCCCTGTCTACGAGCACGCCACGCGATTGCAAAGCGCTGGCGTCGCAGGTGCAGAAGATCGGCGCGGCCTGCGACGCCTGTCACCGGCAATATCGTTAATAATCCGGCAGCGGAATAAACTCGGAATCGCCTGGGACCGTGCCGAAACGCATCGCTTTCCAGTCGGCCTTGGCGCGCTCGATGCGCTCGCGCGAGCTCGACACGAAATTCCAGTAGAGGTGACGGTCGCCGTCGAGGGGATCGCCGCCGCAAAGGATCACGTTTGCCGCGGACTTTGCGCGGATCTCGACGTCTTCGCCTGCAGGAAGCACCGCAAGCTGGGTCGGCGCCAAATCCCGATCGCCGACCCGCAGGGCCGCGTCGGCTGCATAGACCGCGCGTTCGACATGCTCGGCCGGCAGCACCATCGCGCCGCCGGCCGGAATCTCTGCGGCCAGATAGAACATGTTCGAGAACGTCGCGACGGGCGATGTTTCCCCAAACGCCGTGCCGACGATCAAGGTCAAACTCACGTCGCCGCTGGTGAAACGCGGCAGCGAACTCGCCGCATGGTGATGGAAGCTCGGCTCGACTTCCTCGGCGTGCTGCGGCAGCGCGACCCAGGTCTGGATCCCGTGCACGAAGTCTCCAGCCGCGCGCTCGTGCGCCGGCGAGCGCTCCGAATGCACGATGCCGCGGCCCGCCGTCATCCAGTTCACGTCGCCGGGGCGGATCGTCTGCACGTTGCCCAGGCTGTCGCGATGCTCCATTGCACCGCGGAACAGATAGGTGACGGTGGCCAGGCCGATGTGCGGGTGCGGGCGCACGTCAATGCCGTTTCCGGGCGTGAACTGCGCCGGACCCATGTGATCGAAAAAGACGAATGGGCCGACGCGGCGCGCACGCAGTTGCGGCAGCAACCGGCGCACCTGAAAGCCGCCGAGGTCGTGCACTTTGGCTTCGAAAAGGGCGATCGTCATGCGCCGATGGTAACCCAGCGCAGCGAATGGCAGCAGATCGCGCGGGCGATACGCACGCGAAAATGCACCGGCGGATCGAATCCGCCGGTGCTCAAGGACTTACGGTACTAATGTCAGGCGGGAGCGACTTCGTCGGCCTGCAGGCCTTTCTGGCCCTGCACGACCTTGAAACTCACCTTCTGGCCTTCCTGCAGGGTGCGGAAGCCCGTCCCCTGGATTGCACGGAAGTGCACGAATACATCAGGGCCGTTCTCGCGGCTGATGAAGCCGAAACCCTTGCTGTCGTTGAACCACTTGACAGTACCAACCTCACGATCCGACATAAAAACTCCACAAGAAATTCGAACTAAGCCCAAGCGCAACGACAAGGGCCGACTCACTGGAATGCGGGGAATGAAGCGGATTGAAGACTTGACGTTTCCGATCGCGCAAAACAACCACCGAGCAGACACAGCAATATCCACTATAACTCAAAATTTACAAAAGTTCGAATGGTCGCTGAACGCGCGTGGGCGGTCGCATCGCCAGTCTCGAAAACAGGCGAGGAGAGATACGTAAACAACTGAAATGGTGGACGATAGTGGGATCGAACCACTGACCCCTGCCGTGTGAAAGCAGTGCTCTACCGCTGAGCTAATCGTCCACTTTTCTGCCGCCGACCGCTCGCGGTGACGGCTGAACGGGTATGCCGGAGAAGGGAATCGAACCCCCGACCCACGCATTACGAATGCGTTGCTCTACCAGCTGAGCTACCCCGGCGCCGGTCGCGCAGTTTAACGGCAGCGGATGGATTACTCAAGATTCGCGTTTCGGAAAATTCCTACGTCGGACAGCGGCAATCCGCCGATGTCCGGTGCCGCGGTGATGCCTAGATTGTGCGGATCTTCCCCGAGGGGTCCGCCATGCAATCAAGTTCACCGAAAGCGCAATACGGAATGACCGTTATCGAATTGATGTTTGCTCTTGCGATCGCCGCGATATTGGTCGGGTTTGCTTCGAGCAGCGTGTCGGCGGTGGTTTATGCGTCGCGTACCAGCAGTGGCCTGGCCAGCCTCGTCACCGCGATCACACAGTCACGCACGGTGGCCACGAGTTCAGAAATCGATGTTGTTCTGTGCCCGAGCAGCGATGGCGCAAGCTGCACGAGCGGTTATCACTGGGAAGATGGCTGGATTGCATTCCAGGCAACTCACGGCGGAAATGATCGCTCCTCAGACGAGCCGATCGTGCTGCGTCAGCAAGCACTGCCGGCCAAGGTGCACCTGATCACGACGAAAGGCCGGACGCGTCTGCGCGTGCAGCCCGGCGGCGGCAACGGCGGCAGCAACGCAACATTCACATTCTGCGACGGACGCGGGCCGCACGCGGCGAGCGCCTATGCAATGTCAAACGTTGGAAATCTGCGCGCGATCGAGCCCGTTCCGGAAAACGTGGCTATGGCCTGCTCGGCTTTGTGAGAAAAAGAACCCGCCGAGACGGCGGGTTCTTTAGTGGCGATGGTCGCACTATGGGCAAGTTTGCGACTGCAGAGAGAAATTGGCCGTGATGCTGAGTGCGGTAAGCAGGTCGGAAATCGTGAAGCTTCCAAATGGCACCACGGTAAGCGTCACGGACGTCTGCTCGTTCAACAAGCCCGTGTTGGCCGGGCCGTTCACAACTGCCGTGACCCCCTGCCCAGGCAAGCCAGAGATAGAGCATAGCTTGTAATCGTTAACCGCAGGCGGGGCCGGGCAGTTCTTGCCATTGCAGCTCACCTGCGTGTTGTAGCCAGAGAAATTGATCGTGATTGAAGTGTCCGTCGAGGTGCTATAGCAGGTGTAAGGCTGCTTGCTGCCCTTGCCGAGCGCGCATGTTGCGAGCGAGCTCGGGTTGATGCTGGGCGACGTCACCGCCACCGCTATCGGAGAACCGATAGTCGCTTTCGAAAGGCCGCTATTGTCCTTCGTCGAGACACTGAACGCGATATTCGTCACCGCGTTGCCGGTAATCGTGTACGGCTGCTTGTCGACCTGATAACGGTCGCCATCCTTGGTGACGTTGCTTGTATCGTAGGCAAAACCCGTGGCCGGCGGGTCGGCGCTGCACGGCGACTGCACGTTGAATGGCGAAGCGGTTGGCGCGCAGTTGTAGGCTTCGTGCGGGTAGGCCGAGGTGACCGATAGCGAGTCGATCAGTCCGGCATTGCCAGGCCGCGCTTCGGCAAGTGCGTTGTCGCTGCCTGCCTTCAGAGCCGTAACCGTGCCGCGGTCGAATGTGTAACCGATGATGTAGGGATCAAAAGTGCCGCCGGTCGGAATCGATGCATCGGTCACGTTGAGGATCGCCGAGGGCGGCAGCCACGAGTCGAGGTTGGTCTGATTGACCGCGACAAATGGCATCACCTGCAGCACACTCAGGTTGGCGAACGACGCGCAGTCCGGGTCGCTGGTTTGTCCGACGCAGGCCAAAGCGGCCTTGGTTTCCGGGCTGATATAGTCGATATACAGCCCGCGCGCTTCCAGGTAGTCGAGCGCGTTCTGGGCGCGCGTAAGAATGGTTTGCGTCGGCGCATTGACGAGCGAGGCATAACTTGTCGCCAGCGAACTGGGATTTCCGGTCCCGGGATCCACCAGCAGATCGCCAACACCCGGTGTTACCGTATTCGTCCCAGAATTCAGCGGATACTTCCCACCTGCCACCGCTTTTAAGTACTCGGTATAGAAACCGCCGATGTAGTCTTTGACGAAGTCGGCATAACTGCTGGCCGTCGCGGAATCCACCGCGTGGTCATAGCAACTTCCGCTTGTGATCGAATCACCTGAAGGATCGCAATTTACCTTTACCTTGTTGATGGTAACCGGCGAGATCGGCGCGAGCACAATGTGATTTTCCTCGCGCGCATCGGTGGCGACACGATTGAGACCGTCCACGCGCACGAAGCGGCACGTCTCGAAGTATTCCTTGCCGGTGGTATTGACGATTGCTGTCAGGAGCTCGTTATTGTTGTTGGTATCGTAATGATTGTGTTCGCCGGCGCCGGTGAACTCGTACTTGGGACGGAAAGCGTCGTACAACAGAGGATTACTGTCACTATCCAGTTGCAACTTGTTATCGTCGTGATGGTCGCGGCAGCAGGCGTTGCACAGAACCGGATCTTGCGATGAATTGTTCGCATTGCCCTTCGAAACAGGGTCCTCGCCGGTGACCTTGCCGCTACCCGAGCCGTTCGGAATGGCCGGCGGCGATATATATTTGATTCCGTTCCAGTACGTTGGTCCGTACGCAGGATTATCCACAGTACTGGTACCGGCCAGGTTGCATGTGCAACTCGTGACCGCGAAGTCGAATTGTTTGTTCAACAGGTAGTAGCCATTCGCGTTGGCATTGGTGTTGTAGTTCTGCACCGAGAA